>ERZ1292630.2027-Hain-H41-02um-R3-2027-length-19242-cov-29_pt1 | contig 19242 bp, 11 predicted proteins | sample MGYA00564408_ERZ1292630 | MGnify/ENA primary metagenome ERZ1292630 (study PRJEB36523, sample SAMEA6512641) | groundwater metagenome | collected 2019-01-08 | study: AquaDiva: Metagenomics assemblies of 32 groundwater samples
CGACACCAGGCGTCCGCTTGTCCATGCGGTACGGATCGCCGAAGTTCGACTCATAGATCTGCACCCAGTCGTTCACCGACCATTGGCTGTGCACCCGGTGACGGGTCTTCGGGGTGACGCAGTAGAACTGGTACCCTTTTTCCCACAACGGGTTGCTGTGACGCTTGATCTCGTGCCAGGACAGCTTGATGTTACGGACTGTCTTGTCATCGTGATGTTGCGCCGTGATCGGAATACCGTAGTCATCCGGACGACAATAGGGGTTCGTCGTAAAGATGGCGTTCGGCAGGTACGGTGTCGCTTCCGGTCCCTCACGGTGAGAGATGAAGTTTTCGCCGTACTCGATGGCTTCCGGCTCGATCCGATAGTTCTCGTACCGGCCGCTGCGGGTCCACATGGGCTTCGACTCGTTGGTCTCTTCCCAGAAGGGGTGCCGCGGATAGGTACGGACCATGACCATCCAGCCCTTTTCCGACTTCAGCATGACGTCTGCTGAGTAGCCGTAGAAGGTCGAGGAGGCATCGAGCATACGCTGCGCATAGACGTCAACGCGGTTGGTATAGACCATCGCGAAGTAGTCCTTCATGCGCTTGTCGCCGGTCATGTCCGACAATTTCGCCGCCACGCCTGCGAAGGTATCGAGGTCGTTGCGGGTGTCGTACAAGGGGCGAATACCACCCTTCCAAATCTGCACCCAGGGATTGGACACCGTCACGGTCATTTCCGGATAGGTGAACTCCATCCATGAGTTACAGGCAAAGGCGATATCGTTGTGGTTGACGTCCGAGGTCATCTCGATGTCCTGAGTGATCAGGGTCTCGATGTTCGGATCCACGTTGCGCACCATGTCGTAATGGTGCTTGGCGTTGTTGAGCACGTTGACGTTGGTCACCCAACGGAACTTGCTCGGGGTCGGCATGTGGGTCTTCCCGGTGAAGACCTTCCGTCCATACTTGGGAGTATTGACGATCAAGGCTGTATCACCGTGGTTCCAATAACCGACCTCTTCGCCGTAGTAGTACGACTTGGTCTTGATTTCCTTCCCGTGCGCGTTCGGATCCGTCGTGATGTTGAACGGATCTTCACCGGTATGCACGGCCAGACCAGCGCCGGACCAGGGGGTAGCGGTCCATGTTCCGGCTTTGTAGTTACCGGCCCATGTATGCTGTCCCGTTCCGAACTTCCCGACGTTACCGGTGATGATAAGCACCATCGCGGCGCCGCGGGCGTTAATGGTCTGATGGAAATAGTGACAGGTTCCTTCACCGTTGTGAATCGCGGCCGGCTTGATCGTGCCTGAGTCGCGGGCCCACCGGACGATGAGGTCCTTCGGAGTACGGCAAATCTGATGCGTGGTATCCAGGTCGTAGTCCTGGAAGTGCACCAGATACATCTGCCACACCGGCATCGCATCGATCTCACGACCGTTGAGCAGCTTCACACGGAAGGTGCCGTTGAGGGCTGCGTCGATACCGCTGTTCGTATAGTGCCATCCCACCTGTTCACGATGGAGAGGCACCGCCTGCTTCTTGTTGAGATCCCAGACCATCATACCGCCGAGCCGTTCGATCTGCTCCGGCTTCAACGATTGCATGCGGCCCGAGTAGCTCTTCGAGAAGTCGGGGAAGGCATAGTCCTTCACCACATCCCGCGGATCCAGATACTGGAGGGTGTCGGTCCGCACCAGGATGGGCGCGTCGGTGAATGACTTCAGGAAGTCAATGTCGTGCATGTTTTCATCGACAATGATCTTCATGGCACCCAGGAAGAGGGCGCCGTCTGACTCCGGACGCAGCGGCATCCAGTAGTCGGCACGATAGGCGGTCGGATTGTATTCGGGCGTGATGACGACCACGCGGGCGCCGCGCTCGATACATTCCAACTTCCAGTGCGCTTCCGGCATCTTGTTTTCGACGAAGTTCTTACCCCAGCTGGTGTTCAGCTTGGAGAAGCGCATGTCGGAAAGGTCGATGTCGGAACCCTGAGCCCCTGACCACCAGGGGTGGGCGGGGTTCTGGTCGCCGTGCCAGGTGTAGTTCGACCAATAACGGCCGCCCTGCGCCTGTTCCGGGCTGACCTTCCGAATCCAGGTGTCCAACAACGCGTTGATACCACCGTTCATACGGGTGTTGCCCATCTTCCCGAGAATACCGAGCACCGGCATACCAGCGCGATGCTTGAAGCACCGGGTACCTGCGCCCTTCATCATTTCAATCATTTCCGGAGCATAGCCCTGCTCGCGGAGACGACGCGCACCGGCCTCACCGCTATACCGCGTGGCAATGATGACCATCGCCTTGGCCGCATAGGTGAAGGCCGTATCCCAGGACACGCGGAGCATGTCGTCCAGGAAGCGGCTGTCAAACTTGTATTTCCGCTTGGTGTCCGGCGTCAGCTCGGGGGAGCCGTCGTCCATCCACGCCTTCCAGCCTTTCCGCATCAACGGACCCTTCAAGCGATAGGGGCCGTACACGCGGCGATGGAAGGTGAACCCCTTCAAGCACATGCGCGGATTGTGTGCGAACGTTCCGCGGTTGCCGTAGAGGTCTTCATAGGTTTGGTGGTCATAGTTCTGCTCGACGCGCATCACCACACCGTTCCGGACGAAGGCCCGAATACGGCAGGCGTGCGTATCGTTCGGCGAACAACACCACGTAAAAGATGAATCGTACCGGTATTGATCGTGATAGACACGCTCCCACGACCGATCCGGATAGTCACCCAGCGGGTTCCCGACTTCGATGACCGGCTGGAGCGCGGTCAACGCCAGGACCTTGTCTGCTACCGCCACAGCGGCCACAGTTCCCGCAGAGACTTTCAAAAACTGTCTGCGTGACAAAAACATTGTGAACACCTCCTAAGTTGAGGGCTCAAAGAGCCCGCGTACCCTTTACTTCCGCACAACCGACTCCACCACCCCCCTTCCTGATGGATCTGCCCAAGAACCCACCATCGCGCCCAGCTAAATCAAGCTCGTGATTCTTGATCTCGTTAGACATTTGATGAATGTTCCTGGACATAACGGCACTTCATTATCGCAATATCCAAACCATCGCATTTACACAGGATCGCAATGGACGAAAATATACAAGGCACTGTTATATAAAGACTATATTGTCTATTGTCGTGACAGGATAAAAAGTCAGCATATTGCCACCAATGAGTAGTTCATGTACCAATGGCCCTAGCATGTATGAGCAATACTAGCAATAAGCTCCATAAAAACAATGTGTTGCATGTTATTTATATTGCCAATAATGCGCGCTACCATTTGGTAACGACTTAGTTTTTTGTGACCCAATTCATAAGCTGCTTGGTTCTACTAATTTCTTGGATTGTGCTGCTTGACAGTGCCTGCTCGTCTCAGTAGAATCCCCCCTCTTCTTGAGTCCTCTTGAGAGCGGGAATAGCTCAGTGGTAGAGCATCGCCTTGCCAAGGCGAGGGTCGAGGGTTCAAATCCCTTTTCCCGCTCCAATTTTCCAATCACTTCTTCAAAATCACTTTTCCGCGACTCCCCTACATAGGCGGTTTTTATAGCCGGTCAAAGCCTTTTGCCCACAAGCGGTTCGCTCGGACTATGGCCCGGAGCTGATCGCAGAGCGGTTCATGTCCTGATGTGCCGATCGGCCATCGAACAACGGTATATCCGACCGAAATGCGGGATCAGAACGCCTTCATCGATTGATTCAACCGGTCCTATCGGGCGGAAGTGCTCAATGCCTACGAGTTCGATTACTAGGCCTAGAGCAGGCCCGAGAGATCATTTCGGCATTGCCCTGTAGAGGCTACAACGAAGAACGGCTCCATGACGCGTTAGCAGGATTTTCACCCGCCACGTATCTGGCTCAAGTCGAAGCTGGAAGTTTTCCTCTGACACTGTCTCGCTGACAGGGGAGCTTACGGATTGTCTGGGTTGTACCGGTTGGCGGGATTGAATGGATGGTTGGAAGCATGGCGATTCGTTGGGTTGACCTGGATTAAAGTGCTGTAGTCCGCGCTCGTATCGCTCCGAGGAGCATAACTCAGCTCCCCTACGTTTCACTTTTCACGTGTGACGTTTCATGCCTGACGTCCCGCCGGCGACGCGCAGAAAACGATTCCCGGTACCTTTTCCCGGTACTCACGCCACCTGCTTCTTCGACGATTTGGGCTCAACGACAATTTGTCCTGCCAGACCAAGCACGGCGAGCAGCTTGGCGATCGACTTCAACGAAATGCCGATATCCTCGGGATCTAATAATCGTTGCACCTGAGACGGTCCTGTGCCCAACATCTTCTGCAGTGCGTTCACACCAATGCCTTGCGCCTTCATCATCGCCCGAAGCGTCATCACAAATTGACGTTTCATTGCCCCGGCAATCACTTCCGCCTTGAACGCCTCATCTTGTTCATTCAACCACCCATCAAATGAACTTCCACCCGCTTTGGATCCTTTTCTGGTTTTCATAGTGCTTACCCCCTCCCTACATAGTCCTTCAACCTTCGCCGAGCCAGTGCAATATCGGCTTCAAGTACTCGCTGATCCTTCACCGCTGCATGGAGAAGGACCACGACCCTACCACCGTCGAACGTATAGAACACTCGATATCGCACCTTGCCCACCCTCTCTCGCAGCTCAAATAGCCCCTGGCCCAGTGGGCAGGCATACGGCATAGGCAGCGCAGGGCCATTCATTTGCAGCACTTGAATCGCCTGCCCAAGCTGAAGCCGCTCACTTCTATTCAAAGACTGCAGCCATTCTCTGACCGGCTCAGCCCCCTGAGGCGTCCGATAAAAGATGACCTTGTACGCAGAAGCAAATCGAGACGTATCCATCTCAACCTTCTAACACAAATGCTACTAATAATAGTAGTTCTCGCGCAAGTCGCGCCAAGCTGGGGAGGGTGGGGATGGCTGGCCCGTCTTTGGAGTTCCTGGCACGAATGAGCTTTCAATAATGGCATGGCAAGGGTGTGTGACTCGGTGGTGATCAGTCGAGGGAAGCACTCACGATGAGGAATGTGGGACGATGCAGTTTCGGCGGCTGGGATGGCCTAGTGCATGTATTGTGCGATCAGGACCGAGTACCAGAAAACAGCAAGGATGATGATGGCCCGAACCCGAAAAGGGTTACAGGATGGCGATGACACATATGCGGATCAGGAACACGCTGAGTAGCAGGCTAATGATTGTTTCGTGAAGGGGGCAGGGGTTGGAATGGCATGGTGGGATTATAGCGATTGGCGGGGTTCAGGAGATTGTCGGGGTTGTACCGGTTGGCGGGATTGAAGGGATTGTCGGGCGCGTAGCGATTCGCCGGATTGACGGGGTTGCCGGGATCAAAGCGGTTGGCCGGGTTGAAGGGATTATCCGGCGCGAAGGCCTGCGCGGGATTCAGCGGATTGTCCGGCGCATACTGACTGGCCGGATTGAAGATATTGTAGTCGCGCTCGCACTGCTCGGAGAAGCGCTGCTCGGCTCTCCTCCCACACTCAGCACTTTGGTCTCAGCACTTCCCCTACGCCCAACAAGTGGCGCTCGAGAAAAGACTCCCGGTACATTTTCTTCTCTCCGGCGATTTTACGAAAGCACGCCGGATGTTCGACCGGGTGCTCGACCAGTATCCGGACGGGGCCGAGGCTGAGCTCGCCCGCAAGGCGATCGGTGGCATGACCCCGAAGATTGATTCGAAGCCATCGAGCACTCCGAAGAAGTCTATGACTTCATAAAAGTGTGGTGACGCTGCGTGGTGGGCCTGAGCATGAGTCGGAACGTCAATTGCTCTGACAACGCCCCGGTGGAACGCTTCTTTCGTTCACTGAAGAATGAACTCCGAATAAATAGCCTGTCACCTTTTGTTCTGTTCTCCGCTTGGAACGCAGCGCAAGTAGGTCTGAATTGGCCGGCCATCTTTTTGCGCTCCTCTTTCTCAGCGGGCTTGTATTACTTTTTTATTCTTGTAGCAAGCGGAACATGAACCCAGGGAGCGCCCAAATTCTTCGGTTACTTCAAAAGCAGACGTTGCATCCCGCACCTGGGTTCGATTGACATGCCCACCTCCTGGCCTCTGCACTTTGGTTGCAATGCAGTCGTCACAGAAGTCCTCCAGCTTGTTCCGTTTGAGGAAATCATAGATCCGTTTTCCAACACTTACTGCCACACCTACTCCTCTTCGAATCCATGACTCGTGAACTTGAGCGTACGGCTGTTTTCGGTGACTGTGCGCACGACGTTGTCGGGCGTCCCGTTAGGAATCTTGGCCTCAATTTCCAATGTAACCGTCACATCGGAGCCCATCAGCCCAACCAGATGCGCGATCACCTCGTCGGCGATGCGTCCTGCATCTCGGCCCACGCGTGTGGGATCTAGTGTGACGCTTCCATGAAACCGTTTCGGGGCTGGTGCTACCTTAGGCTTTTCACTGCCTCCCTTCCCAGGCACATCCGCTCCGACTGTTATCGTAGAAGTCGTTGCACCTCCCGTTTCCCCTGCCTTCTCAGCAGCAGCCTGGGCTTCCGCCTGTTGCTGCTGGACAGCCACTTCAGGCCGTACGAGTAAGCCCGTGTCACCACTCGCGATATGCACCTGTTGTCCGCAGCGTAACCCGCGATAGCGGCTTCCTGGTTCGTCATAGCCATCCGCATAAGCGAATGTCTCATGATCCCAAGATAACAGAGCCAAACCGGTGCCGATCGCGTCCCGCAATACATGTGTGTCAGCGAGCCGTGGAAGATAGAGATAGCGGGCGAAGTCTTCGCTGAGCTGCTTGATCGCAACATGATTTCCCCGCCAGAGGGGGATGCGATCCAACTCCATCCGCAGTCGCGTGCCGGCAAGCACCGTCACTAGAAGTTCATCATTTCGAAGTTTCTTACTGACACGTATCGCCAACGCGTCCTGCCCTGATAGCCGGAAGCTCTGCCATTCAATTGGAGCTTGTGGAGAACCCTGCACTGGAACCAACAACCATTGATAGGCCTCCGGTATACGAGCCGTTACGGCGCCATCGGCGGATTTGTGTTGGGTCTCGGCCTGCTTCACCTGGTGAGGATCAAGATTGAACGCCTCTTTCTCAGCAAGAATTGCATCCCAAGCCAGATAGCGTCGCACCGCTTCCTCCAAGTCTTGGAGCCGAGCCTGGTCTACCGCGAGAAAGACGAGCGTGTTGCGAAAGAGACGTGGCGTATTGCCACGTGTTTCTAAAATTGCCTTTGCTGCAACTTCGGCCGGATTCCCTAGCTGTTTACTGTAGAAATGATCGGTCCCCAGCACGACGAGCCGCGCATCCAGATCATCAGGCACGTCCTGGCCCGATTGGGGAAGCGGATGGACACGGGCAAAGTCGCCAGTCTTACGGAGATCAGCGCGAAGCCGTTTATCCAGTTCCTGCGTCACGGCATCGACGTTGCGCTTGAGTTGCTCGGCACGATCCTCCGCCAGCTTCGTGACCGTGGGTTGAGTTGAATACCAGTAGCGTGAGCCGTCCTGATAGAGATAGGTCGCAGAACTGCTCAGGCGCCGCAACGCATCGCCGAAAATGTTCGGGGACTCACCCGGCATCACACAGCCAAGCTTCACACGGCGATCTTCGATACCGCGATTCGCTGCCGTGGTTGTCGGTGCAGAACCAAGATAGATCGTGCGCGCCACACGGCGGCAGGCGGCGTACTTCCCAAGGTTAGGCACTTCGCCATCGAGCCGAAGCGGTAGTGCGCTTGGACCATCCACATCTTTTTCGATGACCGGCACCCAATTGTCCGACAGATAGCGCGTCAACTCGAATTGCACGCGAGGGTCGTCGATCGGAATGTTCGAAGGCAGAATCAGCGGATTACGGTCGCCCTTCTCCCACAGGCAATGGATCACGGAGGCCATCAGGCGCAGCACACCACGCGTACGCTGAAACTTCACTAACGTGGACCAGTCGGTATAGAGTCGATCGAAAATCTCCGGATGAATTGGGTATGCAGCTTTGAGGCGCTTCTCGTAGTCAGAGTCACGGCACTCGGGCGGAAACTCTGCTGATTGGGTGGCGTAGAGATCGAAGAAGGCCTTCGCGACCGTATCTCGGCTCACATACTGACTCTTTTCAATGAGTGGCTCAAACAACCGCCGGCGGACAATCTCAAATCCTTCTTCAGCGCTCGCCGGCCGCCAAGAGGACTCCACTCGCCCCACCACATTGCGCAGTCTATCCAGAGCCTCACGCCCGCGCTGGCCGCCCACCTCCACATCATCAGCCTGAGTGTGGGGCGATCCGGATGTATCGGATGCGGGAAGACTGATCACCAGCAAACAATTCTTCGCCAGTTTTGCTGACTCGGTGAGGACCTGGGCAAACGTGAACTGCGTCTCAAACCCGCCCGCCGGCAAATCGCTCTGGTCGTGGAGCTGACGCGCGTAGGCGACCCACTCGTCAATCAGAATGAGACAGGGTCCGTATTCAATGAAAAGTTCTCGCAGCACGTCACCGGGACTGGTTGCCCGCTCGTCGTCGGCCTGGATACGGGCGAAAGCTTTCTTCGCCTCTTTGACGCCGCCGGCTGCGTGCCCTAGCTGCCAGGCGAGTTCGCCCCAAAGTGTTCGGACCACTGTGCCGTCTGATTTCACGACCGGATTGCCCGGTGAGATACGGTTCCCTACCAACACTACACGCTTGACGCCGGGCAACTTCGACACCCCAGCCTCTTTGAGCACGGCATCAACGCCGAGCAACTCACTGTGCGCAGTCCCGGAGACCAGATGGTAGAGCGCCAGCATCGAGTGCGTCTTCCCACCGCCGAAGTTGGTCTGGAGTTGCACCACTGGATCTCCGCCTGTGCCGGCAAGACGCTGTACGGCGCCGACAAGCATTTTCCTCAAGCTGTCCGTCAGGTAGGTGCGACGGAAAAACTCAACCGGCTTCCGATACTCGTCTGACCCTTCACCGATGTGGACCTGCCAAAGATCAGCGGCGAACTCAGCCTGTTGATAGCGCCCACTCGCCACGTCCTTGTGCGGGCTCACCACCTCGCGCCAGGGGGTTAGACCACTACTGGCCTGGCTCTCAATGGCGGTCCCGACACTCTTGCGCTTTTCGGTACGCACCTGCTCGTCGAAACGTACACGCAGCAGCTCCATTTTCATTTTCTCAACATCGTCGGCTTGTGACGCAGACACGGCAGTGAGCAATCGAGACACAGAGTCGAGCGCGCGATAGGCGTCGTCACCTGAGAAGGGATTCTGATGCGCCCATTTGTTACGAACTTCGCGCAATTCGCTCACGATCGAACGCTCAGCCTGGCCAAGGGTCTTGCGGAAGACGATCTGCCATTGATTCCACATCACACCCAAGAGGGCGGCCACATCCCAACGAGGCTCCGTCTCGGTACCGAATAAATTCGATTGGGTCTCGCGCACCGATGCCTTGACCTGTTCGAACCACTGCTGCGCATGCTGCGCTTTCATCTCTCGCTCGACGAAAGGCCGCAGCCCTTCTTTGAGCAAGTCCAGTGCTTTCCCAACACGCTCGTGGTTCGTAATTGCCATGACTTACTCCTGTCCGTACATGGTGGTCTGCGATTCTCTGACGGTAGCGTCTATGGATTCGCCCTCACGCGCTAGGCGCGTAATCTCCGGCCAACTCTGGACGAGACCGTTGTAGGACAATGCCTCGGCTGCGCGTTTCTTGCGTTCGCAGAGGGTATAGAGACGGTAACAGAGTTCGCGGGCGACTTCGGCTTTCGCTCCGAGCTTCGATACGATCTTCGCTGCGGCGCCCTCACCACCAGCCTCAAGCACGCGAATCAAGTGGTGCACTGTCTCCCAACTGGTGAGACGTGTGCCGTCATTGGATCCCAGTCGTCGGACAACTCATTTGGCTTAAGCAACCGCACCTTCCCACCCTTCGACGCCAGGATACCTGCCTCCACAAGCCCTGACACGCTGGTGTTCTTGCTCTTGGAGAGCTGCTCTGCCGTTCCGTACTCTCCAACATCAAAACCGACTTGCTCAAACCAAGTAATGGCCCACCGGCTGTCGGGATCAAAGTCGCCCTCCTGCTCGGCAAGCGCCTCGTCGAGAGTCTGATTGATGAGTGCCAGTGCTTCGCGCACCGAGAGCGGCTTGCCCTCAGCGTCGAGAACCTTAGCGTAACGCGTGTAGACCGCCATGCCGGGGCCTATGGCCGCCTGAGCCAGATCCACGGGAGCAATGTTGCCACGTTGTAGATGGGCTAGCCCCACAGGTAGTTCGGCTTTGAGCGCCGCGACGAACTCGCGACGCGTGGCTGTGGGCGCTTCGGCGGCGCGCGGACGACAGACGAGGATAATGCTAGAGGCGAGGGCGTTGGTGCCGGTTTTCATCGCAGCCGTCTGCTCCGTACGCATCGGCCAAGTGCCGCTGAGGGCGAACCCGGCCTCGATGACAGCGGCGAGAAAGGTGTCCCAGCCGGTGCTGGACGTGCCTTCCTCGTCGCTCTCCGCTTGCTTGAAGGCGTAGTAAATCGTAACCGGAAAAACCGGGTGCGCTTGCTCTGCGAGCCGGTGCATCGCCTGCGTCATTCCGTCGAGAAAGAAGGACTCCGCTTTCTCCTTGCTGCCATGGCGATAGGGCGTGGCGACCAACTCCTCGGTCTTGGGCACGGCGAGTGTCGCGAAGAGATCAGGAAAAACAGGCTTCAGCGACCGACGCAGCCAGACGTAGAAGAAGTCCGACAGGTCCGCGTAGCCGATGTTGTCGTAGTAGGGCGGGTCGGTGGAGACGACCTTGCCTTTGCTCACAGCTTGGATCGATGCATCAGCCTGTAAGGCTCTTCCAGTGCCGTTGGGCGCGAGTGACAGCAATCCTTTGACTTGTCGCTCCTGCAGGTTTCCCAAACTCCCTGTCGATGCGGAGAGCGGATTGGTCTCTGCGAAGTCCCACACCATTGGAATGGCTTGGCGCGCGAACGTGTTCTTGAGCTGCTCATTGTTCACATGCCACGCGCACACGGCGGACAAGTGGTTACTGAGTTGATCGACCTGGAACCCTAGGTACACCCCCACCGCCTCGGCGTAGGCCGAGGCGCCAGTGCCGCCGTCGCGGAGGGGCTTGGCGTCGTCCGGCAAGCCGGCGGCGAGGGCGTCGCGCATCACCCGCTCGCGCGCTTCCTGCACCAGATCGGAGAAGGTCGTCAGCGCCAAAAGCTGGCGTGGGGTGAAGAGGTCACCGTAGGTCTTCAGTCCGTAAAGCGGCGGCGAGAACCAACGCGGGTTCTCGGGCATCGAGACTTCCGGTTTCCACGTCGCTTTAGCGGTGAGGGCAATGGCTTCCATCTCAGGCGTCGGTGCGAAATAGACCCGTCCGCGGTCGCCCTCTGCAACGATCGCCATTAGCCGCGCGCCCATGCGCCCAGCGTTGGCCTCGCTGTAGATATGTTCGCTCGCGATCGGGGTTGCTGACATTAGGCATTGGAAATTCGCCCCCCGCGAGAGCTTAGTGCCGTTCTTCGTCGCCTCGGCATCTTTAGGCTTTCCGACCTTTACCGTGAATCGATAATTGCTACCCTCAATCACTGGCTCGATGTAGGCCTCCTTACCCGTCTTAGTGGAGAGCATGAAGGTAGAAGCGAGGGGTACCTCTATGTTTGCAAAAGCCGGGTTGGGACTCTTCACTGTCCTAGCCCAGAGCCAAGCGATCACAGTGAGCTTGCGGCCCACATACTTCTTTAGGTCGGGTCTCTCTCTGGCCATCTCTTTGGTGACTTCAACCTTGGGATAGAGATAACCAATCCTCTTCTCGGCCTCGTCTCGCATCCACTTGCCGTAATAACGCACGTCTTCCGCAAGACCCGTCGCACCCTTCCAGGAACCAGACTGGCCACCAATCTTCTTTTGTGATTCAGGATTTACCGGCAGCTTACCGGCGAACTTCGGAGGGATTTCGATCATAGCCTTATTGATGAGCACTGCCACGGGGTTCAGATCGCTGGCATAGGCTTCGAGCCCGAGCCGCTGCGCCTCTAGTGGCAGCGCTCCACCACCCGCGAAGGGGTCGTGGAAAGCTGGCAGCTTGTTACGATTGAACAATTCTTTGGCACATGGATGATCCGCGTTCTCGGCGCACGTACGCCGCCAACTGTTCCAGATTTCGTCCCGCGCTGCCTGGAGCACCGTTTCGTTAGTGGTGTTTTCCCACAGCACCAGATCTTCGATGATACGGAACAGCCGCTGCCGCTCCTGGTCGGCGAGGATCTCGTCGAGGGTTGGCTCAGGGCCAGGTTCAGGAACAGCGACTCCTGAGCCCTCTGCCTTTTTGGTCAAGGCCCGAGCTTCCTCCCACACTTTCCTGCGGGCCTTGAGAAGGGTCTCCCCCTTTCTCCTCAGCTTGGAGTCACCTCGAAGTACGTCCACGTAGGACGATGGATCATCTACCATCTGCGCAAAGATCACCGCCCGCGCCGCCGCAAGCGGCCGCCGCGCCCACCACAAATGAAGCGTGCTCGGATGCCCGTGCCGAATAGACTTCTCTCGAGCTGAAGCCATATTGATAGCCTCCAGCGGTAGGGCTACTTCGATGAGCTTCTTATGGACGGGACCGGCTGGTGTTATCACGCCGGGCTCCTCGGTATTCTAGCCGTAAACAGGTTCCGGTCATGGTCTGATTCCAGTTCCAGTGCCGGGACGGCCGCCAACGCCCGCCGGATGCCCGTGCCGATGCCCCGATAGGGCAGTTCGTCCCCCTTGGTGGCGTATGAAGCGAGCAAGGGGTTACGAATAACCGACACACCATTGCGAATGTTTTCGACGGTCAGATTGTTCGGTAGACAGCCTGGACTGATCAACTCGATGCGATTGTCGAACAGCATGACACGCCATGGCGCCGAGATGAAGTAGTCGCGGTGGAGCAGCATGTTGACGACCAGTTCCTCCAAAGCCGCAACTGGAACTTCCAGGTCGCCTTCCGTGTTGATTCCCTTTTCGCCCTGCACGCGCTTCAGATTGCGGGTGAGAAAGGACATGGTCCCCTTGTGCAAGTCACGCAGGGACCCTTCGATGTCCTGGCTGTCCCGATACTTGTCACCGGCGGGATCGTTGCCGACGAAGGAGACGGCCTTGACCAGGAAGGCGGGACGATGGCGCTGAGGGTGACGCCCGAAGATCATGAGGCCGGCAAGATTCAATTTTGCTTCTCGCGCCAGCCCGAGATTGTTCAGCAATCGGCCCAGCGAAAGACCGGCCTTGTCGAGCGCGTTGTCGAGGGGTTCCCCATACTGTTTCGCGAAGAAACCGTTGAAGTGCTCCGCGTCTATATCTTCGACCGAGGTTCCCTCGACCGGAACCTCATCCGCGTGAACGAGATCGGCGCTCTGAAGCATCCGCTGGACCTCCTCGCGCGAGGTCACCCGGCGCTTGTCCGCTCCCGACTTCACCCAAAACACTCCGGTGTTATCGGCATACGGTTTCGAGATTCCCTCGCGAACGGTTATGACGACCACCAACTTGTCCCCCACTGGAACGTTTTCGGTTTCTGGATTGATGGCTGGTCGTACATTGTTCGTCGCCGTATTGGATAACAACTCGTTGAGTCTTCGCACATCCGCCGGCAATACTCCGGTGACCGTTCCTTGATCGGAAACACCGATGAGAATTCTGCCGCCCTTGCTGTTGGAGAAAGCAGCCAATTCGCCGGCCAACGAGTGGGCGTTCGTCACGTCCTGGCTTTGCTTGAACTGCGTGCGGCTGTCCTCGCCGCGTCCGATCAACTCGATGAGTTCTATTGCTTCCATAACTGGTAAATCTCCTTGCGTCGGGCAAAGGCTTCATGCCCTCCTTCCATGATGGACACAATGGCCTTCTGAATCCCCGGCTCGTCAATGCTGCCGACCTGAATGACGGCGTTGCCGCCGGCAAATGCACATGCACCCACCTGTTCTGCGTCGCCGAGTACGGGAAAGTTGGCGTTGTGCGTCGCGAAAATGAACTGGATGCCCTTCTTGAGAGACCGAACCAGCTTGATGACGTCCTCGAAGATGGTCTGGTTGTCCAGATCGTCTTCGGGTTGATCGATGACGATGACATCGTTGTCCCGCTGGCTCAGGATGAAGAGGATCAGCGCGGAGGCTCTTTGCCCCAGTGAGTGTTCGCGTAGTTCCTTCCCGTGATACTCGATTTGGAAGAGGTTCGGCACCTGCCAGGTGAGCAATGATGCCTTGGCCTCACTGAAGTACCTGCGGAACACATCACCCGAATCACCGAGGCTGCTGCAGATCGTATCCAGGGCTTCGTAGACCGAGATGAAATCAGCGTGCGAATTCAGTACGCCCTTCAGCGTTGCCTCCCGAAGTTTGCTGCCGCGGAAATGGTCCTGCAATTCCTTTAGGAAGGCAGCTTTGTCGCCCTTGTACTGTGGGATGATTCGCAGGGCGGTTTGGCTGTCGTTCAGCTTCTTGATCTCGGCCTCGATCTCCTTGAACTCCTGATGCCACAAATCCGAAAGCCGCTTCGATTCTTTCAGAAGTTCGTCTCGAAGCGCGTTCTTTCGGGTCCGGCTTTTCGCGATCTCATCGAGTGCCAATTTCGCCTTCTGCAATTCGGCATTCAACTTGACGAAATCGTCCGGTCGAACACTGACGCCACCGGCCTGCTGGAGTTGTTCGCTCAGTTTCCGCTCGATGGCCGCGAAATCATCCTTGAGCGTCTCCCGGCGACGATCCAGTTCCCCCAGCTTCTCGCGCAGCGCGCGCGCATCGTTGCGCGCATCCGTCAACACCTGGCGTGCTTTGTCAGGGGCCTTGCGTATCCGATCAAGAATGGCGTTGATGTCCGCGATGACGTCAGCGTTGTCTTTGGACTCAAGTCTTGACTGCGCAGCCAGTTCCGACTCTTGTTCCCTCAGAAAGGTGTCGAAAGATCGGACAAAGGTATCTGCCACGTCGGCGACGCGGCGAGCGTGCGTCACGTCGGCGTTGAACTCCACCGTACGCCGTAACTGCTGCTCCACACCGTACTTGCGAAAAAGCTCCAGACGAAACTCTGTGTCCTTCTTTTTGTTCTGATACTCCTGTTCCAGTGTGTCCAGGTCTTTCAGTTTGTCGAGATTCGCCAGCACGTCCAACACCCGTTGGCGTTGGGCGGCAATATCGCGCCTGACTGCATCGAGTTTAGAGCCCAGCAAGCGTTCCACAAGTTCGCGCTCGGAACCCTCGCCTCTCTTCACCAATTCCTTTTGGCCGAAGAACAGTGGGTTCTTAAGGGGGATGCTCACGCCGGGCCGCAAAGCCCCGTCGTAATACACGTCTGCCCGTTCGTTGAGGATTCGGCGGATTTCGTAATGCCGTCCTTGAGCGTCTTCAACCTCGACTACAACCTTTCCGCCGCTGCCGAGGGCAAAGCGCACAAGGTCCTGCTTGTACTTGGAATCCAGGTCCTCTATGGCCTCGGGAACTGGCAATTCAAGGGCATAGCGCAAGGATTCGAGGATCGCGGACTTCCCGCTTCCCCGAATGCCGATCAAGCAATTCATCTCGTCGGAGAGATCAACCCGCTGCCCATCCAGGATACCCCCCTCAAAGCGGAGTGACCGCACCCAAGAGTGAACCTGCCGTGGGACGACCTCGCCAGAAACTCGCTCCGCGCCTGGTTTCAGGGCAAACTGCACGGCTTCAAAAGTGAAAGCGCCGATCTTGATGAACGTTCGCTCACCACGGCCGATTTCGTCGATCGTCTTGGGATCTGAACCTTCGACCTCGGCGGGGTACCATCCCCCCAGCCAGCCTTGCGCCTTCAGTCGTAGGGCATGCGTGCGGACCTTTTGAAACGCCGCCGTGCGAGAACAGAACAAGTCGTTTCTCCCCAGTTCGGTGATTCTCCCGCCGTCGAGTGCGCCCCACAGTCCGTTCTCCACCTCGACATGTGCGAAAATGAGCCGGTAGTCCCTCTCGAACTTGTCCAGTTCGCGGATTGTCTCGATCAAATCGTGATTCGACCGGGCATTGCTATTATCGTAACCGGTCTGCCCGGCAAAGGTCAGTCCGAGAAAGCTGTTGACGTGGTCCGCGCTCTCTCTGTTGTCGACCCAGTCTTCGTGGAAGACTACCAACGTATGGATGCCGTTGCGACCATCCTTGACTGACAGCTCGACGCCGGGCAACAGGTAGATGTTCTCCTTCTTAGCCGCTTTCCGGATGGCCTTGAACTCCTCCCGGTCAAACTTGTTGTGGTTCGTGATGACGCCAACGCGGATGTCCGCTTGCTTCAACGCGGCGACGTAACGCGCCGCAAAGTCCTGCTCAGTGCCGGTGTCCTTGAACTCCCGATCCCGTCGAGTGTGAAGATGGAAGTCTGCCCGTACCCACCGACTCCCGTGAGCAAAGAAATTAGATGCTTCAGCCATGATCTTCCTCCTTCATCAATTCGGTAGAGCCGGGCGCTTGCTGGACGTGAACCCGATTCTCGCATGGCCGGCGTTCTCGGCGCAGGTCAGCCGCCATCTCTGCCAAATTTCAGCCCATGCCCGCTCCAATACCGCTTTGTTGGCGGTGCTCTCCCATTGGACCAAGTCCTCAATGATCCGGGACAACCGCTGGCACTCCTTCTCCTGCGCCTTCTCGGTGGGAAAAAGGTCGGGATTTGCAGATGGATCATCGACCATCTGCGCAAAAATCACCGCCCGCGCTGATGCCTTGTTGATCGCCTCCAGCGGCAGGGACACTTCGATGAGTTTTTTTTCGTCGTCATGCGTTTCGTTTTGACTGGCCTTCCATGATGCCGGCCAGGAAGCAGCCTTCTATCAATCGGTTACGAGAAGAATTGCGTCGGAATTGCGTTTTACGCCGGCCGCAAGCCAACAGGTTGACCTCAGGGCTTTCGAGCAAAGCCTGAAATTCGTCGGGCGTGATCATCACGGTGTCTCCGCTCTTGCGATCAGCTCCGAAAAATCGTAATTCACGCTCGTGACGCCAAAGTCGGGCTCACGCTGAAACGGCTGCCGCACATAGTGCACGCGATGGGAGTCTCCGCCCAGGAATTCAACGATGGCCAGAATGAAGTCATCGGGCTTATTCAGCGAGTACAGGATCTCGTTCTTGGTCACCGTTATTGTGTCCGCCCCAGTTACCCGGCCCTTGACCTCGATGAACCGCAGCTTCCCTGTGCCAGGCACACGGCTCTCGATGTCGTACCCTAGCTTGTCAAACTCGCGGTCGGTCGGATCAAACCCGAGCCGGCGCTCGATTTCCATGATAATCTCGCGTGCTCGCGCGGCAGCTGCCTGGGTATCAATCGGAGATGCGGAAGTTTGCGACGGACGACCGGCCATCTTGGCGAGTAGCCCCATTGGCACGATGACCACTCCTCCTAGCACCACTGGAGGGAGGGCGGAGACTTTGCCTTCCAGTTCGAGTTGTTCCATGCGTTTCTGGAGGCGTCCCTGCAGCTCATCGGCTCGACGCCGTGCTTCTTGCGAATTGAGCCGGGCGTTCAGTTTGCCTGCCTGCTCCTGGGCCTTTAACTGTTCGGAGCGGTGATCCCAGTAGCTGATCTCCTTCGTCAGACGCTCTTTCACCGCTGCTCTGGTCTTGTCGATCCACTCCACACGACGGGAGCGTACTTCCTGTAGGTGTTCGGGTACCACGTTCGCAATTGCGTGTCCCTGTGCCTTCTGTTCCAGTTCGCGTGTGATCCAGCCACACTCGGAACGGGCCAGGATCGTTGCTACGTCAGGCTCGGCGGTTGCCAGGGGTCGGTAGTCTAAGTAAGGGGCGTAGCCCATGTGGTGTGCGTTGCCCGCAGCATCGAGTTCCACATACAGCATGCGTTTGGAGATGATGCGCCGCTCGCCCGTGCGTGTACTACTGGCGTCTTGAATGGCGTGATCGAGATAGAAAAGCACGCGTGGCTGATCGCTCGAGTCGCGTTCGTCCACCAGCACCGAACCCCGGCGCATGAGGTCTCGATGGCGCTCCAGGGTGAGGTCGATGGCGGCATCCAGCAACGGGTGGCCGGGGCAGACGAAGGCCGCGAGGGGCTGACCCCGTGGGGCGATGAGTGCCTTTTCAAACGCAATACGTTCGTACCGTGGGAGGACTGGCTCGCCAGTGCCGATCAGTCGGTCACGATTGCGCACAGGGGCTGGAACATGCGTGACTTCATACCGCCGTAGCTCTCGCTGCTTCGCTGTCCCGCCCAATCGTTGGAATGCTTCGAGGAAGAACGACTCAATGTAGTGTGGCTGCAACCGCCGTGCTTCAGCCCGTTCCATATCCTCACGGACACGCTGCACGCGACTCGTATCCATGGCGTCGTGAGCCAACGCCCGTTCCTCCAGCAAATCTTGCAGTTGGGCCTTGTCGAACGCATTGGCCACCACTCTTGTAAGCCTGGCCTGGACCTCTGGGCGCTCACCGTACCGGATTGCCTCAATGAGGAGATCGCGGAGTGGCTTGCCTTCGAACTGCATCTTGCCCAGTACGTCGAACACTTGGCCGCCGAGTGCCTTCCGTGCCTCGTCGAGCTTTTCCAACAATGTCAGGTAGACATCGCCTTCGCGCGTCTCCTCCGCGACCAGATTCCAAAGGTGGCAGACCGAGGTCTGCCCGATACGGTGGATGCGCCCAAACCGCTGTTCGAGGCGGTTGGGGTTCCAGGGCAGGTCGTAGTTGACCATGAGGTGGGCCCTTTGAAGATTAATACCTTCGCCCGCCGCATCGGTGGCGAGGAGTACCTGCACTTCGGGGTCGTACTTAAAGGCTTCCTGCGCCTTCATGCGCTCCTCGCGCCCCAAGCCACCGTGAATCATGACGATGGCTTCTCGACGGCCGAGCAGCGTGGTGATGCGGCTTTCTAAGTAATTCAAGGTGTCGCGATGCTCGGTGAAGAGCACGAGTTTCTGCCGGGGCGATGGTGTGGGTTGAGGCATGCCACTCGCCCCATAGGGAGCCATCGCTTCTGCAGCATGGTCCGCGATTGCTGCAGGCGTGAAGGTGACCCCCAGCAGTTTGGCCAGTTCGCGCCACTTCCGATCTTCACCGCTACGGCGGACCGCAAGGGCGAGCGACTCCAAGCGCTGGAGCGTGAGGATCTCCCCCTTCAACTCCGCAATACTGCGCGCGGCCGTGGCTTGGTCGAGAATCTCTTCCTCAGCGGCTGCGACCTCGTTGTCGGGAGCTTCTTCCAGATCTTCCACATCCTCTGCATCAAGCGAAGGTCCGTTACCCACAGTGGCCATTGCAGGAGCGCCGCGATGGAGTAATTCCATCTCGCGCAAGCGTTTCTCTAAGCGCTCACGGCGACGGCGTAAGGATT
>ERZ1292630.2029-Hain-H41-02um-R3-2029-length-19233-cov-6_pt1 | contig 19233 bp, 10 predicted proteins | sample MGYA00564408_ERZ1292630 | MGnify/ENA primary metagenome ERZ1292630 (study PRJEB36523, sample SAMEA6512641) | groundwater metagenome | collected 2019-01-08 | study: AquaDiva: Metagenomics assemblies of 32 groundwater samples
GTGGAACATACGGTCCACCCATCTCTCTCTCTCGCCGGTGCATACGAGAGTGATTCCTCTGCAAAGAAAAAGGATAAAAAATCGCCACCACAGCGCCCCGCGCGTCGATATCGCGGACGTTTCTCTACGTGTTCAGTCCTGGCGGGGGCGGCGCGGCGGCAGTCGTTGGTGCTCCCCCCTGGGGAGGCGGCGCCGCGAGCGAGAGGGCGCCGCTTCCGAGTCGGAGGTTCCCGATGAAATCCTCGAGGCCAGCTTGTGACAGCCTCATCGCGCTTAACCCAGGGCTGTTCAGGTACGGCGGGGCGAACGTCGAAGGGGTGTTGGGAACGTTCATCCCCGAAAGGCTACCGAAGCCGGGTCCGGAGCTTGCTCCTGGGCTAGGTTGCATTTGGGTCAAACTATTGCCCAGGCCAGGCATACCGGTCGGGGTGGGCGTTTGGCGGGTGGGGAACGACGTGCTGTATGGGTCATTGGTGCGAGTGCCTCCAGGTGGCGGCCGGATCGGGCTAACTGGGACGAAGGACGCCATCCCCCCGGCGCCGCCGGGCGAGGAACGATTGCCGGCGGTCCCGGATTTGCTCGGGGACCCCGAGGACAGCAGTGGTGTCGTTGGCGGCGTTTCCGTAACGCGAGACACCATTTCCGCCATGCTATTCGACCCCTGCAGCACGGGTGTTCCTGCTCTCGCGCCGGGGGGTGCCGACGCCGTTGTGCCCGCCGCGGTCGCGGGCGGCATCGGGGCCACGGACGAAATGGGATAATAAGGCGCCGGCTGATGGTGGTGGTGGTGTTGGTGCACGACGGCGTAGGTCGGCGGGGGGGCCATGTAGCCACCCCCCGCGGCCGGCGGGGCTCCCGCGTAGGCCATGGAGGGTGGCGCCGCGTGGCCGCCCTGTGCGTGTTCGTACGCCGCTTGGTGCTGCTGGTGTTGGTGCTGGTGGTCGTGGTGGTGGTGCGGGTGATAGGGGCCGCCGGACGAGTGTGGAGGGGCGGCTTGCTGCCCGAGTGGGGCCCCGTGGTGTGCCGCGCCGAAATCGAGCGGGGCGACCCTGACGTTGCGCCTGCCACCACGTTGGCCGCCTCCTTGCCCTGAGAAGTCCTGCTGTCCATGGGGACCGCCGATGTCATAGGCCCCAGCGCCGTGACCACCACCCCCAGCGGGGGCTCCCGCGGAAGGACGCGGGTTCGCGCGGCAGTGCTGCAGGAAGGCGGCATCCACGTGGACTTGGTTGCACTTCGTCCCCGCGGTGCATCGGTGGGACTGGTCCAACAAGCAGACGGATGGGTGCTTCTCGGTGGAGCCTTGCAGCAGGCCCCGTGTAAATAACTGAATGCGGTCCTTGGGCACGTCGACGAGGCTCCGGCTCATCGGGTCGTGGATCTGGAAGATCGTGTCGCTCGGCATAGTGTCGAAGCGGCTCTGCAGCGACTGGCTCCAGGACTCAAACTGCTGCTTGTGCGCCTCGATCCACTCGGAATACACGTGGGCCTGGTTGCACCACTTGCCCCATTTGCACGAAGTCGGGTCGTGTGCGAAGAGGCCGCACGCCGTTGGCGCCTGCTGCGCGATGGCGACGGCCTTCACCGCCCCGGGGCCACCATTTGCATCAAAGCGGTTTGTCGGTGCGATCGTCGACGGCCGCTTTTCGCGGTCCGCCGGGTCCAAGTAGAGTCCACGCGTGAAGGCGATCGCCGACCCGGGCACCGAAATGACCTCCTTGAGGTCCGCATAGAAGACCTTGAAATTTGTCGCGTGCTGGCACGCCGTGAACTCTGCCTCCTTCTCGTTCATCCATTGGTGCACCTTTTCGTGTTCCGCGCCGACAACATGGCCCGAGACGTGGAAGTCGCGGCAGTGCTCGCCGGAGCGGCAGTAGCCTTGTTGCTGCAGATAGTTGACGCAGATCTTCCCCCGGTTACGGTCGGCGCCCGCAGGCAGGTGGAACGAGCCGCCCTGCGACAGCGTGTACTCTGCCAGCTGAGTGGCCGCGTTCGGCTCACAGTCACTGAGTCGGAATTTGATGTTGGCCTTGACATTGACATCGTACGCTTCGATCACCGCGTCGGCGTCGGGTCCACCGGCCACCATGCCTGGCCCTGCAGCAGACGGCGGTGCCCCGCCACCTCCCCGCGGGTAGTGGTGGTGATGATGGTGGCGGGGCCTGCTCTGGTACGGTCCACCGCCGCCGCCCCCGTAGGCTGCGTAGTGGTGCTGCGCGTGGTGGGGGTGAGGGGGCGGGTAGTACGATCCCCCCGGCTGACCATATCCCGGCTGGGGCGGCTGGGCACCGTACCCCATGGCGGCCCCGTAATCCATCGGAGCGAGGGGAGCCGCCGAGTACTGATGGTGGTGGTGAGGGGGGGGTGCGTAGTACCCACCGCCGCCCATGATATGTGGACCGGCAGGGGGCATCCACTCGGGCGCGTTGACGTCGATACCGCTTGGGGGCCCCGCCATGTCCAGATCGAGCCAAAGGAGACGCGAGAGAGAAGCGAGATAGAGGGAGGATTAAATCAACGAGGGGCAAAAATATGTTACGTCGGCCGCGATGGCGCGACACGGAGAAAAGAAAGGGAGAGAGAGAGAGACAGAGAGGGGTCTGAAAACGGTAGCGGGCGCACGGAGGGAGACAACAATGGCACACCGAACCCTTTGCCACTCATTTGTCCGTGACACATTGCTTCGACAGGTTTGAGGTGCGGTGATTGACTGATTGAAGTCCTCGGTGGTGAAGCTACAGTGTGTTACACGATGATGCACACGACATGGACGTCGCGTGGGCGTCGTCCGTCGAGTGACTAAGGCGTTTGTGTGTCAAGGGGGAGTGAAGGGGGAGGAACCGCTGCTTCCGTCCCCCCGTCGGGGACAGCGACGTCGTCCTGAGAGACTGTTGGTGCCAACCCAGATGGTTCCGGTGCAGGTGAGCTCCTCGCATTGGGCGCCGCTGCTCGTGACTCAACGGACGTGTCGTCTTTGCGAGGTGACGTCGAGCGTTGGCGACGCGGCGTGATGCAGAGGCCACCCCCTTTCGCCACGGTGAGGCGGGGCTGCGAACGAGTCGCCGCGCGAGAGGACGCGAACTTCTCGTGCTGAAACCATTCCATCGCGGCGTGCCGGACGGCGGGCGACGCATCGGGAGGGGAGGGTGCCACCGCCGACGGTGGCGGCGGCCCTTGGGCCGTTGGGCCCGCGAGTAACTCCGCGCCGAGCCGAGCTTTGGCGCCGAGCCTCGCCGGCCGGCCGTTCCTCGGCGGCAGCACCACCGCGGACAGCGGCATGGCCTTGACATTCACTGCTTGTTCCTGAGCCTCCAGCGGGGCCGCGTCGAGGTGCATCACGCTACCAGGCAGCACGAGGCGGGTGCAAAGGCGCTGCGCCGCGGGGGAAAGCACCTCCGGCTGGGGTGGCTGGGGAGCCCGCGCGGGCGTCACCGTCGTTCCTTCTCGCTCCGCCGCACCCTCACTCTGTGGGTTCGCTCCGGCGCGTGGCTCCTCCATGAGGGAAAAGCTTCGAGTGCACGTGAGGTGGTCGGCCGAGGAGTTCGCGTGGTGGCGGCGCGGCGACGCCCCTCCTTGTTGAGAAGGTGGTTGCTTCGCGCGACGGTGGCGGTCGGCGTGCTGGCCAGACGGTGCCGGCGGCCGGGGCGCCACGGCGCGGGGCGGCGTGTTGTTGGCAACCGGCAGTTTCCTTGCGGTGGTCTGCGTTGTTGCGTCCCCGCCGGAAGCTGTGGAAACGCGCGCGTCCGAATGTTCTCGTCCGTCTGGCGGCGCCTCTGTGAGATGGGGGTCATCGGACGTCGACGCCATGGCCATCTCAGTGTTCGGCCCCGCAGGTGACAACGCCGGGAACATGGCGGGCGGCGCCGCGTTACCGTCGCGCGATGCTGTATCCTTCGCACGATCTTTCGGCGTGCGCGGTGGGGCACTGTTGGAGGGCAGCGTCGCGGCCGCCGCGGCGGCTTCCTGACGTCGCTTTCGTCGTGCGGTTCGCAGTGCCGCTTCGTTCAGGTCGAGCATGATCGCAGCGTTGACCTCCTCCCACGCAAGCGCCAGGAAGTCGTGGTCGATCGAGTTGTCGCCGGGCGCCCCGGCTGGGGTGTCAGCCACCGCACCAGCCGACCCAGAGGCCCCGTGGTGTCCCATGAGCAAGTCTGCTAGGAAATCCTCGGCCTCGTCCGCCGTCACGTGGACTCGGCCACCCCTTTCAACCTTCGCTGAAGCCGTTCGCAAGCTTGGTGACAAAGACAAGCTCGCGACCGTCGTGGCCGAAGCGACTGTGTCGGCGGCCGGGGCCCTGCCTCTTGGCGTGGGTGGCTCCTCGACGCACAGCGGCAGGACGGCATCATATCCGTGCGGCCGTTGGGGTCGGTAGGCGTGGCGGAGAATGCCGTTCCGGTCGCGCACCGACGGCACCACGACCACTGGGCTCACCATGCTGCGTCCGAGCTCGTCTTCCGTCGGGGATGCGCTGGGCCGGCGGCCTGACTTCGACATCGTTCTCTCGAGTGTCGCTGGTTTCGAGGCTGCATTGAGTAGGTTCCGTTCGGAACTAGCAGGAGAAGGCGCCGCTGAAGCCGCCGCCGCTGACGCCGTGGAGGCAGGAGGAGGAGGGGCGATGCCGTCGCTTCGAATCGCTTGTTGTCGCAGGAAGGCATTCATGATGCGCAGCACCGTGAGATGCGATCGCGTCGGCTCGTGGGAAAGGGCCGCGAGCAGCGAGGGGTCCGTGGAGAGCGCCTTGCTCATCGCGGCCTCGAGCCGGGCGCGCGCGGCCCGTTGCTTTTGTTCAACGCCAGTGGACATTTGCGCGACCAGCCGAGCATCGACCTGCGCCAGCCGCCGCACGGCCTCGGTGTCCTCGTTGATCGGGACGGGAGAGAACCGCCGGTCGTCCTTCAGCTCCAGCGCCGCGCGCTCCGCTCCTCGGTTGCGGTCCGCCGTGATGAAAGACGGGACGGGAATCGCCGCGGGCCACTGTTCCTCGATGTACACGGAAGTCAGCAGCTTATTGCCCGAGGGGGCGACGCCGTTCCAGTGGCGAGACGGCGCCGAGGGTGGGGAGGTGGCTCTCGGTGGCTCAGGTGACGACGCCGATCGCTCTCTCGGGCCGCCAGCGCTGTGTTCCTGAGGCGACGAGGCCGCGTCGAGCAAGGAGTGCCTAGTCGTCGTCGGACGCGCTGGCACAGGATACAATATCTCCCGGTCGCCGCGGCGGTTGGAGTCCTGCAAGAGGATCTGCGTGCGCTGCCAGCACTCGTGGTAGACATGGTGCCTCGATAAGACGGACTGCAGCACCTTCCGGGGCAGGGCGAAGACGTCGAGCATCGTCAACGCGGCCACGCACGTGGGCCAACGGTGGCTGACGAGGCACATTTGGCCCAGCACGTCGCCGCTGTCATACTCGGCGGGCTCGTTCTTCGCGTCGTGGAGCACTTCGCGGCACGTGCCGTGCGATATCACGGTGAGGGACTCGCACGCGGCGGACACGCTCGCGACGACGGCTCCCTGCGGAATGACCTGGGGCACCGCGGCGTTTGCGAGGTCGTCGAGAAGCTCCGGGGTGATCAGTCCGGAAAAGAGGGGCACTTTCGACAGCGACTGCTTCAACGCGGTGCGGGGCAGCTGGCTCAGCCATCGGGCACGGTTCTGGGCGGCTTCCAGGACGATGGTCTTCCGCGCGGCAGAGTGGCGCACAACGGCATCAAAATCTTTCCGGTGAAGCACCCAGCAGTCGCACACCGTGCGGCACCGCACCGTGGCCATGCGCTTCTCGCCAAATAGCACGCTCATCTCCCCAAAGGCGACGCCGGCGAAGAGATCTTTGACGTAGATGCTGCCGCTGACGATTGACGCTACCCCTCGGCGGAGGAAGTACATGAAGGGCGTCATGGTGCCCTCGGTCACGATGTCCTGGCCTGGCGCGAAGGACTGCGGTACGAGGTGGTCGATCAGCCGGTAAACCTCGTCATCCGACAGATTGCGACAGATCCACGACTGCCGCATCAACAACAGCGACTGACGGAAGTGCTCCGCCATGACCCGTTCCCTGGCTTGGCGGATGTCCTTCGTCCACATCGTTGTGGTCGTCGTCGTCGTCGGCGCTGCACCGGCGGTTGGCATGGAGGTCAGAAACGTCGCATCACCCCCACCTGCCACCGCGGCGGCAGTGGACGTCGACGAGCCGTCCAAGTATTTCTCTCCGATCGACAAGACATGGTGCGCCGCGATCAGCAAAAAGGTTACCACCTTGGACTCGGCCCGCCAGCCACCCACGGCGATGCCTCCCGTGAGGCAAATGTCCTCCCCCAGCACATAGGGCGCGTCTACGACCTGGGGTTCGCGCTGCGCATTCGCGCTGGCAGCGGGCGGCACTTCAACGACGCTCCCCTCCACGATCACCATGAGGCCGTGGGCCGCGACGGGCTCGTTGTCGTAAACCAGCACCTCGCGTTCGAATCGAAAGCAGAACTTCGCAGCGGACACGATGGCGTTGAGCGCCTCGTCGGGCCAGCGGCGGAGGTGTGTGCATTGGGTCTTGATGCGTTCCACTGCGAGCGCCCGGATCTGCGGCGTGATGCAGATGGCGTTGACGCTGCGGAGAGGCGGAGGGGACGGAGAGGTCGTAACACCCGCGGTAGGTGGGCGATCGCTTCCTGACTCGAACGCGGACGATGATGATGTGGATAGGAAGAGTTTACCGCCCGTCGGCACCTGCATGGTCGAGAGCGCCTTGGGCCAACGGCGCCTTTTGAACGAGCGCAGCAACAACATCGGAAGAAAGTCGACACGAAGCTTCGCGATTTGCGCGTTTTTCAGCTGCTGTCGCAAATTGGCAGCCGGGGCAGCGGACGCCGAGGGTGCCAGCGCCGCTTCGTCGGGCGGCGACAGTGGGGCTGGCAGTTTCGATGACGCCTTTCTCGGCGAGGCGGGCGGCTGGCCCCCGTCCGTCAGCGGAGGCGCCTGCCGGTGTCGAGGCGAAGGGGGAGCCATAACGTGCGTTGGTTCGATGGCAAGAACAGGGGAGGTACAATATGAGGCTACGAATGAGCAACCTCCAAGGAATGCCAATCACGATGTCCTTCCGTCGAAGAGCGCGGGCCATGCGGTCTTCCGTGCCACCTCAGGTGTGAGACCAGTCGTGGAAAAGGGAGGGGGCGGGTTGTGGCGATCGAACGTCCTGTAAAAATTCTTGTGTTCGCATGACAACCACAGAGGACGACGACGTCCCTCTGCTATTTGAGCCCTCTCAGTCGGTTTTTTCGGACCGCAGCGGTGCATAGTCGGGAAAGTACATTTTTCGCGTCACAAATTGCTCCAGTCCTTCGCGGAGGTGGTGCTTCTTGACCTTCGTCGTTTGATTGTCACTGTACGACTTCTGGATCACGGCGACGGCCACTTTGGCCGCGACCGCGCGGATGTTTTTCACGCTGGGAAATAGGCGCCCGACGCGAAGATCCTCCTCGGTCGCGCAGTCGGCGACCGCCGCGGCCGCGGTGTACATAATGTCGTCGGAAAATCGAGAGACGCCGCCGACGGAGGCGGCCAACCCGAGGCCGGGAAACACGTACATGTTGTTGCACTGCGACGGGATGACGGTGACGCCGTCGTGGATGAAGGAATCGAACGGGCTGCCCGTGGCGACGACGGCGCGGCCGCCGCTCCATGCCACGGCTTCCATCGGCGTGCACTCGCACTTGCTCGTGGGGTTGGAGAGGGGCATGACGAGCGGCCGGCAGGTCCCGGTCGCGGCGGATTCCTCCGTCACCGCGCGGATCAGCTCCTCGGTGAAGACGCCCTTCGTTGCCGTGAGGCCCAGAAGAACGTTTGGCTTGTGCAGCCGGGCCGTCTCCACCAGCGGGGTGCCGTCGCTGAACTCCCAGTTGACCCACGGGAGGTGCATCGGATTGAGCAGCACGCCGTCCTTGTAGTGTGGATTGCCGTGGCGGCCGTCTGGGCGGCCGATCAAGCCGAACTGGTCCGCGATGGCAATGTGCCGGACCGCTTGGTCGCGGGGCACGCCGGCGTGCATGAGGCCGTCCACGATGGCGGCGCAGACCCCCAGACCAGCGGATCCGGCGCCTGCACAAAGCACGCGCGTTGAGCTGAAAGGTCGCTTCCCTGCACGGGCAGCCGCCATTGTGGCCGCCAGGGTCACGGCCCCCGTCCCCTGGATGTCGTCGTTGAAGCAGCGGAAGGTGTTGCGGTACTTCTCGAGCAGCGGCACCGCCTTCGGCGTCTCGAAATCCTCGAATTGCACGCACACTTCGGGGAACCGGCCGTAGACGGCGCTCATGAACTCGTCCACCATGTCGTAGTACTCCTTGCCTTCCAGTCGGCGGTGGCGGACGCCGATGTAGTTTGGGTCCTCCAGCAGCTTCTCGTTGTTCGTCCCCACATCGAGGGTGATGGGAAGCACCCGGTGGGGCGCGATGCCACCGCATGCGCAATACAGGGCCAGCTTGCCGATCGGGATGCCCATGCCCTGGGCACCGAGGTCGCCAAGGCCGAGAATGCGGCTGCCGTCCGTCACGACGATCACATGGACGTCGTCGTGCTGCCAGTTGTAGATCATCGTGGAGAAGTGGCCGCGGTCCTCCGTCGAGAAGAACATCCCCCGCGGGCGGCGGAATTGGTTGCCGAACTGCTGGCAGACGAGACCCACCGTCGGGGTGTACACGAGCGGCGCCAATTCTTCAATGTTGTCAAGCAGCACGCGGTGAAATAAGGTCTCGTTGCGGCAGTGAAGCTCCTGCAAATACATGTTCCGCGCGACGTCATTTGGCTGCGCGCGAATGTTGCGCAACGTGCGCTCGCTCTGATCCTGGAGAGACCGCACCGTCGGGGGCAACAGTCCGCGCAGCCCTAAGCGGTCTCGTTCTGTCATCTCGAAAGCGAGGCCCTTGTTCCAGAGGCTCGACGCGAGAATGTCCTCCCCGTACTCTTGGCATCGCAGCGCCCTCGGATACCGTGTGACGGCGGAGAGGTACGCCTGGGGGTCCAACGGCGTGGCGCACGAGAGAAGCCGCGCTGCACGGCACCGAAGCATGATATTTTTTTGCAAGGAAAAGGTATTGGGGAACTGACAGAGGCATCCGCATTCACCGCGTCCGTGCCCTTTGATCGCATAACATCAGTGCCGTGGAGAAGGGCTCGAACAACCACAGAGTGAGAGAGAGAGAGAGCTTATGGACATTTTGGTGAGTCGTCAGCCAAAAAAGAGCTGCCGACAATTCTACGAAAGGCGATCAGCTGCTCGTGGTGGCAGTTTGCTGGGAAGCCGCTTGCTGCTTCTCCGCCTCCACACGGGCGCGCTGCTCGGCGAGCCGTTTCACCTTAGCCGCCTTCACCTCCGCCGAGTGCTCCTTGATGAGTTGCGACAGCGTCGTGTAGCGATGCTGCGCGGTCTGCAAGAGCCAGCTGACGGCGCTGTCGATCTCATCTCCGCGAGGCTCAATCGCGCAGCAACCTGTCGCCATCCACGGCCCGGAGCCGACGCGGCTCGACACGTGCAGCGTTTCCACGACGTGATCACACGACTTAGCGCCAGCGACGTCTTGCTTGTTCGCCATGACAAGCAGCGGCTTTCCGTTGATGTACTTGTGGCCGATGAGGTCGCCGAAGACCCGCGACGTCTCCTGCAGCGACTTTTCGTCGGTGGAGTCGACCACGTAGATGACGCCGTGCACGTCGTGATAGTAGTGCGGCCAGATGCCGCGGAACGACGCCGCGCCGCCGAGGTCGAAGACGCAGACGTTGAGGGAGCCCGTGTTGAATTGCACCGGGTTGAATCCAATCGTGGGTGCCGTGTTCTTGTCTGGGGCGCCGCCCATCGCCGCAATCAAGGCGGACTTGCCGGCGTTGTTGATGCCAAAGACACCGATAGACACCGCCAGCGGCTCGTCGCCCTCCTTCGCTACCGGGGGCGTCGCGGCAGCGGTCGCACTCGGTGCCAACGTGGCGGAAGCGGTGGGCGCTCCGCTGCTCGAAGGAGGCGCGGCGGGTGCATGAGCCGCGGCCGCCACGGGCTCAAATCGAATCACCGAGGGATCGTGCGCTGTCTTCCCCTTCTCCACCTGCTCGATTTTAACTAACTCTTCCCTGAGAAACTCGAAAATATTGGTCGGGCGCTTGTCCAGAACGCGCGATGCGAGCAACTCGAACAAGTGGTGAACGTTGTTGTCGCGCACGTACTGGGCCTTGGCGGCCGCATTCGGAAGTGTGGACTTTGCGCCCGCTGGGGTGGTCGTGGCCATCAGTAAATAGGGAGAAATGCGAGCAAGGACGAGAAGCGAAGGGCAACAACGACAGCCTCGGCCCATTGCACAACAAATTATCTACGCGCGGGAGGGATAGGGGGGCGGGGCTGCGGTTCGGCTTACGAGGCGAGTGGCTCTTTTTTTGTGTCATGAGTGGCCGCTCGGATACCGACAGACTAAGGATTCGTCGCCAGGATGGCCGGGCTTGCTGTTGGCGACGACTTGGCGGCGGCGTTTACCTCCGCGGGCGCCGCCCCTTTGAGCGGCGCCTCATCGTACTTTTTCATTTCCGCCTGAATCGTGATCACCGCGGTGAGGGTGTCGGAGCTGACCTTCCGCTGTTGGATCGCCTCCGCGCAGACCGGGTCGCTCATGACACCATGGGCAAAAAGGAGGAGGCTGCGTCGCGCGGTCGACGATCGCCACTCATCCCGGTGGTCGAGCTTAGCCAGGGCTCGGCACGACACCTCAAGGGCGCGGTATTCGAGCAAATCCACGGCGGCGATGCGCGGACGGACTCTCACGAGTAGCTCGATGAGCTTTTCGGTGGCCTCGCGATACTCGCCGAAGACCTCGAGTACGCCCAGCGCGACGGGGATGAAGTCGGCCTGTATCAGCATGTCCTCCACCGGCGCCGCTGCGTCTTCCATCGACATCGGGCGGTCGATGGCGCCTTTCGGAGCGGCCGCTGCGGGCGTCGGGGTGTTCGCGAAGGCGGCGTCTAGCATCGTGGGTTCCGCCTTGCCGCGTTTCGTCGCTGCGGCCGCTGGTGGCGGCGGATCCTGTGCGGTGGTGGAAACGGGTTCATGGCTCAATTTTCGATGCCCTTTCTCGGATGCCGGCGGCAAGGTTCCGGCTGCGACGGACCGAGGTCTCACATCGACTAAGTCCTGGATGATTCGCAGGTGCTGCGGAATACCCTTATAGCGCGTCACATTTAAATTCGCGATCGCCGCTCCGACGATGCCCTCGCTGGCCATCACCGGGTAGGCGAGCTCGGGGTACAGTCTGAGGCAGCTCGACAGCAACAGCGTTTGGTACCTCGTATCGGTCGGGTCCCCCGTCGACTGCCGGTAGCTATCGACCAGCCTCGGCAGCAACCGGTGCTTGATCAGCTGCGCCTCGACGTAGCCGTCGCGGGGCTGCAGGATGGCGAGCAGGGTCGCGACGCGCATGGCGTAAACCCGAGCGTATTCGTCGTGGGCCTCCGCCAGCGCCCTGAACACGATGGGCACAGCGGCGTGCTTCGCGAGCATGTACTCGGCCAGTTCCGGTACGTTACATACCACATTTAGAAACCGGAGAAACTGATCCGCACCAAAGAATTTGTGTTTCGCGTCCGCGCGTTGCTCTTCAAAGTCGGCGAACGCGAAGTCGATAAGTTCGCGAATGCCTTTACCGGCGACCCCTTCTCCCCCGCCGCCGCCTCCGGCGCCGCAAAGGGCCTCTGTGAAAGGCGACGGGTCGAGCGAAAAGTCCATGTGGTCGATCACGAACCGGGAGATGTAGCCATCGGCGAGTTCGTTATCGTCGCGCAGCGCCTGGAGGAGGAACGTGATTTGCTGCGCCGTCGACAGTGGGCCGAAGATCTGATCCGGTGGCAGCTCCAGGGCCATCGTCTCGGGATCCACATCGCGGGTTTCCAACCACTCCGTGCCCTTGAGCACGGGGCGCCGCATGGCGGCTAAGGTCGACACACGCACTTCCTCAAAGGGCTCCGGCGCTAAGTAATAGAGGCCGCCCATGAGCAGCCCGATGCCGTAGGGCCAATATTTCTGCACCCGGGTGCGCGTTTTCCCGTGAGTGAACCACAGCGGTGCCCGCTTCATATGGTAGCCCTAGAAAAATGACGCGAGAGAGATGCGAGGAAGGAAAGACAAGGAAAAGATGAAACTTGTGAGCGTGCGTTGGCGACAAGAAAATATTGTTCTCTCACTCGCTTTTGCGCAACACTTCTTGCGATGAAGTCAGAGAGCGGCGGTGCACAGCCGGTCACTTGGGCACGTCGGCGGCTGTGCTCAGCACGATGCTCTCGTAGTCGCGCCGAGGGAGAACGACGCGACTTCCGGTCCGATGAAGCACGGTGCCCCCGCGACCCCGCACGAGCGCCACGACAGCGTCCGCCGATGCCGTATCGGGGCACTGCAGCAAGGAGCAGTCGTCCAGCCACTGCGCTCGGCGGGCTTCCGTCTCCCACATGGACAACTGTTCGATGACCGCGTTCGGCACGCCCGGGTACCGCTTGAGCCGCTGAACCATGACCTCGCGCCGAGACCGTTTTCGTCCTACCACAAGGACGTCCTCGTCCCCGTCGTCCACGTCAATGGCTCTGTCCCCTCCATCACCGCGGACACCGTCACCCCCAACGTCCTCCTCATCCTTCGCAGCGGCGGCGTCGGTGCTGACCGAATTGAGAGAAAGAAATCGGAGAATGACGTCGACGGGAAGGCCGCGTTCCACCACCGCGGCGAGGAGCGCATCGCGCGTGAGCGTGTACACGGCGAAAATGGGCGTGACCAAGTCGCGCTCGGCGAACTGATCGAGCAGCCGCATGAGCACGGGCCCCCCGCCGTCAGGCTGCGCGGTCGAGGGCTCGTCGAGGAGGTACACGTATACGCGAAAATTGGTCTCGACGATCACGTACCCTTCGCGGCGGTATTGCGCAGACGACGCTGTCGGAGCTGCGGCCGCGCTGCCGAATAGGATGGCGGTTGGATTCAAGAGCGGGTCGTCATCGGCATCGCGCCAAGCACCTGGCCGGTCCTCGGCGTGGGTATCATCGCCCAAACCGTGGAAGCTACTTGCGCCCTCAACGTCTTCCAACTGCTTCCCCGAGGTTGGAAGGGGACATCCGGTTCGCGCCAGCTGCGCCAGGAAGGAAAGGCCAAGCGGCGGGGCCGCGCTGAGTTGGGTAGGGATGCCCGGAGTGACACTCTTCGTCGGGTCGCGGGCCGCTTCACTAACGCGCACTTGACGCGCGTGATGCACAAGTGTCGGCCACGATGTCGCCGCCGAGAGCAGCACGGCCTTCGTCGTGGGCTGGTCTAGTGCAAGACGCCTTTGGGGAATGTTGTGGCACCCCGCATCAGCAGGAGGAGGGTTGAACGACGGGGTCCGCCGTGGCCCGGTCATGGCGATGATGAATGCTGGAGAGACGCAGAAGGCATCCATCACGACGGGACCGGCGCCGTCGGATCCGCCGGTGGGAATTCTGAGCGCGCAGAGAGCGCCAGCGTCGGCGAGTCGGACCAGCGTCTGGTACGGAAACCACGTAGGGACGTCCGCTGGTTTGGGGAACCGATATGCAGAGGTGCAATCCGCCGCGTTGGCGAGCACGCACAAAAGGGCCACAACCGCCTCTGCCCTGTCCGCGCGGTGCGTGCTGTCCGTGGTCGCGCCCACGAGCCCTTCGATCAAGCAGCCCGCGCACATTCGGATGAGCTGCTCGGCGGGGGGCAGCATGCACCACACGATGCCCACGGGTGTCGGATGAGCCGCCCCCCTGTCGTCCGCCTCCCCAGCGATAAAGCCGCTGATGCGAAGGCAGCGTCGCATGGCGGCGTCCTTCGCGGCGGTGCCGAAGACGGAGGGTGGGGCGGCCGCAGTCGTCTGGGGCGCGGCTTGTCCCGTCGCCGCTGGAATGATCAGTCTAGCCACGCGCCGCAGCTGCGTTGAGCTGTGCCTGAGCACGGTGCGCAAGTACTTGGGCGGTGCTTCACGCCTCGCAAGTTGTAAAGCGAACGGAACCTCGCTGCGGGCTGCTTCGTCCGCCGGAGCCTGCAACATCCGTTTAACAGCGGCCTCTGAAAGCCGAGGAGGTGCCTCCTGCCCATCGCCTCCTCTCATGTTGGTTAGTGCGTCCCTATTTTGCTGAAGACGCCGCAACGTGGCCGAAACGACGACGGCTAAGTTGGTCCGCAGTCGCCGGCGAGCGGCAGCTTCACCACTCTGAAGTGACGTGTTTTCTAGGATCGCGTCCATTCCGTCGCTTACTGGCGGGGCAGCGTGCCGGGCGGCGCATGACGGCAACTGCGTGACGAGCATGTCGATAGCCGCTTCCCTCGCGTCCGTCCAGGTGAACCGTTGCGGTGCCTGGACGTTCCGCTGGTCGGCCAGTCCGCTGACCCGGAGGAATCCTTGCGTAAGGATAGCATCGTGCAGAATGACCTCCAGCGCGCATGACACGCCCGCCATGTAATATCCCGCACACGAGAGGGGGGGCGACCAACTTGTTGCGGCCGTGTGTGTGGTTGAGAGCGACGTGTGTGAACATTAAAACGACCCATCGCGATTTGGGGTGGTCATGGCACAGCGGCGGGCGATTTGAAGAGTGGCGTCAACGGTTGTCAGCGCGCGTACGGTTGGGGGGTGGTGACAAGAGAGACAGACGGGTGGAGAGGTGCAGAAAGGGGATTCTAGCGGCCTTCGCGTCGACGAGCGTTGGTCATCTCGGCGCCGTGGTGCGTCGCGTGCGAGGCTCAACGGGGGCGTCGATGTCTTCGAACTGCTGCTGGCCGTTCCCGCCGCCGCCGCCGTAGGGACCGGCGAGAAGGTGTCCTCGGTCGGCAGCGGCCCACAGCGGCGCCGTCGCCCACGCGATGGTTCCGTCGTAGCTAATGCGCTGCGGCGACATTTGCGGTTGTTGCAGCTCGCCGAGGAGGGCGCCGGCGCCACCGCCCGCGGAGAACGGCAGCGCATCGGTTGGTGCCGCGGGAGCGATTAAGTGCCGCGGAGGATCGCCGTTTTGCGACGACCGACGTTGGAAGTAAATGTGCTGCGTGCCGCCGCTGCTGCTGACGGCCGCGGCGGTATCGTCCCGGCGACTCATCCTGCCGGCGTCGTCCCCTCGCTCGCTGCGATCGGGTGATGGAGAGGGGATCGAGTTGTACATGGCTGGGGCGCTGCTACGACCGGCGGGGGCGGCGCCAGCGTGCGGTCCGCCACGGTAGTAACTCGCCGCCGGAATGACCGGGGCACGCGCCGGTGGTTGGTAGTGGCGATGCCGAAATTGGTCGGGGATGTCGGGCAGCGCCGTCGAGGACGGCACAGGCCGCGACGGAAGTTGCACGATGACGAAACCGTCAGCGGCCATCGCCGGGGGGCGGTGCTCCGCGGCTGGAGTCTGTATCGGAGGCGGCTCCGGCGTTTGAGTGCCGAAGGACTCGTGGCGAAGGACGGAAGGGGCGGATGGGGGGGCAGTGAGATCATGCTGCAGCCGGGCCGTGTTCGGTACGGCGGTGGGCTTCCCCCCTCGCGTCTCGGGGTCCTCGCGGCGCGCAACGGCTTCCGACGGCAATGGCAGTCCGACGATGTGCCGCGGAGAATTTGGAGCGGAGTCGCCGGTGGGAACGGGCCCCTCCTCTGTTCGCGGACGCGACGACGACGACGACGACGGTGCTTGCGGTGTGTCAGCAACCGGACGGTATGCCTCCTCTCGTCGTTCGTCGCGTTGAGGATCCGCCCGGAACCGATGCGGCGCGGCGCGCTCATCTGAGGCGGGGTGCGGAGGAGCATCGAGGACGCCCTCATCGGTCTTCGGACGCAGTTGGGCCCTCCCCAACCGCACCGTGCGTCCTTCTCCTCCTCCTCGTTCGTCCTGCAACGGTTGTTTTGTGGATGGTTGTCCGGATGGGCCGTCGTCCCTTTTTGTGCCCTTCGACGCTCCCTCCGGTGGGGCGGCGCCGGCGGTCGACCCATCATGATGGGATATGGGATGATCATGGGACCCATCTAACGGCACCAAAAATGATTCGCCACCGCTGCGCTTTCGGTGGTGAGGCACGACGACGACATCCTCGTCCGGCGGTGTGCTATTCACGACGACGACGGCAGCCGCCGCCACCCGCGGAACGGTGGGTTCCTGAGACGACTCCGTTCCGGCAGGCAAGCGGCGGGGGGCCGTTGTGCTCTGCCCCACCGTCGGGCTGCTGCGGCCGCTGCCGACGGCACATCCCCGGGACGCGATCGCAGGCGAACTCGCCCGGCGACTGCGTTCCTCTAAATCCGTCGATGCCACCGAAGACAGCTGAGGGAGGGGCCGCTGGCTGTTAGGCATAGGCAACTGACCTTCAGACGGTGTACGCTCGCGTCCTGTGTCGGTCGCGCTGCTGTCGTTGGCGACTTCACGAGGCCTCGCCATACTGGGTTGCGCGGGCCGCGGATGCAAAGCTCCCGGGGTTGTGGCGTTAGCTTGTTGCATCGACGCTCGCGACGACAGGGGGACGCCCACCACCGCGGCCTGCACTTCGAGATCCGTGTCAACCAGCGATCGCGGGGCATCGCGAGGGAGGTCGGCGATGTCCACGTATTCAACGATATCCGTCGCGGAGCGGAGGGGGCCGCCGCCGTGATGGAAGGAGGGAGCCGATCGGTCGTCGGCGACGTAGGTACCCGCGGGGGGGTAGCGGCGGGCGGGCACCGACGCCCGGGGTGGAGTCGGTTGTTCCTCGTCGCTCGCCTCCGAGGGCCATCGGAGGTGGTCCTGCACCGTCAAGGTGGACTCCCCGGGGAGATGAGGATGCCCGGAGGCTGGTCGCACCGCCGAGGGGCGCGAAGTCGTAGGCCCTGCCACGCCGGCGTGGTGCGACGATGACGCGGCGCTGCCGCTGCGCTGCTGCAGCCACTGCACGCTGCTCAGCTGCGACTGCAGTCGCTGGTTGTCAACCTGCGCAAAGTTGAGCTCGGCGCGCAAACTGCGAACTGTTGCCCGGAGCGACTCCACACCCTCGAGCTCCTTTCGCGCCGCTGAAAGGAGACGATGGGCTTCCTCGAGCTCTTCCTCGAGGTCGTCGATCCGGACGCGCTGCTCGTCTATGGTCTTGGACTGCACGTGGCGTTCGTGTTGAACGTCGACGAGCCGGCGCTCGGTGTCGCGTGCGAGGCGGTCGGCGGCTTGCAGCATCGCCGCCATTCGCGCCAGGTCGTGGTGATTTCCGTCCACTCTGGACGAGTCGACAGCGGAGACGGAGACCGGACGAGCGACGTGCGAGTGCACTACTCCCCAGCCGGCCGGCGCCGCTGCTGTCGTTGTCGTCGTTTCAGCAGCCGCAGGATGAGCTGAGTATTGAGGCGGGTTGTTCGTAGCACCTATTCTGGCGGAGTCGCGGCGGTCGCGGGCGAGCTGAAGGACCATATCTCGCACCTCTGTTGAGGATACGGACGGATCATCGACAGCCGTGCCTCCTACACGGGCGGCGGAGGGCATCGGCTGCGGCTCGCCCCACTGCGGCGGTTCGAAAAAAGGGTTCTGGCCTGGTTTGAGCGTCACGGGAGGGCTCGTGCTCCTCCTGCGCCGCGCAGCCACCGCAGCCGACTTTGCGGATTGTGACGACGATGCCATGACCGCGAAGCCCCCGAGGACCGGGCCACCCACGTTGCTGGGAAGCGGGCTGTACATCCCGCGACCCCGGCGAGACCCAGTCACCGGGAGCGCTGGTTGCATTTCGAACGGTTGGGCGCGATTTGTGAAATAAGTCCGACGACCTTTCATGGGAGGGGGGGGGGGGCACGTGAGTGAAGCACACCTCCTCGTACCTTTCGGAGTTGAGACATTGGGTGGAACGTCCCCCGAAACCAATCGACGTTATCGTCTCTCCTTCGCGCTCCCAACGCGGAACGCATTGCTGTTGGGGGGTGCTCGTAAGCGACGACTCAGGGGGGTGCTCCGCTCTGAGCGACGACGACAAGGCGGGGTAGGCACCTCTGATTGTTGATCGCACTCCCCGCCATGGTTGTCTCACGAGACACTCCGATAGGCTGCAACGGCACGTCGGTTGAGGAAGAAACACCGGCCGGCGCCCGATTGTGTAGTTAAACAAAGAGCTGCCCCTGTCTGTGTCGTGTGTGAGGTACGCAATCAAGCGGGCAGGGTAGATTACGTCTTGGCAGCCATCACTAGCGTCGCTGCGCCATGAGTCAACCGAAAGGTCGGTACCGCACTCGCGGGGGGTGAAACCGTCGTAGGGCAGGGATAAGTTGTGCTCACTGAAAATAGATTGTGAAGCCCGAATTCCCTCTTCCTGTCCGTGTCAATTCACACATTGCAGGGTCTTCGAGAGCGGGACGCATGCGCACGGGGTGTCGCCACCGTCGTCGGTGGCGGCGGGGGAAGGCGGCATGCGCATGTCCTCCTCTACTTGGACGGTCGTGTGGTGCACTCGATGAAGCTGCAGCACATCGTTGACCGCTTTCACAACGGCTTTCGGGTTCGTCGACGGATCCGCGGTCACGTGCAAGGCCGCCGCCGCGTCCGCGGGGCCAATCGCCCAGACGTGGAAGTCGTGCACGTCCACGAGGCCGGGCACGGCGCGGACGTCGGCGAGCAACTTGTCGTAGTCGACGTGCTTCGGCGTCGCCTCCATGAGAATGTGAAACACTTCCACCGTCAGTCGCTTCGTGGCGAACAGCGTCACCGCGGCGAAGACGATGCTGATGGAGGGGTCGGCGAGGTTGTAGTACGACCGGGTCGCCTCGACGCCGGGGCGACTGTTGCCGACCCACATTACGATCGCGGCGACGATCACGCCGACGCTTTGCACGGCGTCGCCCAGGGCGTGCAGCAGCGCGCCGTGGATGTTCATGTTCATGGATCGTTTCGCGGCGGCGGGCACGGCAGGTGGTGAGGTGACAAGCGACGTGCGCTCTGATGCGTCGTCATAAAGAGCGTCATGGTCGTCGTGGTTGTGGCCGTGGCAGCCGTCGTGGCTGTGGCCGTGGTCGTCGTGGTCGTGGTCGTGGTCGTCGTGGTTGTGGCTGTGGTCGTGGCTAAGGCCATGATCATCGTGGCTGTGGCCGTGGTCGTCGTGGCTATGGCCGTGGTCGTCGTGGCGGCTCGCGGCGGGGTGCGCGCGGAAACCGAACAGACGCAAGGGCTGTCCAATCTCGCGGCCCAGCTGCTGCTGAAGGGCACGTCCCGCAGAAACGCCGTGGACATCGCCACCACCGTCGAGTCGTGGGGAGGCCTCCTGGCGCCCTTCAG
>ERZ1292630.2031-Hain-H41-02um-R3-2031-length-19230-cov-5_pt1 | contig 19230 bp, 15 predicted proteins | sample MGYA00564408_ERZ1292630 | MGnify/ENA primary metagenome ERZ1292630 (study PRJEB36523, sample SAMEA6512641) | groundwater metagenome | collected 2019-01-08 | study: AquaDiva: Metagenomics assemblies of 32 groundwater samples
CGGTGAACACCAGACGAAAATCATCCGCCGCCCCGAATCGTGCGTCGTCCAGCGGTTCGTCGCTCGGAACGAACAAATCCAGATCGCAACTGTTCGGGATCATCGAAATGCGATCCGCCCGATACCCGGTCGCCGCAACTCCCTCCTTGATGCCCGGCGCCAGTGCGATGATGTGCGAAGCCGCGAAGTAAATCCGCCGTTCCATCCGCCGCAAATACCACTTCAGCAGCGGATTGCGGACCACGCCCATGGCAATCGCCAGTTCAGGCCAAAGATCGCGCACCTCGAACACAAAAGGCACGCCCAACCGCCGCGCCCCCTTCATCCCCGGAATCCCCGCCGTCAGCGGCGTAGACGTCGCGAAGACGAGGTCGGCGTCCAATCGGACCACCAGCTTTTCCGCCGCCCGCGCGAAGCGCCCGAAGGCCATCACCCTTCGCGCAAATCCCATTCGATTCGCGTACGGCTCATTCACGCGAAGTACGCGAATGCCGTCCACTTCGCTCTCACTGACCGCTCCCGTGGCCGATCCCGCTCCGCCCGTGTCGCTGAGCTCGTACGCCCCGCAGATCATCGTTACGCGATGCCCCGCGCCGATCAGCCGCCGACTCATCTCATACGAACGAGTCCCCGTCGCCCCGCGCTTCGTCGAGAAATGTTGATGGATATACGCGACGTGCATTGCTACTCCCTCTCCATTTCAGGGAGAGGGCCGGGGTGAGGGTAAAGACCAATGTCGAATGACGAATGAAGAATGCAGAAAGACAATGGCAGAGTAGACTTCATCATCTCGTTCTTCGCCATTCTGAATTCGCCATTCATCGTTTATGCTCACTTCGAAACCATTCCATAAACCGCGCCAATCCATCCGCCAATTCCGTCCTCGGCTCGTATCCCAATTCCCGCCACGCCAAAGTCACATCCGCAAACGTCCGATTCACATCCCCCGGCTGCATCGGCAACCGCTCGATCTTCGCCTTCTTCCCCAGCGCCTTCTCCAGGGCCGCAATCAGTTCGCCCACCGACACCGGCCTCGATTCGCCGAGATTGTAGATCGCAAAGCCGCTGCACCGCTCGATCGCCCGCGTCACGCCATCGATGATGTCGTCGATGTATGTGAAGTCGCGCATCATGCTCCCGTCACCGAATACGGGAATCGACCGCCCCGCCTCGATCAACCGTGTGAACTTGTGAATCGCCAGGTCGGGCCGCTGCCTCGGCCCGTACACCGTAAAGAAACGCAGGCATGTAATCGCCATGCCGTAAAGATGATGGTAGGTCCGACAGAGCAATTCCACGGCCCGCTTGGTGGCCGCATACGGAGAAATCGGCGCATCAACATTGTCGCTCTCCGCAAACGGCACTTTCTCGTTATTTCCGTAAACGCTCGAACTGCTCCCGAAAATAAACCGACATCCGGAAATCCTCCGGCACGCTTCCAACAAGACCATCGTCCCGCGGACGTTTACTTCCTCATACAACAGCGGCTGCTCGATCGACGGCCTGACCCCCGCCCGCGCCGCGAGATGAACAACCGCGTCCGCTCCGCAACTCAGTGCACGTTGTACATCTTCCGGCCGACGAATGTCTCCCTCGACCAGCTTGAACCGTGGATTGCCGAGCGAATGCTCAAGATTCCGCCTCTTCACAGTCGGATCATAAAACTCGTCGAAGTTGTCAAGGGCGACCACCCCATGTCCGGCGCGCAGCAACGCCTCGCACAAGTGCGATCCGATGAACCCCGCCCCGCCGGTTACCACAATTTTCGCCAATTGCCGACTCTCCGGGCGAGCTCAATCCGAACCCGGAACGCAAGCGACGGGCCCCAGTGAATCACCCATTCCAGGTATCAGAATGCAAAAGCCCTTCTCAATGCGCAGGAGCCAATCAAGACGAATTCCATTGGGAAATCCGCCATCGGCAGTCCGTCAATCACCAAATCATCAATTCGCCGCCCTCATCGGTCTTCCGACGCAATAGTAGCTGAATCCCCGCTTCGCCATCCCCGCCGGATCGTACAGGTTCCGTCCGTCAAAAATCACCTTGGTTCGCAGCTTCGAGAAAATCAAATCAAAATCCGGCGTGCGAAATTGCGGCCAGTCCGTGAAAATCACCAGCGCGTCCGCCCCCTCCAGCGCCGTGTACGCGTCGGCGCACATCGCCACGCCGCCGCCCAGCTCCGCCGCCGCGTTGCCCATCGCCTCCGGATCGTGCGCACGCACCTTCATCCCGCGCTCCAGAAACATCTTGATCCCCGCGATCGCCGGCGACTCCCGCACGTCGTCCGTCCACGCCTTGAACGCCAGCCCCCACGCCGCAACCGTCGTCTTCGCGCACGCGCTTCCGAAATGGTCGATCACCCGCTGGGCGAATCGCAGTCGCTGCCGCACGTTCACTTCGCGGGTCGCCGCCGCCAGCGTCGCCGGAAAGTCCATCGCTTCCCCCATCGCCACCAGCGCGCTCACGTCCTTCGGAAAGCACGACCCGCCGTATCCCACTCCCGGATACAAAAACGCGCTCCCGATCCGCGAGTCCGAACCCACCCCGCGGCGCACGCTCTCCACGTCCGCCCCGTATTTCTCGCACAAACCGGAAATCTCGTTGATGAACGAAATCCGCAGCGCCAGCATCGCGTTGGCCGCGTACTTGGTCATCTCCGCGCTCGCCGGGTCCATCACCAAAATCCGCTCGTCCCGACGCATGAACGGCGCGTACATCTCGCGCATGATCTCCGCCGCCGCCGGATTCGTCGTCCCGATCACCACGCGGTCGGGCCTCGTAAAGTCCTCGACCGCCGTCCCCTCCTTCAGAAATTCCGGATTGCTCACGTAATCGAACGGATGTTTCGTCTCGGCCGCAATCGCCTCCGACACCTTGCGATGCGTCCCCACCGGCACCGTGCTCTTCATCACCACGATCCGGTAGCCGTCCATCAGCTTTCCGATCGTGGACGCCACTGCCAGAATCGCCGACAAATCCGCCTCGCCGTTCGCACCCTCCGGCGTCCCCACGGCGATGAAGATCATCCGCCCGTGTCTGATCGCCGCTTCCAGATCGGTCGAAAACACCAGCCGACCGGCCCGCTTGTTCCGCGCCACAATCTCCGCAAGCCCCGGCTCGAAGATCGGAATCTCGCCCGCGTTCAAGCGGCGAATCTTCGATTCGTCGCAGTCCACGCAGACCACGCGATGCCCGCTGTCCGAAAAGCACGCACCGGCCACCAGACCCACATAACCCGTCCCGACTACGGAAATGTTCATGACTGCGCTCCCGTCGGGAGGGCGAGCCTCCCGGCAAGCAAGACCGCCACGATCCGCTCCGCCGCCTTCCCGTCCCAAAGATCAGGCCGCCTGCCCGCGGTCCCGGCGCGCCGGGACTCGCGAACCTCACGATACGCCTTGAGAATACCGTCCGTCGTGCTTCCGGCCAGCCGGTTCGTTCCCTGCGTGATGGTGATGGGCCGCTCGGTGTTCTCTCGCAACGTCAGACACGGCACGCCCAGGATTGTCGTCTCCTCCTGAATCCCGCCCGAATCCGTCAGCACCACCGCCGAGTCCGCCGTCAGCTTCAGGAAGTCGAGATAGCCCAGCGGCTCGACCATCTTCAACGTCGTAATGGCGTTCGCCCGCCGTTCCAACCCCATCGTCGCCAGATTCTTCCGCGACCGCGGATGTACCGGAAACACGATCGGCATGTCCGCCGCGATTCGCTCCAGCGCCCCCAGGATCGCCGAAAAGTTCTCCACGCTGTCTACGTTGCTCGGCCGGTGCAGGGTCAACACCGCGTAGCTCTTCGGCGAAAGGCCGAGGTCGCCGAGAATCGTCGATTGCTCCGCCCGCGACCGGCTTCGCAGCAGCGTGTCGATCATCACATTGCCGACGAAGTGAATCTTCTCGTCGGCGATTCCCTCACGGCGAAGGTTCTCGGCCCCGCTCGGTTCCGTCACAAACAGCCGATCGCTGATTGCGTCGGTCAGAACGCGGTTGATTTCCTCCGGCATGGTCCGGTCGAAGCTCCGCAGACCGGCTTCGACGTGCGCAACCTTGATCCCCAACTTCACGGCTACCAGCGCGCAGGCAATCGTGCTGTTCACGTCCCCGACCACGACCACCCAGTCGGGGCGGCGCTCCATGCACACCGGCTCAAACCGCCTCATCACCTCCGCCGTCTGCACCGCGTGCGACCCGCTTCCGACTTCGAGGTTCACATCCGGTTTGGGAATCCTCAGGTCCCCGAAAAACAGCTTGCTCATCCGCTCGTCGTAATGCTGACCTGTATGAACGAGAATCGGCTGCACCCCGCGCGCCCGCGACAACGCCTCCTCCAGCGTCGCTATCTTCATGAAGTTAGGCCGCGCCCCGCAAACGCAAAGAACTTTCAACATCCGTTCCGTTCCAATCGAGCCGGTCTATCCGAGCCGGGAGCGTCAGCGACCGGTCCGCCTCCCCCTTTGCCAAGGGGGGACACAGGGGGGTCGCGCCTCCCCCCTTGCCAAGGGGGGCTGAGGGCGACCAAAGTGGGAGCCCGAAGGGGGTCCACGTCGCCCGTGCCCAGCCCGCCCCCTCTCCCTTGCAGGGAGAGGGCTGGGGTAAGGGTGCATCTTGATGCACCTTCCTAACGGCGACGCGCCGCCCACGCACGTCCTATCCCACATTATCGACCCCACGAGACCCGATCTGCAACCTGCGGTCGCCTCCGATCCCGTCACCCGGTTGCGACATCTGACCAAAAGATTGTCAAGTCCCCTTGATTCTCCCACCAGGACTTGGTAAGGGAGACCGAGTTGTGTGTCCCTTCCGACGGTAGGACGGATGCGAATCCGTTACTCCGTCCTCGCATCTCCCCGACGCGCGACTGTAGTCGGTTTGGTCCCTCTTTCTCCCAATGGAGGTGTTCCATGCGTTCGATGCTCATTCGTCCGAGTCTGGTATTTCTGATTTCCGCCGTTTTCGCCCGGGCCGCACCTCCGACGCCGCTTGCGGATCCAAGCGGGATCGACAAATCCCGGTTCATTTCGTTCTCGATCCCCACGTCGGAGGTGGTTGCGATTCGGGTTAAATTGGTGTCGCTCCACCATGTGAACCCACCCTACAGCGCCGGACCCTTCGTGCCCTTTACGACCTTCGAGGGTCAGGACCGTTGGGTCGGTCCGCCGACGCAATACGTTGAATCCGTCTCAAGCGGCACGTTGTTCTACGCGTCGAAACTGCAGTGCGCGCCGCACTATCAGGATTGGAGCACGGTGGGGTTGCTGCACGTCACGGGCAGCGAGATCGTTCCGAGCTCGAGCTACGAGGTCGAGAATCTCGCGGCGAGCTGTGCGGGCAATGAGGGTGGCTGCTCCGCTGTTTCGGCTCCGCTGCAGATTGCGACGACGCGATGGGGCGACGTGGTGAGTGCGTTCCAGCTTCCGACTCCTCCGGCTACGCAGCCGGACTTCACGGACATCGGGGCGATGGTGAACAAGTTCAAGAGCGCGCCGGGCGCTCCGATCAAGGCCCGGGCGATGCTCGCCGGCTACGGTCTGAGGGGCTTGATCAACATCACGCCGGACCTGGGCTTCGGCCACATTTCGGCGTGCGTCGACGCCTTTAAGGGGCTGCCGTATTGGTACGCCGGGCCGGCGGGTAACGAAACCATCGCCAACGTTTTGCAGATGCTGGGCGCGATGAACGACGACCTTGCGGGCGGGACGACTCCGCTGGAAACATTTGGGGCGGAACCGAAGATTGGGGTTCCGACGGTCGCCACCACGGCGAACGACATCGTTGCGGTCGGGACCATCGACTTTTTCCAGGGATACGACGTCGTCGCATCCGGAACCAGCACCGTCACGGTTGACTTCTGCACCGGTGAGGTCAGCCTCGAAACCGTTGTCTCCGACGGCGCGACCACCTGGACACTTGTCCAAAGCGTATCCTTGAACGCGGACATTTTGAGCTTGTGGGGGTTCGTCCAAGTGAACGGAGGCGCGATGCTCCCGGGCGGGTGGGACTACTCGACGGCGACCGGGGCGGTATTGAATCCCGGGTCCGATCCCGCCTTCGCCGGGGAAGTGGAGTCGATGTTCCAGATCGCCCCGGGCAGCACGGCGGCCGCGACTCTAAGCGCGGGGGCCGTCGCAGGCGCTGTGAGCAGCATTCTGCAGATGATCATCAATTACATCAAGGACCAATCGATCCCCTACACGCCGCCGGTGTCGTGCCTGGGACCGAAGATTCTGAACGGCAGCGGCCAAAGCTGCGCCGGCGTGAACATCCTCTGCGCCAATCGGCTGGCCGAGATGTGCACTAGCATCAACGACCTCCCGAACGTGTCCATCGCCTTCAAGAAGTGCATGAAAGGCCGCTGCGGTTGCGGCGGGTCGAATCACAAGCGGTTGGAGGTTGCCTGCGACTTCGTGGGGGACTGCGGGGTCTGCCCGTCGTACGCTGACGGGTGCAACCTGCCCGGTGGCTCACGCATGTCCTACTGTGAGGATATGCGGTATGGATGTACGTGCGCCAATCTGATCTTTCACGAGATGTCCCACGGATGCGGAACCAACGACCGAAAGGACGGCAGTGCGTATGACGCCTACCGGATTGGAACATGGTTTCAAGAAGAATACAGAGACCGATTCCCGGGTGCGTGCCCGGTTGGAATCGCCGGACCCTGAGCGCTCCGATTGCGCATTTCGCCTCACCGTGGAGGAGATTACGTTATGAACCGTGCTCGAACGTTGAAAAACCCGGTATACAGGGTTAGGCTCGGATTGGCGGCACTTGCCGGAGGTTACGCCTTCGCGGTTTTTCTAGGGACCGGCTGCTGGTTGACTCCGTGTGGAAGCTTCTTTGCAAAGCGTACGTTTCGCGGTGTTGTCCTCCGCGCGGATTCACTTGCGGGATTAAACGGCGCAATGGTTTCAGCGATAGCTTATGCGGACGGGCAAATGACCGGGGGGGGGGGCATCTCAACGATTTTTGGAGACAATCCGCTGGACGAAACAGGTAAGTTCGAGTTCAAATTGTACTCCAATGAGCTTGGCGGCTCCGGTGGGCGTTGCGGGGCACCGCCGTTCTTTCCTCCGCCCGATCAGCTTGAGATCATCGTCGAGCACGACGGATGCGAGCACCGCGTCATTATCGACGTAAACGCGGATACGGTGGTCGATCCCGACATCCCGGACGTGTTCGCTTCGGGCTTTGCCGAGCATGTGATTGAACTGAAGGACCCGATTCTCGTCCCCCCGTGCGAACCGTAGTCCCTCGTCGGAGTCGTCATTATGCGATGCGTTTCAGAATCCCTCCCGCCCCGCTTCGCCCTCATGTTGCCGTGCGTCGTCCTTGTGGGTTGGTCAACCGGCTGTTGGCCGCTTTTGGATCCCATGTGCTATCGCCATTTCTGGGAAGACCCACGGAGCTTTCCGGATTATGAAACGAGACTGGCGCAGGTGCGCGCCGACGCCGTCGAAACGGAATGCGATCCTCGGCTGTTCGTATCGACCGGCCTCTGCGAAGACGGTGACACTCTCTTCGTCAGCCGTGGAGACGGCTTCACGTCCCGGACCGATTACTTTAATTCCGACGGCGTTTTTGTCGCCCTTACGGAGACCCAGGACCTTGCCTCCTTGCCCTGCCTCGGACGGCGAGATTGGCCGAAGACCGTTGAGTGCGGCGAGTCAACCGTTACGGAGGTCATCTGCGGAGCGAATTGACACGGCGGCGCGAATCAACCTCCGAGCGGCGCCCGCCCCGGTAAAAAGACGAACGGAAGATGTCGCCGTGGCGTGCAACACCTTCCGTCCCGTCGTTTCTGCCGTGCCCGTCCGGCGCTCGCACTGGACTGACCGACTGCCGTGGCGTGAGTCGGTCCGTCGTCCGGCGTTCATCACGCCGACAGGCCGTGCAACACAAACCTACTTCTTCTTTGCGGCCTTCTTGGCTTTCTTCTTCGAGGCCTTGGCTGCTTTACGTTTCTTTGCCATGAGCGTCACCTCCTTTCTGAACAAAATCCTACACGCTCGCCGCACGCTGTCAAAAGAAATCTTGACGACGACGCGTAATCAAGACGCCCATGCGAACATCGTAGCGCTGTCGGCTTGGGCGTCCGAAAACAACACCGATACCCAGCGACACGGCGTGGCACAAACCCGACGACCCTGCGCCGACAAGCGCGCACGCGTCGCGCGGCGTCATTGCGCGACAGCCGTGCGTCGGCGCGGCGTCGAGCGCGCATCAACCGCGAATCGAATTCGATAAACACCGACTCCGATCGCTCGTGCGACACACCGCTTCGCCGCGCAAGCAGCCCCGATGCATTCGGAATCCCCGAAAAATCCGCAAAAAACTCGCCCTCGATCACCCGCCGTCGCGCCGCACTGCGAGTCGACCGGTCCCCCGACGCCCGCCGCCGCGCCGTTGCCCGTCCGCAAGGATACGATGCAGACCCGGTCGGATTTCGGCCCGCCCCGATCAGGGTGGACAATCCGTATCTCGATGAACGATCGGAAGTTGCGCGACGCGCGCGAACGGTCGCCGACGGCGGTCCGACTCCTGCCGTCACGACGCGATCCCGGCGTCGGTTCGGTGTTCAAAAAATTTTCAAAATTTTTTGATTTTCCTCTTGCCAAGCCTGGTCGAAGCGTCCGGTTTGAAGAAATTCCGCGCTCGCGCGTCACCGATGCGGCGCGCGGCGCACACGCCCGATGCGCGCCGCGCGCGCTCAGTTTTCTTCACGTCGCGCGCTACGGCAGTCGCGCGCCGTTGTATTCGTCGAGGTTCCCCGCGCCGTTGAGGATGTCGATGAATTGCAGGATGTCCGCCGGAGCGGCCAGTCCGGATCGGTCGATGTCCGTCGACCAGATCGGCCGCGGCGCGCCTGCGCCGTTGAGGAAGTCGATCAAATCAAGAATGTCCGCCGGCGCGCTCGTCCGATCGGCGTTCACATCGCCCGGCAGGAATCCCCATCGAACGCTTGTTCCGCTCGCGACGTGGGTCATCGTCGTCCACGCCCGCGGTTCGATCGGTCGGTCGAGCGTGATCGTCAGTTGATCCGCGCCCGCCGGTTCAACGTTGGCGATCGCCGGCGCGGCCTGCACGCCGCCCTGTTGAGTCACGGAGAAGTCTTCCTTTTGCAGGCATCCGACGAAGCCGTCGAACCCAAGCAGCGCCTCCCGCCACCCCACGGGACTTACACCGTCCTTGGCCAGCGGCGTCCGCGCGTCGATGGCCCCGTTCGGAGGATCGGAGTCCATGATTCGGGTGGCCGTTCTGCCGGCCGGAACGATCTTGAACACCTCGCCGCCGCTTCGATCACAAATGTAGATCTCGCCGAACGCGTCCCGCCCGAACGACGAAATCGAGGCGATGCTGAGGGGCGCCGCCGGCGCGAGCTCAGCCGTGCGATCGACGACCCGCGCCGTTACGCCGTCGTAACGCAGGCTCCAGATCCGGTTGCTGCAGTAATCGGCGAAGAAATAGGTTCCGGCCAGGCCGGGAATCGCACACCCACGATACACCTCACCGCCGGTGATCGAGCACGCGGGCGGCGATCCGCCGTGCGGGTATTCGTGGATCGGCGGCGCCGTCGCCAGCGGGTTGCAGTCGCATCCGCCGAACGACGTGCAGTGCATCCCCTCGAAGCAAGACCAACCGTAGTTCTCGCCGCCGGCGCTCGCCGCCGGTTGAAAGTCGATCTCTTCCCAATCGCTTTCGCCGACGTCGGCGATCCACAGGTCGCCCGTTTCACTGTCGAACGCGCACCGCCACGGATTGCGAAGCCCATACGCCCAAATCTCATCCTCGCCCGCGCGCCCCACGAACGGGTTGCCCGGCGGGATGGCGTAGTCGCGGTTCGGATCGTTGGGAAAGTCGTCGCCGTTCACGTCGATCCGCAGGATGTTGCCCAGCAGGTCGCCGGTGATTGACTGGCCTCGACCATCCGGATCGGCCTGTCCGCCGCCGTCGCCGGTGGCGACGTACAGGTAGCCGTCCGGCCCGAAGCCCAGCCAGCCGCCGTTGTGGTTCGAGTGCGGTTGATCAAACGTGAGGACGATGTCGCCGTTGGTGTCGGCGATGTCCGGGTTGGAAGAAACGGTGTACATCGCCACCACGGTGTCATCCACGTTGTTGGTGTAGTTGATGTAAAACCGTTTGTTCACCGCGAAGTGCGGATGAAGCGCGAGTCCAAGGAGGCCGCGCTCGCCGACGGAGTTCAAAAGCGTCGAAACGTTGAGAAACACGGGGCTGAGGACCTGGCCGTTCTTGAGGATCTTGATGCGTCCGCCCTGCTCGACGATGAAGACGCGATCGAAATCGCCGGGCGCGTGAGTGACGAGAAGAGGGCTGGAAAGTCCCGACGCGATGCGCACGGTGGTGAGCGGCGTTTCGCCCGCCCGCGCGAATACCGAACCGGCAGGCGGGGAACACGCAAACATCGCGCCCGAAAACAAAGCAGCGGCAATCGCTGGATGCGAAACGGCACTACTTTTCAGCATCGGTTCATCTCCCTGATCCGGTCGCCCGTGCGGGGCCGCCGCCCTGCGACATCGTAGCATGTTCGGCGAACCGTTTGTACGAGCCTGCGACATCGGCCCGATAAGAGCCGGCTGACCGCCTGGGCGATTCGGTGTTCCGGCGTTCGGACCGAATCGCGCCGCCTACATTAATAACATGAGGGGCGCGCTATGGTCGGTGAGAAAACTGCGATCACCGGGAAGCCGGAATCGTCACAAAGCGTTGCTTGAATCGGGCGAGGGAGGGTAGGATTGGGTCATGGCCATTCTTCCGGACGCGAAAACGCAACCCTGTCCGCAAACGGTGCTCGACCTGATCGAGCGATTCGAGCTGCACGCCGACGCCTACCGCCGGGACTCCTACAACGAGACCCAGGTCCGCCGGGAATTCATCGACCTGCTGTTTGGGGCGCTGGGCTGGGACGTGGACAATGCGGCCGGCCACGCCGAGGCCTACAAGGACGTGATCCACGAAGACGCGATCAAAGTCGGCGGCTCGACCAAGGCCCCGGACGATTGTTTTCGCATCGGCGGGGTCCGCAAGTTTTTCGTGGAAGCGAAAAAGCCGTCGGACCAGACCGCCATCCAGCATCAAACCGACGCCACCGACCGGCAGATCGAACAGCTCGTCTACGAACTGTACGGCCTGACCGACGAGGAAATAAAGATCGTTGAAGAGGCGACGAAAGGATAGGAAAGACCAAGACGCGAAGCGATGATATCCACAGAGGACACGGATTGACACAGAAAATAATAGGCAGAGTCTTTTTTTTGACCGGCGCTGTTCATCTGTGCGCATCCGTGTAATCTTTGGATTGAACGAAGTATCCACAGATGACACAGAGGGACACAGAGAACAAAGCTCCGCGGACGAAGGCTGTTCGATGGATACAACATCTGTGCACATCTGTGTAATCTGTGGATTGAAGATTGAGGATTGAACGAAGTATCCCCAGCTGGAAAACGGGTTGATCGGTACTGTCTACCTTGGGTTACTCTCCGGCCGGTTCGAGCGCTCGTCCGATATGCGGACGTCAAACGGCTTGTTCGCCCAGCTGATCGGCGTCGCGCGGTCCAGCCCTTCCCATATGCCGGTCTCACAAAGAAGCAGGGCACGCGCGTCCGTCAGACTCGGCAGGCCGGCGTCGATCGAGCGGAGGGCAAGCCACGGGTGTTGCGGATGGGGCTGCGTCGTCTGCTCGGTTGATTGCAGGAGCATCACCTCGTATCGGAGGAAGTTGAGCGGAGGGCAGCCGTAGGGTGCGGGTTCCGCAATGACGGACACAAGTGGTTCGGCGCCGGATACGACTGCGTTTGCGCTCGACGTACGAATTCGTTCGGCTAGGACCAGGCGAGAGGCGTGATCGGTCGTATCGGCGTGGAAGTTGCGGAGGTACCCGCCGCCGAAGGCCGCGAGCCATGCGATTACAAACGCGGGAAACGCCAGGCGCAAGAACCAGTGTCGCATCAGGAGTCGCACATTGAGTAAGCACGCTGCGGCGACGGCGAGGGCGGCGTTGGGAAAGATGCCGAAGCGGCCGTACTCGGCGGGCTTGCCCGCGCCGATGGCGACGAACTGGAGGAAGAAGACGGCGGCCGGCACGACCAGCACCCAAACCGTCGGATCGGTGCGGCGGTGCTTTCGCACAAGGGCGGCGACGAGCGCGGTCAGGCCGAGAACAAGGATGGGTAGCGTCGCGCCTTCGATCGTTAATTCGACTGCGCGAATGAAACCCTCGCCGATGCGCGCGATCTGGTACATCGCCAGCGAATTGCCGAAATTGCTGCGAAGCACGGCGCGGTTGACGAAGGCGTTAATGAGGACGTAGGGATTGGTGATGAAATAGACCCCGACGGCGAGAAGAAGACCTTTCGCGGCGCGGGCCGCGGCATGGCGACTCCTGCCTTCCCCCTTACCGAGCGCGGACCCGTAGCCTCCCCCCTTGCCGAGCGCGGACCCGTAGCCTCCCCCCTTACGAAGGGGGGATTCAGGGGGGTCTAGGTGTATCCACGCAACGAGCGGAATCAGCACGAAGACCGGCCACGACGACAACACCATGCCGACCGCCGCGCCGCAGCAGAGACATAGGAACGAAAAATTTCGTGCCCTGACCGAATCCGCAGCGCAAGCGACTGGCGGGGGTAGGTTGTTCGAGGGACCGCCCCGCGCCGGCGCTTGGGGTTCGGATTGTGGCGCGGTCTTCCTACCGGAATCTTCGGTTCGGGAATGAACGGAGCGCATAGCGAAGTAGACGGCGGCGAGCATGAGGACCGCGCCGGGCAGGTGCGGCTTGCCCTCGTGCGACATGCAAACGACGACCGGCATGAGCGTGAACAGGAGTGCGGCGAGCAATCCCGCGCGATGGGATCGGTCAGAACCGCGAGCGTCAGCGAGCGGAGTCGCCGTAGGGTGCGTCCCGGACGTACCGTATGACCGCCTCTCGCTAGCGCTCGGGGGTCGGAGCGTCGAGCGTGCGAGTCGACTCGCGATGGCGTACACGAGAATCACGCCGAGTAGGCCCCACGCGGACGAGTAGGCGCGGGCGACGATGTAGAACTTGCCGAACTCGTCGGGATGGTCGAGGTAGTAGACCACGTCGCTGCGCACGTCGATCAGGCCGAGCAGGCCGCAGAGCTTAATGAGCGCCCCGACGGGGTAGATGAACAGTCCGCCATACTGGTAGAGTCGGGGGTCGAGTTCGAGGCGCGACGGCCGCATGCCCGCCAGGGCCATCATGGTAATCGTCTCGTCGGGTTGATACGTGTAGAGACGGTAGCGAAGGTAGATTTTGGCGATGTCCTCGTCGGTCGCAGTGAGCGGAATCGGCTCGTCGATCTTCTCGCTCCCTTTCAACGGATCGACATCGACATCGGCCCCGGTCCGCGAAGCCCGATCCTGCGAGAGTTTTTCGCCCGCGTTTGCCAGACGATAAATCTTCTCGCCGCTCCAGACCTCGCCGCCGCCGAACAGGTACTTGTCGATCTTCCGACTCGGCAGACCCCAAGAGATGCCAACGCATGACACGACGAGGTATAGAATTGCGATGACCGAGAGCCCGAAAAAAGTGGTCAACCGGGGATTGGCTGGTCTTGGGATCGGCATTCGAATCAGGCGAGTCAGGCGCGTTCGGTACGCACCGGCTTAACTCGCTCCGGTAACAAGGTGCGTCCGGGAGGCACCCAACGCCAGTCGATCAACCCATCAGCTCGAAAAGCGTCGCCACGCCCTGGCCGACGCCGACGCACATGGTGGCGAGGCCCCGACGAGCCCCGCGACGCTTCATCTCGTGCAGTAGCGTCGTGGCGATGCGCGCGCCGCTGCAACCCAAGGGGTGGCCGAGTGCGATTGCTCCGCCGTTGACGTTGACCCGCGCGGGGTCCATGCCCAGTTCACGGATGCAGGGAATCGACTGCGCGGCGAAGGCTTCGTTTAGTTCGATCAACTCGATCTGCTCAATGGCAAGCCCCGCGCGGGCGAGCGTTTTCTTCGTCGCGGGGATCGGACCCAGCCCCATGCACGACGGATCGACGCCCGCCGTCGACGACGGTCCGACGATCGCCAGAATCGGCAGCCCCAGCCGTCGCGCTGTACCCTCCTCGGCGAGCAGCAGCGCGGACGCGCCGTCGTTGATCCCTGACGAATTGCCCGCAGTCACCGTCCCATCCTTCGCAAAGGCAGGCGGCAACTTGGCGAGCTTGTCCATCGTGGTGTCGGGCCGCGGATGTTCGTCGCGATCGACGACGATCGGCGGACCCTTTCGCTGCGGAATCTCGACCGGCACGATCTCCTCGGCGAAGCGTCCGGCCTCCGTCGCGGCCTTGCACTTCATCTGCGACTCGAACGCGAAGCGGTCCTGCTCCTCGCGGGAGAGCTTGTACTTTCGCGCGACGTTTTCGGCCGTTTCGCCCATCGAGAACGGATGATACGCTGCCGCGAGTTTGGGATTGGTGAACCGCCAGCCGATCGTGGTGTCGAAGATCGCGGCCTCGCGGCTGAACGCCTCGGTCGCCTTGGCCATCACGAATGGGGCCCGCGACATGCTCTCCACGCCGCCGGCGATCATCACGTCGCCGTGGTTGGCTTCGATCATCCGCGCGGCGATGTTGATCGCGTCGAGGCTCGACGCACAGAGACGATTGATTGTCGAACCCGGCACCGAGTCGGGCAAACCCGCAAGCAGCGCGGCCATGCGCGCAACGTTGCGGTTGTCCTCGCCCGCTTGATTCGCCGCTCCGAAATACACATCGTCGATGAGTTTCGCGTCGATGCCCGTCCGCGCAACGAGCTTGCGAATGACCAGCGCCGCGAGGTCATCTGGACGGACGGCGCTCAGCGCACCGCCATAGCGCCCCACAGGCGTCCGAGCGGCATCAATGACAACGGCTTTTCGCATCAAGTAGCGTGCGTCCCGAACGCACCATCCTATCTACGTGTTGAACAATCTCGCCGGATCCTATCTCCCTGGCGCGACGGTCTCGCTAAGTCCCTTGAGCAGTCCGCGTACGGTTCGCGGCCCGATCTCATCGGTCCAGGCCAGCGGCCCCTTAGGGTAGTTCGTGCCCTTCTGCATCGCAATATCGATGTCTTCGCGCGACGCGACGCCCTCGTCCAGCGCAAGCGCCGCTTCGTTGAGGATCGCACTCAGGATTCGCGCGAACACGTACTGCTCCGTGCTGCCCGCGTTGCGAGCGCCGGCCCGCTCGGCAAACGCCCGCACCGCGCCGGAAAGAAGCGGCGCAAGCTGGAAGCTCCGCCGATCGACCGGATACGCCGACACGGGCGGCGCGCCCGTCTCATAGGCATAGAATCCGCGACCGGTCTTGCGGCCAAGGCGGCCCTGCTCGACAAGCTTTTGCTGAATCTCGTGCGGCGTGAAGCGCGGATGTCGGTCCATTTGCTCCCACACTGACGTGCTGACGGCGAGATTCACGTCCAGCCCGACGAGGTCCATCAGCTCGAACGGACCCATCTTGAATCCGCCGTGTACGCGACACACGTTGTCGATTTCGTCGATCCCGGCGACGCCCTCACCGAGCAACCGCAGAGCTTCAAGGTAGTAGCCTCGCGCGACGCGATTGACGATGAATCCCGGTGTGTCCGCTGCGCGGACGGCTGTCTTTCCCCACGCCGTGGCAACCGCAAACCCCGCCTCCACAGCCGCAGCGTCGCTCTTTTCCCCGGCGATGATCTCGACCAGCGGCATGATCGGCGCGGGGTTGAAGAAGTGCATGCCGATGACGCGACCGGGGTTCTTCACGACTTCGGCGATTCTCGTGACGGAGAGAGACGATGTGTTCGTGGCCAGCACGGCCGACGGCGGTGTGGCCGCTTCGAGGTCGCGGAAGACCCGCTGTTTGATCGCCAGGTTCTCGACCACGGCCTCGATCGCCAGCTCAACATCTTTCAGGTTGTCGATCTCCCCGCGCGTATGAATACGGGCCGACGTGGCATCGCGATCGGGCGCGGCCATGCGCCCTTTCTCGACCGTGCGATCGAGGTTTTTCTTGATTGCATCAAGGCCGTGCCGAAGCACATCGGCGTTGACATCAATGAGGTGGACCGTGCACCCGTGCGTCGCCGCGAGCTGGGCAATGCCCGCTCCCATGGTACCCGCGCCGATAACGGCGATGGAATGGACGGGTTGCTTGGTCATAGGGCCGATTCTAGCACTACAGCGCCACATAGGCTCGCGTAATCATGCAGCGTAGGCCGATGGAGTTCCCCAAGTGCTTGTCATGGGAGGACTTACGGCATGGACGCAGAGCAAATCGCCTCGTTGGGCACGGAACTGACGGCTTTCCTCGCCGGGGAAGATCGACAACTGCGTGGCGGGCGTGCACCTGGGCTACGCCGCAGAACGGATCGCCTACCATCAACATCGCAACCAACAAGCCCGCTCCTCTCACACTCGGACCCCGCGCCAACGCCTTCGCAATCCGGGCATCCAACTCGATCAACTGCCCTCGTGCATTCCGGATGATTCATGACTATGTGGCGCTGTAGAGTTAAATTACAAAATGACATGCGCTCCAGGCCGGCCATTGCGGCTGTCCAGTCAACAAATCAACGAAGATCGAGTTCAAAATACGCGGCAGTCGGAATCGGATTGAGGTAATACGCTTCGATCGTTCGAAAGCCCAGTGATCTATACAACGCCATCGCCTCGCTCATCGTCGTCAAAGTGTCCAGCCGCATTTTCTCGTAGCCGATCTTTCGTGCTGCGGCGATGATCGCTTCCGCCAACCGCCGCCCGATCCCGGCGCAGCGAAACGCCGGACGAACGTACAACCGTTTCATTTCACACACGCCGAGTTCGATTCGTCGCAGCGCCACACACCCCGCGATCCGCCCGGCATCAGGGGCCAGCAACAATCGGCCCGACGGCGGAGCATATTCTCCCGGAAGACCCGCCAGTTCATCATCGAAGTGCTGAAAAGCGAGATCGATCCCCAGTGAACCCGCGTACTCGCGAAACAACCCGCGCACCTCATGCATGAATTCCGCACCGTGCCCCTCGACGAGTTGAACCATGACCCGATTGTACCGACCGCAAGGCAGGCGACGAAGGCGGGAATGATTTATGATCGAGAGCAGGCCGGTTGTACCGTCGTTTCCGATCGATCTTCGACGGCGTGTCCTCCGTCGTCCAGCCAGCACAGGGCGACCGAGACAACCGCGGGATCAAACTGAATCCCGGCCTGAGCTACAAGCTCCGCGCGTACCCGACCTGCGGACATCGGCGCCTTGTAAGGTCGCCGGGAAAGCATCGTGTCCACGGTGTCCGCGACCGCCAGAATCCTCGACCCAAGCGGAATGTCCTCCCCGCGCAGACCTGAGGGGTACCCGCCGCCGTCGTACCGCTCGTGGTGGTGAAGGATGATTCGGCGATGGTCGCTCAGTGATCGCATCGAATAGAGAATCTCCACCGCGGTTTGCGGGTGGCGCTTCATCACCTCGAATTCGGCCCGCGAAAGCGGACCCGGCTTGTTGAGAATGCCGTCGGGAACCCCGATCTTCCCGATGTCGTGCAACAGGGCGGATGCCTGCAGAACGCGTCTCGCGGAGGCCCGGAGATCCATCCGTCCCGCCATGGCATCGACATACGCGGATACGGTCATCGAATGCCCCCGCGTGTACGAATCCTTCGCGTCAACGGCCGCCAGCAGCGCGAGCATCGAATCGACCTGCGTCGATCGAAGCAGGGAATGAATCCGCCCAAGCCGGCTTGCGAGGCCTTCGCGGCAGCGCGGCGACGGTGCGGCCTGCATGTCGGCGTGCGTTGTCGGAATCGGATCGCGCATCGGTTCGTTTTCTCCGGCCGGAATCCCCGCCCGAAACGCTATCGTCACCGCCCATGCCGCACTTAACGTCGCTCGCGGATAACACGGAACCGGAAACGGGCCTGCAACACGATGATCCTTCGGGCCGAAAATCGCCACGGCGCCGCCCGGCGCGGGGACTTTACATCGGACGCAGCGCGGTGCATCCAATAACCCGGCGCAGCCGAAAAGTGCCACGTCATGGCACTCATAAGCGTCACCCGATAAGCCGTTTTGCCGTGCGCACGCTCCACGAGCGCCTCCTTCGCCGCGCCGTCGCATGTCGGGGATAAGAGACGATTTACCGCCAAGACACCAAGGCACGAAGACGAAGGGCGAAAGTAAATCGAAATGTGAATAAACCAGCATATAATCCAAGAAAACGTCGCTCCGTCTCGTTCTATCGCTTCTCCTTCTTGGTGTCTTCGTGTCTTGGTGGTTCAATCGTCTTCCGTTGTCCTGGCGTTCGGTGCGTCTCGCGTTATCCTGTTTCGTGACGCACGGCGCCGATACAACCGAAACCCCCGGCGTCCGTTTCCGCGTGAAAGGCCATGCCCGATAAGCGCCAACATCGCGGCCCGCACCCCGACGATGAAATGCTGTTTGCCGCACCGACCGTCCCAACGCTCCGGGCCGCCGTCGCGGAAATCTCCTGGCTTCTCTCCCGCGGTTACGCCTCCGACTCCGGCCTGAAGCTGGTCGGCGATCGCCACAACCTGACCGCCCGTCAGCGGATGGCCGTCCGTCGCTCGGTCTGCACTGATGAGGCGCGTAGCGGGCGTCAAGCAACGCAAGTCCCGGCGGACGTCCTGCGTGATGAACCGCTCGGCGTGGACGGTTATAACCTGCTCATCACGATCGAAAGCGCACTGTCCGGCGGGGTCATCCTGATCGGACGTGACGGATGTTGTCGCGACCTGGCGAGCATCCACGGCACCTATCGCCGGGTTTGCGAAACCGGTCCGGCCTTGGAAATGATCCTCAATGTGATCGACGGAATCGGACCGGCCGGCGTGGATTGGTACCTCGATCGACCGGTTTCCAATAGCGGAAGGCTCAAGACCTTCATCGCCGAGTTGATTGAAGCACGCAAAGCGGTAGGCCGCCCCATCGCCGAGTTGAACATCCAGCTCGTCGATAATCCCGATCAGGTCCTCGGCGACTACGATGGAATCGTCGCGACCTCCGACTCCGTCGTGCTCGACCGATGTCGCCGATGGATGAACCTCGCCGCCGAAATCATCGACGAGCGGATTCCTGGGGCATTCAAGATTGATCTACGAGGGGATAGGCTCTAACCAGCGACGACGCGGCGAGAGAAGTGAGAAGGAGCATGTGCCACCCTTCCTTCCGTTTTCTATCTTCTAACTTCAATCTTCTCACTTCGTCTAACTATCCCGGCTGCGCGACGGGAC
>ERZ1292630.2033-Hain-H41-02um-R3-2033-length-19222-cov-7_pt1 | contig 19222 bp, 5 predicted proteins | sample MGYA00564408_ERZ1292630 | MGnify/ENA primary metagenome ERZ1292630 (study PRJEB36523, sample SAMEA6512641) | groundwater metagenome | collected 2019-01-08 | study: AquaDiva: Metagenomics assemblies of 32 groundwater samples
CAGCCGTGATCCCACCTCCGTCGCCCGAACCCGTCTTGGGAAGTCGAATGAGGCGAATAGTTTCTGATCGTTTTTTCGGACACACCGGCACGTGCGGCGAGGTCCCTGTTGCTCATGCTCCAGTTCTCCTCAATGAGACACCGCAACCACCCGGCGCCCTCAGGCGTCAATAGCCCTCGTGTTCTTGCTGCCGGATGGACCGGCGGGCGCATTTTCCCTGCCCTCGGCCTCCCCGGCGGCTTCGCCTTCTTGACATATTTTTGCGCCATGGGAAAAAAGTTTCTGGATTGGAGTGAATGGATTTCCCGAGAGCTGTACTTTGGCCGTGTGAACGCACGGCAGCCGTGCACTGCTGGGTGCTGGCGACCAGTATTACCCCCTCAACTTGGCGAGCCTATCGCCGATCCGGTCCTGCTTACCGAAGGAATGACACGCTGTCCTCGGAGATGACTATTTCGTCGCCGGTGCGTCCCGTGAACTCGCCGGTGCGTCCCGTGAACGCACCACATCATGCTGACCCCTGCGTTCTGGGGTACTTCCAGACGCGGACGGTCGTCATTGACGACAGGGCCGTGGCAGCCGCTGCTGCAACCCTTCGGAGTCTCCGGCTTTGCCGACCTTGGCATCCGAACGTGTTCGCGGTAAATCTCTCTCGTCAATTTCTTTCTCCCCCTCTCGCTTCGGAAACAGCAAGAAGCTGGTTGGGCTAGATGTGCGGCTGCATTCGCACAGCATCTAACGTGCACGTATACCGCGCGGTTCGCATTTCCCTATTGTAAGGGTCTGTGACAAAGGGGTGCGGTTGACCACGCACTCACTACCAAAAGGGGTCCGACTACCATACCGCATGTCCGCACCGTTCATGTCGCAACACGCCGCGGCGGCAGCAAGCGAAGAGGAGGCGGAGGCGGAAGAACTGCTACTGAGGCGCTTCGGTGATGGGGGCGACTGGTGGCTCGTAGACGACGATGATGCGTCTACCTCTACGGCCCGGCGAAGGGACCTCGAGCAGCCCAACGCCTCCACGTTCGAATTTATTGATGCACTGCGTGGTCGCCACCGCGATCCCTCTCCACCACTCGATCTGCCGGCGGACTGGGAGAATCTTCTCACCGCCGACGAACGTCAGCTCCTCCAGGATTCAGCGGCCTTGGCTTCGGATTGCGGGTCGTACCTCAACGAGCACTTACATGAGAGGCAGCTTCAGATCAGTCGGCTCCATGATCGTACCTCACGGAGACGTGAAGAGGACGACGGCGACCCTCCCTCGTTGTTGCCAGCACGAGAGATCGCCGAACACGAAGACGACATGGCCGACGAGCGGCGCCTGGCCGCAATGCTTCTCGACTGCGATCGAGTGGTCAATGAACATGTGGGTCGCGCGGCCGAAGCAAGAGCGCGATGGACCCACCTGGGCCTTCTCCCCCTCCGAGACGCGTCGGCGGACCTTGGCGCCGCCGATCCTACGAGCGCCGCCGCGTGTTCAGCTGCTATTTGCGGCCCGCCGCAGCCGGCCGCTTCTCCCAACGCTCCGTTGTCGAACGACTCGGTGGTCCGGCAGCGGATGGACGCCGTTTACGCTATCGCGTCGCATCTGAGCATCGACGCGCTGATCGACCGTGATGCCCGGCAACCGAAGGGAGAGGTTGGGCGCCAAGCCGCCGACCTCGACGACGAACCGGAGGCACCGCCGTGCGACGAGTCCCCCTGGGTGGAGGTTGAGACCGAAAACGACGAATCCGGCGGTGGTCGCGGTTGCGGCCCCTCGTTGTCGCCTCGCATGGCGCCTCACACGGTCGTCGCGTCACATGACCACTGTCGAGAGGAGCCGCGGGCCACGTTGATCGTACCGCGCCTCGATCGATTGCTCCGCCGGAACGATGAGCTGCGGCTGCTGCAACAGCGACCCGACTTGGACGTGGAAGAGGCCACCGTGGTTGTCAAACCCCACGTGACCCTGGCCGCGACCCAAACAGCAAGCATCACACCCAACTTCACTGGATCGCTCGCCACAGCTCGCGCGGCGTCGGTTAGTGGCCTCGCCGCTGGTGGTTGTGAACTGCCTCAAGAACTGATTGAATCCGTTGTCGACGTTCGCTCGGACGTCGCCGCCATGCTGATGCAGCGCCGGATGAAGCTGCGTGACGATCGAAACTTGGGTGCCAGTGTGTTCGTCGATGCCGCATGGCGCGCGGCGGAGGGGGACCTTGGGGGTGGCGCAGCGTCCGCTTCATTAGTGACCAAGACGACAGGGCAGCGTCCCCCGTCGCATTCATTGCATCTTGGGGCCGCCTTCCCCAACGGAGGAAGAGTGGCGGCGGCGGCGGTCGGGACGCACCTCCACCCACCTTCGCTCGATATGGAGGGACGGGGAAGTGGCTCCGTGCTCGCCGCCGGCTCTGACGCCGCAATGAGACGTCAACCGGCCGCCGGCCGCGACACCTGGCTCTTCCGGCGTGAAGCTGCCGAACGGCGAGCCATGTCCGTGATCGAGATGCGGCAGCTGCGCGGGCAGTGGGAACACGACGCGCGCGAGGCGCAGCGAAGGGCTGACATTGCGTCCATCGTGGTCGCCGAGGTCGACGGTCGGCGTGCGCTTCAATCCCATGAAGTCCTTGGCATCTGCGACCTGAGACAGCGACACGAACGCCAGTGGCGAGCGCTCTGGGAGTGGCACGTGCAACAGCAGCGCACCCACGCCGCTGTCCAGCTGCACCAAACCGAGGCGAAGGCGCTCGATATTTGTGATGCGCTGGTCGGCATTGCGGCGGCGGAGTGGGAAGGTTTGGTTTCGACCTTCGCCGAACAATTGTCCTTCCTGCGGGAGCAGCATGAAGCAGTCCAGGTCGCCTTCGCCCGGGAACGCGCGCGTCGATGTGCCGTGCTGCGATCTGCCGTCCACACCTTGCGTGAACGGGAAGCCACGGCACCCACGCCCGCGGCGGTTGGAGCCTTCCGCGGGAGTTGCGACCCCCCGACGATCGTGGCGTTGACCGGTCAGCCGCGGGTTGTGCCGTCCAGTGTGATCGTCTGGCATCGTCGTCCCCAGCGATTCCCCTCGGGTCGCGATCATTCGTGCGCCTCCGCGTGGTCCAATGCAACGGCGGGACCGGCCGCTTCCTGGTGCTGGTGTTTGGATGTAGACGCGCACCTACGTTTGCGTCCGGCGCTGTCTGCCGTCCGCAGCTGTCAGCCCTCGTCCCTCACCGCACGTCAGGGGGATCTGGCGGCCGCCGCCTCTTCGCCACCGCCGGAGTTGTTTTGCGACGCAGTAATCGCAGCCCTCCGACGAAACGGCCTTCTGTGCGAGTTGGAGGCCTGCGAAAAGGCGCTTAGCGACACACCGGCGATCACGTTTGCCACGGGCGCTGCCCGGCAATCTGCGCTCGAAGCCGCTGCTGCGACCTGGGCAGCATGGTCGAACACCGGTCGTGAGCCCCCAGCCGCACTGACTTCCTTTCCATCCCTCGGGGGCAAGCAAGACGATCCGCTCGTAGCATGGCGTCGTCGGCCGATCGACGATCTCTTGGCTCGGGCCGCAGCGGACGTTCATCTGCCTCGCGCAGCTTCGTCATCGACCGCCGCTCGACGCTCGCCTCTGCAATCGACTGGCGGTGGAGTTGGTGGTATCGACGGTGTGTCGTTGACTTGGGAGCTCGTTCAGCGTTGCACTCTCTGCGCGGTCGCGGCGATGGATGTGGCGGCGGCGTGGTATCGCGACCGGAACTCGTCCCAAGCGGCCGCGGCGGGCGGGGAGTCGCATCGTCCGGTGGGACGCAGCGCCTCTTTTCTGCTTCAGCACCGAGGGGGGTCGTTGGCCGCCGCATGGGAGCGTCCAGCTGTCGGGTCTTCCTCGCGAACTCCACCAGACCTCTCACGTCGGCCCACCGGACGGGGGGGTGTCGCTGTGCCTCGCCGACTGGGTGCTCATGCCTCGTTGAATGACTTTATTGCCAACCGGCTGCGGTTCTTGGCCAAGGCCGTGGATGTATCGATGGAGGATGTGACGAGCATCGACTGGCTCGTCCTCGGCAAGGCGGTGCCATCGGCAGTCGCCGACGTCGCAACCTCATCTTCGTCCCCACCGACAGTATCGCACCTCTTCAACATGAGCCTGGCGGAGCATTGCGAGTCCGTCCGACTGGCCGGTAATGCACTGACGGGTGAACTAGACATCTCTCGCTTCACAAGCGTGTTTCGTCAACTACGGCACCTGGACGTCAGCGACAACGGGTTGCAGTCATTGGCTCCCGTGGCGGCGTCGTTTACCGGAGCGCTGCAGTCGCTCAATGTGTCGAACAACCGCCTCCGCCACGAGGACGAGGATGGCAACGGCTGGGCTCATCCGAGAGCGGTGGCGGGCCTCGACGGCGAGTCGAGCTCGGGATGTTGCCCGGAGAACGGCACCGCACCATCGCGGCATCTGCTGAGTCTCAATGTTGCCGGCAACGACCTCAGCGCGTGGCCAACCGTGGTGGGGATCGCCGCCGCCGGGGAGCATCGGGGGGGGGGGGGGGCGCCGGGGGACAGTGGCCGCCAACGTCAGACCGCCGCCGACCCGCTGCCATTGCTGCACGTCGACGCCGGGCGCAATCGGATGGACGCGCGATCCGCCGAGTCGCTGTTTGCCGCGGCGCCGGCTCTTTGCTGGGTTGACTTGTCTCAGAACCGGATCGATGTCACGTGTCGAGGTCGGAGGAGGACAGATGATGGTGGTGGTGCCGCGGACGGCTGGTCTGAAGGGGCGCACGGTCCCTCGGCGACGGGGAGGAAGTCGTTTCCTTGGCGACGTCTTGAATGCGCCACGCTGACGCATTTATACCTTTCCAAGCAGCAGCCACGGCCGCCATGTCCCCCCGAAGACGACTCTGTCGTTGCCCACCGGCCACCACCACCAACGACATTCGCCGCCGGTGGCAGTGGCCCGTTTTCGATGGGCGATACCGTGGCGGATTCGCAGCCGTCGTGTCCCCCTGATGCCTCGTCCTGGTGGGCGCGGCTGTTTTGCACCGGAAGCGCATGGCTATTTTCGCGACTGACCTGCTTGTTCTTGAGTGACTGTGGCAGTTTGCGGGGAAGCATGCCGCTCTTCGTCGCTCCTCTTCTGACCGTGCTCCACGTGGACAACAACGGGCTCGTGGATCTACATGGCTTGCTTGGATGTCCGTCGCTTCGCACTCTCGACGCGAGCTTCAATCAACTCGGGGCGTCCACGGTACGCGAGATGTTGGCCCAGCTGTCCCACTTGGCCCCGTGCCTCACATCGCTGAACCTAGCGGGGAATCCACAGATGCCGTCATGGGTCGACGCCGCCGCAATTGATAGTGACTTTTCTTCCGCGCGAGGCGTCGACGACCCACCCACGGCCACGAACGCACGTCGATTTGCGACGGTCCACGTTGGCCTTCAATTCAAAAAAATTCTCACCAAGTTGCGCGTGTTCAACAACGAATCTTGTTGCGCGGTGGGGGATGATTCGACAACGGCCGCCGGTCATTCGCAACTTTGGGGCGCGCTTGCCGATTCCGGCACCCTACAGTGCGACTTCGTGGCCAACTGCCTCATGCAGTTGCCGCGCGTCACCCTTCTCGCAGCCGACCACGTAATCGAGTGCAACGCGCCGATGTCCAACACCACGATACTCACCGCACTGGCTTCAGACGAAGCCGCTGGCGGGGAGATGTTGTACGGTGATCGCTCCTCCGGCTGGGTGACGCAGCGAGGTGGCTGCACCGACGTTGTCGATGTGGCCCGAACCAACGCATGCCGCCGACGGAATACCGAAGCCTATACGACGAGTGCCGCCGCCGTAACGGCAGTATGGGTGTGGCAGTTACGTCGCACCGCGGCGGCCCAACGGTCGTGGTGCCTAACCGTGCGACTCCGTGGTGTAGCCACAGCCCTTGCGGACAGGGACGCCCCGCCCGCGGGGAGAAACGTCCGTACCGCCACTCGTGGTGGTGGTGGTGGTGGTGGTGTACAGGAACCAATGTTGCGGAGGCTCGCCTGGTGGGACCAAAGCTGCCTTCGCAGTTGCGTCGCCGGTGACGACGCGCAGTTTCGCGCGCACGCCACGTCCATCCGCGACGCCAAAGTTCTTGAAAGCCGCTCTCAGTCTGTTAACAAGGAAGGGCGAAATGGGAGTCATAGCAGCCAATCTTCCTCAAATCTCAACGACGACCTCGACGTGCCTTCTCCTTGGATGACGTGCGCTGGCGTCCGTGCCCTCCTTGGCCCCAGCGCACACGACCGCACCGTGTCGGGCTACGTGGCGCGCGCTCAGCGTTCCTTGGACGTCATCGGCGACGTGATCCGCGGTGCGACGGTCGCCGCAGGTGGCTACGACTCGGACAGGACACTCCAACCGTCAGCGAGCGGTTCCTCGTCACAGCCAGCAAGGGCGATGCCAGGGGCAGTGGAGTATGAGTTCGCCACTGTCAGGCGATCCGCCTCTTACAGTGAACGGCGGTTGGCCTACGTCAAACGCCACGCGGCGATTCGTCTATTGCGCTGGTGGCGGCACGCGGCTCGAAGAAGCCGGCTGCTCCGGTGCATGAGGCGGCTGCTCTTCGATAGCCAACGGGCCTATCTCGCGCGGGCCACCGCCGCCGCGTTGCGTATACAACCAGTTTGGAGAGGGGCGTGGACGCGCATGCGGCTGCGGCGTACCACGCGGTTCGATGACGACGACGATTTGAAACCCGTCGACTTTGACGACATGTTTTCCGTTGTGGGGCAACAAGACGCCGCCATTCGCGGACGTAGCGTCGAGGACGAGTTACGCCGAAGGGCGGCGGGACAGCTGGGCGCCGCGGTGTTCCGTGTCGCACCCCCGATGGTCGCCTCGCCTTCGGTTCCGCGGCCTGGAAGCACTGGCGGAGGAGGTCGAGTTGGACAGCCCGCGTCGGCAGGGCTGCAAACCAGCGGCGGCGGCGGAATGGAGCAGCGGTTTCCCCACACCCCGCCCGCGTCGCTTCATGGTTCAACCAGCGGTGGTGCGTCGCGCTTGCAGCAGCCAACCAAGCCGTCCGTCGCCTCTCGTGCGGCTGCCAAAACGGAAGCATCCGCCACGACGAGCGTCAAGCAAGTAGCGCCCCCTCCTCCTGACGAGGCGTGGGGCAGCGTCGCGGAGATGATTGCGAAGCGCGACCGGAAGCGCGCCACGGAGCAGCACCGCCAACAGCAACGCAGCCAACGGTGATGAGGCGGCAGCGCATTGGATTGTGGGGGGGGTCATCGTGGAGGGACTTTTAGCCTTTCCGTCGGGAGGGACAACACCGCAGCGATCGGTATCCTCGACGGTCCCAGACACGCACACCACGCGGCTTATACGAACATGTATCGCCGACCTCTCACAACCTACACCCCTCTCTCCTCTTCGTATCACCACTGAACGATCAGTGAACGAAAATTTCATTTGTATTCACCAAAACAGAAATATCTCTTCAACCCCGCGCCCACTGCCGCTATTTTCAAAGAAAATGCGCTGCGCCATTTTCGCCGCGGCGCTCTCCTCCGTGGTGCTCATCGTCGCGACGGGCGTCCATGCCCATACGGAGGCTGCCGTCGTGCCGCCGAAGTTTGCGTCACACCAGCCGGCCACCAGCGCGGACTTTAAGTTCGACGACGACTTGGTCACCGTCAACACTTCCTACGGGCCCGTCACGGGCTACGTCAACCGATTCGGCGGGCACAGCTTCCGCGGTGTGCCCTTCGCGGCGCCACCCACAGGCGCGTTACGCTTTGCGGCCCCCATCGTCCCTGGCTCGTGGACGACGCCCCGGAACGCAACGGTGTTTGGACCAGGTTGTTACGCCGCGTGTCGGGGCAAGTTTGCCAACCTCATGTGCCCCGCCGTCGTGTCGGAGGATTGCCTCTACCTCAACGTCTACGCCCCCACGACGCCGCCGCCACCCGGCGGTTTTCCCGTCATCATGTTCATCCACGGGGGCATGTTCACGTGGGGCTCCGGCGGCATCCCGCTGTACGACGGCGGCCGCTGGTCGACCAACGACAACGTCATCATCGTGACCATCAATTATCGATTGAACATTTTCGGCGCGCTGTTCACGGGGACCACCGACGCCAACGTGAACGTGCTCGACCAGCGCATGGCGCTCAAGTGGATTCATGACAACATTCACGTTTTCAATGGGGACAAGACGCGAGTCGTGCTGTCGGGACAGTCGGCAGGGGCCACGTCGGTCGGCATCCACATGGTGAGCCCCGGCAGCTGGCCGTACTTCCAACGCGCCGCGGTCATCTCGAACCCGTACGGGCTCATCCCACCAAGCCGCAAGATGGCGCAGGAGCTCGGTGAGCTGGCCGTGATCAAGCTAGGCTGCCCACTCGGCGGCCAACCTGAGCTTGACTGCCTCCGGAAGGTTCCAGAGGCGACGTTGCTCAAGATGAGCGAGCACACAGACTTCCTCCCCACGCCCAACGAGGTCCTCGCCCTCTTCATGCAGTGGAGCCCTTTCGTCGACGGGACCATCATCCCCGGCCAGCCGCTGCAGCAAATGGCCGTCGGTGCCTTCAACGCCGTGCCAATGATGATCGGCACCGTCGCGAACGAAACGATCCCGTTCATTTTTGGCATCAACTTCGAGGTCCCGTCGTGGATGATGGACGTCGCGATTGACTACGTGTTCGGGATCAGCAAGGGGACGCAAATTGAGTTGCTGTACGGGCCGGTGCCCGCCGCGAATGCTAGCGACGCGCGGTACTTCTTCTCGAGACTGTTCACCGACTATTCGTTTTACTGCCCAACTCGCTTCTCCGCCAAGATGCACAACCAGTACTTGGCACCTAAGGGGCTGAAGACGTACGTATGGTTTTTCGACGAGCACCCCTCCTGGGCCATGTGGTATGCCGGCGGCAATGCGGAGAACCCATGCGTCCGCTGGATCTGCCATGCATTCGATCTGCCCACGATTTTCGCGACCTATTATGAGTTGCCCAGCGGCTTCCCGCATCCGACGCCTGGGGAGATGCAAATGTCCACCTTTGTGCAGACAAGCTGGGCGCACTTTGCGGCGACAGGGGAAATTGAAAACTGGCCCGCGTTTTCGCCCGCGACGAATCTCACGGCGTACAACATTTCGTACCCGTTGCCGACCGCGCCGCTGCAGGCTTACCGCGCGGAGTACTGCGACTATTTCGACTCCATCGGCTACAACCGTTGGTAACTGGTCGCGGATATGCATAGAGAGACGAGACAGAGCGGATGCGTTTCGCCGGACGAAACATCTCTTGTGTGACGTCATTCCCCCAACGGTGTGTGTGCTTTACTCCTCATCGCTCTCCTACGGCGTGTGTTCCCCCCGAGTGTTTCGAGAGGTCTACGTTAACACACTACGCACGACGCTTCGCCCGACCAACCGATGGCGGCCCGTTCATTTCATTCAAGTTGACATCATTGGTGATGTCGGTCGCTGAGGGAGTCACTCTCTTGTGTTGCGGGCGGAGGTGGCGTAAAAGGAGGATTTTTTTCCCGAAGGTTCACCATCGAGGAAACTAGGAAACGAGAGAGAAAAGAAGGTCCATGGCGCAGTGGCAGTGGCGAAACGATGAGCTAACGTTTGTCGCATTCGGTGATCGGCAAAACGCGGCGCTCGAGGCCGCCTGGACAACCTACGTGGCCGCACTGCACGCCGCCACCGCAAGCGTGTCTCCGCTCGTTCCTGGCGCCGGATCCACCTCCGCCGCTTCGAGATTCACGATGAACATCGGTCCGCAGAAGTACGTCATCGACCTCGAGCATTTAACGCAGGAGAACACCAAGACGGGCACCAAGCGGTTCCTGAGACGTCTCGGCCCCCATGGGGAGTCCACAACCGCTGCTCCCCAGTGGGAGTGGCAGGCCCACTCGGGCAGCGACTTCGTCCCTTATGACGCGCGTGACAGCGAGGCCATAGAGAAGGCCTTCCAAACGAACCAGCTGACCGTGAAGTTGAACGTCTCGCACGGCGCGCATGATGACCTGCCCGTCGTCGTGCACCTCGGCCACATGCACCAGACCAACCCCGAGACGGGTACCCACCGCACCATTCGCCGCCGGGTGGGCCTATCCGTGGCAACCGGGCTGGTTCGTGCCGCTCCAGCCGTCACCGCCGCAGATGTGGTGCCGCGAAAACGTGGCCGTGAAACGGTGGCGGCGGACGCCGGGCATGATCACCCCCCCTCGGGGGTGGCACTCCCGGCGACCGGTGCGACGGCGGCAGCGGGCTACGCCATTCCCCCAGGTCCGCCGTTGCCACCGGCCAGCTCCGGGCAATACGCTCCTCTCTCCTGGGAGCGACCTGCCACCAACTTCCTGCGCTTGTTCGCGCACCAGCCAGTCGCGGGAGCGGTTCCCGGAACCGCGGGAGGGTCCTTCCCGCTGAAGAAGCTCGCCATCGCTGGATTCGACATGGACGACACCCTCGTGATGCCCAAGAGTGGCAACACGTTTGCGAAAGGGCGCAACGACTGGACGTGGCTGCACCCCTCAGTGCCCGAAAAACTGCGCCAGTTGCACGCCACCGGCCATGCCATCTGCATTTTTAGCAACCAGAGTGGGATTGGGGGAAAGGCTTGGGACGAAGGCAAGGCGAATGAGCTTCGCGGGAAGATTCTTGATCTCAACGCCGCGGCGAAATGCCCCATTTCTGCGTTCATCAGCTGTGCGGAGGATACGTACCGGAAGCCGACACCGGAGATGTGGCTGCACGCCGTCAAGCATTTCACCGCCGCCGGGTTTGACGTGGATACCGGCCGGTCATTCTACTGCGGTGACGCCGCCGGACGGCACGTGCTCACCATGGCAGGACGCAAGAAGGATTTCAGCTGCTCGGATCGCAAGTTTGCGTACAACGCCGGTGTCCCATTTCACACTCCTGAGACGTTTTTTCTCGGGAAAGCACCCGTGAAAGAATTCGACTGGGACGGCGTCTCTCCCGACGAACTTGCAGCCTGCCGCACAAGCAAGCACCCTCCGGCGTCCGATGTCGTTGAAACATTGGCCGCGAAGCTGCCAGAGCTCGTCCTCTTTGTCGGATTTCCAGGATGCGGAAAATCAACGGTCTTCAAGCGGTTTTTCGCGCCGGCCGGTTATGTTCACGTGAATCGAGACACGCTCAAGAGCAAGGAAAAATGCCTCGCTGCGGCGGAGAGCGCGCTCCGAGGGGGCAAATCGGTTGTCATCGACAACACCAATCCGTCAGTTGAGGATCGGGCGCCGTACATTGCCATGGCGAAGAAATGTGGCGCCAAGAGCATTCGCTATCTCCACTTTGATGTGCCGCGTTCGCTCGCGAATCACCTGAACATCATTCGCGCGCGCCTCGGCATTACCGAACGTGTTTCGAGCATCGCATACAACATTTTTAACAAGAATTTCCAACCTCCATCCGTTGCTGAGGGGTTCACGCCAACCGACAAGGTGACGCGGTTGCCCCTTGTCGTCGACTTTGCCGGACTTCCACCGGAAACGGAGTCCTACTTTAACCAGCTCTCATAGAGTCCAGTCCGTTGATGATTGGGGCGAGCCCAACACACATGTCGATCGGTTAGGTCCCGTCCACGGCGGCGCCAACAGCCTACGCTAACGCACAATAGGAAGGCGCTATTCGACAAGGGAGAATCGATACCCTCACAACACGGACATCGCTTTCGACCGGACTTTGACGGGGGATGAAGAACCATCGCTCGTTTCTCTTATCAATTTTCTTGATTAATTAAATCAAACTTCTGCTGCTTCTCATCACCCGGGTGGTCCGTCGTGGAGCCCGCGGCTTACCGACTCCCCGCTTCACACAGCATTCCGTTTTTCTCTCTCTGGTGTTCGATTTGCTCGCGTGATGACAGCGACCGTCGGCGGAGGGGTGACAGCCGCGATGCTGACTGTGCGGTTTCAGGAGCAGCTGCTAGTGGAGCTCAAGCGCCAGCACATCGCAGACGCCCCTCGGTTGCACCGCGACCTTGTCGCCCACGTACGCTTCTCCCCCGCCATATCCGCTTCGTTCGAATCCTCAGCGGCGGCGACGACACGGCATCCGGTCATCGACATTGATTTCAGTGCCACGACGCTCGCGAACTTGTCTACCGCAGGGGCCCCTGGGGGTGGAGGACTTCCAGATCGTGTCGCGATCGCGGTGTGCGAAGCGCTCCTCCGCCTGGCGCCTGTCATCTTCGCGGACCACATGAAGCGGCTCGCGTCCATGGGCGATACCGCAGCCGCCTCCACGGTGCCGAATGCTGCCGTCTACGGGAACTGGAACCTAAGTTTTCGCTTCCAAGGTGTCACCGACGCCGCGTTGCAGCCGTTCAATCTGTTGGTGGGCGGCTTCCCTCTGCTCAGCGCATTGGATCTGCGCGACACTCGCGTGTCGGCCCACGCGCGCCGTCAGTTGGCGGATGTGCTCCAGAGCAAAGGGGGAGGCGGTTCGAGTGGCCTTCGGCTGCTCCTGTGGGACGACCCGCCGGTCGGCACGACGCACCTAGCGGGTGGCGAACTCCCGCCACCACCGCCCCCTGTCGCGACGGCGCCAGGGGACTCAAAGGTCGCCAGAGTGTTAGTCGTACCAACGACGCGTCCTGCGGTGGCGCGGCCGGCCACCGGCGGCATCATTGGCAGTCACCACCGCCTGCAGCAGTGCCAGCAGTCCGTGCAGCTGCCCGCGTCGCTCGTCGACCTGGTGGCGCTGCGACGCCGGAGAGACCAACTATTTCACGACGAGAGCGAAGGCGGTGACCGCCGCAACCCTCCGCTGCCTGACGAAAGGGGGATTGCCGAGCGCCACGAAGTGGCGGAGACGGCCGCCCCGCCAACGGTGGCCGCCACTCCTCATTCACCTCCGCGGGAGCGCGAGCCGCCTGGACAAGGGGCGTCGCAAACGCACCCGCCGGCGTCGCAACCGTCACTGCCGTCCTCTGCGGTCACCACATCACCGCTTCCGGCCACTTCCCGGGCGGCGGCGGCGTCTCCTCTCGGCGCCGTGGCTCCAGCGGCGATGTCACTGGTCCCGCCCTCCACACCGCCGTTGCAGCCGCGGCACCCATCGTCCGCAACTCACCGCCCTGTCTCTGACGAACCCAGCGCGGCAGCCAACGCGGCTGGACGCGCCGCCGGCGGCCGGGATCGCACCCGGACGGTCATCTATCGCGGGGCTGCCCCTGGGAGTGTACCATCCGCGTCGACACGACAGGAAGAGAATTCAAAGACCAATCAACGTACGGACGACGACGGTGACGAGGACAGCGATAGCACGAGTGACGCCCAAGGAGATGAAGCCGAGGAGGATGACCACGCGCGCTCGCCCGTGCGGGAGGGGGCCGCCAAACATCCCGGGACGCCTGATCGCAAGAAGAACGACTCCGCCGCCGAAGGGGGCAGTCCATCCACCACCCACCACGACGATCGTCACGCAGACAATGACAAAGCACCGAAGCGAAGTGCTGTTGGCGCATCCGCACGCCGAACGGCACCCACCACTCGCGGTGCGACGCTCAGGGAGCAGCATAGCCGCAGCCGGTCCTCGACCCCTCCGCCGCTCCTGAAAGAAGCGACGCCGTCGGCGCGAAGGCCTGCGTCGGCCAAAAAGTCCCGCAACACGGCGGGAAAGGGTCCGGAAACGTCCCCGGCCGGCGCCAACGGAGCCGAGGAACCGTCCCGGGTGGCGGTTCCCGGCGGTTCAGCTGGCCGTCGTCGGTCTACGCCCAGCCCTCCCGCCGCGAGTTTGACGCGCGAAGCGGTGGCGCGTGCATCAAACAGCGAAGCCGCCGCGGCCGGCGAAGCGGGTGGCACCGCGGCCCACGACGACGCCGCCACGAACGCGTCGACGGACACGACCGCGACGGAGGTGGCTGACATTCAAGACTACCTGGATGTGTGCCAAAACGCTTCGGAAAACATCGACAAGGTCATCGACTTCTGCAACGCTCGTCTGACGCGCGACTCGATGTTCAACCCAATCGCATTGCGCAACGTGACGATTCTAAACATAGCTCAAAATGCACTCACCGAGCTCGCCCCACTACCACCAACGCTCCGGCGCTTGGACGCCTCCCACAACAACTTGACTCACATCTCCGGTCTAGACGACTGCCTCATGCTGCAGGTCGCCACCTTTCGGCGAAACAACATCAAGCGCATTGCGGGACTGCACCACAATCTCCATGTGACCCACCTCTTTTTGGGCCGCAACGCCATTCGCACGGTTGAGAACATCGCCCATTTGGTGATCTTAGAGACGCTCGATCTGGCCCACAACCAGCTTCCGTCGGAAAACAGTCTGCGGCCGCTGTCGATGAACGTGCGCCTCCTGCACATCGTGGTCTCCGGCAACCCCGTTGAGAAAAAGCTGCGACACTATTCTGCGGTGCTGCGCAACCTGTGCCCGTCTCTCGTGGCTCTCGACAACCAACGACTCACCATGCAGGTTAGCAGAGGCCAGAGCCTCCGCGGGGGCGACGTGAGTCATATCGACAAGGCTATGGCGGAGGCTTACGCGTCCGCGTGCCGATCGATCCGGTCGGCGTCGTCGAAGCGCATGGCGGGTGCCGGTGGCGCTGCGGCTCAAGAGGAGTCGCAAGTGCTACTTTCCCTCGCCTCGGCTGGAACCGCCACCCGACGTTCCCGGAAGCCGGCCATCGCGGTTCGCACGGCGACCACGGGGTATTCGGCCCCGGACCGCCTTGCTCGCAGCCTGCAGGCGTTGACCGAGCAAGCTGCCTTCGAAACGGCCGTCGCTGCCGTGGCCACAGGAGGCGGGGGCTCGGCTGCGATGGGCATTTCCGACAAAGCGACCACACTCAACGCATCCGCGATTGTTCACGCGGCGGTCTTCGGGTCGGGGCGATCGTCGCAGCCCACGGTAAAGAACATGGTCTTTTCCGCTGAGCCTAACGCACTGGAGGAGCAGTCCCTGCTCTGTGCGGCGCGAAACCGTCAGGTTCTCGGCTTGCTCGATCCGCAGCGACTCGTGCCTTATTACAGCGATCCCGGCTCCTCCTCCTCTCCGCCCCGGCATCCTCGAACCGGCTCGAACGTCGCCTCCGTCTACGCCGCATCGAGGCACGGGGAGGCGAGCCAGCAGGGCCTTGCTCCTGAAGGGCAACGTGGGGCCCCGCCGAGCGCCCTTCACGATCGCACCCGATCTCACGAATCGTCGGTTTCTGCAGGGCGCAGTCGCATCGGTGCTGCCAGTCCGACCCCCAGCTTGCGCCAACGTCAGCACGATTCGCGTCCGCACAGTCACAGAAAAATTGAGAATGTGGGCGGCGTCAACGGCCACGGCGGAGTGCGGCGGGCCGCGTTGCTTGAGCGCATTAAGCGCGAGTCGATGGAGTACACCGCCAAAGCCATCGTGCAGGACTTGCAGCGGCGGGCCGAGAAACGCCAGCAGCAGGAAAATGAAGACGACGAGATCGCGAGACGGCGGCAAGCAGAAGCCGATGGCGGTAACCCTACCGACGGGGAACACGCGAACGACGGGGGCGGCGGCGGTCCGACGCGTGACGCGGCACATGGCGCCACCTCGGGCTCGTCGTCTCCCGGAGACGACGAGAACTTTGTCGATAGCTTTCGGAGTCGCAGGACCCGGAGCGATGCGTCGAGCGTCGAGCCTGCGGCTCGGCGGAAGGACGCATCGCCGCTGCTGGCTTCGCGCATCGACCATGCCTGGGACGACGCGGGCAGCCCCGTCACGGCGACCGCAGCCCGCGACGACGCGAGGACTGCCGCCATGCTGCTGCACTTGAGCCCCACGGCTTTCGATGACGACAAGCCTGCCGCGCCACCACCGCGGCCGCACGCCATGCCGCCACCGGGGTCGCCTGGTGTCGATCCCTATCTGGTCGTGCTGAGGGCATCGTCACCTTACCACATGGCTGCTGGGGGAGCGGCGCCGTCCGGTCCTCCTCATATCTTATCGCCCCTGCCTGGCGGTCATGACGAGGCACCATCTGCACCCGTGAATCCACTGCAAACCAGCAGTAAGCGCCGCTCGACGTCGCAGCATAAGGGAAGCGGAGGGAGATTGACGCCATCGGCCAAAATGGGGGGCAGCGGCAAAGCGCCGGCGATGACATTGGTTGCCGACAATGTTGCGCCCGCGCGCAGGATTGACGAACCCACGACGCCACCGCCGCGGTCCGCCAACGCAGCGGCCCCAACCCCTTCACGGTTAGTCTCTGCCTTGGTGTCCTTTCCACCCGTGTCCGGCGACCGCGCGTCCACGGTGGAGTTCCTCACGAAGCTCGCCGAGATGCACCAGTCGGTGCGGGTGGCGCTACGCACCGCGTTGTCAATCTTACTCGACGGTAGTGAGCGCACCGGTGAGCTTCCCGCGACACCGGGCAACAACGGTGGGGCGACGATTGACGACGACGTCCGCCGGCTTCTCGCGCGCTGCCTCGACGTGATCCGGCGGAACCACCTCGCCGACGACATCGCCATCGATGAGGACACCGCGCGCGACCTGGCCTTGATCGAGGCACCGACGGACGACGGCGGCCCTGAAGAGGGAAACATCCATCGCCCTGGCGAGAACGCGGACGCCGTTACACAGTTAGACGCCGAGCAGCGCAAGCGTCAACGCCACGACCGCCGCGACGTGCTCATGCCCGTGCTGCAGGACGTCAGCGACCGCAAGACGTGCCTGCGGTACCTTCGCTCGCTGTTCGACGCGAGGCGCTTTGACCTGCTCGTCGCGTACGCGCGAAAAATACGGCATCATGTGGCGCCGTCTTCCGTACCATCATCCTACACGGCGCCGGGTTCCGCGCTGCCGTCCTACGCCGTGCCCTCGCCGTCCGCAGGTAGAGGCGCATATGGTGGCTCCGCGGCGCGACTGCTCCCACCTTCTTTCACATAGAGAGAGAGAGAGAGAGAGAGAGAGAACCGACCGCCTTCTCCTGTGCCCCGCTTCTGTGTGCCGTCCTCACCCACACGACGAGAGAAACCACCCGCGCGTTGTACTCTCCGTGCTGCGTTGGGTGTGGCCACCGGTAAGCCACGTGCCGATATTTGTTGGTGTTGATGAAAGGGCATTAACGCCGCTATTTCGTCTCCACTCCATCTGAGAGATCCAAATGGCCGCAACGTCAGCGGCACCGGCCGGCACACCACGCAACCGTAAGCCAATCGAGCGGTCGGGTGCGGCGCTGCAAGTGGTGCTAATGGATGCCGCTCAAGCACGAGAATACCCCAAACTGGCCGTCACTCCGGACATCGCCACGTTTCTCAGGCCGATGACACCGGAGCAGTTTCTTGCCCCCGAGGGACCGTTTCGTCAGCGTCGTGCGCTTGCTGTGAAGTGTCACGCGTCGCTGCGTTCTGAAAGGGTGGCCCTCATCAAGCAGCTTCTTTTCAATTTCTCCAAGTCCAAAATGCTGGAAAATTCTAATAGCGCCGAAACGGGCATTAGCGTCTGGATGGCCGTGCCGGACGTCGAGGCCGCAAGTCAGCCGGATCTAGGTCAAGAGAGTTCGCCAGGCCCCCAGCGGATCCAGGCGCTGAAACTTGAGCCTCAACAGGCAGGCGTGTGCTACGACGCGGGGCATTCGCTGTACTTTCGGGCGAACGAGGCGCTCGAATCGCAGTTCGTGCCAGGCTATGCGGAGGGTATCGGATGCCGCGGTTTCACGAAGTGGTTTCGCGACGGCCAACGCCGGGGTGAAGTCGAAACGTTTGCGACCGCGGTGGGCCACACCACCGGATGGCACTGGGACTTCCAGGAAAATTTCACGATTCAACTGCGCGGCCGCAAAAAGTGGTATCTGTATCGAGGTGACACGGTTGACACGCCACACCGCGCGATGGCGTCTCATTACACACTTGACGACGGCAACAAGCGCCTGTTGCACTACCAAACGATGCTCCACCGTCTGGACAATCCCGCGTTCTCCGGGTGGGTGCCCAGTGCTGCCGATGCGGAGGCGGAGAGCATCGTGCTGCAACCCGGCGACGTGCTCTACCATCCGCCCGGCCTGTGGCACAAGACTGAAACGCTGGAGGCCGCCAGCGGCGGCCCAGACGAGATGAACTGCAACTCCCTAAGCATCAACGTGAGCCTCTTCCCGATCACAGTCGCGGATGTGCTGCAATCTGGCATCCAGCAGCTGCTCGTGTCTCGAAAGATATTTCGTCAACGTCTTCAAGTCTCCAGCTCCTCGGAAGCCATCGCCACGCTTGCGTCAGCGTTGACGTCACTTGCCGACGACGTGCGCCGATTGGAGCCGAGTGACTTTCTAACCCCATCGCAACTGCAGCACTGCGCCGATCGAGACGTCCGCCAGACGCTGCTACCTCCCATCACGTCGGTCGTGGCGACCGTGGACCCTCACGGCCGTATCATTTCCTGCCTTCCAAGTCACTTGCGAGATACGATTCTTCTCGGCTCGGACGCCGCCGAACGCCAGCAGGAGGTTAACGGCGCGAAAAAGGAGGCGTCCACGGGCAAAAAACGTGGCCGACAAGTAGCGGATAAGGGGGGGAGCGAACCGCCCACGGGGTCGACGACGACGACGACGTGCTTGTGGATTCGCGTCAATCCTTTGGCGCAGATCGGTCGATTCGACTTTCCAGGCGCCGTTCCGGGCATTCCCACGGTGGAACCATCGGCGACAACGGCATCTGACGACGACTCTGTCGCGTCGGCGGACAGTGATAGCACCACCACGGACAGCTCCGACGCCTCCCCCGCGGTCGGTCATCGGGTACCGAGCGGCTTCCGGCGGTACGACTGCCGGATCAACTTCGCCTCGGAGGAGGATCAATCGATCGCCCAGCCCAGCGATCTCTACCTGCTCGTCGCGGAACAAGCCGCCGCCGCAGGGGGTGTGGATGCGTTCTTGAATCACCTGGAGGGCATCGTCAAACCCGTGAGGGGCCGCACGCAGCGGTCGTCCCAAACAAACGACAACGGCTACGTTCGAGTGGACACGTCCGCGTTCGGACCCGCCGTCACTCGTCCGCTCCTCAATGTGCTCCGCTACGTCGGGTACTTGCAGCTCCGTGATGGCGCGTGACGCAGCCACCAACCAATCGTGTGTCATCGCATCGTGAAATAAAAAAGTTTCGTTTGACAACTCACAAAATGCCGTTTAAATCTTATCTCTCGCCGCCGCCGCCGGTCCCTGGGCGAAAGTTGGCGCAACGCTGGTTGTCGTTGCATTGTTATGGTGCGAGTGGGGGGGGGGGGGGGGGGGGGGGGGGGGGGGGGGGGGGGGGGGGGGGGGG
>ERZ1292630.2038-Hain-H41-02um-R3-2038-length-19189-cov-7_pt1 | contig 19189 bp, 11 predicted proteins | sample MGYA00564408_ERZ1292630 | MGnify/ENA primary metagenome ERZ1292630 (study PRJEB36523, sample SAMEA6512641) | groundwater metagenome | collected 2019-01-08 | study: AquaDiva: Metagenomics assemblies of 32 groundwater samples
TGCACCCCTCGGATTGCAGGCGCAACCCAGGCGCGACGTGCACGCCCTCGACGCGCGTTCCGTCGCTCCCTGGGTGCGCGATGGCGTGATCTACGAGCTGAACGTGCGCACCTTCTCCAATGAAGGGACGTTCAATGCTGTCACGGTGCGCCTGCCCGAGCTGCAGAAGCTGGGCGTCAGCATCGTCTGGCTGATGCCCATCCACCCGCTCGGTCAGGTGAAGAAGAAGGGGACGGTCGGCAGCCCGTACGCGGTGCGCGACTACATGGACGTGAATCCCGACTACGGCACGAAGGCCGACCTCAGGAACCTCGTGCGCGAGGCGCATCGGCTGGAGCTGAAGGTCATCATCGACATCGTTGCGAATCACACGTCGTGGGACAACGCGCTGCTCAAGACGCCCGCGTACTACAGGCGCGACACCCTGGGGCAGATCCTGTCACCCTATGACTGGACCGACGTGGCCGCATTGAACTACGGCAACCCGGCGCTGCGCGCGTACATGCACGGGATGTTGCAGTACTGGCTGCGCGAGTTCGACCTCGACGGCTTCCGCTGCGACGTGGCCGGTGAGGTACCGACTGACTTCTGGGAGGAAGCGCGCCGCAATCTCGAGAAGATCAAGCCCGACATCGTGCTGCTCGCGGAGTCGCACGAACCGGAACTCCTGGCCAGCGCCTTCGACCTCGACTACGGATGGCCGGGCTATCACGCCGTGAAGGACGCCATCCTCGGGAATCGCAGCGCCCGCGCGGTACGGGAGGAGTGGGAAGCGGAGCGCCGCCACTATCCGCGGGGCGCGCTTCACCTGCGCATGTCCGACAACCACGACGAAAAGCGGGCGCTGGCCTTCTTCGGCGAGCGCGCGGCGCTGGCGGCTTCGGCCCTGGCCTTCACCATGGACGGCGTTCCACTGCTGTACAACGGCATGGAGGTGGGCGACGTGACGGAGAGCTTTGCTCCGGCGCTGTTCGAGAAGCTTCCGGTGTACTGGGGTGTCCGTGATCGCCGTCCCGAGTTCCCGAAGTTCTACGAGGGGATCATCCCCCTGCGCCGCGCACACCCGGCGCTGCGCGCCGGCGCCACCACGTGGGTGCGTAACGCCGACGAGGACCGGGTGATCACCTTCGTGCGACACGACGCCGCCGAGGAGGTGCTGGTGGCCGTCAACTTGTCGAACCGCCAGTTCGTGGGGACGGTGGAGGTGGCGGGTTCCGGCTATGTGGAAATCACGCCCGGCGTGGATGCTGGACGTGCGGCGCCGTTGCCGGCGCTGTCACTGGATGCCTGGGGATACCGGATCTTCCGGCGGGCACGTTAGGCGAAGTGCCCGTGCCTGGCGCGCGTTCAGCGGCGTGACCGCGTCAGGTCGAAGATGGAGCCCGCGCGCGGGGCGAGCATGGGCAGCGGACCGGCCGCACGCAGTTGCCCCGCAGCATCCACGCGGATCGCGGCGAGAGTCGAGCGGCCCAGGAGGTCGCGCGCGGCGTAGCGTCCCGGCGCGAGGGCTTCCGGGCCGGAACGGAGCGTCACGCCAGCCAGGGAATCGGCGCCAAGGTTCGTGACGACGAGCACGGTGCGCGCGCCATCTCGGCGCAGGAACGCCACCACCGCGGGATGACTGGCCACAAGCGGGATCAGCTCGCCCTGTGCAAGTGCCGGATGAGCCGCGCGCAGGTGAATCAGCCTTCGATGCAGGTTGAGCAGCGACGACGGGTTGGCGGACTGCACCTCGACATTGACCTCGAGCGAATCGGGCGCCAGCGGCTGCCAGGGCGTGCCTGTGGTAAAGCCCGCGTGTGCCCCGCGGCGCGACCAGGCCATCGGGGTCCGGATCAACTCATCGGGCTTCCGCCCCGTCATGCCCAACTCCTCGCCGTAGTACACGAACGGAAGCCCGGGCAATGTCAGCAGCAGAAACGAGGCCACGCGCGCCTTGTCCCAATCGCCGTCGAACTCGGAGCGCGTGCGAGGCTGATCGTGGTTGCGCAGGAATGGCGACCAGCGCGTCGCACTCACCTCGCGCTGCAGTCGCAGCACCGGCGCCAGCACACCGCTCCCGTCGCCGCGGCGGATGGCCGCAATCAGGCTGTCGGCGACCTCGAAGGCGAAGTAGCCGTCAAGCTGGTCGGGATAATACGAGAGCAGCGATCCGGTGCTGTCGAACACCTCGCCGATGGTAAAGGCCGCCGGCTTGACCCCGCGCACATGCGCAGCGAACTCGCGCAGCACGGCGTGCGTACCGGGAGTGTCGTCCACTTTCGCACCGTCCTCGACGAGGAACTTGACGGCGTCGAGCCGAAAGCCATCCACGCCCATCTCGTTCAGCCAGAAGGTCGCGACCTTCTTCATCTCGGCCAGGGCTAACGGTTCCCGATAATTGAGGTCCGGCATCCCCTGCCAGAAGAACCCGAAGTAGTACTCGTCGCGCACGGGCGACTTGTGCCAGTTGTTGCCGCCCCACCGGTTGAGCGGACCCGGCGTTGGCGAAAAGTTGAACCACGCGCGGTACGGTGAGGCGGTGTCGTGCAGCGCCGCCTGGAACGCCGGATGCGCGCTGGACACATGATTCAGCACCATGTCCACCAGCACCTTGATCCCGCGCTTGTGCGCTTCGGCGACGAGGCGCTTGAAGTCATCGTTGGTGCCGTAGTCACGCTCGACACGGTAGTAATCGGTAACGTCGTACCCGTGGTAACCCGGAGATTCGGCGACGGGCATCAGCCAGATGCAGCGCGCGCCGAGGTCGCGCGTGGAACGCGGGTTGCCGTCGTTGATGTAGTCGAGGGCACCGGTGAGCCCGTTGAGGTCACCGATACCGTCGCCATTGCTGTCGCGGAACGACCGGACGAAGATCTCGTAGCACGTGGCGCCCCGCAGCCAGCTGGCCTGCGACACGCTGGCCGGCGCCTGGGCCTCGAGACGAGGTGCGCCAGCGGCGATGGACAGCACGCACGCGGCGCAGGCAAGCAGGCAACGAGTCATGACCAGCACGCTACGCCGCCGCCGCCGCGCGGGCAAGCGCCAACCCGGACGCACGAGACGATCACGGCGATGGCTACGGTCTTCCGCGCAGGTGATGGTCGAAGAAGCGCGCCGCCCGCCTCGCCTGGTCGTACCGGCTCGTCTCGGTCTCCACCACGTGCGGCTCGGTTGGGTAATACATCACATCGAATTCCTTCTCGAGTTCGAGCAGTCGCTGCACCAGCCGGGCCGTATCCTGGAAGTGCACGTTATCGTCCACCAGCCCGTGCTCGATGAGCAGGTGATCACGCAGTCCCTCGGCGAAAAAGATCGGGCTCGAGCGTCGGTACGCCGCCGTGTCGGTCTGTGGAACGCCGAGTATGCGGCTGGTCCAGCCGTCGCTGTAGTGCGCCCAGTCCGTGACTGGTGCCCGGGCAATGCCGGCGGCGAAGACGCCAGGATAACGGAACAGCGACATCAGCGTCATGAATCCGCCGTACGAGACGCCGTACATCCCGATGCGCGTCGAGTCGATACCCGCGTTGCGTACGAGCCAACGGGCCGCGGCCACCGCACCGTCGACATCCTTGGTGCCCATCGCACCCGCAATGTCGGTGCGGTACACCTTGCCGAAGCCGGCGCCGCCGCGGTAGTCGAAGTCGAGCACCGTGTACCCTTGCTCGAGAAAGTAGTGCAGCAGGCCGACGTGGCCGCTCCAGCCATACACCGACCATCCCAGGTGCGCGAACTGCCGGTAGCCGCCGCCGTGCACGTGGATGAGTGCCGCACGTTCGGCATTCGGCCGCGCCGGGCGATAGAGCGCTGCCCAGACGGGCTTTCCGTCTGGGTGCGGAATGGGGACAATCTCCGGCTTCACCAGCCAGCGGCGCAGGTATTCGTCGGTGCCGCTCTCGGTGATGCGTCGTTCCGCGCCTGTCGACTGCGGCAGCACCGTGCGCACGTACAGGTCGGGAAAGGCCGTATTGTCGCTGCGGAGGATGGCAAGCCGGGTGCCGTCCGGAGAAAGCACGCCGCTGTTGCGCCCCCCGCGCGTGGTGAGGCGCGCAAGCGCACCGCCACCTGCCGGCATCAGATAGAGATGGTCCTCGGCGGCGCCGTCGCGGCTGGTCTGGAGCAACCACTGCTTGTGGTCGCGAGAGAGACCGGCGGCGCGCACTTCCCAGTCACCACTCGTGAGCGGTTCGACCGTTCCTGTTGCGCCCACGCGCGCGAGGTGGCTCCACCCGCTGCGCTCTGTGCCGTAGACGAGCTGGCCGTCAGGCAACCACTCGAGCAGCGCCGGGCCCGTGTTGTTCGACTGAATCGGCGGACCGCCAATCCAGCCGTCGTCGTGATCGTGCGTGAGCACGATGATCCGCCCAGAGGCCACGTCCATCTCGGTGAGCCACAGGTCCTTGTCGCGTTCGCCGACGAACTGCACGACGGCGCGCGTGCCGTCGGGGCTCCAGTACGGGCCGTGCGGAACGGTCTGCTCATTTCCTGCGTCGGCCAGCGTGAGCCACCGCACCTTCACGCTGTCGGCGGCGACCGTGGGATCGAACGCCAGCACGCCCAGTCGAATGCGGTCTCGCGGCTCTCCGGCTTTCTCGCGGGCGTCGAGCACCTTCGAATAGCCCGAGGCATCGAGGTAGTCCAGATATTTCGTTGCCGGACGGTTCGTCGCGCTGGTGCGCACGCGCACGGTGAGAAACCGTCCGTCCGGTGTCTGCCGGATTTCGTCGATCCGCGACCCCGTGGCGACGGGGATCTGCTGCGGACGTTGGGAGCCTGATCGGCTGACCTGCCCGCGAAGAACCTGAAGACGCTCGCGTTCACGCGTGCGCTCGAACAGATCGCGCTGCTGCTCGGCCAAGCGCGTGGCGGCTGGCGTTCTGCTCGCTGCATCGACGGTCACCCTTGCGGCGACCACGGAGAGTGCGCCGGCGTCGATGTCGTAGCGGTACAGCGCCTCGCCCATCATGAAGTGCAGTGCGGCATCATGTTCGGCGAAGCGCAGGCGCGACGGCGAGCCTTCAAGGGCCACGATGCGGCGCGTGGCCGGCGGCTTGCCTGCCGCGTACAGGTAGATGGCGTTCGCGGATATCCAGGCTGCGCGAGTTGCTGCAGCGTTCCACGCCACGACTTCAGCCGGTACCAGCTCGGCGTCGCGCGCCGACAGCTGCTCGACCCACGCACCATCGCGGTCGGTGCGAAACCACGGATCTGCTTCGGCAAGATCGTTCGACACCGGACGCTGGTTCCACCGGAAGTAGAGTGACGCCCCGTCCGGCGCCCAGCGGACATCGCGTGCTCCCAGGCCAAGCCAGCGATCGTTACGGGAGGCATCCCGCAGTGAAACCGGCACCGGCGTGGCGGCGGCCGGCGCCAGCGTCGCCTGGCGGATCGGCGTTGCCATGCGCGCCTGCGCTCCGCCGACAGCCGGAGCGAACATCATAGACAGCAGGGGGGCGATGCAGAGCATGCGAGACATGGGCGGATCCGCTTGGGGGTTCGACATAGACTGGCGGTCGCGGCCCTGAAGGGCTAGACCTAGGTATGCGTCGCAACGCGCTGGACCTGCGATTCCTGTGGGGACTGACGTTCCTCCTTGCCGCTCCACTGGCGGCGCAGAACCCGATCTCTTCGCCACGTCACGTCGTCCAGGGTGTGGTGTTCGATTCGATTGCCCGCGTACCGCTCGTTGGTGCCGTGGTGCACGTCGCATTGCGCGATTCGACCGGCCGCCCGTTCACCGCTGCCACGGACTCCACGGGACATTTCCGTTTCGACGGACTGCCCGCGAGACGATTCCTGATCGGCTTCTACCACGACGCGCTCGGCGCGCTCGGTCTCGATGCGCCGCTGCGGGCCTTCGACCTGGCAGCCGACACGCTGGTGACGGTCGACATCGGCATTCCTTCGGGCGCCGTGGTGCGCTCGCTGCGATGTGGAGGCAACTCTGCGACGACACGCGACGGCATGCTCGCTGGCATCATACGCAACGCAGGCGACACGGCCCTGACTGGGGTGACGGTCACCGTCGAATGGCGTGCCCTCGCGCTCGACGCCGGTGACTTTCATACGGTGGTGCAGCACGCGCGCACGATGGTGGCTGCAGATGGTACCTATCAGCTCTGTGGACTGCCGGATAATGCGCCACTCGGTCTCCGCGTGACCGGTCCGGGTTATCGCGCCATCGAAGGGAAGATCGTGGTGCCGAGCGCGGGCGTGGTACGGCGGGACATGCGCTTGGCTGACTCGGCCGTGGTGATCGGCACGGCGCGCGTCCGGGGGCGCGTGGTGCACGAAAACGGGTCACGCGTGACGACTGGACGCGCAGTCATCGCGGCGTTGAATCGCGATGTCCCCGTGGTTGGCGGCACCTTCCTCTTGGCCGACCTTCCCCTTGGCACCTGGGTCGTGGAAGTGCGGGCCATCGGGCTTGAGCCGCGATCGACGCTGATCGACGCCACGGAAAGTGGGACCGTCTCGACGACGATCATGCTCGACAACCGGGCGCAACAACTCGACGCGATGACCGTCATTGGAACGCCAAGCCGAGACACGAAGACTCTCGACGAGGTGCTTCGCCGCCAGCGCTCCTCATTCGGCACCGCGTTTCTGCCCGGCAGCATATGGCTTCAGAACGCCCAGCATCCCGCCGACGTGTTGCGGGCGGCGCGGGGATTCACCTACCGGAGTCCTACCGATATTTCCGGCCGGCCGAGTGCCGGAGAATCGTGCGGGGGCGTCGCGATCTACCTCGATGGCGCGTTCTTTTATGGGGGATTCAGAGAGCTCGACAATATGGTTTCCGTCCGCGAAGTGCTGGCGATCGAGGCATACCCGGACGCGGCCTTCGCTCCAGTTCAATGGCGAATCGGTCGTGGGGACGGTCCACGAGGATCCTTCTCTCCGTGCTCCGTCGTGGCGGTCTGGACGAAGCACAGATGACTTCCCGCTGGGGGCTGGCGTTGCTACTTGCCGCTCCGCTGGCGGCGCAGAACCCGGCCTCAGCGCCACGTCATGTCGTTCAGGGTGTGGTATTCGACTCGATCGCCCGGACGCCTCTCGTGGGTGCCGTGGTGCACGTCGCATTGCGCGATTCGACCGGCCAGCCGATCAGCGCTACCACGGACTCCACCGGACATTTCCGGTTCGACGGCCTGCCGTCGGGACGGTTCGTGATCGGCTTCTACCACGACGCGCTCGGCGCGCTCGGTCTCGATGCGCCATTGCGGGCCTTTGACCTGGCGGCCGACACGCTGGTGACGGTCGACATCGGCATTCCATCCGGCGCCGTGGTGCGTGCGCTGCGATGTGGTGGTGATGCCTCGGCCTCTCGCGATGGCATGCTCGCCGGCATCGTGCGGAACTCCGGCGACACGGCGTTGGCTGGGGTGACGGTCACGGTCGAGTGGCGTGCCCTCGCGCTCGACGCGGGCAACTTTCATACGGTGGTGCAGCACGCGCGCACGACGGTGGCTGCGGACGGCACCTATCAGCTCTGTGGACTGCCGGACGATGCGCCACTCGGTCTCCGCGTGGCCGGTCCGGGGTATCGCGCCATTGAAGGTCAGGTCGTGGTGCCGAGCGCGGGCGTAGCACGGCAGGATGTGCGCCTGGCCGATTCGGCCGAGGTGGTCGGCACGGCGCGCGTCCGAGGGCGTGCGGTGCACGAGAACGGGAAACCCGTGGCGACGGGACGCGCGGTCATTGCGGCGCTGAAGCGTGATGTGCCGGTGAATAACGGCACCTTCCTCATGACCGACCTTCCCGTTGGCACTTGGGTCGTGGAAGTGCGGGCTATAGGGCTCGAGCCACGATCGACGCTGATCGACGCCATGGAAGCCGGGTCCACCTCCACGACGATCACGCTCGACAACCGGGCGCAACAGCTCGACGCAGTGACCGTCATTGGAACGCCGAGCCGAGACACGAAGACTCTCGACGAGGTGCTTCGCCGCCAGCGCTCCTCATTCGGCACCGCGTTTCTGCCCGGCAGCATATGGCTTCAGAACGCCCAGCATCCCGCCGACGTGTTGCGGGCGGCGCGGGGATTCACGTACCGGAGTCCTACCGAGATTTACGGCCGTTGGGTTGGTGGAAGCCCGTGTGCGTACGTCGCGGTCTATCTGGACGGAGCGTTCTTCCCCGGAGGATTCAGCGCGCTCGACGACGCGGTCTCCGTCCGCGAGGTGCTGGCGATCGAGGCATACCCGGACATTCTATCTGCCCCGTTCCAGTGGCGAATCAACCATACAATAGATGAAACTCAACTCACCATAGGCAGGCGCCCTAGGAAACCAAACAAACCGTGCGCCGTCGTGGCGGTCTGGACGAAGCACTAAGGCGTCGCAGTCACGCTGTCGAAGGAACCAAAGACAGGCATTGCCCTACACCACGTCAGGGTGGTGCTGGATGGGCGCCATATCGAAACGGCCGTAAAGTTCCTGAATCCCCCCTGTCGTACCAAGTACCTGACTCTCCAATCCCAGCCCCACACCCCTATGCGTCGCCTCATCGGCAACATCCGGCTTGTCGCAACAATCAGCGTTGCGCTTGCGCTCCCGGTTCTTCAACTCTCCGGCCAGGTCGCCGCGCCAAAGGCGCCGGCACGCGCAGCCGCTCCCGCCCCCCAGGTCCAGACCGGGCCGGGAGGTTGGATCAAGGAATTCGGCACGATGTGGACCTTCGACGCACCGCCACTCGAGTACTGGAAGGGGCGCTACGGCTTCGCGCCCACCAAGGAGTGGCTCGAGCACATCCAGCTCTCCAACGTCCGCCTTCAGGGATGCTCGGCGTCCTTCGTCTCCGACAAGGGCCTGGTGATGACCAACCATCACTGCGCGCGCGGCTGCATCAGCGCATCCTCCCCGCGCGACACGAGCTACCAGGAAGCCGGCTTCGTCTCCCCGAACGAGGCGGGAGAGAAGAAGTGTGCCGGATCGACCGCCGACCAGCTCATCTCCATGGAAGACGTGACCGCCAAGGTGCGCGCCGCAGTCACCGCCAAGGTGCAGGCCGCACAGGTGGAACAACGAGACAAGGCGATCGCCGACCTGCAGACGTCGTGCCAGGCGGCGACCGGCCTGCTCTGCCAGGTGGTGACGTTCTACCAGGGCGGCAAGTATTCGCTGTACCGCTACAAGAGATATACCGACGTCCGCCTTGTGATGGCGCCCGAAGAGGGGATTTCGGCCTTCGGCGGCGACCCGGACAACTTCACCTATCCGCGCTACGACCTCGACCTCACGCTGCTCCGCGTCTACGACAAGGACCAGCCGCTGAAGACCGAGCACTACCTGCGCTGGAACTCTAACGGCGCCAAGGAAGGTGACCTCACCTTCGTCCCGGGAAACCCCGGCAGCACCGGCCGCCTGCTCACCATGGCGCAGATGGAATACCTGCGCGACGTCCAGTACCCGGCGATGCTGGCCAACTACAAGGCGCAGATCGCGCTCTACAAGGAACTCGCCGCGCAAAGCGAGGCGAACAAGCGCCGCTATGAGAACCAGATCTTCCTTCTCGAGAACTCCCAGAAGGCGGTGACGGGTTACAACGCCGGCCTCATCGACCCGTCGATCATGGCCCGCAAGGCGGCGTTCGAGAAGGACTTCCGTTCGCGCGTCACGGCCAAGCCGGACCTGGCCGCCAAGTACGGCAAGGCGTGGGACAATATCGCCAAGGCGCAGAAGGAACTCGGCAGCTTCGCCGTGCTGCAGCAGTTCCAGGGCTTCGGCGGCGGCTCCAACCTGATGAACATGGCCGCGTGGCTTGTGCGCATTCCCGAGCAGGACAAGCTGGCCGACTCGCTCCGCCTGCCGCAGTTCCGTGCACAGGGCATGGCGCGCCTCAAGGCCCAGCTGGCACAGAACACCCCGATCGACCTCGATACCGAGAAGCGACTGCTGGCAGTGCAGTTCACGCTGGCGCAGAAAGCCCTCCCCGCCAACGATCCGTTCCTGGCCGCCGCGCTTGGCGGCCGCAGCCCCGAGGTCGCCGCCGAAGTGTTGGTGAACGGCACCAAGCTGGGGTCGGTCGAGGCACGCAAGGCGCTCCTCGATGGCGGCGCCACCGCCATGGCCGCGAGCACCGATCCGCTGATCGTGCTGGCCCGCAAGGTGAATCCGCTGGCCACGAAGCACGCACTGCGCGCGCAGAAGCTCAACACCGCCATCAGCGCAAACGTCGAGCTGGTGGGACAGGCGATCTACGCCGCATATGGCGAGAGCATGCCGCCTGACGCGACCTTCACGCTCCGCATCAGCGACGGCGTGGTGCAGGGCTTTCCGTACAATGGCACCATCGCGCCGTACCGCACGAGCTTCTACGGCCTGTACGCGCGCAGCGCCGAGTTCGACGACAAGCCGCCGTTCAAGCTGCCGCCGCGCTGGCACGCGGCGCGCAACACGGTCGACATGACGACGCCGATGGACTTCGTGCTCACGGCCGACATCATTGGCGGCAACTCCGGCAGCCCGGTGATTAACCGCGCCGGCGAGGTAGTTGGGCTGATTTTCGACGGCAACATCGAGAGCCTGCCAAACCGGTTCATCTTTACCGACGAGGTTGCGCGGGCGGTGGCCGTGCACACCAGGGGCATCGTCGAGGCGCTTCGCAGGGTGTACGGCGCTTCGCGGCTGGCCGATGAGGTGGAAACGGCCGGAGCAAAGAAGTAGGACGGCGCTGACGCCACGGCGCCTTCGGCGCAGGCCACTTCGGCGCGAGCCACTCGCCCCGCCCGCCATTTGATGCCAAGATGGTAGGCAGCAAAACACGAGGCGACCATGGCAACCGTGGCGAAGTCGGCAGCCGGCGCGGGAACCCGCGCCGGTGATCTCTGGGGCGGACTGGCAGCAATGCTGGTCGCGCTCCCCTCGTCCATCGCGTTCGGCGTGCTGGTGTACAGCGCGATCTCTCCCGATCAGGCGGGTGCGGGCGCGCTGGCCGGCATCCTCGGCGCCGCGACGCTCGGCATCGTCGCGCCCCTCGTCGGGAGAAACGGCGGCTTCATCACCGCACCCTGCGCACCGGCGGCGGCTATCCTCTCTGCCCTCGCCGCTCAGTTCGTGGCGCGAGGCAGCATCTCCCCCGAACGCATTGTCGCGCTTCTCGGACTCACCGCGCTGCTGTCCGCCCTTTTCCAGCTCGGCTTCGGTTTCGCCCGCGTCGGCCGCCTCATCAAGTTCATCCCATATCAGGTGGTCAGCGGCTACCTCTCCGGTGTCGCCGTGATCATTGCGCTCGGTCAGTTGCCAAAACTGCTCGGGCTTCCCAAGAAGGTTCACCTGCTCGAGGGGCTCGGCTCCCCCGATCTATGGAACTGGACCGGCATTGCCGTCGGCCTGGTCACGATCGTCGCCACGTTGAGCGCACCGAAGTTGACGGAGAAGGTCCCGGCGGCCATTGTCGGACTGACCGCCGGCATCCTCGCCTATTTCGCGCTCGCGTTCTTCGACGGCACGCTGCTCACGCTTGCCGGCAATCGGCTGGTCATCGGGCCCATCGTGACGTCCGGTTCGTTCATCGGCGCCGTCGGCGCGCGCGCGTCCTCGCTGCTGCACATCGGCCCGTCCGACGTCGCCTTGGTGCTGTCTTCGGCGCTCACGCTCGCCGTGTTGCTGTCCATCGACACGCTCAAGACCGGCGTGGTGCTCGACGCGCTGGTGCGCCGCCGTCACAACTCCAACCGCGAACTGATCGGACAGGGCACCGCCAATCTTGCGACGTTCTTCGTCGGCGGCATGGCCGGCGCCGGGACCATGGGTGCAACGCTGATGAATGTCACCAGCGGTGGCCGCAGCACGCTGTCAGGCATTGCCGAGGGCGTCTTCGTGCTGCTGGCCTTCCTCGTGCTGGGTGGCTTGATCGCGTGGGTGCCCATCGGCGCGCTCGCCGGTATCCTGCTCGTGGTGGCGTGGAAGATGTTCGACAGCAGTATCTTTCGGCTCGCCCTGCGCCCGTCGACCCGCGTCGACTTTGCCGTCATCCTCACCGTGGTGGCCGTGGCGCAGGTTGGCCTCATCGCCGCCTCGGCGACGGGCATCTTCCTTGCGATCCTGCTCTTCATCCGCGACCAGGCGCGCAGCTCCGTAATCGCGAACAAGCGCGATCTCCGGGCCGTGCACTCCAAGCGCCGCCGCCTGCTCGCCGAGTCGGAGATTCTTGACGCGCACGGCGACGACGCCATCGTGGTGCAGCTGCACGGCAACCTGTTCTTCGGCACCACCGACCAGCTCTTTTCCGAGCTGGAGCAGGACCTCTCCAGGCGCCGCTTCATCCTGTTCGACCTGCGTCGCGTCAGGTCCATGGACTACACAGCCGCGCATCTGTTCGAGCAGATGAAGGCGCGCCTGGCCGACAGCGGTGGGGAGTTGCTGTTCAGCCACCTGCCCTCCGGCCTGGCCACGAGTCACGACGTAGAGGAGTACATGGCCCATCTCGGCCTGGTGCGCGGGGGCACGGGCATCCGCGTCTTCGATTCCCGCGACGGCGCCATCGAGTGGATCGAGGACCAGGTCCTCGAAGCGCACGGATGGACGCCGGAGGAAGAAGGGGAGGCGCTCGCCCTCGGCGCGATTGAGGTATTCAGTGAATTTGACGATGCGACCATCACCGAGCTCTCGGGCGCCGTGAGCACCATGAGCGTTCCGGCGGGTGGCACAATTTGCTCACAGGGCGACGTCGGCGACGAGCTCTTTCTCGTGCGCAGCGGACGCGTGAGCGCGCTGCTCCCGCTGGAGGCGGGCAAGCGCCACCACGTGGCCACGTTCTGCCGGGGTGACTTCTTCGGCGAGATGGCCTTCATCGACCAGGAGCCGCGCTCCGCCAGTGTCCAGGCGGTCACGCCGACCGAGTTGTTCCTGCTCTCGCGCGCGCGTTTCGACGCGCTGGTGACCAGGGACCCTGCGCTTGGCGGGATCATCTTCGAGCGGCTGGCGATCGCCATATCCAAGCGCCTGCGTTCGGCCGACACCGAACTCCGGGTGCTCGAAGAACGCTAGAACGACGGCGACGGGGCCGCCCGGATCGCAGCGAGTGCGCAAGCCACAGGCGCAGCTCGCCAGCGACCGTCTGACTGTCCGCGGTTCAGGGCGCCATCGGTAGCCATGCGCGCAGCTGCTGGCGTTGCGCATCGGTGGCGTCGGGGCGGAGTTCGAGCGCCCACGCACCCGCGGCGGAACCACCACTCGATCCGAAGCGCAGGCCGAACCAGTCGAGCGCCTCCGTATAGTCCAACTCCTCGGTCGAGGTCAGCGTCTTCCGGAAGAAGTCGGCAAGGTCCACGCCGGCGATTTCGGCGGCGGCGTTCTGGAACTCCTGCGCCGTGAAGCCTCGTGCCGCCGAGTGCCGACGGTAGGCAAGACGCATCACGTCATCGAGGCTCCGTCGCCCGGCCGTCACCCGTCGGATACGCGCGTCGAGCAGGAACCCCACCACTGGGCCTTTTTCGTAATAGTTGATCGTGGTCGTGGAGTCTCGACCCACTCCCGAGGTGCCGCCGCTCCATACCTCGAGCGACGACTGTTCGAGCGTCTGGACGAGGCGCCCCGGCGCGTTCTGCACGTGCGCAATGTGCGTCGACAGCGTGGCAAGCGCGTCAGCCGTTGAGGCAAGTCCGCTGCGCTGCACCATCAGCTCGCCGTAGTAGCTGGTGAGGCCCTCTGAGATCCAGAGACTCCCCGTGCGGGGCGGGTGCTCGTAGTCGAACGGCCCGAGTTCCACGGGACGAAGGCGCTTGACGTTCATCGCGTGAAAGTACTCGTGGCTGACGAACTCCAGCCACGACAGGTAGCCGCGCGGCGTCGACACGCGTGTCGCGTTCGACGTCAGGAGCGTCGAGTTCAGGTGCTCGAGCCCGCCGCCGCCGCGCCGGAACAGGTTGAGGAAGACATATCGCCGGTACGGGAGCGTTCCCCAGAAGCGCCGGTGCTGTTCGACGATCGTCGCAAGGTTGCGCGCCGCGCGTGCGCCGTTCCATACGCCCATGTCGCCGGCGCTCACCAGGTAGTGCCGGCTGCCGTCTACCGTGAACTCCCGGACATCGAGGTCGCCAGCGACGATCGGAGAGTCCACCAATTCGTCGTAGTCGCGCGCGCGGTAGTGGTTGGGCTTGCCGTCCGGCGCCGGCGCGAGCGACGTCATCGACCGCTTCCACAACCCCGCCAGTTCGAGGTGCACCTCGTGCGGGCGAGACGCACCGTCGGCAAGGGTGACGAATGTCGGTGCGCCGTTCAGCACGGCCAGCGTGTCGTCCACCCAGTTGGTGGTGACCGAACGTTCCTGGCTCGTCACCTGGTACGTGACGACCACCGCCGGCCGCCGGCCGGTGAAGATGCGCCAGCGGTTCGGTGCGGGTTGCGTCACCCGGAGCGAGGTACCGTCCGGCGCGCGTACCGCGATGTCGTGCAGTCGCGTGGCGTAGCGTTCCTCGCGATAGAAACCTGGCGTCCACACCGCCATCATCAACTCGACCGAGTCGCGACGCTCCGTTGGCACCGTGGCTTCCACCTGCGCCTGGTGCGTGGCGGGCTGCGGCGCCCTCACGATGTAGACGATGGGGGCGAGGCGCTGTGCGTGCGCTGGGCACGCCGCGAGTGCGGCTGCCACCGCCACCGCGCATGCCACGAGCCGCACGCGAGGGGCAGGCCGGGTCAGTGCACGCATGATCGTCGCTCCGGAACAAGCCGGCCGGGGGGTGCATGCAGCTTCTCCCGCACAGCGTTCCGGCGCAAGGCATGCAACTCGGCGTCAGGGTGGGAGCGGGCCAGCCCGGTCGTCCGCTGGTGGCCCGGACGATGGACCAGCGGCATCTTTCTCCCCGCCGATTCGACTCCCCCGTGACCGAGGTTTCGACGCCCCATGCGCTTAATACTCCCCTGCCTCTGCCTCTTCGCGGTTAGCGCTACGTTGCCGGCCCAAGCCAGGCGCGCCGTGCGCGCCACCGACATCTACCGGCTTCGTGACGTCGGCGACCCGCGCATCTCCCCTGACGGTGAATGGATCGCCTACACGGTCACCACCGTCGATTCCACCAAGGACAAGAGCGACAGCGATGTCTGGATGGTCAAGTGGGACGGATCGCGCACCGTGCGGCTCACCAATTCACCGGAAAACGAGGGAAGTCCGCGCTGGAGCCCCGACGGCCGTTACCTGTCGTTCGTTTCGGGGCGGTTCGAGTCAAAAGGCGGGCAAGTCTGGCTGCTCGATCGTGCCGGTGGCGAAGCGGTACGGCTCACGGAACTCAAGGGCGGCGTCGCCGCTCACGAGTGGTCGCCCGATGGCACGCGCATCGCCATTGTCTCGCACGAACCCGACCCTGAAGAATCCAAGCCCGACAGCGTGAAGGCCAAGAACCCCAAACCGATCGTCATCGACCGTTACCACTTCAAGCGGGACGGCGATGGCTACCTCGACCATCGCCGCGACCACATTCACGTCGTCGATGTGGCGACGAAGAAGGCCGAACAGGTCACGACCGGCGATTTCGATGATTCCACGCCGCGTTGGTCGCCGGATGGCAAGCGCCTCGCGTTTGTCTCGCGCCGCGGCACCGATCCTGACCGCGAGAACAACACCGACGTCTTCGTGGTCGATGCGCGCGCTGGCGCCGAACCGTTGCGCCTCACCTCCTGGGCGGGCCCCGACGACACGCCGGTGTGGAGCCCGGACGGCAGGCAGATCGCCTACCTGCAGGGGAGCGAGCCGCAGCTCTATGCCTACAGCCAGGACCAGCTGGCCATCGTCGCCAGCACGGGCGGCACACCGCGCCTTCTCACCACCGCGCTCGATCGCGATGTCTCCGACCCCACGTGGGCGCGCGACGGCCAGTCGATCACCGTGCTGGTCCCCGACGATCGCGCGGTCTACGTCGCGTCCGTCGCACTCGCTGATGGACGAGTCACCCGGACCCTGGAAGGACGCCGCGTCGTCCTCGGCGTCGACGCGGCGCCCGGCGGACGCACGATTGCCCGTGCGGCCACCGCCCTGCATTCCCCGGAGGTCTTCACGCTCGAGGGCAGCACGTTGCGCGCGCTGACGCACGTCAACGACTCGCTCTTCAATTCACTGCAACTCGGCACGACCGAGGACGTGTCGTTCAAGAACAAGGACGGCCTCACGGTCGGCGCGTTGCTCGTGAAACCGGCCAACTTCGCGCCAAACACCAGATACCCGCTCGTCCTCCGCATACACGGCGGTCCCAACGGCCAGGACGCACACCAGTTCTCGCTCGAACGCGAACTCCTCGCGGCGCAGGGCTACCTGGTGCTCGCCGTGAACTACCGCGGCAGCAGTGGTCGCGGGCAGGCGTGGAAGAAGGCGATCTACGCCGACTGGGGAAACAAGGAAGTGCAGGATCTCCTCGCTGGCGTCGACCACGTCATCGCATTGGGCAGCGCCGACCCAAGCCGTCTCGGCCTCGGCGGCTGGTCCTACGGCGGCATCCTCACCGACTACACCATCGCCACCACCACGCGCTTCAAGGCGGCCACCAGCGGCGCGGGCAGCGCGTTGCAGTCGACGATGTACGGCTCCGACCAGTACATCTATCAGTACGAGAAGGAACTGGGCGCGCCGTGGCAGAACCCGAAGGCGTGGGAAAAGGTCTCCTACCCCTTCTGGCACGCCGACCGGATCAAGACCCCCACGCTCTTTCTCGGCGGCGAAAAGGACTTCAACGTCCCCATCGCCGGCAGCGAGCAGATGTACCAGGCGCTCAAGTCGCAGGGTATCGACACTCAGTTGATCGTCTATCCGGGGCAGAACCACGGCATCACGCGCCCATCGTACGTGCGCGACCGACTGGAACGCTACGTGGGGTGGTACGACAAGTATCTGCGTCCTGCGACGCCCTGATTCACGTGGATCCCATTACGCACACGCTCGCCGGCGCCACCATGGCGCGCGCCGGCCTCGATCGGCGCACGCCGCTGGCCACTGCCACCTTGATGCTGGCCGCCAATGCCCCGGACATCGACATTGCCACCGCGTTCGCAGGCCAGAACTCGGCGCTGGCGTGGCGGCGTGGCTGGACCCACGGACCGTTGGCCTGGCTCCTGCTGCCCTTCATCGTGACGGGGATCATGATTGCCTGGGACCGCTGGGTCCGCCGGCGCCGCACGCCAAATGCGGATCCGGCACCGGCGACGGCGCTGCTTCTGCTCGCGACCATCGGGGTGTTGAGCCATCCCATGCTCGACTGGCTCAACACATACGGTATCCGCCTGCTGATGCCGTTCAGCGACCAGTGGTTCCGCGGCGACAGCGTCTTCATCATCGATCCGTTTCTCTGGACCGTGCTTGCCGTCGGCCTGTTCGCTGCGCGGAATTTTCGCCCTGACGTTGCGCACGTTCGGCGCATCGTGCGCACCGCCGGCGGCGCGACCCTTGCGTACGTGGCGTTGATGATCACGTTGAGCGCACTGGGCGAGCGCCTGGCACACTCGGTCGCCGAGTCACGCGGGCTGCGCGGCATCCAGGAGGTGCTCTACTCGCCGAGGCCCGGGAACCCGCTGGCGGCCGACCTGGTCGTGAAGACCGGCGACGCCTACCACTTCGGGGCGCTTCGCTGGCTCTCGACTCCACGCGTGACATTCGATGAAGCCGTGGTCGCGCTCGGCGACTGGAATTCCCGGGCGGTCGAGCGCGCGAGAGCGATCCCGGCGGCACGCAAGTATCTCGTCTGGTCACAGTTTCCGTACGTGCGTGTGGAAGCGACCGGCACCGACACGACGGTGTTCTTCGGCGACGCGCGCTATCGCGCCGGGTTGGCGGGCGGGTTGCAGGGCATGCAAGTCGACCTGCGGTCCGGCACACCCTGAGCCAGGCTGGAGACTGGGTTGGGAGGTGCTGTTAGCGACTTCCCCCAGCGGCGAAGAAGACCCGTCCGCTCATCGGCACCCACACGACGAACAAAAGCAGCAGCGTCTTCAAGGCGAGCTGCCGCGGCCCTCCATTAGATGCCGTCACGCCGCGTAGTTCAGCACGGCCACGAAGTGACACGCGGTGCCCGTCAGAACGAACAGGTGCCAGATGAAATGCGCGTATCGCAGCTGGCGTGCGACGTAGAAGCCGACGCCCGCCGTGTAGGCGACGCCCCCGGCTGCGAGCCAGAACAGGCCCCAGCCGGGTACGTGCAACAGAAGCGGCTTGGCAGCGATCACGACCAGCCATCCCATCGCCAGGTACAGCGCGGTCGAGAGCCGCCGGTAGCGAATGCCACCCCTCGACTTGACGACGACACCGAAGATGGCCAGGCCCCAGATCATCCCGAACAGGGTCCACCCCCAGGTTCCGCGCAGGACACCCAGGGTGAAGGGCGTGTAGGTGCCGGCGATGAGCAGGTAGATGGCCCCGTGATCCAGGATCTGGAAAACGCGCTTGGCCCGATTCTCGGGCAGGGCGTGGTAGATCGTGGACGTCAGATACAGGAGCGACATGGTCGCGGCGAAGACCGAGGCCCCGACCACCGCGGTGGCACCGTGCTGCATGGCGCCAAGCACGAGCACGGGGAACGCGAACAGCGCAGCCACGAGTCCAATGCCGTGACTGATGCTGTTGGCTATCTCCTCTCCCAACGACTGCCGTCGATGCAAACTGGTGGAACCGTCTACCACTCGTGCTCCTGGGCGCCCATTCGTTTCATCAATAAATAGACGCGGCATGGAGCCCGGCGCCAGTGAGGCACCTCTTGACGAGTCTGTCGGGGCCGGCGTCGGACGGCTCCTCGTCGTCATGCGCTCGGCTTGGTTCTCCGCTTCATGTCGAGATACATCGCCTCGACCTTCGCCCGGGCCCACGGCGTACGGCGCAGGAACTTGAGGCTCGATGACACACTCGGGTCGCTGGTGAAGCAGGCAATGCGCACGCGGCGCCCCATGCGTGCCCAGCCGAATTCCGCAACCAGTTCGTTGAGCATCCGCTCGAGCGTGATGCCGTGCAGCGGGTTGCTGGAATGGTCGTGCGGCGCGGTCATTGGGGAACGATTGCCTGGCGGGGCGCGGCGCGCCAGAGTGGGCGACTGCATCCCTCGACGGCTATCTTCCGCCATCCGGAGCCACGCCGGACTTTCCTCTGATCGACGCCCTGCCCTCATGAAGCTCTGGATCGACGCTGATGCTGCCCCGCTGGCCGTGAAGGAGATTTGCTTTCGCGCCTCCGACCGCCTCGAGATTGAGACCGTGCTCGTGGCGAACCAGCGTGTTCAGCTTCCACCGGGATA
>ERZ1292630.2039-Hain-H41-02um-R3-2039-length-19186-cov-7_pt1 | contig 19186 bp, 24 predicted proteins | sample MGYA00564408_ERZ1292630 | MGnify/ENA primary metagenome ERZ1292630 (study PRJEB36523, sample SAMEA6512641) | groundwater metagenome | collected 2019-01-08 | study: AquaDiva: Metagenomics assemblies of 32 groundwater samples
AACTCGGAAGATTCCGGGTCGAACTCGTCGTCGCGGCACATGCCATAGACTTCCGAGGTCGAGGGAAACACGACGCGTTTCTTGAACTTGACCGCGGAGCGGATGATCGGCAGATTGGCTTCGAAATCGAGTTCGAACACGCGCAGCGGCTCCTTCACGTAAGTCGCCGGCGTTGCGATCGCCACCAGCGGCAGCACCGTGTCGCATTTGCGTACGTGGTATTCGATCCATTCCTTGTTGATGGTGATGTCGCCTTCGAAGAAATGGAAGCGCTTCTCGTGCAGAAGGTCGGAGATGCGCTCGGTCTGCATGTCCATGCCGTAGACCTCCCAGTCGGTCTTGGCGATGATGCGCTTGGACAGGTGATGGCCGATGAAGCCGTTGACGCCGAGTATCAGGATTTTTTTCATTTGATCACGCGAAAGTAATTTTTTCGTTAGCGAACGCCGCGGGAGCTAGCGGGCCGCCCCGAGCGTCCTTTGCGTCGAGTTCCAATATGCGCAGTACCTTGCCGTCGCCGCAATCGGCGAAGAACGAGCCAGCTTCGAAATATAACCCAGGTGCGCCGCTTCTAGGGCGCCTATTTGGTTCGAGCCGGGTGCGCAGTATGCGCAGGGTCGTGGCGCCGATGCGGGTGAATGCCCCGGGATAGGGCGGAGCAACGCCGCGCACCAGGTCATGCACTTCGCGCGCGCTTTTGCTCCAGTCGATGCGGCCGTCTTCGGGCTTGCGCCCGCCATGATAGCTGCCCAGGCTCAGGTCCTGCGGCGTAATGCGCGCGCTACCGGCGATGAGCGCCGGCAGCGCGCGCTCCAGCACCTGTCCGGCTGCTTCGGTGACTTTGCCGAATACCTCTGCGGCAGTGTTATCAGGGCCTATGGGCACGGCTTCCTGATCGACGATGCCGCCGGCATCGGGCTTGGCCACCATCTGGTGCAGCGTGGCGCCGGTTTCGCGCTCGCCCATGATCACCGCCCAGTTTACCGGCACGCGCCCGCGGTATTTGGGCAGGAGCGAGCCGTGCATGTTGTACGCGCCGCGCCGGGGCAGGGCGAGCAGTTCGGGCCCGAGCATGTTGCGGTAGTAAAACGAGAACAGGAAATCGGGCTGCAGCGCTCTGATTTGTGCGACCACCGCCGGCTCGTTTGCATCCTCGGGCGTGATTACAGGCAGATCGCGGGCGCGCGCGAGTTCCTCCACGCTGTCGAACCAGATGGTTTCGCCAGGCTTGTCCCGGTGGGTCACCACCAGCGCCACCTGCACGCCCTGGGCGAGCAGCACCGAAAGGCAACGCACGCCGACGTTGTGGTAGGCGAAGACGACGGCGGTGGTCATGGAAGGCGAGGCGCGCGGCGGCAGGAGCAGGCAGTGAAAGCCAAGCTCACGCCTCGTTGCTTCCCCGCTCGGTCGCAGCGGGCCCGGGGCGCAGCAGCGCCGCGCCTGCCTCGCTTTGTTGTTCCAGCACCGCCTGAATCAGATAGCGCGGCCGCTGGCGCACCTGCTGGGCAATGCGGCCCAGGTATTCGCCCAGCAGACCGATGCCGAACAAGGCGATGCCGAGCAGGAAAAAGACGATGCCGAACAGGGTGAACACGCCTTCGGCTTCCGGCCCGACCAGCAGCCGGCGCACGGCCAGGTAGCCCACGAACAGGATGGAGAGCAGGGAAATCAGCATCCCGGCAAGCGAGAACATCTGCAGCGGCACCAGCGAAAAGGCGGTCACCAGATCGAAGTTGAGCCGTATCAGTTGATACAGCGAATACTTGGATTCTCCCGCTGCGCGCTCCTCGTGTTCGACCTCGATTTCCGCCGGACGCTGGGCGAAGGTGTAGGCAAGCGCCGGGATATAGGTGCTGATTTCGTGGCAGCTGTTGATCGCGTCGATAATCTGCCTGCTATAGGCGCGCAGCATGCAGCCCTGGTCGGTCATGCGAATGCGCGTGATGCGCTCGCGCACCAGGTTCATCGTCTTGCCGGCGATGCGGCGGAAGGCGCTGTCGCGGCGCCTGCGGCGGATGCTGCCGACGTAGTCGTGGCCTTCGTCCATTTTGGCGATCAGGCGGCCGATTTCCTCGGGTGGGTTCTGCAGGTCGGCGTCCAGGGTGACGATGCGCCGGCCGCGCACCTGCTCGAAGCCCGCCATGATCGCCATGTGCTGGCCGAAGTTGCCGTTGAACAGGATGACCCGGGTGACATCGGGCCGTTGCTGGAATTGTTCGCGCAGGATGGCGGCGGAGCCGTCGCGGCTGCCGTCGTTGACGAAAATGATCTCGTAGGCGATGCGCAACGCGTCCAGCGCCGGGTACAGGCGCGCGAACAGGGCCGCGAGGCCTTGTTCCTCGTTGTACACCGGTATCACGACCGAGAGCTCGAGGTTCATTTTCTTGCGCTCCGGAGGATTTCAGCGACCGCCGCGCAGACGCGCTCGACATCGGCATCGGCCATGCCCGGGAACAAGGGCAAGGTCACGGTGGTGCTGCCTATGCGTTCCGCCCGCGGAAAGTCTCCGGGATTGTAGCCGAGTTTGCGATAGAGCCCGAACAGGTGCATCGCCGGGTAATGCACACCTACGCCGATACCGCGCTGGTGCATGGCCTGGATGAATTCGCCGCGGTCGATGCGCATGCGCTCGAGCGGCAGCAACACCTGAAACATGTGCCAGTTGCAGTTGGCGTAATCCGCTAGCGGCAGCACGCAGCCCGAGTCCGTATCGAAGCGTTCGAAATAACGTCGGGCAAGCAAGCGGCGTCGCGCGGTAAATGCCTCCAGGTGTTTCATCTGGCCCAGGCCGATGCGCGCCGCGATATCGGTGAGATTGTGCTTGCCGCCCGCAACCTCGACTTCCTGATTGCCGTCAGGGAGGCGGACCACGCCTTGCAGGCGCAGCCGGGTGCACAAATCGGTTTCGGCTGCGTCGCTGAGTACCAGACAGCCACCCTCCCCGGTGGTGATGTTCTTGTTGGCGTGAAAGCTGATCGCCACCAGATCGCCGAAGCTGCCGATGCGCCGGCCGCGCCAGCTGGCCCCCATGCTCTGCGCCGCATCCTCGATCACGCGCAGGCCGCGGCGCTGCGCGATATCGTACAGCCGGTCGCGATCCACCGGCAGCCCCGCCATGTCCACCGGCAGCAGCGCGCGGGTCCTGGGCGTGATGGCGGCTTCTATGCGTTCCAGGTCGATATTGCGCGTGATCGCATCGACATCCACGAACACCGGCCTCGCGCCGGCGCGCAGGGTCACGTTGGCCGTGGCCACCCAGGAGAGCGGTGTGGTGATGACCTCGTCGCCGGGCTGCACGCCGGCAACGCCGAGGGCGATTTCCAGCGCTCCGGTGGCCGAACTCATGGCGCGCACCGGCCGGCCGCCGAAATACCGCGACAGTTCCTGCTCGAGCTGCTTGACGCAGGGGCCGCTGGTGATCCAGCCGGAACGCAGCACGTCGGCCACGCCCGCGATGGTTTCCTCGTCGATCGAGGGGCGGGTGAAGGGGAGATAGTCCATCAGGAGCGCGCGACGACGTAGACGCCGATGATAATGATGCCGATGCCGGCCAGCCGCGTGATGCTGACCGCCTCGCCGAACAGGTACCAGGCCGCTACGGCGTTGAGCACATAGCCGATGGAAAGCATGGGATAGGCGATCGAAACTTCGACCCGCGACAGGCCCAGGATCCACACCACCAGGCTCACCACGTAACAGGCCATGCCGCCCAGGATGTGCGGCTCGAGTGCAAGCTTCATTCCTACCGGGACGATGTTGCCGGCATTGAATTCGAACTGCCCAACGGCGTTGGTGCCCGCTTTGAGCAGCAACTGGGCCACGGCATTGAGGAATACGCCCAGCATGAGGAGCGAGAAACTGACCAGGTTCATGGATTTCCAAGCGGGTGTCTGGCGACGATAATGCGGCGCGTGTCGCGGGCGACGAGCCGCATCGGCAGGCCTTTGGCGCTGAACATGTCGTAGGCGTCGCGCGACATCAGCGCCAGCGCTTCGCGGTCCGCATTCCAGGTTTTCTCGAACCGGGCGAAATCGGCGATGAATTTTTCCGGTTCCTGCGCTATGCCAAAGCCCAGTTCGTCCTTGTACACCACCATGGTGGTGCTGCGCCGCAGGTAGAACTGCAGCGACTGGTCGTAGGTGTTGACGCTGTAAAAAGGCATGCCGGGCTTCAATTCAGGCTTGATTTTCTGAGCGATATGATACGCGGAATTGGCTGTGGAAAGGCTTTCGTGGCCGCTCAATACGAGCTGCGCGAAGGCGAGGCCGGCCGCGGCCAATACCACCAGCGCGGCAGCGCCCCGGCCGCGCCAGGCGAGCCAGGCGCAGGCTGCGGCGCCGGCGATTTGCAGCAGGGCCGCCGCGATCAGCCAAACGGCGTAATCGCGGAACAGCTCGACCGGCACTTCGCGGCTGGCGTAGCGCTCGATGCCGGGCAGGAGCGCGAGCAAGGCGATGCCCGCGAGCGCGGCAGGCAGCGTCTGCCATGCGAGCGCACGCGCACCGAGCTGGGTCAGGCGCGCGCCGGTGAGCAGGGCGAGTGCCGGGATCATGGGCAGGATGTAGGACACCAGCTTCGAGCTGGAAGCGGAGAAGAACACGAACACCACCGCCGCCCAAAGCAGCAGAAAGCGTTGCACCTGGAAGCTCTTTTCCGGCTCGCGCTTCCACGCGCGCGCGAGCGCGTCGACGAGAGTGACGGTCCAAGGCAGCATGCCCGCCAGCAACACCGGGATGAAGTAATACGGCGCCTGATAGCGGCCGTGCGCGCGGGTCAGAAACCGCTCGAAATGCTCGTGGATGAAAAAGAAACGCGCGAATTCCGGATTGGCCAGCGACACCGCCACGAACCAGGGAACGGTGATGAGAAAGAACAGCGAGAGCCCGGGCACGAGGTGCATGCGGCCGGGAAGGCGCCAGTCGCGCTCGACCAGGATGTAGAGCACCAGCGCCGCGCCGGGCAGGACCAGGCCGATCAGTCCTTTGGACAGCACCGCCAGGGCGAGGGCGGCCCAGGCGGCGAGCATCCAGCGGCGATGCTTGCGCGCGTTGCTCACCTCGGATTGGGCAAGGCAGAAGGCGCATACCGCCGCGGACAACAGGAAACTGACCCCCATGTCGAGGGTGTTGATGTGGCCGATCAGGACGTACAGCAGGCTGGAACCCAATACCAGCGCGGCGTTCCAGCCGGCTTCCTGGCCGAACAGCCGCCGGCCGGTGAAAAACACCATGAGCACGCCGAGAAAGCCGGTGAGTGCGCTCCATAGCCGGGCGGTCCACTGATGCTCGCCGAACAGGGTGTAGGCCGCCGCCGTCGCCCAGTACTGCAGCGCGGGCTTTTCGAAATACTTGATGTCGTTCAGGCGCGGCGTGGTCCAGTCGCCGCTGGCCACCATTTCCCGCGGGATCTCGGCGTAGCGCCCCTCGTCCGGGTTGACCAGCTTGCGGTAGTCGAGATTGGAGAACCAGATGAGACCGAAGGCGAGCAGCAGAACGACTTGCAGGCGCCGGGTCATGCCATTGGTGTCATTGGAAATCAACTGAACAGCAGCGCCGCGGCGACCTTGCGCTCCTCGGCCGCGAGGAAATTGTAGGTGCGGCAGGCGGCCTGGAGGTCCATCACCTCGAGACCGATGCGCGCCTCAATCAAGGCGCGCGTCAGCTCCGGCCGCGGGAAGCGCAGACGCTCGCCGGTGCCGAGCAGGACGATTTCCGGCTTCAGTTCGGCGAGCCGGGCGAAATCCCCGGATTCGAGGTCGTCGAATCCGGCGGGCGGCCAGTCGGTCACCAGCCGCTCGCGCAGCACGACCAGGCTCTGCTCGTGGCGCTGCCGGTTGACCATGACGTAGCCCTCGCCGTAGCCGGTGAACAGGTTGATGCCCGAAATGTTGGTCAGACGGAGCTTCAATGGAGCCTTCAAATAAGCTAAAATTATAAACTTTTTCAGCACTTGCCGCGACTGACTTACCACCACTTTGCACTGCACCATATGAGAGAATTCGCACGCATCAGCCGCCTGCCGCTCTATGTCTTCAACATCACCAATGAGTTGAAGATGGCCGCCCGCCACGCGGGCGAGGACATCATCGACATGAGCATGGGCAACCCCGACGGGCCCACGCCCAAGCACATCGTCGACAAGCTGGTGGAGGCGGCGCAGCGCACCGACACCCACGGCTATTCGGTGTCCAAGGGCATACCGCGCCTGCGCCGCGCCATCACCGGCTGGTACCAGCGGCGCTACGGCGTGGAGTTCGACCCGGACACCGAAGCCATCGTTACCATCGGGTCGAAGGAGGGACTCGCGCACCTGATGCTCGCCACGCTGGATCGCGGCGACACGGTGCTGGTGCCCAATCCCAGCTATCCGATCCATATCTACGGCGCCATTATCGCCGGGGCCGACATCCGCTCGGTGCGCATGACCCCGGGCGTGGACTTTTTCGCCGAGGCGGAGCGCGCGATCCGCGAACTGATTCCGAAGCCGAAAATGCTGGTGATCGGTTTTCCCTCGAACCCCACGGCGATGTGCGTCGAGCTGGAATTCTTCGAACGCGTGATCGCGCTCGCAAAGGCGCACGACATTCTGGTGGTGCATGACCTGGCTTACGCCGACATCACCTTCGATGGCTGGAAGGCGCCCTCGATCATGCAGGTGCCGGGCGCGCGCGACGTGGCGGTGGAGTTCTTCACCATGTCGAAGAGTTACAACATGGCCGGCTGGCGCGTGGGCTTCATGGTGGGCAACAAGGACCTGGTGCACGCGCTGGCGCGCATCAAGAGCTACCACGACTACGGCACTTTCGCGCCGATCCAGGTGGCCTCGATCGTCGCGCTCGAGGGGCCACAGGAGTGCGTCGAGGAAATCCGCCTCAAGTACCAGAAGCGGCGCGATGTCATGGTCAAGGGGCTGCACGAAATGGGCTGGATGGTCGACAACCCCAAGGCCTCGATGTACATCTGGGCCAAAATTCCAGAACACTACGCCGGCATGGGCTCGCTCGAATTCGCGAAGAAGATTCTCACCGAGGCCAAGGTGGCGGTGTCGCCGGGCATCGGCTTCGGCGACTACGGCGACGATCATGTGCGCATCGCGCTGATCGAGAACGAGGCGCGCTCGAGGCAGGCGCTGCGGGGCATCAAGGACATGTTCAGGAAGGATGGCGTGCTGTGATACATATTCCCGGGAAACGGCTCAAATGAATCCGATCTGCGTCGGGCTGCTGGGCATAGGCACGGTCGGCGGCGGCACCTGGAACGTGCTCGCGCGCAACCAGGAGGAAATCACCCGCCGCGCCGGACGCGGCATCCGCATCACCAAGGTGGCCGACAAGGACCTGGCGCGGGCGAAACAGTTGGTCGGAGGCAGGGCCGCGGTCACCGCCGACGCCTGGGAGGTGGTGAACGATCCGGCCATCGATATCGTGGTCGAGCTGATCGGCGGCTATACCCTCGCACTCGAGATGGTGCTGAAAGCGATAGCGAACGGCAAGCATGTGGTCACCGCCAACAAGGCGCTGCTCGCCATCCACGGCAACGAGATTTTCGCCGCGGCGCAGGAAAAAGGGGTGATGGTGGCGTTCGAGGGCGCGGTGGCCGGCGGCATTCCGATCATCAAGGCCTTGCGCGAGGGCCTCACCGCCAATCGCATCGAATGGATCGCCGGCATCATCAACGGGACATCGAACTTCATCCTGTCGGAGATGCGCGACAAGGGCCTCGCTTTCGGCACGGTGCTGAAGGAGGCGCAGCGCCTGGGTTATGCCGAGGCCGATCCGACGTTCGACATCGAGGGCATCGATGCGGCGCACAAGCTCACCATCATGTCGGCGATCGCCTTCGGCATTCCGATGCAATTCGACAAGGCCTATACCGAGGGGATCTCCAGCCTCACCCAGGAAGACATCCGCTACGCCGAGCAACTCGGCTACCGCATCAAGCTGCTCGGCATCACCCGCAGGACGCCGGAAGGCATAGAGCTGCGCGTGCACCCGACCCTGATCCCGGCGCGGCGCCTGATCGCCAACGTCGAGGGGGTCATGAACGCCATCCTGGTGAAAGGCGATGCGGTCGGTGCCACTCTGTACTACGGCGCCGGGGCCGGGGCGGAGCCGACCGCCAGCGCCGTCGTCGCCGACCTGGTGGACGTGACGCGCATGCACACCGCCGACCCGGAGCACCGCGTGCCGCATCTCGCGTTCCAGCCCGACCAGTTGTCGGACGTCGCCATCCTGCCCATGGACGAGGTGGTCACGTCCTACTATATGCGCATGCGGGTGGTGGACCGGCCGGGCGTGCTGGCCGACATTACCCGCATTCTCGCCGATCGCGGCATTTCCATCGACGCCATGGTGCAGAAGGAGCCTTCCGAGGGCGAGGAGCAGGTGGACATCATCATGCTCACGCACGAGACGCGCGAGAAGCACATCAACGCCGCCATCGCCGCGATCGAGAACCTTGCCGTGGTGACCGGCAAAGTGACGCGCATCCGGCTCGAGGAACTCGGGAAGCACTAGCCGGATGCGTTACGTTTCGACCCGCGGCGGCATGGCGCCGCAGACTTTCACGCAGATCCTGCTCGGCGGTCTGTGCCCGGACGGCGGGCTCGCCATTGCCGAGAGCACTCCGCGCATCAGCGCCGCTGAACTCGCCGCCTGGCGCAGCCTGTCTTACGCCGAACTGGCCTGCGAGGTGCTGCGCAGGTTCTGCGACGACATCCCGGCCGCCGAGCTGAAGGCCTTGTGCGCGAAGACCTACACCAAGGCAATTTTCCGCACCGAAGCGATCACGCCGGTCAAGACCCTGGAGCCGGGCCTGCACATCCTCGAATTGTCCAACGGGCCGACGCTGGCGTTCAAGGACATGGCGATGCAGTTGCTCGGCAACCTGTTCGAATACGCGCTCGAAAAAAGCGGCCAGCGGATTAATATTCTCGGCGCGACCTCCGGCGATACCGGCTCGTCCGCCGAATACGCGCTGCGGGGAAAGCGAGGCGTAAATGTATTCATGCTCTCGCCTCAGGGCAAGATGAGCCCGTTCCAGACGGCGCAGATGTTTTCGCTGCAGGATGCGAACATATTCAACATCGCCATCCGGGGCGTGTTCGACGACTGCCAGGACATGGTCAAGGCGGTGAACAACGATGCCGTGTTCAAGGCGCGCCAGCGCATCGGCGCGGTGAATTCGATCAACTGGGCGCGGGTCGCGGCGCAAATCGTGTATTACTTCCGCGGCTATTTCGCGGTAACCAAATCCAACGACGAGCAGGTCGCGTTTGCCGTGCCCTCCGGAAATTTCGGCAACATCTGCGCCGGCCACATCGCGCGCATGATGGGTTTGCCCATTGCGCGGCTGATCCTCGCCACCAACGAGAACAACGTGCTCGACGAATTCTTCCGCACCGGCCGCTACCGCGTGCGTCCCTCGAGCCAGGTCGCGCAGACCTCCAGCCCGTCCATGGACATTTCCAATGCGTCCAATTTCGAGCGCTTCGCGTTCGACCTCGTCGGGCGCGATGCGGCGATGGTGAAAGGGTTGTGGAGCAAGGTCGACGCCGGGGGCGAATTCAATCTTGCGGGCACACCTTACTTCGCGAAGGTGAAGGAATACGGCTTCGTGTCCGGCTCCAGCACCCACGCGGATCGGCTCGCGACTATCCGCCGTGTGTACAAAGATTACGGCGTGATGATCGACACCCATACCGCGGACGGGCTCAAGGTCGGTTTAGAAAACAGGCAGGCCGGCGTACCGCTCGTTTGCCTCGAGACGGCGCTGCCGGTGAAATTCGCAGCGACGATCCGTGAGGCATTGGGGCGCGATCCCGACTATCCGCCGGGGTGCGAGAACCTGGAGTCGCTGCCGCAGCGGTTTGAGGTGATGGATGCGGATGCGGGTGCGGTGAAAGCCTATATCGCGCGTCATACCGGACTCTAAGCCGGGCGTCTTGTGCCGTCCCGGCCCGCGTAGTCCAACGGAATCATAAATGGACTAGGCCAAACGTCATGAACCGCCCGGGAAGCCGCGCCAGTGCTTGTGTTCCGGGCTTTCCCCGCCCGTTGAAACTGTCAGCTTCAACGTTCGCCATAACCGGCAGCAATAAGTGGAGCGACGAGGGAGCGACGCTTTTCGCTGTCCATGTTGATGGCGTTGATACTGATTGAGGCCCCCGATTCTGGCGGGCTTGGTGGCTGATCGCTACCATCCGAATACGTGTTAGGAGTCACATTCCTGATCGGAGGCTAGAAAATGGAGGTGAAGAAAGGGATGATCACGCGGTAAAGTGTAATGGCTGCCAATATAGGTGGCGCAATAACCCCAAAGAACGCCACGAACCGCTCACGACCATGGCTGGCGCGATATCCACGCAACCACGTCACGAAGACAAAGATGTTGAGCACAATTTGGACTAAACCGGACACAACATTCAATCCTACGAGGAAGTCCGTGAAGTTGGCGATAAGGAAGAAGGCAAGCCCTGTCGCTGCTGAAATCGCCATCCATCGTCGATTGTTACGCATTGAGAAGAACTTCCCTTACTATTTTCAAGCGCTCCTCAAATGCTTGCCAGCCCCCCAGCCGTGGGGCGCGAGGTATTTCTGGCCTATCGCGAACGCCTCATCCTCGAGGGGCGTCGCAAAAGTGTCGTTCCAGCGGTTGAGGAACCCGAATAGCGCGATCATCGCGACGATCTCGACGATCTGGCCGTCGCTCCAATGCTCGCGCAGCTTCGCGAACATCTCGTCGGTGACACCGTTCGGCACGCCACCTGCAGCGAGAGCCACGTCGAGCGCGATGCGCTCGGCTTCGGTGAAGAGCGGGTTCGTGCGGTATTCCCACACCGCCTCGAGCTTGGCGTCGTCGATCCCGGAGCCAAGCGCGAGCGCGGCGGTGTGCGACATGCAATAGCGGCAGCCCGCGGCGCGGCTCGCGACGTGGGCGATCAGCCGCTTGAAGCCGATGTCAACCTCGCTCGTCTCTTGGTCAGAGACTGCTCCCATCATCTGGACAAACGCTCGCAGAATTTTCGGCCTGCGCTGCATGATGAGCATCCCATTCGGGATGAAACCGCCGCAGGCGGGGGCGAACAGCGTAAAGATATCGTCGAGTCCGGGGTCTGGAGGCAGTGGCGCTAGCCGAGGAACGGGTTTCTTGAATAGATTCATGGTGTCTTTCCTCCCCTACAAGCTGCATTCATTTTCGGCTATGGAGTGCCACATGATTGCCTTCAGTGTCCTTGAAAATTGCCATAAAGCCATTCTCGCCGATACGGGTTTTATTTTTGATAATTGTTCCACCCGCAGCTTCGACACGCGCCAGAGGTGCAGATAAATCTTCCCCACCATTGAGGTAGACCATCGTGCCCGCAGCACTTGGCTCACTTTCCTTACTCTCTCTCAGAGAGCCAGACGCTACGCCTGGAACAAAGGGAAAATTGGCTTGTTTGCTAGGGCCGATTTCCATCGATTTCAACTCGACAGACATCACCTTGGAGTAGAACTTCATTGCTCTATCCAAATTTTTAACCGGAATATCAAACCAAACGACAAAGTTATTCATAGCAATCTCCTTTTTACATTTAAGAACTTCATGCTTGGTTAGACACACACCGGAACCGTCTGTGACAGAACGATAAATTACCGATACCGCTGAAAATGGCTTCTTAAATTTGCAAAAATTATGGGCATTTCCGACATCCGTATACGCATCGCCCTGCCTCCAGGCTCGTTCAGTCGAGATCCAACGTCGATCGGAACTCAGGCTGGTTCATCAACTCCCTCAGAGAGGCCACGAAATCCGGTGATTTCTGAAACGGGTGATCGCGATAGACCTCGGCGTAGGTTGTATCCAATCCCGTTATCTCATCACTCACGCGTGCTGCAACGTCACGCACGTGGGTCACCCGTTCCCGGGCAAATCTCAAGTTACTAGGATCGATGTGCCCCGCCGTGATGAATCCGCGCGTCTTCTTGGCGCAACGGCAGGGGTTGGCGGTGTTGACGAGCCCACACTTGTCCTGCATGAAGTTCTGCAGATCGCGGCGGGCTCGGGAGAGTTTTTGGCGAAAGTTGTCCCGACTCAACTCCAGCAGTTCAGCGCCGACCACGTCGCTGACACCGAAAATACCGCCGAGGATGAATATCAACCGCTGTTCACGATCCAGGCACAACAGCATCCCCGACGTGCACCCAATTCGCGCTTCCGCAACGAGGAGCTGAACATCGACCGGAACCGCGTGCGGGTCCGGCAGTTCCGCGTCTGGCGTGTCGTCAAGGGCACGTCCGTATTCTTCAAACGTGATCCCCCTCGATTCGACGCGGCTGCGTTTCATATTCAGCAGGTGGTTGATGACGATTCGATAGAGCCATGTGCGAAGGCTGCTGCGTCCGTCGAACGTCGAGAGTCTCGTGAATAGCTTTATCAAGACCTCCTGTGTGGTGTCTTTAGCGTCCTCCGGGTGGTGCACCATTCGAAGCGCGAGGTTGTAGATCCACGCTTGATGGCGCACAACCAGTTCCTCAAGGGCGGGTCGACTGCCTCCCTTGGCCAACTGGACGAGTTCTTGGTCTCGCCCTTCACCTGCAGCAACGTCCGTAAACGGATTGTGGTTTCTTACCATACTCTGTTAGACACAGGCGGAACGCGCCTGTGACAGTAGATTCCGATCTAATGCAGCATTCCACGTAACGCCCGCCCCACAAGCGCCCCGTTTTGCAGCACCTTTTTGGCGTTCCCCGTTTCCTTTGCGGTGAGACCAAGAAGCTTGTCCGGCGGAAGATGCGTTTGCGTGTAGAACGCGAGGATCCCACCGAGATCGTCGACCACGAAGGGAGCGTTCGCCGCAACGTCCTCGGGAAGGCGCTCTAGTACCTCAGCGGATCACGCATCGCGCCCGCCCGACGTTCCGCATAATCGGCGCGCAAACAGCAAGCGGAGCGCCGCTGTCTGTGCGTCCGGTCGAAGCGGTTATTGGGCGGCTATTGCGCAGAAACCTCTTTCGTCGGCATCCGCTTCGGGAAAGTCACGACGGCCCGGCCGCTCGCCTTCTGAGCTTGGCGGAGGCGATCGGCAAGTTTCTCCAGATCGTAATCGCAGGCGGCGAACAGTTGCTCGCGGGCGGAACGTACTTCGGCCACGATTTCGTCAGTCCATGGCTGTTCTTCGCGTTGGGCATGTACCATAGTCAACCCCCCATGAGTTTGTAGGGCGTACACAAAACAGGTGGTTCGTAGCCATTGTCACGGCAGGCTCTCTCTAACTTTGGTCGGATCTTGGCGTTCGCGATGTGCGTCGAGCTCCAGGTCAGCAAATAATCAATACCGTGGCAAAAATATGGTGATCTCCGCGGATCCGCTCATGGGAGCCTAAGTATTTCTCGATGGCGTCGGCAACGTGGTTGCAAAGTCGACGGGCAACTTCCTCTATATCGTTTTCTGGTTTTTCCGTGCTGTAGCTCAGACAGCGGCGGGTCACGCGGTCGTATTCGCGGGCGCGCCTTGCACGAGGTAATCAAGCATCTCGCCCTGCATTCGTTCGATCTCCAAGCGATAGCCAGAGCTCAATGCCGGCCATTCTTCGGGCCTGGCCGTCTTGCGTAGGGCTTCCAGAAGCTTCTCCAGCGAGGCAACACGTTCCCGCGTAACTGCCAATTCGTGATCGTTCCTAATCATGTCTCGATCTCCATGATACCGCGCCTGGTTCCGTCGCGCTTAGTTTGCCACGTTTCAAGCAACATGCGCATCACTTCATCAGCGCGTCATTCCAAACGTGAGCGTAGAGGCAGACCTTTGATCGCGCGCGCCCATGCCTGCGCGCGCGGCGCCGTCAAACATTGAGAATCTGAACGCGAATCCCGTATCGTTCGTAAATCGGGACGGCGCGTCGGTCGCAAGTGATCAGCGGCACAGCATGCGCAGCCGCTGTCGCCGCGACCAAGGCGTCATAAACAGAGCCGCCTGTTACATTCAGTTCCGCCAAACCGGAAATGAACTTGCGATAGGCGGAAGCGGTCAGCCGCAACCATGGATCCGGAAAACGCGTCGCAATGAAATCGCGCACCACGCCTGCCGGCGCCCGGTGCGGCGCCGGCAGGCGCGTAAGTACGGAATATGTCTCGAGCGCGCAATGCTCCACAAGCCAAAGGCCATCGTCCAGCGCCTGTCTCGCGGCATCATGCTGTTCGTGCCATGACGCGAACGCCGCCACCACCACGCTGGTGTCGGCCGCCGTCAACGCCGTACGCGCTCCATCGTCTCGCGAACTTTTTCGGCGGTGAGCGGCGGCAGCGACTCGCCAGGTACGGCGATAACTCCCTTGCCGCGACGCTTCAAGACCATCGGGGTCGCCGCGATCTCTACCTCAAGACGCCCCTCACCGGCACGCACCTCAAGCACCTGACCGGGATGAAATCCCAGCGCCTGCCGAAGCGCCTTGGGAACCACCAGCCGGCCGGCGGAATCAATGGTTGTTTTCATACCATTAAATTACCACAAAAAATGGCATAATTGTCGAAATGAGCATCTGGATTGTGCCGGGCGCCGTTCCTGGAAGTTCGCATGCCTTCAAGTACAGTTTCTATTACGGCTACCCGGGCAGGCGCGTTGTGGGCTACGACAATGAGCGCGGGAAAGGTGACCACCGGCACGTCGGAGACCGGGAAGAGTCCTATCGATTTTCCAGCGTAGAGGCCCTGGTCGCCGATTTCCTGTCCGATGTGAAACGAGCGCGAGGTGCACGATGAAACAGACGGCCCGACTTCATGTTGATTCGGTCGAAGAGATGGGAAAACGCTTTGTCGATGCCTGGCGGCGGCTGGAGCGCGGGGAAAAGGTCCGGGAAACCCATCTCACCTTCTTCGACTTCGAAACCATGATGGCGACGCTTTCTCCCAAGCGCCTCGCCCTGCTCAAGCACGTTCGCCGTCATCCTGCGAGTAGCATATCCGAACTCGCCAAGACCATCGGCCGCGACTACAAACGGGTCCATGCGGATGTGTCCGCGCTCGTTCAAGCGGGATTGATCGTGCGCGATGAGAACGGCGTTCGCGCCCCCTACGACAGCATTCAGGCAACCGTGTCGCTGAGTGCCTGAGCGGACTCGAACCCGGCGGCGAGGGCCTTCGTCATGGCACTGAACCCCATCGTCTTCACCGAAAAGGTTGTCCGCAGTTTTCTGCGCTATCAGCTCGGCCATCCTGCTTGACGCCGTCCACCATCCGCCGAAATCGTGTTCACGATCATCCGAAATCCTGTTCACGATCCGCCGAAATCAGCGTTCACGTTGGGCCGAAATACGCACCCCGACTACGATCATGACGAACCAACGCAGTTCATTGATATTAAGGAAAGACGACAAGCGCAAAAACGTCAAGATGTTTGCATAAAGCCGCCTTTTCCTCAGGGGCCAGGAGTTGCTGCGGCCTTGGTAAGCAATTCGTTGAAGTCGTTTGGCACCTTGCTGCTCTCCAGCATTTTGCGGAACACAGCATAGACATCCGTCTTGGCGTCCCTCTTGCGCAGGGTATCTTCGTCATTCAACCAGACGAACACGATGACCTTCACCGAAGACCTGAACTGGAAAAACAGCCGGTACCGGTCGGGCAATCCGTTACGTTTCACCCGTCGCCAGTTCGTGAAAGGACCAAGTGTGCGGCCAAGACGAAACTCGGCCGCTTCGGGATTCGAAGGTACCCGCTTTTCGATAATATCAACCAAGGCAGCCAGGAGTTTGGCACTGCGCTCGTGCTGGTAGTTTTTTGGGTTTTTCTGCGCCAGGGCTTCAACCTCGGCTACGAGGTTGGCGAAACGTTCACGAAATAGGCGGTGAAACCAGATGTTCCAGCCGTTACTGACAAAATCCGCCGGCCGGGTAGCCGGTCGTGGCTTAGTCGCCAACCTTGACGCCGCGCGTGAGCCGTTTGGCCTTCGCGAATAGCTCCGCGCTTGCCGGTTCGATGTGCTCGGGGTGCGCGCTCATATCACGCTCGAGCCAGGCGAGAAAGGCTTGCTCTACCGGGTCCAGCTCTTCCGGACCAGCTACCTGACGAAGCTTTGCCGCCTTGGCAACCGACACAAGTGCTTGCCCGGGGCCCAACAGTTGCACTTTGATATCCGCGCCGGTATCGAACTCCGGGTGCGCGCGGAAAAACGCGGCGTCGATGCGCAGCGCCTTTGAGTTGCCGGCGACGGTGGTCTTACCCTTGAATTTTTCGATAACGGACATGCTACCCTCTTGGATGTGCTTACACGCGTGCTTACAGTATAGAACAAATCTTCGAACCCCACAATCAGGGGATTTACATCAGGGGATTTACACGCCTGCCCGACGGACAACGTCGTGGTGAACCGCGGGCCAGCGTGATGGTCAATGAAGGCATGGCGCTGGCGGCCCGTCCGTCCCACCTATAGTTCCGCTTCATTGGTTAGAGGGACGGGCCGGCTTCGCGACTCGCATGCCAAAAGGCGACGACTTCAACTACTTGGCCGCGAACACGGTAGTAGATGAAGTACTGCGTCCGTAGCAGCAGGAACCTGCGCACGGGGCCGGCACGAACAGTGTCAACGTTGGTTCCGATGCCTGGCTGACGAACAAGGACCTTCAACGCGGCCTCGGTATCCTCCCGGATTGCCCCAGGTGCTGCGGGCCGGTTTTCCGCCCACCACTCCGCCGCATTCGAAATCTCGCGGCGGGCGCGCGCTTTGAGTCGGTAGGTCAGAACCAAGATCAGCCGAAGCGTCGCAAGCTTTCGAAGAACTCCGGGCCAGCACCACCGTCTTCGCGATCAGCCTCGTCTAGAGCTTCGAGAAGTTCCTTTTCGAGGGCCGTGGGTAAGCGGACGGTCGGTTCGTCGTCGGGCGTAAGAACCGTGACGACGGTTCCTTCGGGCAGCGTTAGTCCTTCGACAACGATCTTTCCGTCAACGACAGTTCCAGTAGATACGTGCATGACGCGATGTTACCCGATTAGTGGCGCGATGCAATCTTTCGATGCGGGTGAAACGCTCGGCCGGCTTCTGCGTGGCCGGATCACTGCGTGACCAGCCGCAGTGCTTCGCCGGTACTTGCGATGCGAATACCTTGGTGGGACTCGATGTTGCGTAGAGGCCGGTCGCCGGAGATGATGAGATCGGCGCGCGCGGCGATGGCGCAGGCGATGACTTGGTCGTCATCGGGATCGCCGAGGATCACGCCGCCCACGCACAGGCTTTGAGCCGCAAATTCCACAATACGGCTCACAAATATCAATAATATGAGCCGTAAAAGCGTAATATACGGCTCATGGACCTTGCCTCTCCCACCCTCTGGGCCAAGCCCGGCTGGCCGGTTTTCACGCTGCGTCAGGACGCACTGACCGGGCCGCTTGGCCGCGCGCGTCTTGCACAAGGCACTGTCCTGGGTCTGGCGCATGCGCTCGGCCTGGAGCGCCACCCCGAGATACTCCAGGAAATCTGGGTCGGTGAAGCAATGGCGACCGCGGGCATCGAGGGGGAAAAGCTGGACCTCGAGGCGGTGCGTTCGTCGGTGCTGCGCAAGCTTGGCTTCGGAAAGCCGGGCGCTTCGCCGCGCCATGTGGACGGCCTGGTGGACGTGATGGGCGATGCTACGCGCAACTTCGGCGGCAGGCTGACGCACGCGCGGCTCGCCAACTGGCAGGCGGCTTTGTTTCCGACCGGGCGTTCCGGGCTTGCGCGCATAGAGGTTGGCAAGTACCGCACCCACGTGAACCCGATCGAGATCGTCAGCGGGCGGCCAGGCAAGGTGAAGGTGCATTACACCGCGCCACCCTCGGCGCAGGTGCACGCGGAGATGACTCGTTTTTTGGCGTGGTTTCGCGACAGCGCGCCAGGCGGCAAGATCAGTATCGAGTGACATTAGTATGGCTAATGAGTCCGCGATTGCATTTGGAACAATCGACCCGAATAGCAGCGTCCAGGCTATTCGCGCGAAGCTTTGTTCTGCGACGGCCGGCGGAGCAGAGATGTTGCGCCTGACGCGCTCTATTGATATTAGATTCTCACCGTAAAGCGTTGCCGCGGCGATGCATACGAGCCCCAGAGCCAAGTTTATTACCAGCAAGCAAAGCACGGCCTTCAGCACAAAGTACCGAGATCCGGTAAGCGACCGCAGCGCGGCGAGTAGCCTTGCGGCCTGAATAGATACGAAGCTTGAGACTGAGTGGTCGTCAAGATGCAACCACCACCAGCCGACCTTTTCCCTGACTTTGCGTCTGCCCTCCTTCCCGACTAAGAAATCGGTTACAGCAGCTAGGCCTATAAAAGCGAGCAGTAGTCCGAAGAAAGAATCCGGCATAGCTGGATCATCCGCCTGGGCGGGCTACCGGATCAATCTGACGAGATTGAACAAGGGACGAACGTGTCGGGAAGCGCGCAATTGCCATCCTGAGGCTAACGTCTTGGTCTGCGGCGGGCCAAAATGATCGTGGCACAGGCGCGACGCTGGCGGCCCGTCCGCAGCAACAAAGGGTTAGCCCTGTTGATTGCGCGATGGAGCATTTAATGCGCTTTCCTGGAGCAGCGCCAGCAGTTCAGCGCCAAGCTTCAGAAGTTCGCTGCGATCTTCCGCATGAAGGCGAGATGCGTTCTGCCTTAGCCATGATATGAATGGTTCCTTCACATCGTCGATTCCTTTGAAGTGGATGCAACGCCACCAGAGATAGAACGTCTCGATTTCCGTGGTGACGAGGCAACCCAGATTGCGGTAAATCTCGACGGCAAGCGAAATGAGTGCTTCGTTTTCTTCTACTGGACCGCCCGAGAGCACGCCGTCTGGGTCTTTGTTGGCGTGCTTGAAGAAGTTTCCCGTTCGGTTGAACCCCTTCCAGAAGTCCTTGCCATCTTTCGCGGCGAGCTCCTCGGTGGTGTCAAGCACTCGGCGCTCATTGCGGTGCTCGGCGACAGCCTTGAGAATTCCGAATGACGCGTGGGCGAGTGTGTGAATAGACACGGCGTCGTCTTGCGCGAACAAAAGCCGGATGGCGGCCTCAAGCTGGCGACGCGCAGCATCAAGCTTGGTTACCTGCCAGTCGGGCCACGATTCGTCGTTCATATGGAATGGCAAGGGGCTAACGTAAAGTTGAGGGGCGCGCCGCTTTTTGGCGCGTCCCGCTCGAACGCAATGTTGGACGAAGCCGCTACGCGGAGGATGCGGTGGCGACGGTCTGGATTCAAAATA
>ERZ1292630.2040-Hain-H41-02um-R3-2040-length-19164-cov-6_pt1 | contig 19164 bp, 21 predicted proteins | sample MGYA00564408_ERZ1292630 | MGnify/ENA primary metagenome ERZ1292630 (study PRJEB36523, sample SAMEA6512641) | groundwater metagenome | collected 2019-01-08 | study: AquaDiva: Metagenomics assemblies of 32 groundwater samples
CAGTCCTCAAGATGGCTGATCTTATCGATCGGGCGTTGGAGGCGACGGGCGTCGAGGCGTCGGATATCAAGCTGGTGATTCCGCATCAATCAAACCTCCGCATCATCGAATCCATGCGCGAGCGGCTGGGTTTGCCGTCGGAAAAAATCGCGATCAACATCCACCGCTACGGCAATACTTCGGCCGCGTCGATTCCCATGGCGCTCGACGACGCGCGGCGCACCGGTCGCGTCCAGTCCGGCGACCTGATCCTCATGCTGGCGGTGGGTGCGGGGTTGACCTGGGGGTCGATGATCGTTCGGTTGTAACCGCCGGGACCGCGGCGACGCCGATAAGCAGCCCGCTGAAAAACTGTAGCGTCGCCCCTTGTGGGCGGCGCAACCCGCGTCCCACGTCACCCACAAGGGGTGACGCTACATTGAATCGTGAGTCGCCCGTGTTTTTCAACGGGCTGCAAACTAGCCTGCGAGAGGGGATTCGTCGGATGGGTAGCTCGGCAGTCATTTTTCCGGGACAGGGAGCACAGGCGGTCGGAATGGGTCGCGACCTCGCCGCAAGCAGCGGGCGCGCTCGCGTCGTTTTCGACCGGGCCAATGAAATCCTGGGGTTTGATCTTGCGAAACTCTGCTTTGAGGGTCCGGCCGATCGCCTCGAACAAACCGATATTCAACAGCCCGCGATCTTCGTCGCCAGCGTCGCGATCTGGGAGGCCTTTCTCGAAGCCGGCGGGGTGGTCGATTCGTTCAGCCGGACGGGCGGGTTGAGCCTCGGCGAATACACGGCACTGCATGTTGCGGGGGCTGTGACGTTTGAAGACGCGCTCCGGCTGGTCCGTCGAAGGGGCGAGCTGATGCAGGCGGCTGCCGTCGCGCAGCCGAGCGGCATGGTTTCGCTCGTCGGCGCGGACGAGAAGACGGCCGAGGCATTGTGTGCGAAGGCCCGCGCCGGCGACGTGCTCGCGCCGGCGAATTTCAATTGTCCCGGGCAGATCGTCATCGCGGGGAGCAAGATAGCCTGTGAGCGGGCGGTCGCGCTGGCGGACGAGTTCGGCTGCCGGGCCGTTCCACTCGCGGTGGCTGGGGCGTTTCATTCAGCGCTGATGTCGTCCGCTGCGGAGGGTCTTGGTCCGGTCCTTGAACGGACGAAGTTCACGACGCCGCGAATTCCGGTCGTCGCGAACGTCAACGCCGAGTATCATGTGGACGCGGGCGCCATCCGGGCATCATTGCGACGCCAAGTAACGCATCCGGTGCTGTGGCAGAAGTGTATCGAACGGATGATCGCGGACGGGTGCGATCGTTTCGTCGAAATCGGGCCGGGCCGCGTGCTGACCGGGCTGATGCGGAAGATTAATCGTTCCGTCACTACAATCAACGTGAGCACGGCTGATGCGATCTCGTCGGCCCTGGAGTCGGCGGTTTCCACCACGTAGCGTCGGGAGGGCTTTGGTTTGAAGGACCGAATCGCGCTGGTGACGGGCGGAAGCCGAGGAATCGGCCGGGCGATCTGCCTCGCGCTTGCGCGGCGCGGCGCAACCGTCGTCGCGTGCGCGCGATCTCAGGACGCTTTGCAGGACCTCGTCGCCGAAGCGCAAAAGCGCGAACTTCCCGGCGTCGTCGATCCGCGTGTTCTCGACGTGTGCGACCGCGCCGCGATCGACACTCTGGTCGACGAAATCGGAAGCAAATACAGCCGGATCGACATTCTCGTCAACAACGCCGGCATCACCCGCGACGGGCTGCTGCTCAACATGGACGACGAGCAGTTCGACGACGTCCTGACGACGAACCTCCGTTCGGCGTTCTGGCTTACGCGGGCCGTCAGCCGCATGATGATCCGCCACCGATTCGGGCGGATCGTCAACATCGGGAGCGTTTCGGGCGTGATGGGCAATCCCGGCCAGGCCAACTACGCCGCCAGCAAGGCCGGGCTGATCGGCTTTACAAAGACCATTGCCAAGGAGTTGGGGAAGCGAAAAATCACCTGCAACGTCGTGGCTCCGGGATTCATCGCGACGGACATGACGGCCGTGCTGCCGGAGCAGCTCAAGGAGGGGGTCAAACAATTGATCCCGTTGGGACGGTTCGGCGAGGTGGACGAGGTTGCCGAAGTTGTGGCCTTTTTGGCCGGCGATGCGGCCTCCTACGTCACGGGGCAGGTTTTGCTCGTCGACGGCGGATTGCACATGTAGAGTGGCGAGGAGTTTCGCGGCCGGCAGCAGCCCGCGGGCTCGCCGACGGATCGCGCCTTCAGGGGGGTTGCGGGTCGAGAATCGTGCGGGTTGCGTAACGGGAGTCGGCAGACTACGATCCGAGGTCGAATGAACCGGCGTGGGCCGAAAGTTGTGAAAAAAGGCTAAGACGGGAGGAACCGTGGTGACTACTCCGCAAGCGATCGAGGAGAAGGTAATACAGATCGTCGCCGAGCAGATGAGCGTGGACAAGGCCGAAATCACACGGTCCACGTCGTTCGTGAATGACCTGAACGCCGATTCTCTGGATACCGTTGAGCTGGTCATGGAACTCGAGGACGAGTTCGACCTGACCATCCCCGACGATGCCGCCGAGAAGCTCAAGACGGTGGGCGAGGCGATCGACTATATCAAGCAGCAGCTCTCGGTGAAGTCCTAGTTTTTCGCAGCCGCACGCGACATGGTCGATCGACGAGTTGTTGTTACTGGCATGGGCGCGGTGACGCCCTTCGGTTTGACCGTCGACCGCTACTGGGACGGTCTCATCGAGGGGCGGAGCGGCATTACGGCCATATCGATTTTCGACGCGACCGACTTTGACGTCCGCATCGGCGGCGGAATCCCCAATTTCGATCCCGAACTCTGCCTCGACCGTCGCGTCGTCAAGCGCCTCGACCGGTACGCTCAGCTTGCGCTCGTCGCGTGCGATGAAGCCGTCCGCATGTCCGGATTGCAGTGTGATCGCGAGGATCCGCAGCGCATGGCGGTCATCTTCGGATCGGGCATTGGCGGCCTGAACGAGCTTGAGCAGCAGTTCAATCGCCTCGTGACGAAAGGTCCCGGCAAGGTGTCGGCGTTTACCATCCCCAAGCTCATGGTCAATGCCGCAAGCGGAAACATTTCGATCATGTACGGCGCGAAGGGCACCAGCATCGCCATCAGCAGCGCGTGCGCGTCGGCGACCAACGCCATGGGTGAAGCCCTTCGGCACATACGCCGCGGCGAAGCCGATATTGTCTTCACCGGCGGATCGGAGGCCGCACTGACCCCGCTCGCCATGGCGGCGTTCGCGGCGATGAAAGCGCTCAGCACGCGCAACGACGAACCGGCGCGGGCCAGCAGGCCGTTTGACCGCGATCGGGACGGTTTCGTGCTCGCCGAAGGAGCGGGAGCGCTGATTTTCGAGGAGCTTGAACACGCCATGAAACGCAATGCACCGATCCTCGCCGAGGTCATCGGATTCTCGGCAACCTCCGACGCCGACCATATCACGCAACCTTCGGAGAACGGCGAAGGCGCGGCGAAGGCGATGAGCAAATCGCTGGCTGACGCCGGGATCGCGCCCGAGGAGGTCGATTACATCAACGCGCACGGCACCTCGACGCCGTTGGGCGACATCGCCGAAACGATCGCCATCAAGAGCGTCTTCGGCGACTGGGCGAAAAAACTCGTCGTGAGCAGCACCAAGAGCGCCGTCGGACACTCACTCGGCGCGAGCGGGGGATTGGAGTTGATCGCCGCGATCTGCGCCATTCGCAACTCGGCGGTTCCGCCGACGATCAATCTGGATCATCCCGGCGTCGGTTGCGACCTGGACTATTGCCCCAACACCGCCCGCGATCGAAAGGTACGCATCGCGATGAGCAATTCCTTCGGTTTCGGGGGCCACAACGCCTGCATCGTCGTGCGTCGCTTCGAGTAGCCGTTGCCCCGGATGGCTTTTTTCGTCCGGAGAAACCGGCTTTCGCACATCGCTCAAGCAAAGACATGTTTCCAGTCGATAGGACAAGGGACGATCACGCAGCGCTGGTGCGCGCGGATTTCGACCCACGGGCAACAACATCGCCATGCCACAGACCGCTGACAAATCGAGTCAAGCAGCCGTGCGAGGAGCCGCGTCTCCCCGGTCAATCCGCCCGGGAGCTGTCCCGTCGCCCGCCAAGCAACGTAATCCCGAGCTGACGCGCATCCTCGGTCTTGACGTGCCTGTCGCCGTCGTGCTCGCCGAGCAGGCACTTCCGGTCGAATCCATTCTGCAGATCACCGTCGGCACGATCCTCGAGTTCGACGTGTCCTTCGGCGCCGAACTGCCGCTCGTCGTCGGCGATCGGATGATCGGTCGTGGAAATGCGGTGAAGATCGGCGAAAATTTCGGCCTGCGCATCACCGGCATCGATTCCGTGGAGCAGCGCATCGACGCGATGGGCAGTCGATAAGCCGCGAGCGCCGTCCGATTGTCGCGCGAGCGCCGCCGCAAGATCAAACTTCGCCGAGTCGCGCCTTCACAAAACACATCGCATCGTTCAGCGTTTTGACCTCCTCATTCAATTGCGCACGATACAGCCCGCGAAGGACGTCGCCCATGATGGGACCGGGCGAGACGCCGAGCGTCGCAAGATCGTCGCCGGTAAGCAGCGGCGGGGGGGCGACATCCTGCGGCGCGATCGCCGCCGCGCGCCGGAGCGCTTCATCGACGGGACCGGGATCGTGCCCCCGGGCCGCGAGGTCCGCGCGAAGCAGGTCGAGCAACGACGTCCAATCTTCGTTGGCGAGCAGCGTCTTGAAATCGGCCAGCTCCAACGCGGCGGCGTTGTAGACCGCCGTAAGCGAACGCAACAGCCGCTTCGTCCGATTCGTCATCCGATTGCTCAGGCGAAACGATCGGCAGACCTCCCGCGCGCCTGGGAGTGAAAGATCGGTCAGCGCCGCGGCAAGGGCGAGCGGTGCGTCGACGGCTTGATCGGGCAGCGATGCAAGACGTTGGCCGACCAGTGCATCCCGGGCGGCGTTCGTCGGCCAGGACGACGAAAGATGCGCGCGCAAGCCCAACGCCAGCAACAGCGACCATCCGGCAGTGCGCGTCGGTTCGGTGAGTATCTGTTCAAGCTCCATCCAGATGCGTTCGGGGCTGATCGCGGAAAGGTGCGGCGCGAGTCGGCGGATGGCGTCGGCCGTCGCGGCCTCGATGCGAAAGTCCAGCCGCGCGGCAAGCCGCACCGCACGCAGCATCCGCAAATGATCTTCGGCAAACCGTTGCTCCGGGTTTCCGATCGTGCTAATCGTTCTGGTGGCCAGATCGTCGCGGCCGCCGACGTGGTCGATCAGACGATCGGCTGCGGGATCGAGGAAGAGTCCGTTGACGGTGAAGTCCCGCCGCCGGGCGTCGTCGAGCTCCGTGCCGAACGTCACTTCGTCCGGATGCCGGCCGTCCGAGTATCGCCCGTCGGCACGAAATGTCGCCACTTCGATGTTATGCCCGAACTTGCGTACCAGTACGACGCCGAACTTCGCGCCGACCAGCCGTGCCTTGGGGAAGATTTCGCGGACCCGCTGCGGACGAGCGTCCGTCGCGACATCGTAGTCTTTCGGCGTTCGGCCGAGCAGACGGTCACGCACGCACCCGCCGGCCAGCAGGGCCGCGTGCCCCGCCTCGCGGAGCGCGCGGATCACGAAGAGCGCCGCGTCCCACGCATCGTGTTGCGCGGACTTCATGGTGCACACGATCCGGAATGTGCGGCGTCGGCGGCCGAGCGGAATCTCATCGCAAAAAAATCGTCACGGCGCTGCTGCCGATGGTCCGCTCGTCGTCGATCGACCACGGGTTGTCCGCATCGAGCAAAAAGCGGACTTTCGAAAAATGATGCAGGACCACCAGCGGCCGGTTGTCGGCGTCTTCGGCCAGGCGGCGCAGAAACCGTGATACCTCGCCGTCCGGCGAAACATCCTCCGAGTCTCGGTAGGGTGGGTCGAGAAAGATCAGATCGAAAGCGCGTCCGTTCGGATCGCGCGCCGCCGCCCGCCAGGCATCCCGGACGATGATCGTCGAAACCGCCCCGGCGCGCAGCGTCTCGACGTTGCGACGCAGCACCGCAAGCACATCTCGATCTCGTTCGTAGAAGCAGCAACTCTGCGCCCCGCGCGACAACGCCTCCAGCCCCATCGACCCGCTGCCCGCGAATACATCGGCCGCGCGGAGCGGCGGCAGGGCGCCCGGTGTGCCGAAACGACTGCCCAAGATGTCGAACACCGCCTGCTTGACCCGATCGGGCATCGGGCGGGTCGCTTCGGTGTCGGGTCGGACGAGACGGCGCGACCGCCAAACTCCGCCGATGATACGCAAACTCATTTCATGAGGACCGTCAACCCACCGGCGACGCATACACAATTCATCGTCGCCGCGCGGCGTTCGTTTGACCGCCCACGCGGCCCGCTCCTATAATCGCCGTGCGTTCACGGTTTGACAAGATGCCAATGCGCGAGGCCGAGCGTTCTGATGGGTTCGATTTTATGCGAGCACTGCACGGCGGCCTGTTGCCGCTACGTCGCCGTGCCGCTCGACCGGCCCCGAACCGTACGCGACTACGACGACGTCCGCTGGTACCTGATGCACCAGGGCGTCAGCGTCTTCGTCGAGGACGGCGACTGGTACATCCAGTACCAGACGCGCTGCAAGAACCTGGCGGCGGACAATCGCTGCGGAATCTACACGACCCGCCCGGCGATCTGCCGCGACTACGAACCGGGCGATTGCGACTACGCCGGCGGCGCGTACGGCTACGACAACCTCTTTACTCACCCCGGCCAGATTGATGAATATTACGAAACGAAAACCGGCCGAAAGCTGCCGCCGCCCGCCGAAATCGCCGCGCCGCGACACAAAGTCAATAAGTCAAAACGTCAGAAAGTCAAAAAAAGAGAATCCCTATGTTGACGTTTCGGCGTTTTGACGTTTTGATGTTTTTGACGTTTGGACTTTTCATCTTCGCGCTGCCGGGATGTCTCTCCGCTTCACTGGCTTCCGACACGGGGTCCCGTCTGCCCGGACACCATTGGTCGGACGAGGATCGGCAACAAGCGCACGCAGGCGAGGAGGTCTCGTTCGATTTTGTCCTGCAAAACGCCGATCGGCAGCTCGTGCCGCCGACCGGCGTAGCGGATTACTGCGTCGCGATGATCGGTTCGCAGAGGCTCGAATCCGAGCCGGACGAGTTCGGTCACTTTACGTTTCGTCACCGCCTCGACGGTGTGCAGCCCGGCCGGGAGTTCGACGTCCGGGCGGCGGCCTATCAGCAACGCGGCAGCAGGGATTTCATGAAGGTCGGCGGCCAATGGCTGGAGGCCGAAAGTCCGTATTCTGTTGCGGATCGCAGGGTGGCTGAGGACTCCATCCGCCTATCGATCTATCAATCGCTGGTCGATTTGCGGATCGTGCGCCCTCCGGATGACCTCGATCCCGAGACGGGCGTCCTGCGGATTCGCCGGACCGACGGATCGAGCACCGCGGTCTACATCAACCGTCCGAACCGTCCGGGATTTATCATCGAGGGGCCCGGTCCGGACGGTTACTACCGCGTCACGTACCCCCCATCCGGTGACGAGTTGAACAAAACGGGCACGACGGATGTGGAATTCACTATTTACGACCTTGCCGGTCAGCGTCATACTGTGACGAAGACGCTGGACACGCCGTAGCCGTCCGTCGTTGTCCGCATCGTGACGCCGGAGCATCCGATGGCCCGACGATATATTCACTACGAGGCCGCCTTCGAGGACTACGTCCGCTCGCAGGGTTGGCCCTATGTCCCGGTCGACGAAAAAAAGAAGGCGATTTTCTCCGGCGCCAAGGTGAAATCGTTCGACTTCATCGTCTATCCGCCCGGGCGGCGCGCGTGGCTGGTGGACGTCAAGGGTCGAAAGTTCCCCTACGAAACCAGCGGCGGTCGCCGCTACTGGGAAAACTGGGTCACCCGCGAGGACCTCGAAGGTCTTCGTCGGTGGGAGGGCGTTTTCGGCGGCGGTTTTGAGCCGGTTTTGGTGTTCGTCTATTGGCTGCGGGGTGTGGCGAGGGTGGAGACTTTTCCATCCGTCCATGCGTTTCGCGGCGAATCGTACGCCTTCGTCTTCGTCACGGCGACGGAGTACGCGGCCCAGGCCCGTACACGATCGCCCAAATGGGACACGCTCAGCGTGCCGATTCGCAGTTTCCGCGACATCGCCAGTCCGGTCTGCGTGGGAGCGTAGCGCCACCCCTTGTGGGTGGCGCGTCAGGGCAAGGTGTAGCGTAGCGCTGGTCGTTTCTCGGTTTTGACCTATGATGGCGGGAGTGAATCGAGTGTGGGAAGAGCGAAAGCACGTGAACGCAGGACGGGTCGGTTGTCGGTGTGCTTGTTCGTTGCGACTTGCGGCGGCGGCCGCCGCCGTGGTCTTGCTGGCCGACTCAGCCATGGCGCAGACGCCGGGGCGGGTTGCGGGAGAGGATGCCGGTTACCTCCAGTGGATTGTATTCGGCGGGATCGCCGTCGTCGTGTGCGCGACGGGATTTCTGAATTCCAAGCGGTCGCACCTCAATTGATTATCGTCCGCGTGCGCCGCCGACTACCGACGATTTTGAGGAACGGTCGCTTGTTTCGGCCAACAAACACGGAGTAAAGAAATGTCCAGCAAACGTGTGTTAATTGCATTATTGGCCGGTCTAAACCTGTTCCTGCTGGCCTTGCTTTTGTCTCAGGTCTCACCCTTGCCGTCGGCGTTTGCCCAGGCCGGTCGCGGCGGCGGCGGCGGTTATATTTGTGCGACGGCCAAACCGTCCGGCCGGACCTTTGAAGTTCTCTACCTGCTCGATCCGGCGACGCGCAAGCTGCATGCCTTCTACCCGGCGTCGCCCCAGTCCAAAGAGTTCGCCCATGCCGAACCGCGCGAACTGGACAAGGACTTCGGCAAGTAGGGGCTTCCGCAAATGACAGAATGCCAGGACACCATCAGGACAAACAAAGGGACGAACGACATGGATTCAAGAAACTTTGTGATCGGATTGCTCTCCACCACCGCGTCGATCCTTTTGGTCGGCGTTGTTGTCATTATGACCCGGTCCGCACCGGTTCTCGCGGCCGGCATGACCGCGTCCGGAGGCGACTACATCCTCACGGTCGGGACCGGTACCCAGATCGACGAGGAATTCGTTTATGTCGTAGACAATTCCGCGCAGAAAATGCTCGCCTATCGGTTTGAAGTCAATCGCGGCGTCATCGAGATCATTCAAGGCTTCGACCTGAGCGAACTCCGTCAGGGAGCCGGTAACCCGCCGGGCGGCCAGAATCCGCCGCCAGGCCGCTCAAGACAGCCGTAGCGCGACAAGTAGCGCCTTATCGGCGATATAATAACGCCGTCCTTTATGCGGAAAGCGATTCGGGCGATCCGACGGCGACTGTAGGTGCCAAGACGAAATGCCGGGGTATCCGCCCCACCGTCAATGTAACATAACATACATTATGGGACGTTCATAGAATCGGTGGGGGGTCTGTAAAATCTGATATCCCGATGCGAGCCATTGGTCTTATGTATGGATTCGCCACTCCGCCACGCACCACCCACCGACTGCCGTTTCACCACCGCCCCACACTCTGTGCTTCTTGCCGCTGCGGGCGACAAATCTCCCATCGGCGTCTGATACGGACTTTGAGGCTGCCGGAATCTTCCTGGTGGCTGACTTTGCGGAAGGATTACGTTGCATTCCGTCTGCGGCGGTGGTCGCTCGTGAGCGGCGCAAGAGTCAGCGCAATCATGTAAAGGTTGCGCCCGCCTCTTGTGAGTTCATAAAGGTCACGCTGCTTAGGCAGGATCAAGCCGGCCAGTCGGAGCTGGTTGACGTGGTGGTACAACGGTCCGGCCGCCAGACCTGTCGCCCGCTGCAAAGCCCGATAAGTCGCTGGCCCGTCGAGCAGCAGTTGCAGGATGACTATCCGGGCGGCGTTGCCCAGAGCGGCGAAAGCCTCACAAACTCGAGACTCCAGCCGGGCGCTCGCGCCCCGCCGGCGGTTGGCGCCGATGGGCTTCTTGGATCCGGCTTCGGCGGACGCTGTCATACTCCACAACGGAACATACAGGCTTTTTTTCGCCGAATCCCGCCCCCCGGCGAAGCGCTCGACGATCGTCACGGTTGCGCTACAGACGTTGTCGCTCCTTCGAGGGCGCCGCCGTTTCGCGCTCGACGGCCGGGGCGGAGATCGTCGCCCGGTCGTCTTGCGCCGAGCGTGCGGGACTCGGGTCGCCGGTTTTGGCGGGACCCTTTTATTCCGGTCTTGGCCGCCGGAGAAACGTCGTTTCCCGACCTTTGTGTTTGAGGTTTTACGTCGTCGCATCCAGTGATTCTCCACGCCGTCGATATCATCGTATTAGAATAACATCATTCTATAATAATATATTATATCAAGACGAACGATTCGTCAAAGTCGTTGAAGATTTAGAGCTTCCAACAGAACCGGGAGCGGAAGCGACCGGTCCGTCGTTTTCCGGCATAGGTAGGATGGCCCCGCGCTGCCGCTTGGGGTTCTGTTAGACACTCTTATGCGGGTGCGGAGGAAGCGCCCGGGGAATGTCGGGCGCGCACGGACGAATAGGTCTCCAGCGTCCGGCGGAGCAATCCGGCGTTTTCGACGATCACCGCGTATTCGCGCCAAAACGCCCAGAGGTGTGTGGCCAGAGCGCCCCCGGCGGCGAGGTAATGGACGGTCGCGCTTCCGCCCGAACGCCATTGCGACGCCCCGCTGGCGGCCACGACGACCAGAGGAAAGAACACGAGGGGAAGGCAAACGGTGAGGCTGCGTTTCAGCCGTTTGGTTTCAGCGAGGATGAGAGGATCGAGGCCGGCGAGGTGGACGGCCTGCCCGATCATCTTGCCCGTCACCGTCAGGTAGGTGAAGGCGATGACCTGCACGAGGCAGCTTATCACAAGCGTAAAAACCGCGAGGAGGACGTGACGCTCCACGTTCAAGCGGGCTGCGAGCACGCCGAACGCACCGGTCGCCACAAGAAGCAACGCATTGGCGACCGACAAACAGGCAAAAATACGCGGCACGTGCGGAGTTTAATTCTGGCGTCAGCTGTCGTAAACCGCCAATCGCGCTCGGCGCGCCGGGATTGCCGCTGGTTGCGTTGGGCATCCCGGCGCGCCGGGATGCAGCCAGCTTCCCCACTGAAATAACCCGCCGGGTGATCGCTTGGGGTAGGGCTTCGCAGCGTTCGGGCTAAGAAAATAGGTGGTGACTGACCCCGCGACGAGGGTGGGCACAGCGGCAGCGCTGCCGGGCCCTGCTACATCTCAGTGGGGGCGTTAATGCTTGCTGCCAGCGTAAAGAGGTCGTGAGCCTCCAGCGTCTCTTTCTTGCGGGATCGGACTCCGACGAAATCGCCCATCGGCCCACGCCCCTCACGGAGACGTTTGACGGTTGCTTTGATCGCGGCGTCGGCCGCGTCGATGCCGATGAACCGGCGGCCGAGAGCAGCGGCGACCTCCAGGGTCGTACCCGATCCGCAAAAGCAGTCGAGGACCAAATCGCCGGGGTTGGTCGTCGCGGCGATGATCCGAGTCACCAAATCGAAGTTCTTTTCCGTGGGATATCCCGTTATCAGCACGTTCTGATTGTGCGGATCCCTGAAGCCCATCCAGATGTCCTGCACCGGGATTCCTTTGCTCGCGTCGAAGAACACCTTGCGTCGCGGGTTGCCGTTGGGCGACCAGTAAATCTCGCCTGCGGCGTCGAATTCGTCGAGTTTGGAGGGCCGATACTGCCAGTGCTTCCCGTGCGGCGGCAGCTTGCTACGCCAGGGCTTTCCCGTTTCGCCGCGCCGAACCCCGGGCGCATGCACAGGTACCTTCTTGTAGCGCCGCCCCGAGTTCTCGTCGATGTACGGGTACTCTTCTGCGATCTTCTCGTCGGACCACTGGTCGTACGGTCGGTGCCATACGTACTCGTCCGACTTCGCGTAGAAGAGGATGTGATCGGAGATGTTCCCGAAGCACTTGCGCGTGTAGTTCTTAGTGTTGCACTTCTTACGCGTGATGAGATTGCGGAAGTTCTCGCGTCCGAAGATTTCATCCATGATGATCTTCGTCTCGAAGATCATGTTCTGGTCGAGATGCACGAAGATGGACCCGTCCGCGGCCAAAAGATCGTGGAGCACGATCAGCCTGCGCCGCAAGAACTCCAGGTATTCCGCGCCGTCCAAGTGGTCATCGTAGGCGTGGTTGGCATCGCGATCGACGAACGCCATCGCGGTGGCGTACGGCGGGTCGATATAGACGCTCCGAACCTTGCCACGCACGCCCCGCTGGGAACGCAGCCACAGCATCGCGCGCAGATTGTCGCCCTGGAACAGTCGCCCCGCTTCGCTCGCAATGGCGATTTCAACCGGTTCGGCAGCCGGGAGGGCGAGCACGTCATCGCGTGCAAGCTTGCCGGCGTACTGCAACGCATACGCCTCCTTGCTCCCGCGTCGCTTTGAGGGAACTCCGGTCGCCATCGCTCAAACCTCCAGCCATTGAGCCGTGATTCGCTCCGACACCATTCGCAGCGTAACGATTCTGATTCTGCCTTTCCGCGAGTGCTCAAGGTGCGTGTAGTCCGCCCACATCGAACCGAGCAACAACCCGGGTCCGTCGTTCAGAAAGATCACCTTGAGCTTGTTCAGACGTTTGCGATCCGCGAATCTGAGGACTTCGCTAGCGCACTCCCGATAGCCCCCTGTCCGATCATCCTCCTGTGCGCCGCCTCGGTCGCTGTCGTACCTGGCGAAGCCGACGGCGAGCACTTCGGAGCCGCGTTTGATGAGGAAATCCGCTGGCCGGTCAGGCTTCGGGTAGTCGTCCCATACTGTCCCCAGCAAGACGTCCTGACCAGCCCGCTCCGGGCCGGTAATCGTGTATTCCGGGAGTTGGCTGCGGATCATGGCGAAGAATTTCTCGGTGAGGTCATAACCCTTCTTGCCGCGGTCCTTGTACTCCCAAAGAATCGCGCACAGCGCTTCGTCGGGGAGTGGGCGCGACGCGAATGCCTTCTGCACCTCGTGGATCGGACGGAACCCCGCCCCGAACTGGTCGCAAATCGCCTTGGCCTTCGACTTGCTCTTGAGCATTTCCACCGGGGTTGCAGGGCTCACGTACTTACGAAACACACGCGCAAGTTGGATCCGCATCCACGTCTCGGTCAACTCGCAGATGTTCATGAACAGCGCCGACGATGACTCGGAGCGCTTCAGAATTTGGCCGAATAGCACGAGGACCGGCTTATACAGCTCACAGGCTTCGGGCAGGATGTCGGGGTAATACTCCCCGGTCGCGAGGGTGATCCACGTCGCCGCGTCACGCCTGTAGTCGCCAAAGTTCTTCCGCCCTTGGGACGAATTGACCTTGGATGATCCTGTAGGGCGCGTCGGTTTGTTTTCGCTTCGGCCATGGCGCCTCGGTAAAACGCTGGGATGATACACCGGTAAACCGCCCGGGAACAACGCGCTCATGCCCCGATCGTCGCAAGAACCGTCTCGCTCCACAGGACCGCAATCATAATCTGACGGGTCAGCAAGATCGTGCTGACGCCTGAGCTCCCCCATTCATGGGGAGGGTCAACCCCGCGGCATGAGTACCGCGGCTCAGGTCAACCCGCCACGCAACGTGGATGGAGCGCTATCCGCCGACCCGCGCGGAGCGGGTCTCCCGCGTCAACTCCCCGATCCGGCGGGTGGCGAAGTCGACATTGGTGCGTCGGGCCAACTTGTTGACACTGGACTGTTCGGGGGTCTCGTCCTTTAAGACCAGTTGATAGAGTTCCAGCGCGCGGTCGCGATCGTGCAAACGGTAGTCATAGATGACCGCCGCCTGAAACCGCGGCTCGTGCGGGGTGTTGGGATCCCAGGCCCACGCCCTTTCGTACCACTTCACCGCGATGGGTTCCTGATCTTGCAGATACTCCTTGTGGACCTGGCCAAGCTGAAACGCCGCGTCGTCAATCTTGTCGCTGGTCGGGTACTTTTCGATCAACTCGTGAAAAACGCCCACGGCTTCGACCATCGGACCCTCACGATAAAAGACCGGCACGCCGTGCCCGCCCTTCTTCATCAGGTCCGTCCCCCGCTTGTACAGCGCATCGGCCTCCGGAATCGAGTCCGTCGGACGCAACTCGTCCGATGAAATCTCCGCGTCCATGACATAGCGGAACGTTTGCACCTTGTGCAGTCCGGCAAGCTCGAATTCCGCCCACGATTGCTTGGTGATGTAACCGTGATCGCGATAATAGTCCCGAAGCGCCTCCAGCGTCTGTACGTACGCCGAGCGGTGCGCGGCCACCGTTTCGACCAGATCAACCTCCGACTGATCGACAACCTTGATATCCGCATCCGGCGCATGCCCCCGCCCCGCCGCCTCGGTTACGGACATGGCCGGCCCCTTGGGTCGGTTGCCCTTGGGATATAGTGGATCGACGTTGCAGCCGAGAGCCGTCATCACGATCGGCGCAACGTAGATTGTCGTTCGAATGGCGGCAGAGCTTTTTGTCGGGTGCATGGACCCCTCCCTGGGAAGAGGAAACGGAATTCTCGAGACCTTCGAGTGCAAGTGTATCCGTGGCTGATCTTGTCCGTCAAGCCGGTTTTTCGGGTCCGTGATAGTTCCGGCGGGGAACGGGCGCGGTGATCCGAACCCCAAGCGCGAGCGCGGGGTCTTGTTGCACCACCTTTCCAGAACGTCCGGCCCGTCGCTTTCGGATCAGGCGGCGTGTCCGATCCGGGACAGGATCGCCGAAACTGTCACGGACCCCGGTTTTCGGCCCTTGCGGCCGCCTGCTGTAGCGTCGCCCCTTGTGGGCGGCGCATTGTCGCGCCGGGGATAAACCCCGACGCTACGGCGGCGCAAACCGCATACCGCGTCACCCACGAAGGGTCGTCACCCACGAGGGGTGACGCTACACTGAATCGCGAACCGCCCGCGTAGTTCAACGGGCTGCTACCACTGCGCCTCTTCGAAAGCACCCATGCGCGGAACCGTGCGGGCCGGGCGGGCCTTGAGAATGGCGCCCGCCAGCGTCAGATCGGACTTCGTCGTAATCTTGATATTCGTCGAGTCGCCCGGAACCACCGTGACCGCGTGACCGGACAATTCGACCACCTGGGCGTCGTCAGTCGCCGCGGCCCGGGCGGTCGCGTCCAGGCGTTCGTAGGCCTTCATCAGAATGTCCTTGCGGAAGACCTGAGGAGTCTGGGCTTCGTACAGACCGTCCCGCGAGACAGTTTCCTCGATGGCGTTCGACCCGGCGACGCGCTTGAGCGTCCCCACGATGGGAACGGCCAGAATCGCCGCGCCGCTCTTGACCGCTTCCTCGAACACCGCGTCGATACGGTCCGGCGAGATGCAAGGCCGGGCGGCGTCGTGAATCGCCACGTAGTCCGCCTCTTCGGAAACCGCCCGCAAAGCCGCCGCCACGGTGTCGCCACGCTGCGCCCCGCCTTCCACGAGCTTGATCCCCATGAAGCCCAGGTTCGCCCCATAGGTCGATTTCACGGTTGCGATGTCTTCCGGCGCGACGGCGAGAATCTTCTGACAGACATCCTGTCGATTGATGAAGTGCTCAATCGTTCGGAGAAAAACGGGTCGACCGTCGAGCTTGGCGAAGCTCTTCTTCTCGCCTCCGCCGAAGCGTTCAGCCTTCCCTGCCGCCGGTATGATTACGCAAAACCGTGCCATTTCGACCTCTAAAAGCCCGTTGAAAATGCGTAGCGCCGCTCCGCGTCACCCACACAAGGGGTGACGCTACAGGAATGGGATGCCTGGCCGCCGTCGTGCGGGCTTGACGGATTACCGTTCAAAGGGCCCTTATGATTGTTGGGGCCGATCCGGCGGCCGAAAACGGCGGCGATCCGGCGGCGCCACTCCGTCCATCCGCCCGAAGATCATCCGCCCCGCAGACGTTTGCAGGACGCTCGTAACTGTCAACTCGACGGTCTCGCCGAGGCGGTCGCGAGCGCCCTCGGCGACGACCATTGTGCCGTCCTCCAGATACCCGATGCCCTGCCCTACTTCCTCACCCGGCTTGACCACCTTGACCGACATCGTCTCACCGGGGAGCACGACCGGCTTGAGCGCGTTGGCAAGGTCGTTGATGTTGATCACCGGCACGCCGCGAAGCTGGGCGATCTTGTTGAGGTTGTAGTCGTTGGTCATGATCTTGCCGCTGAGTTGCACGCACAAATCCACCAACATTTCATCGACGCCGGCGTTGGCCGCACTTCGCTCCGGCACGACGTCGAGCATGCGAATCTCGATGTTCTCGTTGCTTTGCAACTTGTTGAGCATGTCGAGGCCGCGACGCCCCCGCACCCGCTTCAACTTGTCGCTGCTGTCTGCGATGGTCTGAAGCTCCTGAAGCACGAAACGAGGCACCACCAGCTCCGAAGTAATGATCTTTGTGTTCGAGATGTCGGCGATTCGGCCATCGACGATCACCGAAGTATCGAGCACAAACGGCTTGGCCCCTTTCATCTCCTTCGCGAATTCGACATAGGGTATGACGAAGCGCACGTCGTCCTTCGTCTGCAGAATGAAACTCACCGAGAGATAACAGCACGTCACCCCGATCGCCAGCTTGAGCGCCGTAAGGAACGATTCCTGGGACCGCGAAAACCCCCCCGGCGCGTTGGTGGAGGCCAGGAGGTCGATGATCAGTGATAAGCCGTACGCGATCACCATCCCCACGATCAGGCCGAAAAACAGACCCGAAATCGCCGCAAGGGATTTTCGCGGGACAAAGATGTCCAGTGCAATCACAACAAACGCCGCGCCGACGAATCCGATCATGATCAGGTCGGGTTGTCCGGGAACGTGCTCGTCCGACACGAAACTCATTCCCACCGCGCTGAGGGCAAGCACGAACACCACCCGCAGCACGATCATGAACAGCGTGCCGGTGCGTAAACTCGACTCGCTCGGATTCGGAGGCGTTGTGGTCGATATCGACATAGTCACCTTCCAACGTCAACGCGACGCGTCGCCGACACACGGCGTTGACGACAAACACGCCGCTGGTCAATCGGGCGGCGCCGCCCGATCGACCAGACCAATTCAAGTATAGCCTGCATCGTGGATTCATCCAAGACGACAGACCGAGACGGCCCATCTTCCATCTTCGGGTGCGTGACAGTTTCGGCGACCTGTCTGCCGTGCACGGCACAGGCAGGCAAGGTTGAGCGCCTCGAAGAGGCGCAGGATTGTCCCGATGTACATCGGGACGGGTGGAGTCCCGGCGTACCGGGACGGAACCCGTGGATATCCGTGAAGAAGATGGATCCGCCCCGGCAGGAGCGAAGGAAACTTGGAATCGTAGCGTTCCTCCGCCCTTTCAGGGCGGGCACGAAGAGAACGCTTGTTATCCACGGGTTCCGTCCGCATGGAGCGGACTTCACCCTTCCCGGCGCGCCGGGACATTCCTAGACCCCTTCGGAGTCCCTTATCTCGCCGCCGAAACGGTCACGCACCCGCGGCGAATTCCCGGCACCGCAGGGACTTGACGGCTTTCGACATGCCGGAGAGAGTATCAGTCTCTGGACAGACTCTTACGAGAAAGGAGCGTGTGCTCATGTCGGAAATCAGACTCCGGCCGTTCGCTTGTGCCGGCTTCAGCGTGCTCGTGTGCGCTGCCGCCTGGGCGGAACCGCCGGCCAAACCTGAAGAGGTGAAGGCCAAAGCGGGGGTTGCCGCCTACGTCGGGGGCGAGGCGATCAAGATCGAAGAATTGGACGCCAAAGTGCTGAAAACGAATATGAAGCTGGCCCAATCCCTTTACGATGCCCGCAAGGCGGCGCTCGACCAGGTTATCATCGAACGAATACTGGCCCCGGAGGCCGCCGCCAAAGGGATCACCGTCGACCAGCTCCTCAGTAACCGACTTGCCGAAAAAACCAAACCCGTGACGGGTGCGGAGGTGGAGGCGTACTACAAGGCCAACAGCGCCCGGATGGGCGGCAAGCCACTGGAGCAGATTGCGGAGCAGATCCAGTCCTTCCTCACTTCGCAACAACAGAAAGAGGCGCGGGACGGCCTTCTCGCCCAACTCAAGGAGAAGGCCGAGGTCCGGATTACCTTGGATCCGCCCCGTGCCGTCGTCGTTGTTGCGGCCAACGATCCCATCCAGGGTCCGCCGACCGCCAAGGTGACGATCGTCGAATTCTCGGATTTTCAGTGACCGTATTGCTCGCGGGTCGGTCCGACCCTCAAGCAAATTCACGATACCTACGGCGACAAAGTCCGGGTCGTTTTTCGCGACTACGCGCTTCCCATGCACAACCGTGCGCAACCGGCGGCCGAGGCGGCGCAGTGTGCCCGGGATCAGGGCAAATTCTGGGAGTTTCACGACAAGCTTTTCTCGAACCAGCAAGCGCTCACGGACGACGATTTCAAAAAGCACGCGGGCGATCTTGGTTTGAACGTCGAGGCCTTTACCTCCTGTTACACGTCGGGCAAGTTTCGGGCCGACGTTCAGAAGGACGCAGCTGACGGCCAAGAGGTGGGAGTGACCGGCACGCCGGCCTTCTTCGTCAACGGCCGCTTTCTGTCGGGCGCTCAACCTTTCGAGGCGTTCAAGGCCATTATCGACGAGGAGCTGAACAAATAGCAGCGGCCCATTGATCGACGAACGGGGCGGCAGACGAAATAACAATGGCGCCCGGCCGCGGTTTGGAACGACAAGGCCTAGCTGGTCAGCCTGCGGCGACAAGCTAGGCCTTGGCACGCGCCTCGCCCGTCGCCACCCATCTGACGCGCCGAGCGTGCCGCCGCGAGGGCGGCGTTCTCGGCGAAATCGGGAGCACCTGCGCGGCGACGACGTGCGTTCCGACGATCAAGGCATGCTGCCTGCTCGATGGAACTTGCGTGCAGGCCCGACCGACGGATTGCCGGCAGCGCAGCGGCGATCCGCAGCGCGAAGAGTTCTGCGCGGACGTCCAATGCCCGCAGCCGACGCCGTAATCGTCCGCTCATGCCATTGGTGGGCGGTGAAGCTGGTGCGAAGGCGTCGATGCCGTTGATGGATGCGTTCTGGGGCAATCGGTGCGGCCAGGTGACCAATCCCTTCGGGCATGTTTGGTAGATCGCGACGCACAAGCAGGACCTGACGCCGGCGCAGATACAGAAGGCGCACAGGAGTTCTTCGCGA
>ERZ1292630.2042-Hain-H41-02um-R3-2042-length-19161-cov-5_pt1 | contig 19161 bp, 15 predicted proteins | sample MGYA00564408_ERZ1292630 | MGnify/ENA primary metagenome ERZ1292630 (study PRJEB36523, sample SAMEA6512641) | groundwater metagenome | collected 2019-01-08 | study: AquaDiva: Metagenomics assemblies of 32 groundwater samples
GCCGAGTTCGTGGTGGCCGTCCTGCACACGGGACTCGGCGGCGCCAGCAGCTATGATGCCGGCGGTCGCGGTGATGAGAACGTCGGCGCCCGCGTGGCACGCGAAGTGCCGGGCATCGACGTCATCGTCCTCGGTCATTCGCACCGCGAGATCGCCGATACGACCATCAACGGCGTGCTGGTCATGCAGCCGCGCCAGTGGGCGGGGAGCCTGGCCGTCGCGCGGGTGCGGCTGCAGAATCGCGGGTCGTCGTGGAGCGTCATCGAGAAGCAGGGCGAGCTCATTCGCGCCAGGGGGCACGCCGAGTCGCCGGCCGTGGTGCAGGCCGTCGCCACTGCGCACGAAGCGGCGCGGGCCTACGCCGCGCGCGAGATCGGCACCACGGCCACCGCGGGGCGCGCCTATGCGGCGCGCACCGCCGACACGCCGCTGGTGGATTTCGTGCTCGAGGTCGAGCGCAGGGTGTTCAATGCGGACCTCGCTTCGACGGCCGCCTTCGACCTCGGCGCCGGCTTTGGCCCGGGCAAGATCACCGTGGCGCAGCTGGCGCGGCTCTACCCGTACGAGAACACGCTGCAGCTTGTGAAGATCAGCGGCGCGGCGCTCAAGTCGTACCTCGAGCACAGCGCACGGTACTTCGTGGTACGTCCGGGGGCGAAGCCGGTGGTCACGACCGATCCCGAAATTCCGGGATACAACTTCGACATCGTCGCCGGAGCCGATTACACGATTGACCTTACCCGGCCGGTGGGGAACCGCATCACGCGACTGCGGGTGCGCGGTCGCGCGGTGGCGCCCAGCGACTCGTTCACGCTGGCGCTCAACAACTACCGTGCCGGCGGCGGTGGCGGATACGGCATGCTGCGCGGCGCACGCGTGCTGCGTGACACGCAGGTGGAGATTCGCGACCTGCTGATCGCCGAGGTTGAGCGTCGGCGGACGCTGCGCGTCGCCGACTTCGCCCGGAGCAACTGGCGCATCGTACCTGGGGCGCATGCTGCCGCGGCGTATCTCGCGCTGCATCCGGCCGTCGCGCCGGGCGCTGTGGCGCCGGCCGCTCCGACCGCAGTGGCGAGCGGCGCGGGTCGCGGTCCGGTCACCATGCTGCGCCTCATCAGCACCAACGACTTTCACGGCGCGCTCGAGCCGCGCCCCGACGGCACGCAGGGAAATCGCGGCGGTGCGGCACAGGTGGCGCACGCCATCCGCAGCGCCCAGCGCGAATGCGGCGGCGCGTGCGCCACGCTGCTGCTGGATGGCGGCGACATGTTCCAGGGCACTGCGGCATCGAACATCGCCTTCGGCCGCCCCGTGGTGCAGTTCTTCAACGCGATGGGCTTTGCCGCCGGCGCGCTCGGGAACCACGAGTTCGACTGGGGGCAGGACACCCTGCGCGCCCGTCTCAAGGAGCTGCGACACGCGGTGCTCGGCGCCAACGTCACCTATGCCGATGGGCGCGACGTGCCGTGGATTCGCGACGACACGATCGTCGAACGCAACGGCATACGGGTAGGGATCGTCGGTGTCGCCTCGCCGCTCACGCCACGCACCACGAAGGCGTCGAACGTCGCCGACCTGCGATTTGCCGATCCCGCGCCCGTGGTCAACGCACACGTGCGGTCATTGCGTGCCCGGGGCGCGACGGTGGTGGTTCTCGTCGCGCACGACGGCGCCTTCTGCAACGGTCGCGGCACCGAGCAGACGTGCAGCGGAGAGGTCGTCAAGCTCGCCCAGGGCATCACCGAGAAGGTCGACGCGATCATCAGCGGCCATACCCATTCGATGCTGAACACCGAGATCAACGGCATCGCGGTGGTGCAGGCGCGATCGAGCGGCCGCGCGATTGCCGTGGTGGACCTGCCGCTTGATGCCCGTGGCGTCGTGGCCGGCAAGGGACGCGGCTGGGTACGCAACATCGACAGCGATTCGATTCCGGCCGAGGCCGACATCGCCGCGCTGGTGCGGGACGCAACGGCGAGCGTGGCCAGTCGCGTGAGCCAGCCGATCGCGCAACTGCGCGAACCGATGTTCCGGCGCGGCGAAGAGTATGCCCTCGGGCACCTCATCGCCGACGCGCAGCGCGCGGCCGGCCAGGCCGACGTGTCGGTGATGAACAACGGCGGCATTCGCGCCGACCTGCAAGCCGGCACCGTGACCTATGGTGCGTTGTTCGAGATCGCGCCGTTCGGCAACGTGCTCTATCGCGTAACCGCCCGGGGTGACGCCCTGCGTGCGTACTTCGAGAGATTGTACGACGGCCAGCGTGCGCCGCGTGTGCATGTCAGCGGCATCACGCTGACGTGGGACGGTGCGAAGCCCGCGGGCCAGCGCCTCGTCGGCGCACGGCTCGCCGACGGCACGTCGCTGGACGACGCGCGTGAGTACCGCATGGTGCTCAGCGACTTCATGCTTACCGGCGGCGACGGGCTTGGCCTTGGCGGCGCGGCGCGCCTGGTGGAACCGCTGAACGTGCAGGACCTCGATGCGCTCGTCGCCTACATCCGCTCGCTCCCCGGCGGCGTGATCGTCGCCGACGAGACTCCCCGCCTGATCTACCTCAAGCCATGACCGAGTCCGTCACCGTCTTCGTCAATGCGCGCGCGGTGCACGTCGCCGTCGGCTCCACGGTGCTCGACGCCGTGCGCGCCTTCGACCCCGCCGAGGGCGACGCGCTTGCCGCAGGAACGCGCGGTGTGACCGACAGCCGCGGACTTCCCGCACCGGCGGATACCGTCGTGCACGGCGGGGCGATCTTTCGCCTCGTCTCGGCGCGCGCCGGCCGCAGCGAGGAAACGGCGTGACCGTCGTCACCTCCGACCTGTTGCGCCGTCTTCCCAAGACGGAGTTGCACTGTCATCTCGACGGCTGCGTGCGCGCATCGACGCTGCTCGAGCTGGCCGCCGAATACGACAAGCCCATGCCGGCTGATGACGCGGAAGCACTGGCGCAGTACATGCTGGTGGACGACGCGGAAAACCTCGAGGACTATCTCGAGCGCTTTTCGGTGACGCTGTCGGTGATGCAGACCAGCGAGGCGCTGGAGCGCATCACCTACGAGCTGGCCGAGGACGCCGCGCGCGAGGGCGTGCGGTATCTCGAGACGCGCTACGCTCCGGTGCTGAACGTGCGCGGCGGGCTGTCGCTCGAGGAGGCCGTGGAGGCGCCGCTGCGCGGGCTCGCGCGCGCACACCAGGAGTACGGCATCGTGGGGCGCGTCATCGTCTGCGCCATTCGCAACATGGCGCCCGAAGTGTCGCTGGAGCTGGCGCGCCTGGCGGTGGCGTTCAAGGGCCGGGGCGTCGCCGGTTTCGACCTGGCCGGCGGCGAGGCGGGCAACCCGGCCAGCCGCCACAAGGAAGCCTTCGACTTTGCGCGCGAGAACGACCTGCCGTGCACCTGCCACGCCGGGGAGGGCGCCGGCGCCGAGTCGGTGCGCGACGCCGTGCATCGCTGCTGCGTGTGCCGCGTCGGGCACGGCACGCGCCTGCTCGAGGACGAGTCGCTCACGGAGTACGTGAATGACCGCCGCATCACCATCGAGTGCTGCATCACCAGCAACGTGCAGACGCGGGCGACCCAGTCGTTCGACACGCACCCGCTGCGCCAGTTCTTCGACCGCGGCCTCAACGTGGTGCTGAGCACGGACAACCGGCTGATGAGCGGCATCACGCTGGTGGACGAGTACCAGCGCGCCGCCACGCACCTGGGATTCACGTTCGAGGAGCTGTGCGCGGTGGCCCGCAACGGCTTCACCAGCGCGTTCCTGCACGAGAACGAGCGAAGCGCGCTGCTGGCCACGGTCGACCGCGACATCGCCGCACTGCTGGCCGAGGGGCGGTCGTGAGCACCCACGGAGCCGCCGCCGCACGCGTCGCCGCCGACTTCGTTCGCGAAGAGCTCGGCGTGAAGTCCCCGGCCTGCGCGATCATCCTCGGGTCGGGACTTGGCTCGCTTGCCGACCGCATCGAGAACGCCCGTCGCGTCACGTACGCCAGGGTTCCCGGATTTCACGCCACGCACGTGGCGGGCCACCGGGGCGAGCTCATCGCCGGCACGCTGGGAGGGCGCGAAGTGCTCGCGTTTGCCGGCCGCTTCCACATGTATGAAGGGCACGCGCCGCAGGTGAGTGCCTTCCCGGTGCGCGTCGCGCACGCGCTGGGCGCGCGCACGCTGTTCGCTTCCAACGCCGCCGGGGGGATCCGTCGCACGTTCAGCGCCGGCGACCTGATGGTGATCGAGGATCACCTGAATCTCATGTTCGTGAATCCGCTCACCGGACCACTCGAGCCGGGTGACACCAGGTTCCCCGACATGAGCGCGGCCTATGCACCGCGCCTCAGGCAGCAGTTGCGCGACGCGGCCCATCGGCTGGGCATCCCGCTACAGGCTGGCGTCTACGTGGGGTTGCTGGGGCCGACGTACGAGACGCTCGCCGAGGTGCGCATGCTCGAACGCATGGGCGCCGACGCCACGGGGATGAGCACGGTGCCCGAGGTGATCATGGCCAACGCCCTCGGCATGGAGGTGGCGGGCGTCTCGCTGATCTCGAATCCCGCCGCCGGGCTGACCAGCGAAAAGCTCAGCCACGCCGACGTCATGCGCGCGGCCGAAGCGGCGGGCGACAGTTTCTGCCGGCTGGTCACGGAGTTCGTGCGCAGCCTGTAGCCGAACTATTTTTTCGGCGCGGGCAGGCTGACCAGCCGCCGCTTCATCGCCTGAAAGTTCGGCGAGTCCTTCGTCAGCCCCGACGTCTGAGCCGCCGGGTAGTTGGCGATCATGCGCTTTGTGTCGTCGATGCGCGACTCTTCCAGGGGATGCGACGCGAAGAACGCCGCCAGGGCGTCGGGCTGTTCCTTTCGCTCCTTCAGCAGGATGGCGAACATCTCGGGAATCCCGCTGGGGTCGATGCGCGCCTTGATGAGGTAGCGCACCCCCTCCTCGTCGGCCTCGGCTTCGTCCGTCCGGCTGAACTTCGCGAAGGCCGCATTGGCGCCGATGTTGATCACCGACTGGGCCGTGCCCGTGTTGCAGACGGAGGTCAGCGTGCAGAGCAGGGTCGTGCCGATGTTCGCCCCCTGGGCCTTCTGCATCTGCTTGACGCTGTGGCGCCGCGTCACGTGGGCGATCTCGTGACCAATGACGCCAGCCACCTGCGCCATCGTGTTGGCCCGCTCGATGAGACCGCGGTTCACGTAGATGAATCCGCCCGGGACGGCGAAGGCATTCACCTCCCGGCTATCGACAACCGTGAAGTGCCAGTCGAGATTTCGCTGGTCGGCTACCCGGGCCAGGGAATCACCGAGGAGCGTGATGTAGCGATTCACCTCGGGGTCCTGCACGATCGGCAGTTCCTTGGCGATCTGGGTGGCGTAGTTCGCCCCCAGGTCGACTTCCTGCTGGGTCGACACGGCGCAGGCGGCCGCCATCAGCAGCGGCGAAACGAGTGCGGCGCGGGCCGCGGAGGCAAGACGAGTGCGCATGGAGACAAGATAACGGTGAAATGGCTCACGGTGGCAAGGGACCTGAAGCGTCGCAAGGCGCGCGAGCGCAACGGGCTGTTCGTCGCCGAGGGCGTGCGGACGGTCGAGGAACTCGCGCGCTCGCCGCTGGTCATCGAGGCCGCGCTCGTCACGGAGCGCGCGCTGGCCGAAGGCCGGAGTGGCACGCTCGCCGCGACGCTCGAGCAGCGTGGCGTCCCCGTGATGCGGGTCACCGACGCCGAGTTCGAGTCGGCCGCCGACACCGAGCATCCGCAGGGCATCCTCGCCATCGCGCGGCAGCCCGGCCACTCTCTCGCCGGCCTTGCAGTGCGCGACACGCTGCGCCTGCTGGTGCTCGACGCCATCCAGGATCCGGGCAACGTCGGCACGCTCATTCGCACGGCAGCGGCGGCCGGCGCCGCGGCGGTCGTGGCGCTCCCGGGAACGGTGGACATCTGGAACGCCAAGGTGGTGCGCAGCGCCGTGGGGAGCCATTTCGGCTTTCCGGTGATCGAGGCCACGCCGGCGGAGCTGCAGGCGTTTCTCGCCAGCCACCAGGTGTCGCGCTGGGGCACGGACGCCGGGGGAACGCCGCTCGAGGCGGTCAAGCCGCCGATGCGCCTCGCCATCGTGGTGGGCAACGAGGGCGCCGGGCTCAGCGATGCGTTGCGCGCGCTCTGTTCGGACGTCGTGTCGGTGCCGATGGCCCCCGGCGTGGAGTCGCTGAACGTCGCGGTGGCCGCCGGCATCACCCTCTACGCACTTCGCCCGTGAACGGAAGCACCCCCGCACCCCGCACCCGCGCACCCCGCACCGCATGCCTCCCGTGAACTCGACCTCCTGGTTTGCCGTCTACGCGCCGGTGTTCGGCGCCCTGGGCGCGATCTTCGGCTCGTTCCTCAATGTCTGCATCGCGCGGTGGCCCAAGGACGAGTCCGTCATTCGTCCGCGCTCCCGCTGCCCCGGCTGCGGCAATGCCATCGCCTGGCACGACAACATTCCGGTGCTCGGCTGGTTGATGCTGCGCGGCCGTTGCCGGCACTGCGGGTCGCGCATCAGCCTGCAGTACCCGCTGGTCGAGGCCACCACGGCCGCGATCTGGATCGGCGCCCTCTGGCTGCTCGGCCCCACGGTCGTTGCCGTGCGTCTCGCCGTCGTCGCCACGATCCTGCTGGGCGTCGCGGTCACCGACGCGCAGAGCTACCTGATTCCCGACGGTTTCACGCTGAACGGCCTCGCCTTCACGGCGGTCGGCGCGATCGTCGGGCTCTTCATCGGCGAACAGCTCCCCTTTGCCGGACCGTGGGATGCGCTGCTCGGGGCCTGCACCGGCGCCGGCGCGATCACCATCGTGGGCTGGCTCGGCGAGGTGGCCATGAAGAAGGAAGCCATGGGGTATGGCGATGCCACCCTCATGGCGTTCGTCGGCGCGGCGGTCGGCCCCGTGCGCTCGCTCCTCTGCATCTTCATCGGGGCGGCGCTGGCGGCCGCCGCGTTCCTGCTGGTGGTCTATCCCGTGGCGTGGCTGCGTGCCCGCCGGGCCGGCGCCTCCTTTGAAACCCCACTCGTGCCGTTCGGCGTCTTCCTTGCGCCGGCCGCGATCCTCACTTTGCTTTTCGGCAATGCCCTGCTCGGCTGGTATGTCGAGCGGATGTTCGGCTGAGTTGCGGCCGGTGGCCGCGTCATTTTCCAGGGGTTCCATGCATCTCTTCACCCGTCGCGCGGCCACGCTGTGCATCGCGGCGCTCCTCGTACTGCCGGCCTGCCGCGAGGCCCAGACCGTCGCGTACGACGGCCCGTACGCCGAGCTCGTCCGCAAGTACGTCCCGCAGATCGAAAAGGCCGTCGGCCTCAAGTTCCTGCGACCGCCGAAGGTCGAGAGGCGTTCGCCCGACGAAGTGCGCGAGTTCCTGGAGAAGGAATTCAATGAGAACATCCCGCCCCTCGAACTCGAAGGGGCGACGCGTGCCTACAAACTGCTCGGGTTGCTCCCCGACAGCCTGGACCTGCGGAAATTCATGCTCCGGCTGCTCGGCGAGCAGGTCATTGGTTACTACGATCCGGGCACGAAAGTCCTCTATGTGGTGAGCGACACGTCCTCCGGCCGATCCGCGCTGGTGGAGGTGACGCTTGCGCATGAACTGGTGCATGCCCTGCAGGACCAGTACCTGCCGCTCGACTCGATCCAGAAGCAGCGGGACGACAACGACCGGCAGACTGCCGCACAGGCCGTGATGGAAGGGCAGGCCACCTACGAACAGATGTCCAGCATGCTCGGCGGTGACGTTGCGGTGCGGATTCCCGGTGGATGGGACCGCGTGCGCGAGATGATTCGCGAGAACCAGACGGCGATGCCGGTGTTCAACAGCGCCCCGATGATGCTGCAGGAGACGTTGCTCTTTCCGTACCTGAGTGGCGCGGAGTTCGTGCGGCGGTTCAAGGACGCGCGTTCGGGCGAGGTGCCGTGGAAGCCGCTGCCGGCCTCCACCGAGCAGGTGCTGCACGTGGACAAGTACCTTGCCGACGAACGCCCGGTCCAGGTCACGCTGCCGGCGTTGCTGGCGGGAACCAAGGTCTACGAGAACTACCTCGGCGAGTTCGAGACGCGCCTCTTCCTGTTCGCGGCGCTGCAGGACCTGGGTACGTCGGCGCGGTCGGCCGAAGGGTGGGCTGGAGACCGGTATGTGGTGACCAGCCTCCCCGCGGGACCCGGCATTGTGTGGGTGACGGTGTGGGACACCCCGATCGACGCGGGTGAGTTTCGGGAGGCCGCGCAGCGCGCCGCCCAGCGGCGGCTTGGCGTGGCAGGGGCTGGCTCGGGTGAGTTGCGGCGCTATGAAGGTAAGGGTCGTATCGTGGAGATCGTTGCGGTGACGGTGCAGGGGAAGCCGGCGGTCATCTGGACCGACGTTCCGGCGGGAAGCGGCGCGCGACTGATCGATGCCGCCAAGGTGCGACTGACGGAGAAGTAGCGGAGGCTATCGCGATGCCTGGAATGACACGGAGAACACTCACCCGACTGGCCCCCGCGCTCCTGTTCGCGCTGGGCAGCTTCGGGTGCATCGACTGGAAACGGACGACGGCGGTTCCCGAGGAATCGGTGCGCCGCTTCATCTCGTTGGTGCAGACGCAGGATGGGGCGCAAACCGCGGTGCTTCGCTCGAGCGTGGCGCCCGCGCCGGGCAGCGGCGCCACGATCACCGCCGTCCTGCCCAGCCAGGTGCTGCGTGGGGGCACGGTGCAGACGACCATTACGTCGGCGACGCCGTTCAGCCGGGCCATCTTCAACGTCACGGGCAACACCGACCACTGGGAACTCACGCTTCCCGCGCCCGTCACCAGCGTGACGGTGCTGATGGTGATCTCGGTGGAGATGCCGAAGACGGTGTTCAACCTGCAGATCGCGGCGGGCGGCGCCAGCAGCGTCGGGCAATACCAGTCGAGCGATCTGGGCGTGATCTTCGTCGGCACCGGCGAAATCCAGACCAACGTCACGTGGGACACCAGGGCCGACGTCGACCTCCACCTCATCGATCCGTCCGGCAAGGAGATCTACTACGCCTCGCGGAACTCGCCGACCGGCGGCCAGCTCGACCTCGACTCGAATGCCGGGTGCGGCAGTGATGGCCCCCGCGCCGAGAACATCTTCTGGGGCGACGGCATCGTCGTGCCGCGCGGCGAGTACATCCTTCGCGTCGACTACTGGTCGAGCTGCGGCGCGCCGCGGACGAACTACGTGGTGACGATCAACCTGCGTGGCCTGCCCCCGAAGATCTTCACCGGGACGCTCGAGGGCACCGGGTCGCACGCCGGCGCGGGGGCGGGGCGGACGATTGCGATATTCGAGTACTGATAGTCGAAAGACGATAGTTGATAGTTGATAGTCGATCGTCGATCGTCGATCGTCGAGAGCCCGGCGGACTGCGCGTCCGCGGGGCTCTCTATCTACTATCCACTATCCACTATCCGATTTGGAGCTTCCTCCGTGCTTCGCGCACCAGCTTGTGATGCGGTTGTCTTTTCGGCTTCAGCATCGATCCGCGACAGGTGCGCTCGCCGCACTGGCAGGGAAAGCGCTGCTTGCGTGCCGGCGTGTGCGGCTCGTCGAGCTCGATGGCGTAGTCGTACGCCAGCTCCTCGCCCGGGCGGATGGCGCGTATGCTCACGATCCACATGCGGTCACCGGCCGGCATCGGCTCGCAGTTGGGCGCGCAGGAGTGATTGATGTACCGCGCGTCGTTGCCGCCCACGTTGGCGTCGATCACGCGGTCATCGTCGAGTTGCAGCAGGTAGGTGTGTTCGGCCTCTTCGTGATGGTCCGGTGCCGTGGGATACCGGCGCTCGCCCTCGGCGTGCGATATCAGCTCGCCTGCGTACTCGATGATGCGCGTGCCCGCCTTGATGGGGCGCGCGGCGAAGACGCCCAGGCCGTGGCGTCCCGACCGGCGCTTCCTGTACTGCGACACCGACAAGAGCGGGAGCTCGGCGACGTGCAACTTCTTCTTCCTGCGGGCCATGGGTGGATCAGCGGGGACGATCGGCCGCCGCCTGCTCGCCGTGACGGGGCGGGGCATCGGCGGGGCGAGGGTTGCCGTCGAACAGCGGCAGGTCGTCGGAAAATCCGAGTGGCGGGGCGGGGAGCAGCATCCGCTCGATCGCCTCGTCCATGGTCTGCACGAACGAGAAGCGCACCTGGGCGCGCACCTCGTCCGGGAGTTCGCGCAGGTCCTTCTCGTTGGCCGCGGGGAGCATCACCTCGCGCAGTCCCGACCGGTACGCCGCCAGCACCTTTTCCTTGACGCCGCCAATCTCGAGCACCTTGCCGCGCAGCGTCACCTCGCCGGTCACGGCCACGTCGCGGCGCACCGGGCGCCGGCTCATCACGCTGGCGATCGCCAGCGTCACCGCCACGCCGGCGCTGGGTCCGTCCTTCGGCACCGCCCCGGCGGGGAAGTGGACGTGCAGGTCGGTGTGCCTGAACTCGGGATCGCCCAGCCGCAGGGTGCGTGCGCGTGACCGGACGTACGAGCTGGCCGCGTCCACCGACTCGCGCATCACGTCGCCCAGCTGTCCGGTGACCAGCAGCCGGCCGCTTCCCGACATCAGCAGCGCCTCGATGGTCATCAGCTCGCCGCCCAGCGACGTCCACGCCAGCCCGGTGACGGCGCCGATCTCGGCTTCCTGCTCGGCGGCCTCGGAGGCGTAGCGGGGCGGCCCCAGCACGTCCTCGATGCGCGCCTGGTCGACGATCCACGCGCCCATCTCGCCATCGGCCTTGCGGCGCGCACGCTTGCGCATGAGCGACGAGAGGTTGCGCTCGAAGTTGCGCAGCCCGGCTTCGCGCGAGTAGCGATTGGCGAGGAAGCCCAGCGCCTCGTCGGTGAACTGCAGGTCGACGTCGGCGATGCCGTGTTCCTCGAGCAGGCGCGGCAGCAGGTAGCGCCAGGCGATCTCCACCTTCTCCTCGATGGTGTAGCCCGCGATGCGGATCACCTCGAGGCGGTCGCGCAGCGCCGCCGGGATGTCGAACAGGTTGTTGGCGGTCGCAATGAACAGCACCGACGACAGGTCGACCGGCAGGTTCAGGAAGTGATCGACGAACGTCGCGTTCTGCGCCGGGTCGAGCACCTCGAGCATCGCCGCCGTGGGATCACCGCTGGGGCCGCCCGATGACATCTTGTCGATCTCGTCGATCATCAGCACCGGGTCGCACACGCCGACGCGGCGCAGGGCCTGCACCAGCAGCCCCGGCAGCGAGCCCACGTACGTGCGGCGGTGGCCGCGGATCTCGGCTTCGTCGCGCACGCCGCCCACCGAGATGCGATAGAACTGCCGCCCGATGGCCGCGGCGATCGCCTCGCCCAGCGACGTCTTGCCGGTGCCCGGCGGACCAACGAAGCAGAGGATCGGCCCCGGCGCATGTCCGCCGCGCAGCTTGCGCACGGCCAGATGCTCGAGAATCCGGTCCTTCGCCTCGCGCAGTCCCCAGTGCCGCTCGTTCAGCGCGTCGTCCACGCGGTCGAGGGCGATGTCGGGCTCGCCGCTGGTTCGCCCCCACGGCAGGGCGAGGATCCACTCCAGGTAGTTGCGCAGCACCTGATACTCGCTGGACGCGCTGGACAGGTTCCGCAACCGCGCCACCTCGCGGCGCGCCTCGCTCGACACCGTCGGCGGCAGCGGTGCGCGCTCGATCTGCTTCAGCAGCTCGGCCGCCTCGCTCTCCTGCGGGTCGCTCTCGCCCAGTTCCGCCTGGATGGCGCGCAGCTGCTGGCGCAGGTAGAACTCGCGGTGATGCCGCTCGATGTTGGCGTCGGTCTGCACGCGCACGTCGTCGAGCACCGCCGAGCGCGTCAGCTCCTTCTCCACACGGTCCAGCACGTACGTCAGGCGATCCGTGAGGTCGAGGCGCTGCAGCACCTCGTCCTTGTCGCTGGCACGGAACGGGCCGCGCGCGGCCACCAGGTCGGCGGCGTAACCTGGCGTGCCTCCGTTGAGGCGCACCAGCGCCGACAACTCGGGCGGTGTGGTGTCGTTGGCGTCCACCAGGCGGTCGGCGGCGTCGGCAAGCTGCGTCAGGAGGGATCGCAGGGACGGCGCGTCGCCCGGCACCTCGGTCACCGGCTCCGACAGGGCGTAGGTCACCGCCTGCCGCCGCTCGATGCGTGCGATGCGCACCCGAGTCATCCCTTCGAGCGTCACCTGAAGCGTATTGCCGGCCACGGCGGCGCGGGCCACCACGCGCGCCAGCACGCCGATGCGCCCCACCAGGGACGCCGGGTCGGGCGAGGCGTCGCGCGCCGAGGCCACGGCGACGATGACTTCGAGGTCATGTTCGGGGTGTGCCTTCAGGAGCGCCACATTTTCGGGTGCACCCATCTGCACGGCGACGGTGCCGCGCGGGAAGACGACGGTCGACCGCAGCACGAGCAGCGGTCGGTCGCTGAAGGTCGGATCGGCTGGCGTCGGGGCCCCGGGCGCGGTCACGGGTACTAAGGTAGCGCCTGCGCGAATTCGCGGAAGCCAGCCGAACTCCCGTCGCCTCGGGCGTCACGCCGGCGTGGTTGCGGGATGGCCGCGGGGCACCGTAATTCCACCCCATCGTCGGGCGCCTGCGGCGCCCGTCTCAGTCCACCCTCGTCCTGAGACCCCATGACACACTCCTTCGTTGGGAGGATAGCTGCCGCGCTGCTGGCAGCGGCCTTCCTCGCACTTCCCGGTGAGCTCGCCGCCCAGTCCGCGGCCACGACCGGTGTGATCCGAGGCACGGTCAGCGATGGTGCTGGCGCCCCTCTCGTCGGAGCCACCGCGACCCTGCGCAACACCGCCACCAACGTCACCCGCACCGTGCAGTCCAACGTTGCGGGTGTGTTCGTTGCGCCCCTGCTGCCGCTGGGCTCGTACGAGGTGAGAGTGCGTGCCGTCGGCCACCGGCCGGTGGAACAGAAGGGCATCTCCGTCACCGTCGGGTCGACCGTCGCGCTATCGTTCAAGCTCGAACGCGCGGCCACGGAACTGCAGGCGGTGACCATCAGCGCGACGCAGGACGCCCAGGTCGATCCGTCCCGCACGACGGTCGCGGCATCGCTCGGCGCCAGCGCCATCAAGGCGCTGCCGAACAACGGCCGCAACTTCCTCGCGCTCACGACGCTGACCCCGAACGTGGCCGTCGCACAGGGCCCGGACGGCGACGTCCTCTCGATCGCCGGCCAGCGCGGCATCCACAACAACGTCTCGGTGGACGGCGCCGACTTCAACAATCCGTTCTTCGGCGAGCAGCGCGGCGGCCAGCGCCCTGCCTTCACGTTCAACCTCGACGCGGTGCAGGAAATGGTGGTGACCGCGCAAGGGGCCAACGCGGAGTTTGGTCGTTCGAGCGGCGGTTTCGTGAACGTCATCACCAAGTCGGGCACCAACACCCGTTCCGGCTCGCTCCATTACTTCGGCAAGTCGAGCGCGCTCTCCGGCGACCTCAAGGGGAACGGCGTCACGCTCAAGCCCGACTTCGCGCAGCACCAGTTCGGCTTCACCCTCGGCGGCCCGATCAAGCAGGACAAGGCCTGGTACTTCGTCGCCTACGACCAGCAGGCCTTCTCCGAGACCAAGCAGACCGACCGCGGCAGCAGCCCCGCATTCTCGAAGCTCAAGGCGTGGACAGACACCGCATACGGCGGCGCACTCAGGGGCGACTTCGGCCCGACCGACCGCACCAATGACGCCCAGGTGCTGATGCTCAAGCTCGACTACAAGGTGAGCGACCGCACCAACGCCTCGCTCAAGTACAACTTCACCAACTCCAAGCAGGTCAACGGCACGTTCGACGTCGACTCGTGGGCGCGCAGCGCCAACGCCGTCGAGAATGACTTCTCGAACGCCATCAACGGCCAGCTCACGACTCAGTTGACCAGCGCCGTCACCAACGAGGCGCGCTTCCAGTTCTCCCGCGAGGACCGGCCGCGCGACTACGACGGCCCGACGTTCCCTGGCGGCCGCCGATTCCCCGACACCGCCATGGACTTCGGGGGCAACTTCCGGCTCGGCATGCCGTTCTTCATCCCGGTCAAGGACTTCGACGACCGCATCCAGGTCGTCGACAACGTCACGTGGGCCAAGGGCAACCACCTGATGAAGATTGGCGCCGAGTACAACCGCACGCGCACCAAGCAGACGTTCATCGGGTTCGCCAATGGCCGCTTCATCTTCAGCAGCGTCGATGGCTTCCTGAACTACGTGAGCAAGGGCAACGGGTACGTCGAATGCTCCAACGGCACCTCGAGCACCACGGGCGCCTGCCCCGCCGGCTCGTCGATTTCCGGACCGGTGCTCCTGTACCTCCAGCAGGCCGGCGTCGGTGGCCGCAGTGTGGAGAGTGCCGGCACCCAGGAAATCGTGCAGGACGAGTTGGCGTTGTTCGCGCAGGACAGCTGGAAGGTGAACGACAAGCTGTCGATGAACTACGGGCTGCGCTGGGAGATGCAGAAGCAGCCCGACGCGCAGACGCCGCCGGACGAGGTCTTCTTCGCGCCGTTCATCGGCAAGACCGTCACGAACGCGAAGGGCGCGTTCCGCTTCCCGTCGGACGGCACGATCAAGAGCGACTACGGCATGTTCCAGCCGCGCTTCGGCTTCTCCTACGACGTCAACGGTGACGCGACGCAGTGGGTGCGCGGCAGCGCGGGCCTGTACTACGCCCGCATTCCCGGCTTGAACCTCGCGTCGATCCGCTCGACAAACGGGTCAGTTGGCCAGACGATCTTCCGCAACAGCGCGCTCACCGGAATCCTCGGCGCGCCGCCCAAGTACGACCAACTGCTGCCGGCGCCGTCCGGCACCCCGTGGGGACCAGACGTGTTCGTGATGGACGAGAACTTCCGAAACCCGCGCACCATGAGCGCGTCGCTGGCGTACGAGAAACAGCTGGACCACGGTCTCTCGGCGACAGTGACGTACAACTGGTCCAAGACCGACTTCCTCACGCGCTTCGTGAACCGCAACGACGGGGCGTTCGGCAACCCGTGGTCGACCGGCCTCGCCGGCGGCAACGGCATTACGACGCTCACGACGGTCGAGGCCACCGCCAAGTCGCAGTTCAACGGCGTGACATTCGGGCTCGCCCGGGTGAAGGGCGAGCGCCTCACGTTTGACGCCAACTACACGCTGGCGTTCGACAAGTCGGACGACGACAACGAGCGCGACCCGTTCACGTTCACGTACGCCAAGGCGGACCGCCTTGATCGCGAGTGGGGCTACAGCAACCGCGACCAGCGCCACCGCTTCAACCTGTCGGCGCTGACCAAGGGCCCGATGGGCACGATCCTCAACGGCCGCTTCTCGTACCTCTCGGCGACTCCGGTCAGCGAGAAGTGCGGTGCCGGCAGCAAGGGGTCCGGCGAGCGCGCCGCATCGCCGTCCGATCGCGTCTGCGCCGACGGCACGATCCTGCAGCGCAACACGCTGCGCCGCGACAACGAGTACGCCAGCTTTGACCTCAAGATCACGCGCCTGCTCCCGTCCGTGGGCGGTCACCGGCCGGAGGCCGTGGTCGAGGTGTTCAACGTGCTCGGGCGCAACAACTTCAAGGATCCGTCGACCAACAGCCTGCTCTTCAACTTCGACGGCACCATCCGGTCGGGCCTGGGCGATCCGCGCCAGATCCAGGCTGGTGTGCGGTGGGAGTTCTGAATGAGAGACGATAGTCGATAGTCGATAGACGATAGACCCAAGGCAGGGTGCGGGCCGGGGCGAAAGCTCTGGCCCGTGCTCTATCTACTACCGTCTATCGTCTCTCGACTATCTTTCAGAATGTTCCAGGAACTCTCCGACAAGCTCGAAAGCGCCTTCGCCAAGCTCCGCGGGCGCGGCACCCTGTCCGAGGCCGACATCAAGGAGGGGCTGCGCGAGGTCCGCCGCGTCCTGCTGGAGGCCGACGTCAACTTTGCGCTGACGCGCGAGTTCCTCGAGCGCGTGGAGAAGCGCGCCGTCGGCGTCTCGCAGATCAGGACCGTCTCGCCCGCGCAGCAACTGGTGAAGATCGTCTACGACGAACTCACCGCGATGCTCGGCGAGCGCAAGGAAGGGCTCAAGCTGTCGTCGGTGCCGCCCACCGTGGTGCTGATGGTCGGCCTGCAGGGCTCGGGCAAGACGACGACGGCCGCCAAGCTGGCCCGCCGCCTCAAGGGCGAAGGCCGCCAGGTGCGCCTCATCGCCGCCGACGTGTATCGTCCCGCCGCCATCGACCAGCTCGAAACGCTGGGACGCGAGATCGACGTTCCCGTCTTCGCCGATCGCTCCACCACCGACGTGGTGGCGATTGCCCGTGCCGGCCTGGACATTTCGCGCCGCGAGCGCGACCGCGTGCTGCTCATCGACACCGCCGGCCGGTTGCAGATCGACGAGGCGATGATGGACGAGCTGCGCCGCCTCAAGGAGGCGGTGCGCCCCGACGAGATCCTGCTGGTCGCCGACGGCATGACGGGCCAGGACGCGGTGAAGATCGCGCAGGGCTTCAACGACGCCCTGGGCATCACCGGCGTCATCCTCACCAAGATGGACGGCGACGCGCGCGGCGGCGCCGCACTCTCCATCTACGGCGTGACCAAGAAGCCCATCAAGTACATCGGCGTCGGCGAAAAGTCCGACGCGCTCGAGGAGTTCCACCCCGACCGCATGGCCGGGCGCATCCTGCAGCAGGGCGACGTGCTGTCGCTGGTGGAAAAGGCGCAGGGGGCCATCGACGCCGACGAGGCCAAGCGTCTCGACAAGAAGGTGCGCAAGGAGGGCATGGACCTCAGCGACTTCCTGGCGGCCATGAAGCAGATCCAGCGCCTCGGGCCGATGGAGGGAATCCTCAAGCTCCTCCCCGGCGTCAACAGCAAGATGCTCAAGCAGGCCAACACCGATCCCCGGCGGATGAAGCACCTCGAGGCGATCATCCTCTCGATGACGGTCGACGAGCGCAAGAAGCCCGACATCCTCAACGGCTCGCGCCGTGCGCGCATCGCCAAGGGGTGCGGCCGCCCGATCAGCGAGGTGAACAAGCTGCTCGAGCAGTTCCGGGGGATGCAGAAGATGATGAAATCGATGAAGGGCGGGGGGAGGATGCAGTTCCCCGGCATGAGATAACTACAAAAGAACCTGTACGCTGTACGCCATACGCCGTCCGTGCCTGCGTGCCGGGAGCGGACGGCTTAGAGCGTAGCGCGTAAAGCTTACAGCTTCCCTTGTAGTTCTCGCCCAGCCTGCTTATCCTTCAAGGCTTGCTGCGCTACCCTGTTCTCCGGAGCAGGGCCTGGGTGCGCCACGGATACACCGTGGGCGCGAGGAGCCCGGTGGCAGCGCCTCATCGCCACACTGGAGTGCCATCCGATGGCTGTTGCTATTCGCCTTCGCCGTGCGGGCCGCAAGAAGGCCCCGATGTACCGCATCGTCGTTGCTGACTCGCGCGCGCCGCGCGACGGCAAGTTCATTGAAGTCATCGGGCAGTACGCGCCCCGGACTGGCGACAAGGCCGTGACGCTCAACGCCGAGCGCGCCAACTACTGGCTGAACGTCGGCGCGCAGCCGTCCGACACCGTGCGCTCGCTGCTCCGCAAGGCGGGCGTGCTGAAGGACCGCCACGAAGCCCGCCTCGCGATCAAGCTGGCCGCCAACGCCGTGCCCCTCACGGAGAGCAGCGAGTAACACCGTGACCACCGGCGCCACCGCGGTCGTCGGTCGCGTTCGTCGCGCCCACGGCCTCAAGGGTGAACTGGTCGTGCTTCCGATCACCGACGCGCCGGACGCGATCTTCGCGCCCGGCGCGCGTGTGTTTGTGGGCACGCCCAACGGCGACCTCGCCACCGACGCGCGCTCCGGCGCGCCGCGCGCGCTGACGGTGAAGGCCACGCGAGCGTTCAAGGACGGCCTGCTCGTCTTCTTCGACGGCATCGCCGACCGCACCGAAGCCGAGCGCTGGAACGGACGCACGTTCCTGGTGCCGGCCGACGAGCTCGCGCCGCCCGAGGAGGGTGGGCTGTTCCTGCACGAGCTCCCCGGGATGCGCGCGTTCGATCCCGCCGGCGCGGCACTCGGCGAGGTGCACGGCTGGTACGAGCTGCCCCAGGGCATCATGCTCGAGTTGCTCACCCCCCGTGGCCTCCGCGACGTGCCGTTCAACGAGGCCTTCGTGCGAGACCTCGACCGCGACGCGCGCACGATGACGCTCGACGTCCCCGAGGGACTGCTCGAGTGAGGATCAACATCGTCACCATCTTTCCCGAGTTCTTCGCCACGCCGCTCGCGCTGAGCATCCCGAGCAAGGCACGGGAAGCCGGCAGCGTGGAGTATCACGTGGCCGACCTGCGCGACTACACGCACGACCGGCACCGCACGGTGGACGACTATCCGTACGGGGGCGGCGCGGGCATGGTGATGAAGCCCGGACCGTTCTTCGAGTGCGTCGAGGCGCTGGGCGCCAGGGCGCCCATCGTGCTGCTGTCGCCGCGGGGCAAGGTGTTCTCGCACGCCGATGCCGAGCGTTTTGCCACCGGCAGCGAGTTGACGATGCTCAGCGGGCACTACAAGGACGTCGACCAGCGCGTCGCCGATCACCTCGCCACCGAGGAGATTTCCATGGGCGACTTCGTGCTGTCGGGGGGCGAGCCGGCGGCGTTGTGCATCGTGGACGCCGTGGTGCGGCTGCTTCCCGGCGCGATGAGTGACCTCGACAGCGCGCGCGGCGACTCGTTTTATGGACGCGGAATTTCCGCTCCGAGCTACACCCGGCCGCCGGAATTCCGGGGGTTCACGGTGCCGGAGGTGCTGCTGTCCGGCCACCACGCGGAGATCGAGAAGTGGAGGAAGCTGGAAGGGGAGCGCAGGTCGCGCGAGAGAGAGTAGGGCTCCTGGGATGAGTTCGGGGTGGCGGGTTCTGGTGGTGGGTGAGGAGTGGGGGTTGGGGGCGAGGGACGGGAGTGTTCGCTTTTGTGGCCGATCTTCCACATTCCGCAATGTGGCTCATAAGCCACATTGTGCCGTCTGGGCGATTGGCCGCACATGCGTTCAAGGACCTGTCTCTTCCAGACCGGGAGTACGAGATAAGGTGCGAGTTGGCGGACAATCGATATACGCCATAACTTGCTTTTTAAGTGAGTTATGGCGTATAATGCCAATATGCAGAATATGCCACTCGACCACATCCAGGCCC
>ERZ1292630.2043-Hain-H41-02um-R3-2043-length-19155-cov-6_pt1 | contig 19155 bp, 22 predicted proteins | sample MGYA00564408_ERZ1292630 | MGnify/ENA primary metagenome ERZ1292630 (study PRJEB36523, sample SAMEA6512641) | groundwater metagenome | collected 2019-01-08 | study: AquaDiva: Metagenomics assemblies of 32 groundwater samples
AGCGGGTTTCCAGATTAGCGAGTGAGTCTGTGGCTAGCGCGCGATTTTGTCGGCGACGTTCGCTCATGCATGAAATTAACAGCGGCTTACGACTTGCGGGTGGCAGAAATTGAAAACGCCAAGCGCATCGAGCGCGAGATCCCTCCTGCTGCGGCTTGAAGGCCTCCACCGAGTTCTCCACTCTATCGCAGCTCACCCTAAAAATCACCGTACCGCTTGCAGCGCAGTTAAATCAGCAATCACCTGTTCTGAATTGCGCCCCGCTTCGGCGGAAAGATACACCTTGGCGACCAGGCCTTGAGGGTCGATGAGGAAGGTGTTGCGCTTGGCGAACTTGAAGGCGATGAGGTTGGTGATGGAACCGTAACGCGCCGCCATAGCACCTTGCTGGTCTGCCAGCAGCGGAAACGGCAAGCTGTATTTTTTGGCGAATTCCGCGTGTGAGGCCGTATCGTCCACGCTCACGCCCACCACCTCCGCGCCCAGCTTACGCAGGGTAAAAATATCATCGCGGAATGCACACGCCTGCTTGGTGCAACCCGGCGTGTCGTCCTTGGGATAGAAATACAGCACCAGCCATTTGCCGCGATAATCAGCCAGCCGGTGCAGTTTGCCACTCTGATCCGGCAGCTTGAAATCGGGCGCAGCTTGGCCCGGCTGGGGCGCGTTCGCGGCATGGCTGGCGCGTACCATGACGAAAGCCAGCACGACGACTGAGGCGATAAACAACACTAGCATTTTCATTTTTAGCCTCTAGATTTTGTAGGCCAATCTCAAGCGTCAGGCAACGACACTGCGGGCCGATTAGCTAGCCCTCCAACCCCTTTTTCAGCAACTCGGCCACCACTTCATTCAGCCCCACCTCACGCGCTTGCGCCAGCGCCTGAATCTGTTGCACCAAATCGCCATTCAGCTTGACCGCAAATGGCACTAAACCCTGCGCCTGATCAAGCTTGCGCTGTTCGCGCCGGTCGGGGACCGAGCCCGCTGCACTACCAAAACGTGCGGGCGTTCCAGCATGACTCATGCGAGCGCTGATTTTGAGTCCTTTGTTTTTTTCTATATCGGTTTTTTTCATGCGGAAATTCCTGATTAATGCGAGCCAGTATTCTACGCGGGTTTGCCAAGGGTGTTTTTAAATTACATCGCTGATACGATTCGTATCACCTTGGAAAACTTCGACTCCCCCCAAACGCTTGGCCTGTTCGCGATGATCTTTATCGCGGCGGTGCTGTATGCCTCAGTCGGCCACGGCGGCGCATCGGGTTATCTCGCGGCCATGGCTTTGTTCGGGGTCGCGCCCGCCGCCATGAAGCCGCTCGCGCTCAGCATGAACATCATAGTGGCGGGCTTGGGCTTTGCGCGGCTTGCGCGCGCTGGCTATTTCAATTTCAGCTTGTTCTGGCCGTTTGCCTTGGGCTCGATTCCCGCGGCTTATCTCGGCGGTGCATGGAAGCTCACCGATGCCACTTACCGCACAATCGTCGGCATAACGCTACTGCTTGCAGCCTGGCGCATGTTCGCCGATTACAAAGACGATACGGTTCACCGTACACCGCCCTTCGTCGCTGCCTTAATATTAGGTGTTGGCATCGGCTTGCTGTCCGGATTAACCGGTGTCGGCGGCGGGATTTTTTTGAGCCCGATTTTGCTGATGCTACATTGGACGACTATGCGCGAAAGCGCTGCGCTCGCGGCGGCGTTTATTCTGGTGAATTCGATCGCGGGCTTGGCAGGCTATGCCGCTAGCCCCCACGCAGTGTGGCCGGAGGCTCTATGGGTTTTCTTGCTGGTGGCATTAGCGGGTGGCTTGCTCGGCTCGGAGCTCGCGGTGCGGCGATTCGCACCCACGATGTTGAAGCGCCTGTTGGGCGTAGTGCTCATCGTTGCCGCATGGAAAATGATCTGGACTTGAATAGATCCCCTACTTCCGCCCGCCCTGCGGCTGCGAACGGCGGCTGGTATAGGCCATGTCGCGCTCGATGGACTGGGTATCAACCGCCTCGATTAGCGTGCCCGCATCGCGCTTGGCCGGTTCCGGCTGCCACCAGTGCATCCAATTGCGCTGGCGTTCGGCTTCAATCTTGGGGTCTTGGCGCATTTTGCGCATCAGGGCGTCGATTTCGGATTCGTAGGCGTAGCCTGCTTCGTTTTTCATGGTCTTATTCTCCTCTTGAGGAACGTAACATAGCGAAAGCCGAACGCCAGCGCAAATGCTAAAATGCGCCGATGTTTTATTGCCTAGCGCGTCAGCTTCTATTCTCGCTCGATCCCGAGACCGCGCACGATCTCACGATTCATGGCCTCAGTGGGGCCGCCCGCACCGGGCTGCTGGGACTTGCCCTCCCCACCCTGCCCGCATGCGCCCCGCGCACCGTGATGGGTATCAGCTTCCCCAATCCGGTGGGTTTGGCGGCTGGTCTCGACAAGAATGGCGAGTGCATCGAGGGGATGGCGGCACTGGGCTTCGGCTTTATTGAAATCGGCACGGTGACGCCGCGCCCACAACCGGGCAACCCCAAGCCGCGCTTATTCCGTCTGCCCGAAGCCAACGCCATCATCAACCGCCTGGGCTTCAACAACCATGGCGTCGATCATTTGATCGAAAACGTAATACGTTCAAACTATCACGGCGTGCTCGGCATCAATATCGGCAAGAACTTCGATACGCCGATCGAGAACGCGGCTGACGATTACGTAACCTGTTTGCGCAAGGTCTATCCCCATGCCAGCTATGTCACGGTAAACATCTCTTCGCCCAATACACAAAATTTGCGCGCTTTACAGGGCGCAGATGAACTCGATGCGCTGCTCGCACGCTTGAAACAGGAACAAATCCAACTCGCCGATAGCCACGGTAAATATGTACCGCTCGCGCTCAAGATCGCGCCCGATCTGGACGATGTGCAAATCCAAACCATTGCCGAGCGTTTGATCCAGCACAAAATCGACGCCGTGATCGCGACCAACACCACGATCGGACGCGAGGGCGTCGCGGGTTTGGCGCATGCGGAGGAGACCGGCGGTCTAAGCGGCGCGCCGGTCAAAAATAAATCCACCGCCGTGATCCGCGCCTTGCATCAAAAGCTGGATGGCGCCCTACCCATCATCGGCGTCGGCGGCATTATGAACGGCGAAGACGCACGCGAAAAAATCAACGCTGGTGCATCCTTGGTGCAGATCTATACTGGTTTGATCTACCAAGGTCCGGATTTAATTAAAGACGCGCTGCAAGCGCTTTGCTTAACAAAAACCTAAAAGTTGCTTAACCCCTATGGCCTCACCCCAGCAATCTGAAACGCAACGCCAAGGCACGGCGGGCTTAGCGGTCGCCGCCATCGGCGTGGTATTCGGCGACATCGGCACCAGCCCGCTGTACACCATGAAAGAGGTGTTCGCTGGGCATCACCCCATGGCCACCACCCCGGACAACGTACTGGGTATTTTGTCGCTGGTGTTCTGGTCGCTCATCATCATCGTCTCGCTCAAGTATGTGGTGTTCATCATGCGTGCCGACAACAACGGCGAGGGCGGGATCATGGCGCTGATGGCGCTGGTCGGTCGCAAAGCACCCATCACCACGCGCAAGGGCTGGCTGCTCGCGGTGCTGGGCATCTTTGGCGCGTCGCTGTTCTACGGCGACGGCATCATTACGCCCGCGATTTCAGTATTGTCCGCGATCGAAGGCTTAAAGGTTGCCTCGCCCGCATTCGGGCCGCTGGTGATACCGATCGCGCTCATCGTGCTGGTGCTGCTGTTCGCCATCCAGCGCCACGGTACGCGCCACGTGGGCGCCTGGTTCGGCCCCGTCATGATTCTGTGGTTTATCACGCTCGCGGTGATGGGCACTTATAACGTCATACGTACACCGGAAGTGCTCTACGCAGTCAGTCCGCATTTCGCGTTTACCTTTTTCGCCCAAAATGGAGGGTATGGCTTTCTCGTGCTGGGCTCAGTGGTGTTGGCGGTCACCGGTGCTGAGGCGCTGTATGCCGACATGGGACATTTTGGCAGCAAGCCGATTCGCTACGGCTGGTTTCTCTTCGTGCTGCCGGCCTTGCTGCTCAATTATTTCGGCCAGGGTGCGTTGCTGATTCGCGAGCCTTCGGCTGTCGCCAACCCGTTCTATCTTCAAGCGCCGAGTTGGGCGCTGTTCCCGCTCATCGCCATCGCCACCGCCGCCACCCTGATCGCGTCGCAAGCGGTGATCACCGGCGCTTTCTCGGTCACGCGCCAAGCCATTCAGTTGGGCTATCTACCCCGCATGCAAATTATCCACACCTCGGAGCATGAGATCGGGCAAATCTATATTCCCTTCATTAACTGGGCGCTGCTGGCTGGCATCATCGCCTTGGTGCTGGGATTCCAATCTTCCAGCCACTTGGCCGCCGCCTATGGCATCGCGGTTACCGGCACCATGGTGATCGACACCATTCTGGGCTTTGTAGTAGTGCTGACCCTCTGGCGCTGGAACCGCTATATCGCTTTCATGGGCCTCATCGTCTTCCTCGCCGTGGATTTGGCTTTCTTCGCCGCCAACTCGCTCAAAGTGCTCGACGGCGGATGGTTCCCCTTGCTGATCGGCCTACTCGTCTTCACGCTGCTCTCCACCTGGAAACGCGGCCGCCAAATCCTGTTGCAACGCATGCAAACCGGCGCCATCGCCTTGGAGCCATTCATCCAAGGCTTATTGGCGCATCCCCCGACGCGTGTCGCCGGCACGGCCGTATTCATGACCGCCAGCCGCGAAGGCGTGCCGCATGCGCTGCTGCACAATCTGGCGCATAACAAAGTGCTGCATGAGCGCGTGGTATTCCTGACCGTGGTGACCGAAGATGAACCTTATATCTCGGCGAGCAAGCGCGTAAATGTGGAAAATCTCGGCGGCGGCTTTTATCGGCTCTACTTGCACTATGGCTTCAAGGATTCGCCGCACATCCCCAAAGCCCTGCTCCTGTGCAAGCAGTTCGGCTTGGAATTCGAGATGATGCAAACTTCATTTTTCTTGAGCCGCGAAACCATCATCTCCACCGGCTTGCCCGGCATGGCGCTGTGGCGCGAACATCTTTTCATCGGCATGGCGCGCAATGCAGAAAGCGCTATGAGCTTTTTCCACATTCCGACCAATCGGGTGATCGAGTTGGGTTCGCAGGTTGAGATTTAAAAAACCTTTAGCCGCGAATTAACGCGAATGGGCGCGAATTTAAAACCGCATGCACTCATCGCATCAGGGCATAAGATTAAGCACCAGAACCGCTGTTTATTCGTGTAAATTCGCGTTAATTCGCGGCTAAAGGGTTTTACAAATTTACTTCAAACTCCAATGCTGATCGGCGTCCCCAAAGAAATCAAAGACCACGAATTCCGTGTCGGCGTCACGCCGGCCGGCGTGCATGCGCTGGTCGCCGCTGGGCACGAAGTACAGGTTCAAGCCAATGCTGGCGCAGCGATCGGAATGAGCGACGCCGATTACATCGCAGCCGGCGCGCGCATCGCACCGGATGCGCAAGCAGTCTATAAATGCCCGCTCATCGTTAAAGTAAAAGAGCCACAGCTGGCCGAGCTCGCGTGGCTACACGAGGATCAAGTCCTCTTTTGCTATTTGCATCTCGCCGCCTCGCTAGAACTGACCCAATCCCTGATCAAGAAAAAAGTCATCGCGGTAGCCTATGAAACCGTCACCGATGCCACGGGCGGTTTGCCCTTGCTGATTCCCATGTCGGAAGTGGCCGGGCGCATCGCGATTCACGTCGGCGCGAGCGCGTTACACATGGCCAACGGTGGTGCGGGTGTGCTGTTGGGCGGCGTGCCCGGCGTCGCACCCGGCAAAGTGTTGGTGATCGGCGCCGGTACGGTCGGCACGCAAGCGGCGCGCATGGCAGTGGGCCTGGGTGCCGACGTCACCATCATGGATATTAATCTGCAACGTCTGCGTTACTTGGACGATGTGTTTGGCCCGCGCTTGAAGACGCGTTATTCCGAAGCGCAGGCCATCGCCGAACTCACACGCGAGGCCGATCTCGTAGTGAGTTCGATCTATATTCCCGGCAAGCGTGCGCCGAAGCTGATCACGCGCGACATGGTGCGCGGCATGAAACGCGGCGCGGTGCTGGTGGATGTGGCGATTGATCAAGGCGGTTCATCCGAAACCTCGCGGCCGACCACGCATACCGACCCCACGTATATCGAAGAAGGCGTGGTGCATTATTGCGTCGCCAATATGCCGGCTGCCGTAGCTGCCAGCGCAACCGATGCCTTGACCCACGCCACCCTCCCCTTCCTGCTCAAACTGGCACATAACCCGCAAGCCACGCTGCGCGAGCACATTGGTTTACGCAATGGCTTGCAGCTCTATCGCGGCCAGGTCACCCACGCTGGTATAGCTGAAGATTTGAGCCTGCCCTACACCAGCGCCGAATCGCTGCTTGCTTGAAAAAATCAAGCTCTAGTTAGGGTTGCAGAATAGCAGTAAGAGGTTGATAATCCAGTATTAACTAAGCAATAGGCCATGGAAAACTACTTACTCATTATAATAAGTACGGTGTTCGTAAATAACATCGTGCTGGTGCGCATTCTTGGCCTGTGCCCTTTCATGGGTGTATCGAAACGGCTCGAAGCTTCCATCGGCATGGCTGCCGCCACCGCTTTCGTGCTCACCCTCGGTTCTGGCGCCAGTTATCTAGTCGATACTTATTTGCTCGGCCCGGATCTGATTTACCTGCGCACGCTGTCGTTCATCGTGGTGATCGCGGCCATCGTGCAATTCACTGAAATGTTTTTGCACAAAGTGTTTCCGCTGCTGTATCAAGTGCTGGGGATTTATCTACCGCTCATCACCACCAACTGCGCGGTGCTGGGCATTCCACTGCTGATCGTGCAAGAGCGACATGACCTGGTTGAGGCACTCTTAATTGGTTTTGGCGGTGCGGTGGGCTTTTCCATGGTGTTGATCATTTTTGCCGGCATGCGCGAGCGGCTGGAAGGCGCGGACGTGCCGCAGCCATTTCGCGGCACGGCCATCGCCATGGTCACGGCGGGCTTGATGAGCATCGCCTTCCTGGGATTCTCCGGGCTGGTGAAATGAGTCCTGTCCGATGCTAACTGCGTTGCTGGCCATGGCTGGTTTGGCCTTATTCCTAGGATTGGTGCTCGGCTTTGCCGCGATCAAATTCAAGGTCGAGGAAAGCCCGCTGGTGCAGAAGATCGACGCGATCTTGCCGCAGACGCAGTGCGGGCAATGCACCTACCCCGGCTGCAAACCCTATGCCACTGCGATTGCGGCGGGGGAAGCAGATATCAACCAATGCCCGCCGGGGGGAGAAGAAGGCATCCGCAAGCTGGCGGAATTGCTCGGTGTCGAGCCCAAGCCGCTCAATGCCGAACACGGTGTGACCAAACCAAAAGCGGTAGCGGTCATTGATGAAAATCTTTGCATCGGCTGCACGCTGTGCATTCAAGCCTGCCCGGTAGATGCGATTCTCGGTGCGGCCAAACACATGCATACAGTGATCGCACCAGAATGCACCGGCTGCGAACTCTGCATCCCACCCTGCCCGGTAGATTGCATCAGCATGGCGCCGATCCAAGAAGACATTACAACCTGGAAATGGAAATACCCAGTGTATTCCATCAAACACGCGTAGCGCGATGAGACAACTGTTCGACTTTCACGGCGGCGTGCACCCGGCACAACACAAAGCTGAATCGGCTACGCTGCCGATTGCCGCCGCGCCCTTACCCACACGGCTGATCGTACCCATGCATCAACACATCGGCAACCGCGCCAAACCTATCGTGAGTGTTGGGGAGCGGGTGCTAAAGGGCCAAATGATCGGCCAAGCCGATGGCTATATTTCCTGCGCCGTGCATGCGCCGACCTCTGGCACCGTCAGCGCAATTGAAATGGCTACCGTACCTCATCCTTCCGGCTTGCCCGACTTGTGCATCAGCATCGAGCCGGATGGCGCCGATCAATGGGTGGAACGCACGCCGCTCGATTACGCCGCGATGAACCCGAGCGAATTGCGCAACCGGCTGCGCGATCTGGGGCTGGCCGGCATGGGCGGCGCAGTGTTTCCCAGCCATGCCAAACTCAACCCCGGCCGACGCCCCAATGTCCCGACGCTGATTCTGAATGGCGCCGAATGCGAACCTTGGATCACTTGCGACGATATGCTGATGCGCGAACGCGCGGATCAAATCATCAGTGGCGCCAAGATCATGCAACACATGCTGGGCGCGACTGAAGTGCTGATCGGTATCGAAGACAACAAACCAGAAGCGATCCAAGCCCTGCGCGCCGCCTGCGCAGGCACTGACTTCGAAGTCGTGGTGGTGCCCACCAAATACCCCTCCGGCGGGGCCAAACAACTGACCAAGATTCTCACGGGTAAAGAGCCGCCTGCCGGCGGTCGTTCCACCGAAATCGGCGTGCAAGTATTCAACGTCGCCACTGCTTATTCGCTGGCGCGCGCGGTGCTGCACGGCGAGCCGGTGATTTCACGCATGGTCACGGTTACCGGCAACGTCGAACGGCCGCAAAACTTCGAAGCCTTGATCGGCACGCCGGCGCGCGATTTGGTCGCGCTTGCCGGCCCACCGCGCGCCGACACCCAAGGCTACATCATGGGCGGGCCGATGATGGGCTTTAAGCTGCCCGCCGACCAAGCGCCGCTGATCAAAGCCACTAACTGCCTGATCGCGACCTCGCCCAAGCTTTTTCCTGCGCCGCCGCCGGCGCTGCCCTGCATTCGCTGCACCCTCTGCGCCCAAGCCTGCCCGGTGGAATTACAACCGCAGGAGTTGTATTGGTTCGCGCGCGGCAAAGAATTCGGCAAGGCGCAGGAATACGATTTGTTTGATTGCATCGAATGTGGTTGTTGCGATTACGTCTGCCCCAGCCACATTCCGCTGGTCCAGTATTACCGCTTTGCGAAAAGCGAAATTTGGGCGCGCGAACGCGAAAAAGACAAGGCCGACATCGCGCGCGATCGGCACGAGTTCCGCGACTACCGCATCGAGCGCGAGAAAAAAGACCGCGCCGACAAATTGGCGGCCAAAACCCAAGGGCCCAAAACACCGGTGACCGGCCACACCGAGGCCGACAACAAGCAAGCCGCGATTCAAGCCGCGATCGACCGCGCCAAATTGAAACGCGCCGGCGTCGAGCCGAAAAACGTAGACAATTTGCCAGCGGATAAACTACAGGAAATCCGGGAAATCGAAGCGCGGCGCGCACAGCTTAAGCACGCGATGGAAAAGCCGGCGGAGACGCCGTAACAATCAAAACTTTTGGCCGCGAATTAACGCGAATGAACGCAAATTAAAACCGCACATCAACACCGAGATTGGAATCAGAATGTTTTTTCTTAATTCGCGCAAATTCGCGTTAATTCGCGGCAAAGCAGTTTCTTAAGATATGGCCTTCGTCTCTAACAACGCCAGTGTCAGCAGCGTCATGCTAAAAGTGCTGTTCGCGCTTTTGCCGGCGATCGCGATTTATCAACTGTATTTCGGCCCGGCGATTTTGGTGAGCATCGTGCTGGCCAGCCTGACGGCGATCGGCGCGGAAGCGGCGATGCTGCGCCTGCGTAAACAAGCAATCAAACCGTTTTTACTAGATGGCAGTGCGCTGGTAACGGCCTGGCTGCTGGCGCTGTCCATGCCGCCGTTAGCACCCTGGTGGTTGATCGTGATCGCCACGCTATTTGCCATCGTAGTGGCGAAACATTTGTATGGCGGCTTGGGCAATAATTTATTCAATCCGGCGATGGTGGGTTACGCGGTGATGTTGATTTCCTTCCCCGCGCACATGACGCAATGGCCGGTGGTCGATACCCTGGCGCATGCGCACTTATCGCTCGGCGACACGCTGCGCTTTATCTTCGGTGGCGAGTTGCCGGCGGGCATGAAGCTGGACGCGCTCACCCTGGCCACGCCGCTCGACACCGTGCGCACCCAAATCCTGCTCGGTCGCCCTATCGCGGACATCGCCGCCATGCCTGTATTTGGTTATGTCGGCGGCAAAGGCGGCGAATTGATCGCGCTGGCTTATCTCGCGGGCGGGGTTTATCTCTTGCAGCAGCGCATCATCACTTGGCACATCCCGCTGGCCTTGCTGGGCAGTTTGGCGTTGCTGTCCTTCGGCTTTCATGCATACGATGCGGCGCGCTTTGCCGCGCCCTGGTTTCATCTGGCCAGCGGCGGCGCGCTGCTCGGCGCATTCTTCATCGCCACCGATCCGGTCACCGGCGCCACTACGCCCAAGGGCAAGCTCATCTTCGGTGCGGCGATCGGTGCACTGATCTATTTGATCCGCACTTGGGGCGGCTATCCGGATGGCGTAGCATTCGCAGTGTTGATCTTGAATATGTGCGTACCGCTGATTGATGCCTACACCCAGCCGCGCGTTTTCGGGCATATCAAGGATCCCGTCAAGGAAAAGGACAAGCCATGATCACGGCCGCGAAGAATTCCTTACGTACGGCGCTGGCGTTGATCGCGTTCACGGTGCTCGGCACGGGGCTGCTGGCTTACACCTTCGATATCACCAAAGACAATATTGCCAAGAGTGAGGAACAAGCTAAGCTTGCCCTGATCAAGCAGGCGCTGCCGAATGCGCTCTTCAACAACGCGATCGTGAATGATGTCACGATGCTCCCCCCCACCCCGGAACTCGGCACGACAAGACCCACCGCCGCTTACCGCGCGCGCTTAAACGGCGCGCCCGCGGCCTTGGTGCTGGAAGCGATCGCGCCGGATGGTTATAGCGGCAAAATTACGCTCTTGATCGCAATCCGCGCCAATGGCGAACTCGCCGGTGTACGCGTGATCTCTCACAAGGAAACGCCGGGCCTGGGCGACTACATCGAAGCCGCCAAAAGCGACTGGATCAAGCAATTCGATCATGCATCGCTGGTCCAACCCGATAGCCGCGCATGGAAGGTCAAAAAGGACGGCGGTCGCTTCGACTATATGACCGGCGCCACCATCACGCCGCGCGCGGTGGTGAAAGCGGTGCATAAAGCCCTGCGCTATTATGAACAATACGGCAGCGAGATTTATGCGCAGCCGATGCTACCCAAGGAGTCAACATGAGCCAGCCTTCCTATCGCGAAATTACCAAAAACGGTTTATGGAAACAAAACACCGGCGTGGTGCAATTACTCGGTCTCTGTCCGCTGCTCGCCATCAGCACCTCGGTGGTGAATGCCTTCAGCCTCGGCCTTGCCACCGCACTGGTGATGGCCGCCAGCAATGGCGCGATCTCTCTCATCCGCAACCTGGTGCCAAAAGAAATCCGCATCGCGGTATTTATCCTCATCATCGCCGCGCTGGTAACGGCGATTCAACTGGCGATGCAAGCGTACGTACACCCCCTGTATTTAGTGCTGGGTATTTTCATTCCACTCATCACCACCAATTGCATCGTGCTGGCGCGCACCGAAGCCTTCGCCTCCAAAAACCGTTTCCTCCCCTCGGTCGTGGATGGTTTTGTGATGGGTATCGGCCTCATGCTGGTGCTGGTGATCTTGGGCGGCATGCGCGAGCTCGTAGGCAAAGGCACGCTGTTTTCCGGCATCGATCTGGTGTTCGGCGAAGCCGCCAAAACCTGGGTGTGGCACGTGTTGCCCGATTACAAAGGTTTCCTGTTGGCCATCCTGCCGCCTGGCGCGTTTTTCGGTTTGGGACTGTTGATCGCCGGCAAGAATTGGCTCGACCAACGCGCGACAAAACATCAGACCATCCCCCTCGTTCCTGCTGGCGGCCAAACCTAAACCCAAAATAACTTGAACCACGGGGAACACGGAGTTCACGGGGAATACCAAACACTTTTACGTTTGAATTCTTTTCCCCGTGTGCCCCGTGACCCCCGTGGTTAATGGTTTTTCCCAAGATAAACTCATGAACCCCGCCAAGCGCCACGAAATCTTCTCCCGCCTGCGTGACCTCAATCCCCACCCCACCACCGAACTCGAATACAAAACGCCATTCGAGTTATTGATCGCGGTGATTCTGTCGGCCCAGGCCACGGACAAGGGCGTGAATCTCGCCACGCGCAAACTCTTCCCGATCGCCAACACCCCCGCCGCCATTTACAAGTTAGGCATTGCCGGCTTGGAGCGCTATATCCAAACCATCGGCCTGTATCACAGCAAGGCCAAACACATCATCGCCGCATGCAAGATATTGCTTGAGCAATACGGCGGCGAAGTGCCGCGCGAGCGGGAAGCGCTGGAAAGCCTGCCCGGCGTGGGGCGCAAAACGGCGAATGTGATACTCAACACCGCTTTTGGCGAGCCGACCATCGCAGTCGATACCCATATCTTTCGCGTGGCGAATAGAACTGGGATCGCTCCCGGCAAAACCGTGCTGGAGGTGGAGCGGAAGCTGCTAAAATTCGTACCGGATGAATTTAAGCATGATGCGCATCACTGGCTGATTCTGCACGGGCGCTATGTGTGCAAGGCACGCAAGCCAAATTGCCCGGAATGCTTGATTCGGGATTTGTGCGAATATCGAGACAAAACCTAAACCCATGACCATCGCCACCGTACTCGCGCGCGGACTGCGCCCCACCGAAGACATCGCACACCAAGCGGTTTCTGCTGCGATGGAGCGCGCGCAACTGACGCACGCTAACAGCGTGCTGCTGTTTCTCACGCCTGAATTTGCGCGCGACCCGCAGCCGGCTTTGCGCGCCGCATCCAAGGCAGCGAATTGCATGCAAGTGATCGGCTGTTCCGCCGCCGGCATTTTCACTGAGGAAGATTGGGTGCTGGATACCCCAGCCGCCGCCGCGATGGTGTTCGGCGGCAATGTCGCGCTCGCGCCGGCGCACGATATCGCCGCCGATACATTGGTGTTTTCACTCGCCGCGCCCAATGCCATCAACAGCGCGTGGATCAAAGCACCAGGGCAGCGCTTCGGCGGCATATCGGGCGATGCCACCGGCCAAGGGCCATTCAAAGTATGGAGCGGCGCAAAGGTCTCAGCACAAGGCCGCTGCGAAACCTTGATTAAAGGCGCGCATGGCCTGGTAGGCGTGTCGCAAGGTATCCGCGCCTTATCCGTGCCGCTCGAAATCACCCAAGTCAGCGGCTACGACGTGATCTCGCTTACCTCACAACCCGCGCTCAATATCCTGGCGCGCGAGTTGCCGCTGGAAGTGCGCGAGCAGGAACACCTCCCCTTGCATCTGATCATGGCGGGCGTGATTTTCGGCGAGCCTGAGCATGCGATTTCCGAAGGCCGCTATCGCTTGACGCCCATCATCTCCACTAACGCCGATGATCGCTCGGTCACCCTCTCGGCTCGGCTGTCGCCGGGCGATCGCCTATTTTGGGCACTGCGGCAACCGCTCGCCGCAGAGCGCGACATGCGCATCACCCTCGATCGCATGGACCAGAAGATGAATGAAACGCCCGACTTCGGCCTATTTTTCCCCTGCATGGGACGCGGCCCCTATTTCTACGGTGGGGTCGATCGCGATTTGGATTTGGTGAAGGCCCGCTATCCCGGTATGCCGATGATCGGCTTCTACGGCAACGGCGAAATCGGCCCACTCAACGGCGAGAATGAGATTTTCCAATACTCCGCCGTATTGGGTTTGTTCAAAGAAGATGTTTAGCCCCAGCCGCGAAGACGCGCGCCGCAGCTTTTTTGAAACTTGGCGCAAATACCAAGCTCGCGAACCGGTGGCCGGCATCGAAGCCATGCTGCTGGAAGTGATCTTGCAGCATCCCGAGTATCACGATCTCTTATCCAAACCGGACCAATACCAAGATCGCGACTATGCGCCCGAGCATGGAGAGACCAACCCCTTCCTGCACATGAGCATGCATCTTGCCATCAATGAGCAACTCTCCATCGACCAGCCGCCGGGCATCAAACAGCGCTACCAAACCCTGCTCGCCCAGCACGGCGACCTTCACCCTGCACAACATGAGATCATGGATTGTCTGGCGGAAATGATCTGGCGCGCGCAGCGCGATCAAGCGCCATTCGATGCGGTGGTGTATTTAAGCTGTCTCGACGCCAAACTCAAAAAATAAGCTGATGTCCAGGCAGTGACGAAGACCGGCACAGGCACTGCATGCAGACTTCCTTCATCATGTATCGCACGGAATATTGACGCTCGCCACCACTTGCAAGCTTGGCTTGAGCTCGGATTTGAGACGGGTTTGTAGCGCGGTAGAAAATTGCTGCACCGTGCCGGGGTGATCCGACAGTACGATGCAATCGCTCTCATGCACCCATGACGCGTGTGCGCCATGGGTCTCCGCGCAAGCATCAAGAAATTCCCCCACACCATAAACAAAACAGCGGTCTTGTTTGCGTTTCATGATCAACTCCGGCCCTTGGTCGAGAATCCAGATTGCCTGGTCGGTCAGAAATTCCAGGGTGCTTTGTGCCGCGCGCGCTTGCTCCTGGCTCTTAAAGTGGCCGATGAATAAAATGCGCTTGCCGACAGCGCGCCAGCTTGCTGCGCCATCAAGAGTGCTGGTGACTGCCGAGTGGCCGCCGATCACCGTAATGGTGGCTTGTTGCAGTACCGACAAGGCGGCGGATGGATTCATTCAAATGACTCATGGGGCGAGTTTTAGACTTGCACTCACCCGGCTGTCGAAACTAGCGAAATACCGAGCCAGCGCGTGAATTTCATGCTCAGTCATAGCTGACACGATACTGCGCATCACCCCCTCCCCATCGTTGACGCGCACACCGCGCTTGAAATCCAGCAACTGCGCTTCCAGATAAGCGGCATGCTGTCCGGCTAGGCGGGGAATACTGCTGCGACCTTCGCCGTTCGCGCCGTGACAACTGCTGCATGCCGGGATACCTCGTGCGCTGTCACCGCGCCGGTACAGATGTTCGGCAGTCTGCCGATCATGCGTCGCTGGAGAAGCGTTCACGGTGGCGCTTGGGGTCTGGGCATTGAAGTAGCGCGCGACCGCAATGATCTCAGCGTCGCTCAGCAATTCCGCCGTAGCCTGCATGGTTCCGGCGCGCCGCCGGGCGCGAAAATCCTGCAATTGCTTGACCAGATAGTCGAATGACTGGCCGGCGAGGCGCGGGAATCCCTCCATGCGCGAATTGCCGTCCAATTCATGACAGTAGCCGCAGCGCTCGTACGGCGCCTGCCCTGCGCTACTAATGGAGCCCGCCCCGGCGTATCCCGATGCGACCACCAGCAGCATGCCGGTAATGCGGGCCACGATCCGAAACATGCGCAAAATAGGCGTCATGCCGTCAGATCCTCGACGCTAATCTTTGCCCGGTCTCACGCGCGTAGAACGTCATGATCGAATTGAGTTGCGCTGCAACAACTGACGTTTCCAGCGGTGGGACGAATCGCGCATACACCCGCCCCGCAGGATCAAGCAGAAAAATCTCGCCGCTGTGGCTGACCTGATAGTCGCCGGATGCCAATGGTGTTTGTTTACGATGAAAAGTGGCCATCGACCGCTCCAGCGCTTCGATCTGCGCGTCCGACCCGGTCATCCCGATAAAATCCCGGTCAAAATGCGCCAAGTAAGCGGCCAGTCGCGCGGGTGTGTCGCGCGCTGGATCCACGCTGATAAAAACGTATCGAGGCGGAGCAATCTCGGGATGCCGCTGCGCGAGCGCCTTCTTGATCTCGACGAACTGGCTCAGTGTGGCGATACACACGTCGGGGCAATGCGTGAAGCCGAAAGCAAAAAACGTCCACTGCCCGGTGAACCAGGATTCGGTCACTGCCTGGCCATGCTGATTGGTGAGTTGTACTGGCGCAAGCTTAATCGGCCCGCTCGCTATCACCGTTCGCAGATCGTCCGGCAAAGCGCGTTTGTCCCTACCCGTCTGCGCCCACATGACGCCGCCGCCGAGCAGCAACAACGCCACTACGCCCATCCATCGCTGCTTAGTCATCGTCATCCTCCTGCGCTTGATCGGCTCCAAAATTTAACGACTCGAATTTCGCAGGCTCATGCCCTATCGTCCTGCTGCGCGAAGGCGCGAAGCGATTCCGCGCGGATCAGATCCATGCAGCGCCGCTTGGTCGCGATGTAGTGCTCGTTGGACACAACTTCCGCGGCGCGTGGGCGCGGCAGATCCACTTTGATGTCAGCGATCAATCGCCCCGGACTCGCGCTCATGACGATGATGCGATCCGCGAGAAACACCGCCTCATCGATGTCGTGCGTGACGAAAATGACGGTAATGCCGAATTCGCCCCAGATCTGGAGCAGGTTCTCCTGCATCATGGCGCGCGTCTGCGCGTCGAGCGCCCCGAAAGGCTCGTCCATCAACAATACGTTCGGGTAGTTCGCCAACGCGCGCGCGATACCCACACGCTGTTTCATCCCGCCCGAGAGCACGCCCGGAAAACTGTTTTCGTAGGCACTCAAGCCCACCATGCCCAGCAACGTACGTGCGACCTTATCAGCCGTATGCTTTCCCTGCTGGGCCATGAGCGGACCGAAGGCAACATTGTCTTTGACTGTTTTCCACGGAAACAAGGAATGCTGCTGGAACACCATGCCGCGGTCGGGACCCGGTTTGGTCACGCGCGCGCCATCAAGCTTCACGGACCCGACCGTTGGTTTGACAAAGCCAGCAACACAGTTCAGCAGCGTCGATTTGCCGCAACCTGACGGCCCCAGCAAGCACACAAACTCACCCGGCTTCACCTCCAGCGAAGCCTCCTTGACCGCCACGACGTTATCCTTGAACTCGACCGTGACATGCTCTATCTCGACATGCCCCTTCAACACCGGATGAAGCTGGCGGTGCATCTTCGGCAGCGGCGGATCCGGTACTTCCGCACCCGCTTCGGCGTCGGTGATCTGATCGTCAATCCCGGTATTCATCGTAGTCATTCGGTTTCCTTAAACGTAATCCTAGGGCTGCTTAGGTCACTGCCGATGCCAGCCGCGCGCCACCACTCGCTGCGGCAAGACCCCGCAGTTGTTTCACAATGATGCTGACGATCAGCGACAGGCCGAGCGGTGTCAATATAATCCCCGCCGGCTCCAGCCACAGTGCGAGCGATACACTCATCCCCAGCATGGCCAGCGACACGACCCACGATGGCGTAGCGCAACACACGACCCAGGTCAGCGTCGCGCTGGTCAGGCCGACCAACGCTGTGCCCATGCCGGCGGTCGCATACGCCGGTAGGGGCGAGGTCGGGCAAGCGGCCTCCTTGCCGGCCGCCGCTAAAACCAGCACCGTCGCCACCAGCACCCCGGTCAGGAACACCAGCAACACCTTCGGCGGGATGAGCATGTAGCTCCAGGTCGCAATGCCATAGTAATGCGGATTCTTGTAGCCAGCCTCGAACCACGCCTCATCCAGCATGATCGGCAGCGCATCCGATAATGCCGGCGTGCCGTCGAAGATCAGTCGGTAGACGCCGAACACGTCATGGAATATCGCGTAGTTCGGTATCTCGCCAAAGCGCAACATCGTGAACAGCAGCAGGCCGACGTAATACAACACGACGAAACCCAGACTAATCGCAAGCCAGCGCGTGCGGTGATTCGCGACAGTACGGCAAATGATGTCGAAATAGACGCGCATCAGTCGCGGGAATCCTGCCAGCGCAAAGCCGGTATGGATGCTTTGCGTACGAGCCAGGTCGACAGCGTACCTAGCGCGCCGATGGTGAGCATGCCGACGATGATGTTGGGATACTCCACCAGCGTATACGAAGTCCAGGTGAAGTAACCGATGCCGTATTGCCCGCTGATGATTTCCCCTGCGAGCAGGGAAAACCACGCTACGCCCATGCCGATAGCGAGCCCCGCCATGATGCTCGGCAACGCGCCCGGCAATATCACATGCCACAACATCGCCCGGTTGCTGGCGCCGAAAGCCATCGCCACCCGGATCAGCGCTGCCGGCGTCTGATGGACGCCATGCACGGTGTTGAGAACGATGGGGAAAAACGCGCCGAGAAAAGTAATATAGATGATGCTCGACTCCTCACTCGGAAACATCAGGATCGCGAGCGGAATCCAGGCCACCGCGGGAATAGGACGCAGTATCTCGATGTAGGGCATCATGATATCGGTCGCCATACGACAGCGCCCCATGAGTACGCCGACCGCGATGCCGAGACCGGTCGCTAAGCTAAAGGCGATAAGAACGCGCCTCACGCTTGCGCCGATGTGCATGTAGAACTGCGTCGTCGCGAGCAACTTTACCAGCTGCTCCGCGACGATTAACGGCGTGGGGACGTTTTCAAAATTAATAATGAAATGAAATTTGCTGGCCGACGCCGCTTGCCAAAGCAGCACCGCACCCACAATTGCCAGGATGCGTACCAGATAACTGCGCCAGGGAATGGCGGCGCGCTTGCGGCGCGGCATGGCGCGACGCGGCGCACTGGTCAAAATGATATTGGGCGCTACAGCAGCAACCCCGATACCGTCAACGGTCGCTGCGGGAAATTCGACGACGGCATCCTCCGTCTGCTCGATCCGAGCCAGTCCTATATTTGCGTTCATATCCATTCCGTTCATCAGGTTGAATTGGCAAGCAATGCGCGCCCGGTGGACAAGCCGCCGGGCGCGCATATCGCGCTACTGGATCGTTGCGACCTCGATACGCCGCTGCTGCGCGATCTTCGGCGCAGCCGCTTTCAGCGCATCGTCGTATCGCACCAGCGTGCCCCCGGATGACTTGATGAATTTCTCGGCGTCAGGCTTGCGCATGAAGGCAGTGACCGTGCCGTTTTTGGCCTTCACGTAGAAGGCCACATGGCCGAAGATTTTCAGCCCCGTGGTGTTGTCGTACACATAAGAGGCGCGCAGGTCGCCATCCTTTTTGTACCCATCGGCGGCCGCCAGCATGGCCGCCACGCCCGGGTAACTGATAATGCCCTTCTTCGCGTGCCACAACTCCGCCGGCGGCAATTTTTTGACCGTCAGCTTGGGGTCATGGATGAACTTGAGATCCTTGTCGTAGTCGCGACCAACCGCCTTGTAGGCCTCGCGAATAAACCGATCATCAATCCATTTGGCGAAGTCCAGCGCCGGGGCCAATTTTTCTCTGGCCAGCACACTGTGGTCAAACTTCAATGTCTCGACCCACTTCGGCTTGATGGTCGGGTCCAAGGTCAGGGCGCCCCCGACGCTGAAATACAGGTATTGCACCTCTTTTTCGACG
>ERZ1292630.2044-Hain-H41-02um-R3-2044-length-19154-cov-18_pt1 | contig 19154 bp, 17 predicted proteins | sample MGYA00564408_ERZ1292630 | MGnify/ENA primary metagenome ERZ1292630 (study PRJEB36523, sample SAMEA6512641) | groundwater metagenome | collected 2019-01-08 | study: AquaDiva: Metagenomics assemblies of 32 groundwater samples
AGAAAGGTGGAAAATGCCCGCCCGGTCCCGCAGGGCATATCAAACAGCGAGTCAATCCTGCAGCCGTTCGTCCTGATGTAATTTAATACGCCCAGCAGCGCCGTCATCAACTGGCGGTTGAGCATCTGCTTCCGCGGTGATTCCCCGAACCTCTTGTTATCATAACGGTTGGCCACATCAGCGGACCGATAACTCTTCTTGACCTGCTGATAATCATTAGCCCCGTTAGAGATAGGGCGTGGCTCCGCTGCCGCCACGACCGTCTTATTTTTATTATCTATCGCATTCATAAATATTATATTATTCAGTCAAATAGCAAATTCATTCCGTTAATCATCTCTAACGGGGTTAGCCATATTTTAATTATCCTCTAACGGCTCGTCTGCTAAGGTCTGGCTGGTCTGGGCATCCAGATAACTCTGGAGCATCACCTGCGCGGCCGTGACATTAATCTGCTGGCGCTTGTCTTTATGCGACATATTAACATCCCGCAATAACACCTCGGCCTGCTTGGAGGTAAATCTTTCATCCCACAGGACCAGGGGAATTTCGATATTCTTCTTCAATTCATCGGCGAACTGGATCACCTCCCGGCCGGCCAGGCCGATGTTGTTATCCAGTTGCTTGGGCAATCCCAGGACAAGAGCCGTGATTTGCTCCTGGCCGATAATCTCTTTGATGGTTTCTATTAATCCGAATACGCCGGCTGGGCCCATTTCCAGAACCTTGTAGGCCAGGGCGAAACTGATGCCGGGCACGCTCATAGCCAACCCGATGCGTTTCTTGCCGTAATCAATGCCTAATATTTTCATTATCTTGAAGATAAACTTAACTGCCCGCAGGCGCCCTGGATATCCGCGCCCCGGGAATCACGCAGGGTGTTCTTTACACCCTCAGCCGTCAGGGTTTTCTGGAACCGTTTTATCTCTGACGCCATGGGCGGCTTAAAATCCCTGGCTACGGATGTGGTGTTAAAAGGAATCAGGTTGACCTTGCAATTCATTCCCTTAATCAGCCGGGCCAGCATCAACGCGTCCGCATCGGAAGAATTTAATTTGTCTATCATGATATATTCAAAGGTCACCTGGCGGTTGGTGCGCAGGATATATTCCTTTAACTCCTTCATCAAGGTTTTCAAAGGATATTGCTTATTTATGGGCATCAGCCGCGAGCGCAGTTCATCGCTGGCCGCGTGCAGCGAGACCGACAATTCAATCTGCAGGTGCAAATCCATAAGTTTCTTGATTCCGGACGGAATCCCGCAGGTGGATATGGTCATGCGCCGGGCGCCGATGTTAAAGGCGTCCGGACTGTTAAAAACCCCGATGGCTTTTATGACGTTATCCAGATTATCCAGCGGTTCGCCCATGCCCATAAACACGATATGGGTAATCTGGTGCCCCTCCTGCTTGCCCAGGATAACCTGTTCTACTATTTCATCCTGTGTCAGATTGCGGATCAGCCCCTTTTTGCCGCTGGCGCAGAAGACGCAGTGGAACCGGCAGCCCACCTGGGTGGAGATGCAAATCGTGCACCGCCTCGGATACGGCATGACCACGCTTTCGATGGTATGCTGGTCCGGCAGTTCCAGCAGGTATTTCTCGGTATTGTCAATAAAGGACACCAATTTATTGCTCAATCTCAGGGGCGATATCTCAAAATGTCCGGCTAATTTCTCCCGCAAAGGCGCGGATAGATTGGTCATCCCGTCAAAACCCTTTACGCAGGCAGAATAGAGCCAGTGGAATATCTGCTCGGCCCGATAAGCCGGTTCTTGATTCTCCTTGAGCCATTCTTTCAGCTCCGGCAATGACAGTTCTTTGATACAGCGCATAATCAAGGTAATAATAATTGACTCTAAACTATACTTATTCTTTTATTATAGCAAGTAATTTTACCCCCACACCAACTTGTCTGATGCGCGATAGTTATGCGGCATTGCCTGGGGCAGGTTGGTGTGGGGGTATAGTAAATGATAAAAAAAGAGCGTCCTGTAACAGTAGTCCATATTATTACCCGTCTTATCCTGGGCGGAGCCCAGGAAAACACCATCCTGACCGTGGAGGGCCTGCAAAAGCATCCGGAGTATAAGGTGATTCTCATTTCCGGGCCGGCCCTGGGCCCGGAGGGTGAACTGGTCAAGCGGGTCAAGGACAGCGGCGTGGAATTAATCATTGTCCCGGAGCTGCGCCGGAACATCAATCCCTTCCTGGAGGTCATCGCTTTTATTAAACTCCTTCTCTTGATGCGCCGTCTGAAGCCGGATATCGTCCATACCCACAGCGCCAAGGCCGGTATCCTGGGCCGCTGGGCCGCATATCTCTCGGGCGTCAAGATTATCGTCCATACCCTGCACGGGCTTTCTTTCTATCCCTACCAGAACAAACTGGTTAATATCCTGTATATCGCAGCGGAAAAACTCGCTTCGTTCGTGACCACTAAATTCATCAGCGTGGCTGACGCCATGACCGCCCAGTCGCTTAAATCCGGCATCGGCACGCCCGAAAAATATACCACCATCTACAGCGCTTTGGAACTGGACAAGTTCACCCAGCCCCTGCGTGCAGAGGCCGGGTTCGCGCCCCAGGAACCGGATTCAGAAGTCAACCCCGTTAGAAGCGAACACGATGAAGATAATCAAACCATCGGGAAATCTAAATCTCCGGCAACGGACGCTTCTAACGGGGTCAAGCGCCGGCTGGGCCTGGCCAACCATAAGGTGGTCGGCACCATTGCCCGCCTTTTCCCGCTAAAAGGCCACGAGTATATCGTCCGGATTGCCGTCCGGATTATCCGCGAGGTGCCGGAGGTGAAATTCCTGTTCGTGGGCGACGGCTCGCTGAGCGATAAGATAAAAAGAGAGGTTAAAGGTCGGGGTCTGGACGATTGGTTTGTGTTCACCGGATTGGTTCCGCCGGCCCAGATTCCCTCTATGATTCAGGCCATTGACATCCTGGTTCATCCGTCATTGAGGGAAGGCCTGGCCCGGACTATTCCGCAATCATTCTCCCTGGGTAAGCCGGTGGTCTCCTTTGATGTGGACGGCGCCCGGGAACTGGTCGTAAATTCCAACCCGCCTGACCGGCAGGGTCGGGCAGGGACCGGATTCCTGATACCCGCGCCGGTCTCTGAAAGTAAGACCAAGGAGTCGTTGGACCAGATGGCCGAAGCCATAATCTTCCTCCTGAAAAACCCCGAACAGGCCAGGCAGATGGGTGAAGCCGGCCGAAAACTGATTATCCCCAATTTCGACGCCAATTATATGGTGGGAAAAATTATTGAGCAATATGTTGAATTGATGGCCGGGAAAAAATAGAATCCCCCCTTTAGAAATAATACCTAAAATACTTGCTCCGGATATTTTAATAAGATATAGTTAAGGGCTAATCCTGTAGACCCCGTTAGAAGCGTTCAGTAGCGAGGTGTTAAACTCACTTACAATGCTATGCTTTCGGTTGTGTTCGCTGTCGCGGTCACTGCGGTGTTCGCTTCTAACGGGGCAAAGGCGGGATAAGGAGTAAATAGAATATGGCGGATGTAAAACCCCCTATCGGCGGGAAGATTGTGAAAATCAATGTAGCCGCCGGCGTTCAGGTTACAGAAAACCAGTCCCTCCTTGTCTTTGAGGCCATGAAGATGGAAATGGATTTGCCCTCGCCCTTAGCCGGCACGGTCAAAGAAATAAAGGTAAAAGAAGGTCAAGCGGTGGATACCGATACCGTTCTTATGGTCATAGAATAATTAAACCCTTCGCCCGCCTGCCCCGATGTCCATCGGGGCAGTATTTATATAAAATTTACCAAAAATCTTGACCAGGTTAGAGATGACTGGTAAATTAACGGCTTATTGTAACTGAAAAAGGAGGAAAGAAGATGCCAACAAAGCAGGAAATACAAGATAAAATAACGGAGATTATCTGCAAGCAACTGGGTGTGGCCAAGGAAAAGGTCTCCATCGGAACATCATTCGTCAACGATTTAGGCGCCGATTCACTGGACCAGGTGGAACTGATTATGGAAATGGAAGAATCGTTCGGCTTGTCCATCCCGGATGAAGAAGCGGAGAAAATCCAGACCGTAGCCGATGCGGTGAAATACGTCGAAGGCTCCCTGGCCACCAAGGTATAAAATCATTATTATAAAGGGGTGTTCCTCGATATCGCATCGGGGGATGCCCCTTAACTTTTATGAGATTGTTGAAAAACCTTTTAACCGTGTCATTCTGAGCGAAGCGAAGAATCTCTCTAATCACACTTTTGAGACCCTTCACTTCGTTCAGGGTGACAAAAATGGACTTATGCAACAAGCGCATACTATTAAATAAAAATGCAAAAGCGGCGAGTCGTCATTACCGGCTTAGGCACGGTTAACTCTCTGGGCCACAATCCCGAAGACACCTGGCAGGCGCTCTTGGCCGGCCAGAGCGGCGCCGCCAAAATCCAGGCATTTGATACCACCGGCTTTGACGTCAACTTCGCCTGCGAGGTCAAGAATTTCAAGGTCGAGGATTATATCCCGGTAGCCCAGGCCCGGCGCATGGACCGCTTTGCCCAGTTCGCCGTGGTCGCGGCTATCCAGGCCGTCCAGCATTCCAATATTGATTTAACCAAATGCAATGTCCAGCGCATTGGCGTCATTATCGGCTCCGGCATCGGCGGATTCACCGAATTTGAGGAGCAGCACAGCCGGTTAATCCAAAAAGGCCCGTCCCGGGTCTCGCCTTTTACCATCCCCAAGGTCATGATGAATTCCGGCTCAGGCCAGATTGCCATCCACTTCGGGCTGAAAGGCCCGAATTTCTCCGTGGCCAGCGCCTGCGCCTCGTCCAATCACGCCATCGGCATGGCTATGAAGACCATCCAGATGGGACTGGCTGATGTGATAGTTACCGGCGGCGCCGAAGCCACGATTACGCCCCTGGGCATGTCCGGATTCGCCGCCTTGAAGGCGCTGTCCACCCGCAACGACGCCCCGGCCAAGGCATCCCGGCCCTTTGAAAAGAACCGGGACGGATTTGTCATGGGTGAAGGCAGCGGTATCTTTGTCATGGAAATACTGGAACACGCTTTAGCCAGAGGCGCCAAAATCTACGCCGAGATGCTCGGTTTCGGCATGAACGACGACGGCTATCACATCACCGCGCCTGACCCCGAAGGCGAGGGCGCTGTTAATACCATGAAACTGGCGCTGGACGATGCCGGACTCAAACCCGAACAGGTCTCGTATATCAACGCCCACGGCACTTCAACCGCCTATAACGATATGACCGAGACCAAGGCCATCAAGAAGTTATTCGGCGACCACGCCCGGAAACTGGCCATCAGTTCCACCAAATCCATGGTCGGCCATATATTGGGCGGTTCCGGCTCGGTGGAACTCCTGGCCGTCATCATGAGCATCCGGGACAATATGGTCCATCCGACCATCAACTACGAAACCCCGGACCCGGACTGCGACCTGGACTATGTCCCCAACCAATCGCGTAAGATGGAGGTCAACACGGTCCTGTCCAACTCCTTCGGCTTCGGCGGGCACAATGCGACACTCTGTGTCGGCAAATACAAGGCGTAGTTTTCGCCGCTGGCGCCGAAGCGCAAATACTTCACCACAAAGAGCAGAGCTACTGCCTCCCGTTAGGGACAAAGGACACAAAGAAGATGTCATTCCTGCCCCGTGCTTGTCATTCCCACGAAAGTGGGAATCCAGATTTTATTCCCTGCAACCTTTGTAACCTCTTGTAACTATTGTAACATTCTGTAACCTACACTATATATCCTATTATGTACGGGTTAAAGGTAACATTCACCATCCCATACGCATCGGTGAAGCTATACTGGAAGGAGCCGGCCGTTATCGGCACAATGGCCTGTCCGCCGTAGACCTGACCGACATTGCGCGCCTCTACGCCAATCGCATAACATTCAGGTTGAGTCGCATCGCGCCTGAGGCGACAATTGAGCCAGCCCTGGGGCGGCGGTGCAATACTCTGCTGGACCAGTTCCACCTGCAGGATTAGGGCTGTTGCCTCAGCCGGGATAGCCGGATTCGGCGCCGAGGGCATCCAGTCCTGATTTCCGCTGACAATTAAACTGGTCAACTGAATCCGGGCGGGCAGGAAGGTGATTCGGCTTCCGCCGCCCGCGCCCGGCGCCAGCTTCTCGGCCGTCACTGCGCCATTTGCGATTTCACTTGTCCCGACTGCGTTGGCCTGAATTTCCGATGCGCCCACCGCATTAGCCGCAATCTTGGATGCAGTCACGGCATTATCCGCAATCTTGGAATTGATCACTGCCCCATCCGCAATCTTAATAGAAGACACCGCGCCGCTGGGTAACTTATCACTGGTCACTGCCCCATTAGCAATCTTGTCAGCGCTTACTGCGCCAGCCGCTATTTTGGTATTCGTTACCGAGCCATCCATCAGCGGGATGACCGAGACATCACCGCCTAATTTGGCTAATGTAACCGCGCCATCGGCAATGTCCTCAGTTCTGACCTGTCCCGGAGCAATATCCACTGACTTGATGGTCTCGTCCTTGATTTTGGCTGAGGTGACTGCGTTATCCGCAATCTTATCCTCGGTCACGGCATCGGGGACTATCTGGGGTGAAGTCACCGGACCGTCAAAATAAGTTCTTCTAAACATAATTCAATTCCTTTTACCACGAATCACACGAATTAAGACAAATCACACGAATAATATTCATTCGTGTCATTCGCTCCCATTCGTCCCATTCGTGTTCGTATTTTGTTTTAGTTAAAGGGAACCGGACTGCGTAGTACTCCGCAATCCGAATTCCACATTCCGTATTCGCTATACGGTCAGACCTACCTGCGTATGCAGGATAAGGCGTCCTTCAACGTCGGTTTCCCAGGCGCAGTAACAGGTGTTATCTGCCGGGACCGCCACGAAGGCATCGGCCTTAAGCGGATCGCGCAGGCCGTTGAGCGCCGCGGCGTTAATGACGTTCTGGCGCAGGATTTCGGCGGTTGCCTCAGGCCCGGTCTTAACAATCATCAATCCGCCCTGGACCAATCGGGTCAGCATCGAGGTCTTCAGCGACGGCCTCTCGCCGTCCCTGGCGATGTTATAAGGCATCTCGGCCTCATCACCCTGGCTCATCCAGCCGATAGCCCGCGCGTCACCGACCAGGTAATAAGCGGTAACCGGAGCCACACCGCGCCCCCGGATTTTATCTCCGGTGAAGCGCAGCATCCCGGCGCCCATCTTAAGCGCCCAGCGGTCCTTAGCCGCGGCTATCTTGGCCTTAAAGTCCTTGGCCTCGACCCCGTCCACCTCGGCAAACGCCTTGGTCATATTGGCCTTCCACCGGGCGAACGATTCAGACATATTGCCCTGCCTGATACTCCGGATATTATCCGTAGTCCGTTCGCTTTTGGATACGAAGGTCGGATTGAGCATCGGCGCGTATCCGGTGCTGGAGGGATTGACCAAATCCCGGATAAAGGTCCCGTCGTCCGGAAACTTCTCATCCAGCTTATCCTTGATGAGGGCTCCGGCATTACCGAGATTCTTTTCCCAGAGGTTCGCCATATGAGCCGCCACTTCCCAGTTAGCCGGCACATACAGCTTCAACTCAAACTTCTTGACGAATGGCATTGTAATCACCCCCAATCATAAAGGTTACATCTATCAACCGGCAACACTTCCGATATATTGCGCATATATATCAGGCACCTCGTATCGCATAAGCAGTTGATAAAAAGTTACAAAATGTTACAGGAAGTTACAGGACGTTGCGGTAACCTCGTGTAACCGTTTGTAACCTATTGTAACCTCTTGTAACTCTCTAAGAACTCATAGATTTGATTGATAGGAACAACCCCGGCCATTGTAGTAACGAGTTGCCCGTTATAGAGCTTGACCCAAACTGTAATCCCAATCACCTCGTAAGTCCGTGCGTCATAGACCGGTCCGCCGGAATTACCCGGAAGTATCGGGGCGGAGACCTCAAAGTAAAGCGTAGAGCGTATAGCGTTAAGCGTAGAATCCTCTATACTCGTGATATGGCCAAATGAAGGTCTGGGTTTTAAGCCGAGAGAACAACCGATGGCGTAAACAGGATTGAATAGATAGTAAGTGTAATTCTCCGGTGCTAGCCGGGCTGAATATACAATGATGTCATTGCGAGCGTCAGCGAAGCAATCTCTATTAATTCGTATTAACGCCAGGTCTTTATCTGTATCCGTTATTACTACCGTTCCCGTAATAACAGTCGAATCATATAATTCTATATTGACGGTGCTTTGGGCTTCTACGACATGCGCCGCAGTCAGTATTGCTATTCCCTCCACGCTCAACGCTCTACGCTCCACGCTGATAATTACCCCGCTACCCGTTCCGCTGGGTGACGAAATCCTTACCGTCGGATATAGCATCCGCTCATATTCCTCCTGGTATGGGTTTTTGACAACAGGATTTAACGGATTTATCGGATTAACGATTATCACCATCTCCGCATCTGGTCTGTCTACTGTGTACTGTGTACTAAGTACTATGGCGAGAGCCATTCCCAGCAGCCCATAAACGATCAATCTATATTTCATGTTGGGACTCCTCTCCGAGGCGGATGAAGTAATCCCCCCAATAATCATCACCGGCCAGGAAGTTGCTGTGCCGCATGGCCAGCATCAGGATTACACCGGCATCCGGCCGCCGGGCAAAGTCCGTCTTCCAAATCATCTCCAGCAACCTGACCATCTCTTCGCGCAGGTCCTTGTGTTTCCACATTGCCTTCATAAATTCCGGTACGGTCCGGTATTTGGCCAGTTCCGGTATGCAGGCCTTGACCAAGTCGAACTCGGCCTGAAATGCGCCATTCAGGGCCCGTTGATAAAGTTGCTCCTCCATAAATTCAGCGCTCGTCATCCCATCTACATGTTTTCTCATATCAGTATCCTCGCTTTTCTTACTGGCTGTTAGACTGTTAAGGAGTTACAGCCAGTTAGACCCGCCTTAGGCGGGCCGCATTTGTTCTCTCCACTAAGGCCCCCCAGGCGACTACCTGTCGCCTAAATCCGAAACACTATTTTTCGGGTCTTGCCCTAACTCACGCAATGGCAAACGATTAAAGAAAATGCAAAAATCAGTGATTTTCTGGTTTTGTCCCCCTGTTGTCGCCTGAGGTCCGAAAATAGGGGCGGGGATATAGTGCTCCCCTAAGGGAGAGTTAGAGTATGGGACTGCGGGGTGAGGGGTATGGTACTGGGGGGTGCAGGGCATCCCCCCTGGGGGTGCAGGTCAAGGTACTGCGGGATGCGGGTCAAGATACTGCGGGGTGATGGTTATCCCTAAGGGATAGTCCGGTGGGCATACATAGGGATAGGGGGCATAGGTAGGCGGGGTGCCGGGCTAGGTACTGCGGGGTGCGGGTCAAGATACTGCGGGGGTGAGGTCAAGATACTGCGGGGGTAGGGTCATATTACTCAGGGGGTGTGGGCATGCCTAAGGGAGAAGCCATAGGGCATACTACGGGGTGCTGGGTATCTATATGGGTGATGGAGGTATAGGGGGTGGTGTTATATTGTGCTAGATGCACATTTGTGGTTCAGGGAGCACTTGTTACATTTTGGATTAACAGGCGAACAAACGTCCGAGCAAAAATCTAAAAAGCCATATACAAATTGTTTGGGTTTTTTATTGGGAATAACTGTATTCATAAATTCTCTTATCTGGCGCGCTTCGCTTTTCTTGGCTTTAATCTTTATCCCGTAGAACCTGCTTATAAAACGGAACGCGTTAGTATCCACAGGAAAATCAGGGATATTAAAAGCAAATGTTCGCACAGCCGATGCAATGTAAATACCGACTCCGGGCAAATTCATTAATTCATCAAAATTGCTTGGAATCCTATTACCAAAATATTGTATTATTTTAGAGTTCATTTTTTCCAGAGTTTGAACCCTATTAAATATACCTAACTTCTTCATAACACCCTTTAAACCCCTCTTATCTAATCCATTTCCATTTGAAGACAAATTAATAGACTTTATGGCTTTTCTCCAAACAGTATTAACCATCCCGGCTTTTGTTCTTTGCAAAAGTATTTCAGTTGCAAGTATCTTGTAGGGATTACTAATTTTTCTCCAGGGATAATCTTTACCATATATATTATAGAAATTTATAAAATCGTTCCTAAAAGAATTTCTAATAGTATTGTTAGTTTTTGCTGACAACCGGGTATACAATTCCCCGCACACTCTTTGCTTGAGATTTGTGGCATTTTTAACAGCTTGGGCAATCTTATACGCAAGCGGAAAAGGAACAGCATTTGCGATCTGAACAGTTTGCGCTGTTCTTGGCACTTGGAATTTAAAGCTATCAGGTATACCTTGCAGGCGAGCAGCTTCTCTATTGCTAATTGCTCGGTGTTCAGTTGGATGGACAGGCAACGCGTTATGGCCAGATATAATTGTATGAGATGGCCTATCATTTTGTAATCTTCTATAAGAAATAATCCCCCCATTCTTTACCTTGCTAATCTTGCGTATAACTTTAGGACTATGCACCATAAAGGTGTGATTTTCAGATGCTATTTCCTTTCTTTTTGGAATGCCTTTTAATGCCTCCTTGACAGTTTTGTGTTGTTCAGCAAACTGCACTCCTTCAAAGACATACCTTGCGGGAATTTTTAAAGAAGCAACAATTACTATTCTTTTTCTATATTGCGGAGTGCCAAGATTTGCGGCCTCGTAAAGGCGGTAGCTAACGTTATACCCAGTATTTTCAAGCCCGTTTATAATACCTGAAAATATTTTTTGGTTTCTTTTTGCTATCAGCCCCCGAACGTTTTCAATCACCACGAATTGTGGTCTTGTTGCACTAACAATCTTTAGCAAATCTTTATAAAGATAATTTCTGTGGTCGTCTGGTTTGCATTTCCCTGCAACACTAAACCCTTGGCAGGGCAACCCGGCAATAATAATATCTGCGTTTTTAACAGGATGTTCATGCCCATTAGCGGCTAACGATTCAATTGGCAGATGTTCCCACTTACCTTCAGGGATATTATATTGAGCTGTTTCTATAGCGTGTTTGTTATTGTCAATGCCGCCAAGTATTTTAAACCCGGCTCTTTTAAATCCAAGAGAAAATACTCCCGCCCCGCAGCAAACATCATAACATGGTAATTGTTTTCTTATCATGATTCCGAAACGGGTTTAGGTGTTCGTATTTCAAATGTATCTTCTGATAGATCCTTCAGATAATTACCATAAATACGTTCAAGCTCTGTTTTATCTGCACTCTCGCTCAAGAATACAATTTTATTATTTTTTACTTTATCTAATACTATAGTTGACCCTTTTTCAGAATATGACACCCTGCCATATTGTCTTAATGTTTGTCCTTGATGTCCTGTATACCGAGACACTGATAAAGCTAAATGCAATAACTCTCGTGTTGGCTGGTGGTCATCACGTTTAAGAAAAGAAATATCCAAATCGTCAATATAGTAGCCTTTATCAGTTAATCCCATTAGAACTAACTTGACTATCCCAACAGAGATAAAATCAGTATATCTCTGCGTATGCACTTGTTGTACGGTTAAATTATTAAATATTTCATGATACTTATTCTTGAACCCTGCATCCAAATCTATATTCCTCTGTATTTTATTACCTAGAGCGTCAATAAATGTTTGCGCAAACCCCGTATTGTTAGCTGAAGAATGCTTATCTGTTCTTGTGGTAATAAATATAACAAACTGCGGAATATTTTTCTTTGCCTGGCACTTAATTATTTGCTCAATATCTTGCAAGTTATCTGAGAGGTCATCCGTGTTAATATCGCCAAAAATATGATTACAATAATCAAGATTAATTACGTCGAATGGAAATTGTTCGGTCAATTCTTTATCCCCGTTGGTAATTAATTCATGAATATATCCAGTTTTTAATAATCTCAATCTGCCTTTCCCCTCAGATATTGCTCGTGCATGAGCGCGTTCATTGTCCCCAGGCAATGTTACCCCCACTACTCCACTATATTCCATTTTATCAGATAAATTAATATATCCTTCTCGTGCAAAATGTTTAACATCGATTAAAGGGGGACTATATAATGTTAAATATTTAATGGGTTTCTTAGCAAGCTTTAAAATATAAGTTTCCCACAGATTCTTTCTAATATGCTGTTTTAGCGGACAGGTTGCCATTAGTTCGTCAATGGATGGCATTATTATTTATTTTTCACTTCAGCAATATTGTTAAGTATTTCTTCCATTTTTCTGGAAGATACGATATCGGAAACCACTAGAAAAGATGCAAGGAAAAGAGTATCAATAGCAGACTTTGCGGGTTTACCTTGGGGATGATTTTTATTTATATATAAAACTTTCCCCTCTTTATGAAAGAGTGTTTTCTCCTTACCGAGATCTTTAAATGCTATACTGTAGCCATCCTTAAACATTTTAGAATACTGGTTATTTAATTTAGTAAAAGATTCTAAAGCGTTTTCTCTCTTTGCTGTTTGGTCTCGTTTTATTCCGCGGAATACCTCATTATGTAATTTATCATGAAACCATTTTACCAAACCAAGGTAGCTATCATCCGTTTCGTTAAAACTATTTCTATCAATATTTAAAGCGCCAGATAATCCTTCAACAAATAACTCGCCGGTTAACTGTTCAAATTTAGTGGCTTCGTGATAAGGGTATTCAAGAAATGTTAAATCATACATACCGATAGCCACGCCAGCCTCTCTCACTAATATACCCTGCATACATTTAGGGCGAATACGTTGCCGGTATATTAAATAACCGCTAACCTTCTTGTCTTTATAATACTCCTCATCTTTCCATACAAAAAATTCCCTTACTGGATACTCTTTGTCTTCAAAAAACCCCTTCTCAAAGGGTTTATGTATTTTCATTCCATCAACTACTACTTCAAAATTATGACTATTAGCAAGTGCTTTGAAAGGTGCTAGATTGGAGTCAAATACATTCAAACTTGGATATTTTAAAGGGCTGTACATAGCAAGCTCCCAGCACAATTTTTCGTAAGGATACTGTCCTCTTTTTATATCATCTTCATACTCCCTGAACAGCTTGAGTAATTGTTCAAAATTAGCTGAATATTTTTTAGGTACCTTAGGTGGTGGTGTTTTATACGTCTCATGAAAAGCACCTGATAATTTCTGGTGGATTACATCCCTGACTTGCTCTAATTCCACTTTTGTAAAATGAGTATCTTTGTCTTTATCTGAGTACTTTAAATGCTTAATTTTACATTTACCAATTGGTAGTTTGTTATCCTTTTCTGCTTTACTGTCAGCCTCTTCAATTATTTTTTCATCTTTAATTTTCGAACGTGTAATACCATCCTTGTCTTCTATTTCAAACTGCTCAAAATCAATAGTTGCTTCAAACCCTTCTAGGCTACCTGTATTCTTACTTGTTATTTTCGCTTTCGAGCAAAGCTGTCCAATCGCTAATATTCCAATACCATAATGTCCGATAGTGGTTCTTGCAACATTAGAATCTGGGAGATTAAAAACGGTTCCCGCAACTTTGCTACTTAACCCAATATTCCCGATAATTTTTTCAAATTCATCTAAATCCATCCCCTTACCAGTGTCAGTAATAGTTATTTTTTCAAATGCCGGATATCCTGTATTTATAGTAATTTTTGTTGCACCGGCATCATAAGCATTACTTATTAATTCCTTTAACGCTCCTGCAGGCGTTCTATAAATCCCCCTGCTTATGTGCCTTAAAATTCTAGCACTTACGTAAATCGGTATTTCCATAAATCTTCAATTTTATCCCGTCTTGAGGTCTAGCAAATTCTGGGGACACGATATTTATACTATAATCACATGGCTTCCTTCAACTAATAACAACTAATAAAACCGATGTTTTTTGTCTGGTGCTTTGTCCATTAAATATGCTTGATTTCCGCATCTTCCGTTGACTAAAACCACGTATTTTTGTCCTGTGGTTGGGCGGGTCAAGCGATCAATGATTCGGCTTAGTGTTGGTGGCCAAAATGCCGGTGCGGATGGATAATTAGGTATGTTGTTCCCCAAATTCATTATTCTAAACTGACGATTCGAAGATTTTCGCGACCAGTTCCTTGCGGGCATAAAACGCCCGGCTGATTGAGCCGTGTCCCGGCCCCTTAAGTCCCCTTTTTGTTCGCGCTGTAGTGACTTCTTTTTTCTCTTAACAGCATAAGTTGAGGTTCTTTAGGTTCAATCTCTTCTTTCCGCAGTTGCAGGCGATATTTAGCGTCAATCCGGCCGTTTGCCAATCTATCTAATATCATCTGATGGTATTTCTTGTCCAGTTCTGCCGAGATGTAGTTGCGTTTGAGCCGCTTGCAGATTTCTAATTCCGACCCACTGCCGCCGAACAGAACCAGAACCGTATCTGACGGCATTGTGCAGGATTTAATCAGCATCTCAGAGAGTTTCTGCGGTATTTGGCAAGCATGATATGTTTTCTCATTACTAACATTCTTAACCATATCAAAATAGAACCAGTCATAAGGCATCCGGCCTTTTGAACCATTGGCAATATTTCCCATGATGCGACGATCGGTCGGATTCTGATATGGCACTGCGACATTATCTTTATAGAAGTTATTATTGGGACTTTTTATGCAATGTAAAATACTCCGGTGCGCAGTGGTAAACCGCTTCGGCGTATGTCCGACATTGGTGTTATATACCCAGACATAGTCCTTTACATCATAGCAGACGCTATCCAGAAACTTAACTCTCAAGTAAGCGTTTTGCTTGGGATAGTTAATCAGGAACATATTGCCGGCGTCCTTTAATACCCGTAACGATTCCCTGACCAGTTCAATATACCATTCAACATATTCATCAAAGTTTCTGGTATAGGATTTATCGCCGTATTTAACGCCGACATTATAATCCGGGTCGCCATAAACCATATCAATACTGTTATCGGGCAACTCTTTTAGGACATCTACAATGTCTTTCAGGAATACTTTGTTAAGATGTCTCTCGGTCAATTTGTGGTTATCCATACGATTATTTCTTTATGAGATTGTATTGGGCATTCTTTAAGAGTTTTATTGACCCGATATTCTGCTTGTCCTCAAAGGTATAATTATAAAGCCGCAAGATGGTCTGGCCGGCTTCACGATAGCGTAAAATATAGCAGGCGGTAATACGATTTATGGGCAAGGCATTCTTGTCTTTTATGGATGTATAATATTTAAATGGGTGAAATAATTGATAAACCGCAAAGTTTTCAGGTTGCCCATTCTTGCCTTCAAAGATAGTAACAACACCCTTATATTCCACTGTCAGATCTATTTCCATCTGGATATTTTCCATTACTATTTTTTCGCTGTTGAATAAGTACTCAAAACTTGTTTTGGTCCTGCGGGCATTATAAATCTTGGGGGTGGCCTTTATGTCATTATAAAGAAAGTGATGTAATACTTTTTGATTACCGACAATGGAAAGCATATTTGATTCGCTGGTATCGTATTCATTCAGGATGCTTTTTCTGTATTCCCAATCAATAATCTTGTCGGGCGTAATAGGTTCAAACTTGTGGAAACCTCTTGCGATTCCCTTAATAAACTTGTGTTTACCCTGACCCTTATGGATAATGAAATAATCTTCTTTTAATAGTATTGAAGGGAACTTTTCAATACTGTCTAATTTAGTCGCATCAAAGGGATTGCCAAAACGATGTTTCTTGCTGACCTTCTTTACCAAATCGTTATCAAAGACAAAGTCGTTGCGCTTCTTACAGATTTTGAATATTTCGGCTAAAACGAGGTGCTTTTTATTCGGCATTAACTTCCCCTTTTTCTATCGTTACTATGCAACTCTTTTGTTCACAGTTTAATTATTTATTTAATACCAGAGATTAATAAGGAAGTCAATAGAAAACGGTTTCACTGATGCTAATTCCGGGGACGCCCAGTATTTGTAGACACTGGGATGGGATTTATCCGGCCATCTGTTGCGGTGGCTTGGTCAACCCGACCCTCTTATTGAGCCGTTCGCTTCGCGGTCTCTGCTGAGTTCGATACGCTTGCCCAGGCTTCCGGGGACGCCATATCTAATTACTCTGTCATTTGTTGTGATGGTTTGCTTAGTCCGATTTTCTTGGTCAGCCGTTCAATACGTTTATCTAAAGTTTTCAGCGGGATGCCCATGGCTTGTGCTCCCTTGACCCGGTCAAAGCCTTGGCTAAACCAGTGAGTCAGCCAGTATATCTCACCGTCATCCGGGAAGTCCAGCCGGGCCCAGAGCCCGATTAACCCTTTTATGGTCTGTTCCAGGGTCATGCCATCAGGCAGGTCCGCATCCTTGGTCAGGTCTTCAATGAGCTCATTCTCTTGGGACACATTTAATCGCCCGAATCCCTTTATCCATGCGCCTTTTAGAGCACTGTTTTTTGTAAATAGCCCTATTTACTGCTTCCGGAATCCTATTTTTGGCTTGGGCTTGACCTCTTCGACCATTAATTGCCGGAGGGCCACGAATACAACCTTAAACTTGCTGTCATAGTCCTTTTCCAACGTGTCAAGCCGGCCAGCCAATTCCTTATGAGTCGAGATTATCCAACGCAGTTTAACAAAGGTGCGCATAATCGCGATATTTACCTGAATTGCCCTTTTACTATTAAGAATACTTGAGAGCATGGCCACGCCCTGCTCGGTAAAGGCATAGGGAGTGGCCCGACGCAGGCCGCCCCATCTTGAAGTCACAATTTGTGATTTCAAGTTTGCAAACTCCGGCTGGCTTAATTGGAACATAAAGTCATCCGGGAATCGGTCTATGTTGCGATTCACGGCCTGGATCAAAGCCCGCGCTTCAACCCCGTAGAGCATAGCCAGATGAGTACTGAGCATCACTTTATGCCCGCGCAGGAAAAAGATATGGCTTTCAATACGTTCTGCCGGAATAACGGAAATCTTGTTGCTCATATTTACGCCCCTTCCTTTAACTCCGAGGACACGATTTTAATTATATCTCTTTTGCCCGGATACAGTCAAGGGTTATTGAGAATTATCCAGTCATCTGCTGGTCCCCGCTTAATTCAGAAATGCCTACTTTGTTATACTTCTGGATTGTCGTGGCGGGATAACTGGCACTAACTCGCTTCACTCGAAATGCCAGTAACCGGCTTGGTCAACCCGACCCGTTTGTTGAGCCGTTCGCTTCGCGGTCACTGCGGTGTTCGCTTCGCGGTCTCTGCTGAGTTCGATACGCTTGTCCAGGCTTCCGGGGACGCCATATCTAATTACCCTGTCATTTGTTGTGATGGTTTGCTTAGTCCGATTTTCTTGGTCAGACGTTCGATACGTTTATCTAAAGTTTTCAGTGGGATGCCCATGGCTTGCGACCCCTTGACCCGGTCAAAGCCCTGGCTAAACCAGTGCGTCAGCCAGTATATCTCCCCATCATCCGGAAAGTCCAGCCGGGCCCAGAGCCCGATTAATCCCTTTATCGCCTGTTCCAAGGTCATACCATCCGGCAGGTCAGCGTCCTTGGTCAGGTCATCAATAAGCTTGTAGAATTTCTTTGGTTTTACCCCCAAACGGGATAGTATCCGGACGGTATAGGGCTTGCTGAATCCCTGGCTTAAGTAAACGGACAGGTAGAACAGTTTTCGGCCTTTGAACGGGAAATTGAGCTTTTCGGCAAACAGGAAGAAGCCGTTGACGAATTCCTCCAGCACCAGGTCTTTCCTGAGGAGCGAGGTGACCTGCTCCGCCTCGCCGTTGGCCAGCGCAATCTCAAATGCGGACTTGCGGTCTGTTTGGCGTCGAGGTCTGTTGCTCCCTTGGGGATTTACCGGATTTTCAGGTTTGTGTTCATAATCAGATTCAAGGTCTCTGTTATCTCTTTCCGGTCCTTCTAAATTGTCATCATGCGTGGCGCGACGGCCTCATATATCAACACCTTAAATCCCTTCACAAAGCCTCAGCCCCAAAACCCAGTCCACCCAGTTAATAGTGGGCCCTATGGGACATCCGCCCCCTTGTTTTAAAGGCTGTTAACGACACAGGAGTCTACAGCCTGTTAAATTCCTGCCCGCCTCTGGAGGGCGCCTCTGGAGGATACACTTCCCTCCATATATATGAATGTTTGAGCACCCCGGTTTACTGCAATCAATCCCGGAATTATGAGCATTTTCAAGGCTTCCCAGCCTACCTATATAAACGATAAAACACCCCTTGCGGTTCACTTTTTCTGATATTTTTATACAAATAAGTAGTGAGGTAACCTTGTCCGGTTCGCTCCGCTCCAGCGGGTGCTCGCGGTCTCTGCGGAGTTCTATAAATCTCGGAATTCTAACCACGAAGTCACGAAGTGGTGAAGGCGCTGAGAATCAGGCCGGGCGGAGTTTTTAATCTTATATTACTACACTTTGGTTTCTGCCGGCTTGTTTGGCCCGGTAGAGCGCGGTGTCGGCCTGGGATATGAGTTCCTTGAACCCAGCCCCTGTACACATGGGCTGGGTGAAGTCCGATTTTTCCGCCTTGTATTCAGCCACGCCTAAACTGATGGTGACCTTTAGTTTTTGCCCGGCGTCGGATACGAAGTTTTGCGCCTCTATCTTCTTGCGCAGGCGCTCGGCAAAGATACCGGCATCTTCTTTGGAGGAAAGCGGCAGGATAATGGCGATTTCTTCGCCTCCGTAACGGTAGGCGGTGGAGGTGGCCCTCAATGTCTGCTTCAGGGTCTCGGCTACGCCCTTTAAGACCACGTCGCCGGTCAGATGCCCGTAGGTATCGTTGACCTTCTTAAAATGGTCTATGTCAAACATCACGAATGATAAACGGGTGTCGTGCCGGCGGCTGATTTCCATATAGACCGGCAGTTCAGTGAAGAGATGGCGCTTGGTATATAGCCCGGTCAGGCCGTCCGTAATGGCCCGGTTGTAGAGCATCGGCGTCTTGACGGCCAGAGCCAGGACCCGGGCTAATTCCATCAGGTTATCCTGGAGGTGCTTGATGTAATCCTCGTGTGATGTAGTTACGCTGGCTGGCACTTTGGCTTTCAGGACCCCGACTGTGTCCCGGTCAGCCATGAGCGGGATGGTAAAATCCAGCATCTCGCCGTCCGCCGAGAAGAATAACCGGCTGTGTTCCAGTGATTCGTTGACATTGCGCCAGTCCACGGATTGCGCAGGC
>ERZ1292630.2046-Hain-H41-02um-R3-2046-length-19146-cov-5_pt1 | contig 19146 bp, 11 predicted proteins | sample MGYA00564408_ERZ1292630 | MGnify/ENA primary metagenome ERZ1292630 (study PRJEB36523, sample SAMEA6512641) | groundwater metagenome | collected 2019-01-08 | study: AquaDiva: Metagenomics assemblies of 32 groundwater samples
GTAGTTCAGACCGTGCCCTGCGTTGACTTGCAATCCCAGCGCGTGAGCCCGCTTCGCGCCAGCAATCAAGCGTTGCACCTCCAACTCGCATTTGGTCGGATCACTAAAATGTTCGGCGAATTGTCCGGTATGCAACTCGATGAATTGGCTGCCGGTGCGGGCGGCAGCCTCGATCTGAGGTGCGTCCGGGGCAATGAACAAACTTACTTCGATTCCTGCGGCGTTCATGCGCTGGCGGGTTTCCGTCAGTGACTTTTCGTTGCCGACCACATCCAATCCGCCTTCCGTCGTCACTTCCTGACGCCGTTCCGGCACCAGGCAGACGATCTCGGGTTTTAACTTGAGCGCGATGGCGATGATCTCCGGTGCGTTGGCCATCTCGAGATTGAAGCGGGTCTTGATGGTTTCGCGCAACCGCCAGATGTCCCGGTCTTGGATGTGCCGCCGATCCTCACGGAGATGCGCCGTGATGCCGTGCGCGCCGGCGGCTTCACTGATGCGCGCGGCTTCCACGGGGCAGGGTTCGCCGTCGGGCTGGCCGCGATAGCGCGCTTCGCGCACGGTGGCGACGTGATCAATATTGACACCAAGTTTCAACACGCGGCGCAGTGTGTGACACGTCGGAACAGAATCAATCACGAAATGCACCGCGATTCTGTGCGTGTCAGCGCCGGGCTTTTATGGCTAGTCTTTCCGCGTGAAGATTCTTTTCATCGGCGACATCGTGGGCGAACCGGGCCGCCGGGCGGTCCACACACTTTTGCCCAAGTTGCGGGAGCAACACGCGTTGGACTTTGTCATCGCCAACGGTGAAAACTCAGCGGGCGGCAACGGCATCACGCCACGCATCGCCACGGAATTGTTTGCGGCGGGCATTGATGTCATCACCAGCGGTGACCATCTGTGGGATCAGAAGGAAGTGCTGGAATTGCTGGCGACCGAGAAGCGTTTTTTGCGTCCGCTGAATTATCCATCAGGAACGCCAGGGCAGGGCAGCGGAGTGTTTGAAATTAAAAATGCAAAATTTAAAATGCAAGGTGGACTTAGGGTTGCCGTGCTCAATGCACAGGGGCGGACGTTCATGCCGGCGCTGGAGAATCCCTTTCTGGTCTTGCCGCCGGAGATCGAGCGGTTGCGGGCAGAAACCAAAATCATCTTCATGGATTTTCATGCCGAGGCGACTTCGGAGAAGATTGCGATTGCCCGGATGCTCGACGGAAAAGTCAGCGCGGTCGTCGGTACGCACACGCATGTGCAGACCGCGGATGAACAAATCTTCCCCGGTGGCACAGCATATCTGAGCGATGCTGGTTTCACTGGTCCGCACGAGAGTGTGCTGGGGCGCGAGATCGAGCCGGTCATCAAGCGATTTGTGACGAACATGCCGCAACGGTTCGAGGTGGCCAAAGGCCGGGTGATGTTGCATGGCGCGGTGGTGGAAGTTGATGAGACCACCGGCAAAGCGACGGGCATTTGGCGGGTTTCGGAGGTGCTGACCTGAATCATCGCTCCGGTCGGCATTTTTATTCTTGTCACGCGCCCCGGCCCGCCGTTCCATAACTTTCGTGACCACAGCCAACAAAGTCACCATTTCCCGCATCCTGCTCATCCCGTTCTTCGTGGTCGAGGTGCTTTACTACATCAAGACGGGAAATGAGGTGCATCGCGTCGCCGGATTGTTGACGTTCGCCACGGCGGCCATTCTGGACGGGGTGGATGGCTACATCGCCCGGCATTATAATCAATGGAGCGAACTCGGCACCATTCTCGATCCGCTGGCGGATAAACTATTATTGGTGTCGGGTGTGATCGTGCTGAGTTTCGATCATGCACCACACTTGGGCCAATTACCCTTCTGGTTTACTGGGACCATCATCGGTCGGGACATTGTCATCTTGATCGGGATGATTGTGATCCAGATCACCGTCGGCAAAGTGACGGCCAAACCTCATGTCATCGGCAAAATCGCGACGGTGCTGCAGATGATTTCGGTGTTGTGGGTCTTGCTCAAATGGGATAGCGAGTTGGATGCGAAATGGATCTTTGCGTGGACGCTGGCGGCAGCGATTCTCACGGGTGTTTCCGGGTTTATTTATGTTTGGGATGGCGTGCGGCAATTGAGCGCCAGTCCGCGCAGTTCCGGAACAGCGCCGCCAGCGGAACGCTAACCAGTTCTGGTGAGTGCGGCGAAAATCTGTTGTATCAAGCCGCGGGTCAGCTTGTTGTTTTTCAGGACAAGCGTTGTCTTGCGGCTCCCCGGGGGAAGTCCTCATACGAGTTTTTGCAGTCGTGCGGAAATCATTCTCAAACCATTGCAACGTGGGGTGACGTGAGAAGATAAAGCGGAAATCAGGGGTGCCGGCGGAGTTGGCAACGATTTTGCATTAGCCCGCCCTGATGTGTCGTAAAGGAGTGTTGTATCGGGTGGGACTAAATAAGGCTCTCTGGGCTTTACTCTTCGGAAGTCTCACAGTTTTATCGCGAATCTCGTCGTTTGCCGCTGGCAGCGTCACGCTTGCGTGGGACGCCAGTCCCGACGCGAATGTCGTGGGGTACCGCGTCTATTACGGCGTGGCCAGTGGTAGCTACACCAATTCCGCCGCCGTCGGCAATGTCACCACGGCGACGTTCGCCAATCTTGTGGACGGCGTAACTTACTATTTTGCGGCGTCGGCTTTTGATGACACGGGCAGCGACAGTCCGTTCTCCAATGAAACGAGTTACTCCGTGCCCGCCGCTGGTGGGAATCTGACGCCGACCTTGAATGCGATCAGCGCAGTCAGCATCACCGAGGATGCCGGCAGTCAGTCGGTGACGCTCGCCGGCATCAGTGACGGGGAAACCAATCAGACGCAAACGCTCACCGTCACGGCGACCTCTTCCAATCCGAGTTTGATCCCGAATCCGACGGTGAACTACACCAGCCCGAACACCTCGGGCAGTTTGAGTTTCACCCCGGTCGCCAATGCGAACGGTTCTGCCACCATCACCGTCATAGTCAACGATGGTCAATCGGCGAACAATACGATCACGCGCACATTCACCGTCACGGTGAGCGCCGTCAACGACGCGCCCACACTCAACGCGATCACGGGTGTCACCTTCAACGAAGATGCGGGCGCGCAGACGGTCAGCTTGTCTGGCATCGGTCGCGGCGCGGCGAATGAAACGCAAACGCTTACTGTCACGGCGACGTCTTCCAATCCGAGTTTGATCCCGAATCCATCGGTGACTTATACCAGCCCGAATGCCACCGGCAGCTTGAGCTTCACTCCGGTGGCCAATGCGAGCGGTTCAGCCACGGTTACGGTTACGGTCAATGATGGTCAGGCGGCCAATAATACTGTCAGCCAGACTTTCACCGTCACGGTCAATGCGGTGAACGACGCGCCAACGTTGAATGCGTTGAGCAATCTGAGCCTCAACGAAAACGCGGCGGCGCAAACCATCAGCCTGGCGGGAATCGGTTCGGGTGCGGCGAATGAATCGCAAACTTTGGTCGTCACCGCGACGTCGTCCAATCCGAGTTTGATCCCGAATCCGTCCGTGAGCTACACCAGTCCGAGTGCGACGGGCAGCTTGAGCTTTACGCCAGCGGCTGATTTGAATGGCACGGCGACGATCACCGTAACGGTCAATGACGGTCAGACCGCCTTCACCCGCACCTTCACCGTGACGGTAAGTCCGGTGAACAACCCGCCGACGCTTGGTGCGATCAGTGCGGTGACAATCAACGAAGATGCGACGGCGCAAACCGTCAGCTTGTCCGGCATCGGGACTGGCGCGGTGAATGAGACCCAGCCGCTTACGATCAGCGCGACGTCGTCCAATCCGGGGTTGATCCCGAATCCGACGGTGAGCTACAGCAGTCCGAGCGCGACCGGCAGCCTGAGCTTCACCCCCGTGGCAAACGCCAACGGTTCCGCGACGATTACCGTGACAGTCAACGACTGTCAATCCGCGAACAACACATTCAGCCAAACCTTCACCGTCACGGTCAGCGCAGTGAACGACGCGCCGACCTTGAGCACCCTTGCTAATGTGAGCATCAGTGAGAATGCGGCGGCGCAGAACGTGAGTCTGGCGGGCATTGGCACTGGGGCCGCGAATGAAACGCAAACCCTCCTCGTCACTGCGACGTCCTCGAATCCGGGTTTGATCCCGAATCCGGCGGTGACATATAACAGCCCGAACGCGACGGGCAGCTTGAGTTTCACGCCGGTGGCCGATGCCAATGGTTCCGCGACCATCACCGTGACCGTCAACGATGGTCAGGCGGCAAACAATACTTTCACTCGCACCTTCAGCGTCACAGTCACTGGCGTGAACAATGCGCCGACTTTGGATGCTGTGAGCGCTGTCAGTGTGAGTGAAGATGCGGGCGCACAGACGGTCAATCTCTCCGGCATTGGCACGGGAGCGATTGATGAGACGCAAACGCTGACAGTGACTGCAACGTCGTCCAATCCGAGTTTGATCCCGAATCCGACGGTGAGCTATTCCAGTCCGAGCGCCACCGGCAGTTTGAACTTCACGTCAGCAACCAATGCCAGCGGTACCGCCACGATCACCGTGACGGTCAACGATGGCCAATCTGCAAACAACACCGTAAGCCGGGCGTTCACCGTGACAGTCAATGCCGTGAACGATGCGCCGACGCTCAATGCCATCAACAACGTCGGCATCAATGAGAACTCCTCCGCTCAAACGGTGAGCTTGAGTGGTATCGGCACCGGTGCGGCGAATGAAACCCAAACGCTTTCAATCACAGCCACATCGTCGAATCCGGGTTTGATTCCGAATCCGACCGTCAGCTACACCAGTCCGGGCGCTACCGGCAGCCTGAGCTTCACGCCGGTGGCCAATGCCAACGGGACCGCCACGATCACCGTGACGGTTAACGACGGCCAGGCGGCCAACAATACGACAACGCGGACATTTGTTGTCAGTGTCGGTCCGGTGAACAACCAGCCGACCCTGGCGGCGATCGGCAATGTGACGATTGGCGAGGATTCTACGGCGCAGGTGGTCAACCTCTCCGGCATCGGCAGTGGTGCAACCAATGAAGCGGATACGCTCACGGTCACGGCGACTTCCTCGAATCCGGGTTTGATTCCGAACCCCACCGTCAATTATAGCAGTCCGAACGTGACGGGCAGCTTGAGTTTGACGCCGGCAGCCAATGCGAATGGCTCGGCCACGATCACGGTGACCGTCAATGACGGACAGATTGCAAACAACACGGTCAGCCGCACCTTCACCGTCACGGTGACCCCAGGGAATGACGCCCCGACATTGGGTGGCATCAGCAACGTTGCTATCAACGAAGATTCGGGTGCGCAGAGCGTCAGCTTGTCCGGCATCGGCGCGGGCGCGGCGAATGAATCGCAGACCCTGTCGGTGACCGCCACGTCATCCAATCCGAGTTTGATCCCGAATCCGACCGCGAGCTATACCAGCCCAAGCGCGACCGGCAGTCTCAATTTCACTCCGGCGGCGAATGCGACGGGCGTGGCCACCATCACCGTGACGGTCAATGACGGTCAATCCACCAATAACACGGCGATTCAGACCTTCGCGATCACGGTAAATCCCGTGAACGATGCGCCGACGCTCAATGCCTTGAGCAATGTCGGTGTCACGGAAAATGCCTCGGCTCAAACGGTCAATCTCAGTGGTATCGGCACAGGTGCAGCGAATGAGTCGCAAACGCTCGCGATTACTGCGACGTCCTCGAATCCAAGCTTGATCCCGAATCCGACGGTGAACTACACCAGCCCGAACGCCACCGGCAGCCTGAGCTTCACTCCGGCGGCGGATGCGAACGGTTCGGCGACCATCACCGTGACGGTCAACGACGGTCAGGCCGCGAACAACACGGTGACGCGGACCTTCGTCGTCAGTGTCAGCTCGGTGAACAATGCGCCCACGCTTAATGCGATCAGCGGCGTGACGGTTGATGAAGATTCCGGCGCGCAATCCGTTTCGTTGACCGGCATCGGCACGGGCGCGGTGAATGAATCGCAACCGCTCACGGTTACGGCGACTTCTTCCAATCCGAGTTTGGTCCCGACTCCCACGGTGAGCTACACCAGTCCGAGTGCGACCGGCAACCTGAGCTTCACGCCGGTGGCGAACGCCAGCGGCACGGCGAATATTACGGTGACAGTCAACGACGGTCAGGCGATCAGCAACACGGTTTCCCGCACCTTCACGGTGACGGTCAATCCCGTGAACGACACGCCCACGCTGGGCGCGATCAACGGTTTGACCATCGCCGAGAATGCCAGTGCCCAAACGGTTGGCTTGAGCGGCATCGGCGCGGGGGCGGCGAATGAAATCCAGTCGCTCAGCGTCACGGCGACTTCCTCGAATCCAAGTTTGATCCCCAGTCCGACGATGACTTACACCAGTCCGAATGCCACGGGCAGCCTGCGCTTTACTCCGGCGGCAAACGCGAACGGCTCGGCGACGATCACCGTGACTGTCAACGATGGTCAATCAGTGAACAACACAACGACGCGCTCGTTCGTGGTGACGGTGACTTCCGTGAATACCGCACCGACCATCACGACGATTCCGAATCAAACGATTGTCTCGGACACGAACAGCGGTCCGTTGAGTTTCACCATCAACGACGTGGAAACCTCTGCGGCGGCGCTGAGCCTGGTGGGGAATTCCTCCGTTCCCTCGGTGGTTCAATCCACCAACGTCATCTTTGGCGGCAGTGGCAGCAATCGCACGGTCACTGTAACTCCCACTCCGGGCGCGGCAGGCATCACCGACATCACGATCATCGTGGGTGATGGCGCGGCCACGGCAAGCACCACATTCCGCGTCACGGTTTCCGCGCCGGAAGATGAACCGGCCCAACTTTCGATGAGCAAAACCGGTTCGGGCACGGTTTACCCTGATCTGTCTTCGGCCAATCTGGTCGCCGGACAGGTTTACGCAGTCACGGCCATTCCGTCGGCGGGTTATCTGTTCACGGGTTGGAGCGGTGGTGCGCAATCTTCCTCCGCCACGCTCGTGTTCACGATGACGGCCAATCTGGCCTTGCAGGCGAACTTTGTGCCGAATCCCTACACGGCCGCTTCGGCGACTTACAATGGTCTGTTCAATGAAGCGGACGAAGTGCGGCTAAACAGCGCGGGCGCGTTCAACGTTTATGTGGATGGCAACGGTAATTTCTCCGCGTGGGTGCAGATCGGTTATGCCCGGCATCAATTCGCCGGGAAACTAGACTTGAACCTCCGCGCGACCAACTCGGTGACACGTTGGAACGGCACTCCGCTCACGGTGGAATTGCAAGTCGGCCAAGGCGCCAGCGCCGGACAGATTTCTGGTCGCGTGACTGATGGAGTTTGGAGTGCGCCACTCGCGGGCGGACGTTCGAGCGCGAGTTCGCCGTTCGCCGGCGAATACACGGTGGTGATTCCGGGCACGGCCAACGATCAGTCCCTCCCGGCAGGTGATGGTTACGCCACCTTGCACGTCGCGGCGGACGGTTTGGGTACGATGAGTGGGACGCTTGCCGATGGAACGCAGTTCTCGCAGAGCGCCTATCTGACCACCGATGGCGACTGGCCGTTGTATGTCTCGATGTATGTGGGCCAGGGCGCGGTGATGAGCTGGTTGAGTTTCACCAATCTCTCGACTAGTGATGTCAGCGGGGATCTGGTCTGGATCAAACAGGCGGGCGCAAGTGACACCAGTTATCCGGCGGGATTCACCGTCGGCACGAAGGCGGTAGGGTCGCTTTACGCGCAATCAAGCGACATGGGCAAAGCGCTCAACTTGTCCGGGGCAGTGGTGACCTTCAGCGGTGGGGAACTGGCAGCCACTTTCAATAACGTCGTGAGCGTCAACGCGGGGAGTCAGGTGGTTAATCTTGGTCTGACCGAGATGACGTTCCGCATCTCGAAACCGACCGGAACTTTCAGCGGCGAAGTCCGGGAGCCGTCCAGCGGGGAGTTGCGTAGTTTTGCTGGCGTGTTGTTGCAAAAGCGGGATGCCGCTTTTGGCACCATGACTGGCACTTCGCTCAGCAGCCGGGTGGTGCTCGCCGCGCCGTGAGTTGAGAAACCTTGGTTCGCAGTCAAACAAGAGAGTGTTGTGTATGTCGCACTAAAGGGGGCGAATTATTAAAACGACGGCGATCGGCCCGTCTGGTCACCAAATGTTAAAAGCGAACCGGCCTTGGATTTTAACGATCCTGGTCGGTATCGCTCTTTCTGGTTTGGCGGCAACCGCACCCGCGGCCTCGCACAAAGTCCGCGTCAAAGACCCGGAGTTGGCGCGCGAACTTCTGCAACGCGGCGGCAAATTGATCGCCGACTACGGCAGCTTTCAGTTGATCGAGACTTCGGAACGATTGCCTGCCAACGGGCGAAAAGTGCGCGCACAGGAAGAAACCCAGGCTGACGAGATCGAACTGAATACCACCCGCATCAACACGCGCTCGCCGGAAGGTCGGGCGTTGCGTAAAGCGCGGGGCAGCTTCAAGGGAAGCCAGTTCCACTTGATCCAGTTCGCGGGACCGATCAAACCGGAATGGCGTGAAACGGTCGAGGCACTGGGCATCAAGTTCGTGAACTATGTGCCGCAAAACGCGTATCTGATTTCCGGTGATGCCGCAGCATTGGCGCGGTTGCAGGCGTGGACTACCACGACGAACGTGGTGCAATGGGACGGTGACTTTGTTGCTGATTACAAGCTTCACCCCGGCACCCGGACCCGCGACGAGTTCGGGCAGGCACAAGCGCTGCATACCGACGTATTCGCGATTCAACTTCTGGACGACAATGCGGCAAACACCAACACGTTCGCATTGCTGGATCGTTTGAAACTTGCGCCGGTGCAACGGGACTTTCGCGTGATGCGCTTCCGCAATCTTATTGTGCGGTTGGCGCCAGAATCATTGCCGGAAATCGCTGCTCAACCAGATGTGATTTCCATCCAGCCTTACACCGCACCGGGGAAACAAGACGAACGTCAGGCGCAAATCGTCGCGGGAAACCTCACCGGTTCGTCACTCAATGGGCCGGGCTATCTGGATTGGCTGACCGCGAAGGGATTCACGCAGGAGCAATTCGACGCCTCGGGCTTTGCGGTGGACGTGACGGACAGTGGAATTGATAACGGCACATTGTTTCCGGGGCACTTCGGTCTGTATGCCGGCGGTAATCCCGCATCTGCGAGTCGCATCATCTACAATCGCCTCGAAGGCACGCCGCACTCTGGCAGCACGGTGGCCGGATGCGACGGACACGGAAATCTGAACGCGCACATTCTCGGTGGCTTCAATGATTCCAGCGCGGGATTCCCTCACACTGACAGTGCCGGCTACCGTTATGGAATCGGTATCTGTCCATTTGTGAAAATGGGTTCATCCGTGGTCTTTGATCCCGATCAGTTCACTAATCCCAACTACGCCGACCTGCAATCGAAGGCTTACGCCAGCGGCGCGCGGATCAGCGCGAACAGTTGGGGCGCGACGAACAACTCTTACACGATGGATTCCCAAGCCTTCGACGCCTTGGTACGGGACGCGCAACCGGACGGTTCGGCTTATGCCACGCCCGGCAATCAAGAGATGGTCATTGTTTTTGCGGCAGGCAATCGGGGGGCAGCGGCAAATACCGTGGGCGCACCCGGAACTGCCAAAAACGTCATCACCGTTGGCGCGTCGGAAAGTGTGCGCTCACTGAACACCTCCAACGGCGGGAAAAGTTCGATGGGCAGCGACGGCTGTGGTTACAGCGATGCCAGTGCCGATGCGGCCAATGACCTAGCCACTTTCTCCAGTCGCGGCCCTTGCAGCGATGGTCGGCAAAAGCCCGATCTCGTCGCGCCCGGTTCACACATCGTCGGTGGTGTGCCGCAATCCAGCGCGATTGTGACCGGCTTGGGTTCTGCGTTGAGTTGTTTCAAGGCATCGAGTCTCTGTGCTTTGAGCAGTGGCGGCAGTCCGGGCAACACCAATAATTTCTTCCCGCTCGGTCAGCAATTTTACACCGTGTCATCCGGTACCAGTCATGCCGCGCCGGCGGTCGCCGGGGCCTGCGCGCTGTTGCGCCAATATTTTCTGAATCAAAATCTCGCCGCCCCCAGTCCGGCGATGACCAAGGCGTTCTTGATGAACTCAACACGTTTCCTCACGGGCAGCGGGGCAAACGATTCCTTGTGGTCGCCGGGGCAGGGCATGGGCGCGTTGAATATCGGGCGGGCTTTTGATGGTGTGCCGCGCATCTTGCGCGACGAGGTGGAAGCCGATTTGTTCACCGCTTCGGGACAGACGCGCGTTTTCACCGGACGGATTGCGCAGACCAATCAACCATTGCGGATCACGCTGGCTTGGACAGATGCCCCGGGTAGCACTACCGGCAATGCGTTCAACAACGATCTCGATCTGGTGGTCGAGGTCGGTGGGACAACATACCTAGGGAATCGTTTTAGCGGCGCGTTTTCGATCTCCGGTGGCAGCGCCGATGCGCGGAACAATGTCGAGAGCGTGATGCTTCCGGCGGGAATTTCAGGCGACATCACGATCACTGTCACTGCGGCCAACATCAATTCCGATGGTGTTCCCAACTACGGCACGAGCCTGGATCAGGATTTTGCGCTGGTGGTTTACAACGCAACGAACACGACTGTGCCCCGGATGTCTGCCGCGAGCGCGGCGATCATTGCTGAAGGATTTTTCCCTACTAATGGCGCGATTGATCCGGGTGAGATGGTCACGGTTGATGTTGCCTTGCGGAATACCGGCACGATGGCCGCCAGCAATCTGGTCGTTTCACTTCTAGGGATCAACGGGGTTTCAGCTCCGAGCGGCGCGCAATCTTATGGCAACATCCCCACCGACGGCGTGCCGGTCAGTCAAAGTTTCACCTTCGTTGCCAACAGCGGAAATTGTGGTGGCGTAATCAATCCGGTGATTCAACTTCAAGATGCTTCCGGCGATCTCGGCATGTTGACGCTCGAACTGTCGCTTGGGTTGAAGACAGTTCAGTCCGTCAGCTTCACCAACAACACCGCCATCACCATTCCCGATAGTGGCAAGGCATCGGTTTATCCTTCTGCGATTGTGGTGTCCGATGTGCCGGGAGTTATCCAAAAAGTCACAGCGACCTTGCGGGGTTACAGTCATTCGTGGCCCGACGATGTGGATGTGTTGCTCGTCGGCCCCGGCGGACAGAAGGTGATGCTCTTAGCTGATTGCGGCGGTGGGAATGCGCGCAATGGAATTACGGTCACCTTCGATGACGCAGCGGCGGCGACCGCGCCCGATAGTGGAGCGATCACCGCGAATTCTTACAAACCGACCAACATTGACACCAGCACTGACAACCTGCCGGCTCCGGCTCCGAGCGGACCGTTTGCAACATCCCTCTCAGTGTTCAATGACACCAGCCCGAATGGGACGTGGTCGCTCTATATTCAAGACGATGGCGCGATGGACAGTGGCAGCGTGACGCAAGGCTGGGTGTTGAGCATCACGACTTCCAATCTGGCCTGTGTTGCTGGCGCTGCCAATCTCGCCAACCTTGGTGTGAGTTCACAGATTTCAACGAATCCAGTATTCACGAGCAGCAATTTTAACCTGACCATCACCATGACCAATCGCGGCCCGGATGCGGCGGCCTTTGTGACTTTGACCAACACGCTGCCCGCGGGTTTTGTGTTGGACGCGGTCACTCCTTCGCAGGGAACTTGGGCGCAGGCAAACAACACGCTGATTTGGTCGGTCGGAACTCTGGACGCCAGCACCGGAGCGCATTTGACGATGCAAGGGCGACTCTTGCTGGCGGGCAGCTTCAACAATTCCTGCGTTGTCAGCAGCTTTACGCCTGACCCCGACTTGGCAGATAACACCACCTCAACCGCGATTACAGCGTTGAAATCAACCGGCCCCACAATCGTGATCGCTACCAATACGCCTCCGATGCTCGCAGCGATTCCGAATCGCACAATTCATGCAGGTGCGTCAGTGCAATTCACCAATCTTGCCACGGACGCGCAATCACCTTTTGGCGGTCTGACTTTCAGTTTGTTGCCCGGCGCACCTGCGACAGCGGACCTGAATCCAGTTACCGGCCTTTTCACCTGGGCGACGACCGATCAGGATGCGGATACGACCAACCATGTTTCAGTCCAAGTTGCCGACAGCGGCACGCCGCCCTTGACCGATACCAAATCCTTCACCATCACCGTGGTCAGCCGACCATTGATCACCAACATCGCGGTGACCAGCAGCGTGGTGACCGTGACGTGGACGACGTTGCCGGGCCAATCCTATCAACTTCAAAGCGCCACCAATCTGCTCGGAGAGAATTGGAATGCCATCGCTCCCAATCTGCTCGCTCCGGGCGATACGTTGACCCACACCAATGTGATTGGCGTCGGTGATCAACAATTCTATCGCGTGCTGGTGTTGCCATAGTCGCGAGCGGCCCCGTCCCTTGCCGTATTTGCGCGGATCGAATTGAATTCTTTTGCAATTCAGTTTTCTCCTTATCAAACTCCGAGCGTGACATCGCCTCTGGCAATTCTGTTTTACGAAGACCTGATGCCCGGCACGCAATTGGTCAATCGCCTGCAAGACTTGCGTTACCGGGTTCAAGTTGTCTCCACCGAAGCCGAACTCCTGAACTGTGCCGCCACCGCGGGACCGATGTTGATCGTCGCCGACCTGGTATCCAAACGCACCGACGTTTGCGATCTCATCCGGAAGCTGCGCGCCACTCCCACTATTGCTCATATCCCGCTGCTGGGCTTCGCCGATGAGGCCGAAATCCCGTTGCAAATAGCGGCTAAAGAAGCCGGAGCCACGTTGGTGGTGACCGACGCCGCGATCATTCAACACCTCAACCAGTTCATTGAACGGGCTTTGCAAGTCGAGTGAGTAAGCCGGGAAAATGTTTGTTAGTACAAACAAAGTCTTGACCTCCTTCAAATAATTTCTATTGTCGCATCAGTCGCCGCACCCAGAAACCCGTTGAAGTCAGAACTCGCATGGAAGCGAACTTTTCTGCCCTCGCGGGTAAAAGTGTGGAGACGTTCTTCAGGAGAGAAATTATGGCATCAGGTAAAGTTAAGTGGTTTGATAATAAAAAAGGGTTTGGCTTTATCGCCCAGGACACCGGGCAGGATGTATTCGTGCATCACACGTCCATCATGGGTGGAGGCTTCAAAACTTTGAACGAGGGCGAAATGGTCACTTTTGAAGTGATCACCAGCGACAAAGGTTTGAAGGCTCAAAACGTGGAACGTAACCAAGCTCAAGCTTAACCGCTTTGGCCGTTCCCAGCCGCCGCTCCACCGCCCTCGGTGGAAAATAGCATCGCCCGTTGTCGTGCGACCCGGTATGTTCGTCTCATGCCGGAAATGACCCCCGCACCCGTCACCAGCCTCTACGTTCACGTGCCCTTCTGCGCGCAGAAGTGCGAGTATTGTGCTTTTTTTTCCGAGGCGTCCAGCGGGGAACTCATCAATCGCTATGTCAGCGCCCTCCAGCGCGAGTTGGAGATCGTGGCCGTTGATTTGCGCCCGCGCACCATCTTCTTCGGAGGTGGCACGCCATCGTTGCTCAACCTTCGCCAGTGGGAATCGCTCCTTGGCACGATGGACCGACTCGGCCTGCTGGGCGCAGAGGATTTCACGGTGGAATGTAATCCGGCGACAGTCTCGCTCGAAAAGGCGAAGCTGCTGCGATCTCTTGGCGTAAACCGCATCTCCATGGGCGTGCAATCGCTTGACGAAGGTTTGCTCGACCGCTTGGGTCGCGTTCACTCGCGCGAAATGGTTTTCAAATCCTTCGACACTTTGCGTCAGGCTGGCTTTGATAACGTGAATATTGATCTTATGTTCGCCATCCCCGGGCAGACGATGGACATCTGGCACGCGACGTTAGATGAAGCCCTCGCGCTCGGCAGCGAACACCTTTCCAGCTACGAAGTCATCTACGAAGAAGACACGCCGCTTTATGCGCAGTTGAACGCGGGAGAATTCTCCGTGGACGAAGACCTCGCCTGCGACATGTTCGAGGAATTGGTGCAACGCTCCGCCGCCGCCGGTTTTCGCCAATACGAAATCGCGAACTTTGCCCGCGACACCCGCGTCACCACTCCCTCGCCCCGCCCAAGCGGGGAGAGGGCCGGGGTGAGGGGAATTGAATCTAAACCGCCTGCAACTCTCGACCCGCTCCTCCCCGCGCTTGCCTGCAAGCACAACGTGAACTACTGGCGCGGCGGTGACTTTTACGGCCTTGGCCCGAGCGCGACCGGCTACGTGCGCGGTGTCCGCACCAAGAATTGGGCAAACACCCAGCTTTATTGCGAGCAATTGGAGAAAGGCAAACGCGCCATCGAATCCCGCGAGGAATTTCCGCCGCTCAAAAGAGCAGGGGAGACCGCCGCCTTCGGCCTGCGCATGAATGCTGGTTGGCCGTTCGCCGAATTCCAACGCGTTACCGGGCTTGATCTCCGGCAGGATTGGTCCGCCGACATGGACTCACTCGTGCAAAAGGGCTGGGCGTTGCGCACCCCGGATCGTTTTCAACTTACGCCGCAAGGCCTGCGCTTCGCCGACGCCGCCGCCGAACAGTTTCTCCGCTGATACCATGAAATTGCAATTACGCGCGAACTTTTCTCCTGAATCGGCGAGCGACGGCGACTGGGTTCGGAGTCCCGCCTTCAGGCGGTCCGGGCCGCGTAAACGCGGAACTCCAAACCGCACGCCCTAATCCCATGGACCAACTCCCGCCCCTCACAACGTCCACGCTCTATCTCGTCGCCACACCCATCGGCAATCTGGAAGACATCACGTTGCGCGCCTTGCGGGTGTTGAAGGAATGCGATGTCGTCGCCGCCGAAGACACGCGCCGTTCCGGGCAATTGCTTAAACACTTTGGCCTCTCCAAACCGTTGCTCAGTTATTTTCAGTTCAACGAAGCTCGCCGCAGCGAGGAAATCATCGAGCGTTTGCGGCGCGGTGAGAAAGTCGCGCTGGTCACCGATGCGGGCAGCCCCGGCATCAGCGATCCCGGCGAACGCGTGGTGAAAGCCGCCATCGCCGCCGGCTTTCGCGTGGAAGCCGTGCCCGGCGCGTGCGCGCTCGTGGCCGGATTGACCGCCAGCGGTTTGCCGACGGAGGAATTTCATTTCATTGGCTTCCTCCCGCACAAATCCGGGCAACGCCGCAACAAGCTGGAATCCCTCAAAGCCTTTGAAGGCACGCTGGTGCTTTACGAATCGCCCTACCGCATCGAAAAACTGCTGGGCGAACTGACCGAAGTCTTCCCCGAGCGCCAGGTGGTGCTGGCGCGCGAACTCACCAAGAAATTTGAGGAATTCCTGCGAGGCAAACCCACGGAGCTATTGGAGCTGACTAAGAAACGTAGTTTGAAAGGTGAGTTTGTGGTGATGATCGCTTCTGGAGGAGACATCAAACAAACCTTCCAGGATTCAGAATCGTGTTCAGGTTAGGTGCGCTCCATCTGCCAGTTCCTTGGCTTCGGACCACTCCTCTGGCAACGGTTGTGACGAAGTCAAAAATGACTCTACCACACAGCGCAACGCGGCACAGCGGGCTGCTTCTTTTCTGGCGTTTGGATAGAAATACCTCTAGACAGAAAACTGGAACTATGGTTGAACAGGGGCGGCACAAATCAGACCAGACTCAGAGCCAATCTTTTCCAACTTTATGAAGCGAACGAACCCTTTCCAAAAACTGGGACTCGCATTGATTGCTTGCAGCCTGGTGACGCATACCGCATGTGCCTTGGTCACGATTGATAGCGTGCCAGTAGGCAACGCCGGCAACGCCGCTGATCCTGCGACTGGCTATGGCGCGGTGGGTTACGACTACGGGATTGGCAAATACGAGGTGACGCTGAATCAATACACCGTGTTCTTGAATGCTGTAGCGCCGACGGACACTTACGGACTTTACAATACCCAAATGGGTCTGGACGCGAACAGCATGGGGATTGCACGCAGCGGAAACTCTGGCAGTTACTCCTACTCCGTGATTGGGAGTGGGAATCGTCCGGTGACTTATGTGAGTTGGTTTGACTCGGCGCGGTTTGTGAATTGGCTGCACAATGGGCAGCCGGTGGGATTGCAGGCAGCGGGCACAACAGAGACTGGAGCCTACACACTGAATGGTGCGTTAAGCGGGGTTGCACTTTCTCGAAATGCCTACGCGAACTACGGATTGCCGAGCGAGGACGAGTGGTTCAAGGCTGCCTATCACCAACCGACTGACCAAGGCGGCGAAGTGGATGGTTACTGGAACTATCCGACCGCCGAAAACATCGTTCCGCGCAGCCGCAATGCAAACGCGAGCGATTCTTACAGCGCGAACATTTTCAAGACGGACGGCATCGCTAACGCATTCAACAATGGCTATGCGGTGACTGGTTTACTGGTCTATTCGCCCGGGCAGCAGTATCTCACTGACGTTGGCGCGCACGCTTTAGCGGACAGCTATTACGGAACCTTTGATCAAGCGGGTAACGTGAATGAATGGAACGATTCTATAACAGAATCAAACCGGGGACTGCGTGGATCTTCATGGAAGGACAGCGATGTGCAGACTTCGCGCTACGAATCGACGAACCTCGATCCCGACTCTGAGTCCAGCGATCTTGGGTTTCGCGTCGTGCTCCTTACGCCAGTCCCCGAGCCGAGCGTGGTCGGGCTCATTGGGCTTGGAATGCTGTTGGTGATGCGGAAGCGAAAGTGAACCCTGCCACAGTAACATTCAACAATCTGGCGATTCATTTTTCCACGACATCCAGCTAAACCACATTGCTGCGCCCAAGGACGAGCGCAATCCGCTCGTGCCAGATGTTTTCCAACATCAAACAAACTTCCCCGGATTCAGAATCGCCTTCGGATCGAGCGCCAGCTTGATGGTGCGATGCAGGTCGCGGGCTTCTTGGGAAACGGCCAGCGGCCACCAGCGCTTTTTGGCGATGCCGATGCCGTGCTCGCCGGTGATTGAGCCGCCCCACGCCAACACCTGTCGGAACAATTCATCCAGCGCCGCCTCGCTGCGCTTCTTTGCGCCGGGTTGGGTGAAATCCACCATGATGTTCGTGTGGATGTTGCCATCGCCCGCGTGACCGAAGCAGGCGAGTTGCAGTTGGTGTTTCTTCTGCAAGCGCGCCGCGAAGTCGAACAAATCCTCCAGCCGACTACGCGGCACGACGATGTCCTGGTTCAACTTGGTCAGCCCGGTGTCGCGCAACGAATACGAAAACTCGCGGCGAATCTTCCAGACGGCTTCGCATTGTTTGTCACCAAGGCCGGTCTCGATGAACAACGGTTTCTGCGCCCGGATGATTCGCTGCAACGTCTGGATTTCGCTGCGGACGGAATTGCGTTGCCCATCCACTTCCACGATCAGGTGGGCGCGACAACCGCGCAGGCGTTCACTCTTGGTGCGTTTGTAAGCGGCGGCGAGTGTGAACGAATCCGCCAACTCCGCTGCTGCTGGCAGAAAGCCTGCGCCCAGTATCGCATGCAAGGTGCGAACCGCTGACCGCATCGAACTGAAACCCACAGCCAGGTTCGCCCGATACGGCGGGAGCGGCAGCAGCTTGAGAGTGGCTTCGGTGACCACGCCCAACAAACCTTCCGAGCCGACGAATAGCCGATGTAGATCGAAGCCGGTTTTGTTTTTGTGCGTCCGACTGCCGAGGCGGACAATCGTTCCATCTGCCAGCACAACTTCGAGGCCGAGGACGTAATCGCGCGTCACACCATATTTTAAGCAGCGCGGCCCGCCAGCGTTGGTGATGATATTGCCGCCAATGGAGCTTTCGCCCCGGCTCGCGGGATCGGGCGGGTAGTAACGGTTCTGCTTTTCAACTTCCGCCTGGAGCGTGGCAGTGATGACACCCGGTTGTGTGACCACGACGAAATCCCCCGCGTTGATCTCCTTGATGCGGTCCATCCGCTCCAGCGAAATCACAATGCCGCCGCGCAAGGGCACGCAACCGCCGACATAGCCGTGTCCCGCGCCACGCGCGGTTACAGGAATGCCGTGCTTGTTGGCGAAGCGCAAAATCGCAGCGACAGATTTGGTGGAGCGGGGCAGAGCGACAGCATCGGGCAGGTGTGAGGCGAACCATTTGTCCCCGGCGTATTGCTTGAGCGTGGCGGGCGCCAGTTTGATTTCGCCGGGCAGCAGTTTTTTAAGCGTAGCGAGCGAGCGCGATTGCGTTTGGTTCATCGGAAAATCCTTTAGCCACAAAAAGGCACAAGAAGCACAAAACTATTAAGACCCTTATGTTTCAGCCTGGCAAAAGATTGGTTAACGACCTTGGTGCGCGAGGAACTTTGCCGGTTTTTCATCTGGACTCTTTTTGTGTCTCTTGTGCCTTTTCGTGGCGATTCAACTGCGTTAGTCCGGTTTATTCGAGTGGCGTGTCCAGAGTGACGGGGCTGTCCAGAAATTCTCTCGCCTCGGCGGCTTCGGCATCGGGGACTTGGACGAGAATCCCCCCGGCGGCAAGGGCATAACCCTCCATGGACAACGCCGCGAGTTCGCCTTTAATGCTGGGATGAAAGCCAGCGGCATCCAATCGGGAGGCGGTGAGATTGGCGTCGGCTGAATTCAGCGCGGTGGAAACGGTGATGAGTTGCATAATCAAACGGTAGGTTCTTTGGCTGGGTTGCGCAAATCCGCGAACACAATCACGCCAGCACCTGTTTGGATCAAACTTTGGACGACGGTTTCAACCTGCTGGCCGATGTGGCTCTGGCCGTTGTTGACAACGACCATGGTGCCGTCCGGTAGGTAGGCCACGCCTTGACCTTTGTCTTTGCCCTCGCGCACGAGTTTGAGCGACAGCGTATCTCCCGCCATGAGCACGGGCTTCAGCATCCGCGCGAGTTCATGGAGATTTACGCACGTGACATTTTGCAGCGCGGCAATCTTGCCAAGGTTGTGATCGTTGGTGAACAGCTTGGCGTTCAGGTTGCGCGCCAGGCGGACGAGTTTGGCGTCCACGCCGGTTTCCTCCGGGAAATCGCCATCGTGAATCTTCACCTCGTTGCGCTGATTCTTTTGGATGCGTTCCAACATCTCCAGCCCGCGCCGCCCGCGCGCCCGTTTGACCGCATCATGTGAGTC
>ERZ1292630.688-Hain-H41-02um-R3-688-length-34357-cov-7_pt2 | contig 19146 bp, 5 predicted proteins | sample MGYA00564408_ERZ1292630 | MGnify/ENA primary metagenome ERZ1292630 (study PRJEB36523, sample SAMEA6512641) | groundwater metagenome | collected 2019-01-08 | study: AquaDiva: Metagenomics assemblies of 32 groundwater samples
GCCGTGGCCGCCTGTGCCGGTGACGCCGGGGTCGCCTGTGCCGGTGACGCCGGGGTCGCCTGTGCCGGTGACGCGGGCACCTGCGAAGAAGCCACAATTGGATTCGCCTCCGGTGCGCCAGTTGCCGGTTGCGCGGCTGAAACTATCGGCGTCGTCCGTGGCGGTGTGTCAATGGGCAACCACGATGGGGACGATGCCTCCTGGGCCGCACGGATGGTCGTCGACACCTTCGGTTCACCATCGGCGGCTGCTGTAGTGTGGCCTTGCCCAGATGTCGGCAAAAGTAGACCCGCTGCGGCTTTGTGGTCGCCATTGATACTCACGGATTCACAATGTTGTACAGGCAGCTCGTTGGGCACCGCGCGCGACACCGTGGACTCGTGTTGCGTAGAAGCAAGCTGCCGTTCGCGGGGGGGATTGGAGCGGAGGTCCGCATCGGACAGCGCGATCGCAAGGTAATCGGACATGGAGGGTGCGGGCATTTGCGCAGGACCGGCAGGTCCATCGTGGCGCCGCACGCGCAACGGGCCGCGAAGTCGATGTGCCGCACCGCAGGCAACCGACTCGATCTCGACCGCCGCGTCGCGCTGCTTCGACGTTCGCGTCCACAGTTCCGAGTTGACCTCACACCGTTTCCGCATTACTCCTGGCGTTAGCACCTTCGCGGCAAGTGCGGCCAGCCAAATTTGCTCTTGCTGGCCGAGCGCGAGGGCCTTTGAGGGAATCAATCGGGACGACGTGCGAAGGCCCGAGATCAATTCCCCCCCCGCAGTATTGATCAAAAAGTGGTTTCCCTCGTCGTCGGATCGTGTTTCAAGACCACATCCTTGGAGAAGTTCCGATCGAGCGAACAGAAAGAGGTAGCAGCGCGTCGAAATAGGAATCAACGTCGGCGTCTTACTAACCTCGCCACTGTCGGGTGCCTCTTCCTTCGCAGCTGAGCCCAGGTGGCCAAACCGGTCGGCGACAGGAAGGTGAGACTCTTTGTGGGCGAATTCCGTGGCGGCCTGCAATCCGGGTTTGGGACGAGTCACCGAATTGGAATCGTGGGCGGCCGCAACCGTCGTGGGATAAACGATGTCTCCCAACTCTGTGGCCGCGCCCAGTGTGGCCTGATGCAGCAGGGCCACCCGTTCGTAGCTGCGCACGACCATGTGAAGCAGGTCCGGAGCAGAAAGACCAACTTCCGGTCTACCGGAGACCGCGAATGCACCACCACCACTGAGAAGCGCATCCGAGGAATGTCGTCCTTTTGCGGTTTCCGCGGCGATTGATTTGGCCGCCATGCTGCCGGAACGGACAGCGCGGGACGAGTCACCACCTGCAGCGTGCAGCAACGCGGTGGCCTCATCGCGTAAGAACCGATGGGGGGCGCCGCGAGACACATCCCTGCGCAGTTTCTCGAGCTGTCGCGTCATCTCCAACGACTGCTGCCGGAACCCAGCATGCCTCCGCTCTCGCGTTTCTACAGCGTCGGCAGCTCGTTGGCTCAGGTGTGTATCTTCCAGTTCTCGCGAACCCGCTGTCAAAAATCCACCGCAAAGGCGGCGGGAGGGTGGCTCATGCTTGACGGACGCGCGGGTGTTCGTGGACGGCGGACGACTCGTTAACGTAAGCTGGAGCGGCTGGAGATTCGACACGGGTGGCTTTGGAGTCCACGAAGCGGGATCGCTTCTATCGAGCTTCGACGACACGAGTGCAGCGGGTGCGAAATATTCTTCGCCGCCATTTGGCAACGAGCCGCGCTGCTGCAGAACCGCCTCCTGCTGCTGCAAGAGCAGCGCCAGCGCTGGAAGATTCGCGGACTCTGTTATCCGGATGGACGTCGTAAAAAGAAACTGAACGTTGCCGGAGCGGTCCTGCTTGAAGAACACCACACAACGACTCATGGCGAACTTGGGCTCCACGGTTCGGACGTGCGCGGCAAAGTTAGCACAGTGAGCAGCCATGACTGCACGCAAGCGCCCACTCGAAAACTTTTCGTCGCACGCCACGGATTCCGCTTCAAACGTGGCGCAGCGTTCACCGGTACTCTGAAAGCGATCCGACAAGCGATGGTGGTTGACGCGACGCAGCGCAAATGCCAACGTGGGGGACCAAACGACTTCGACGCATTCGTTGACATCCTCTCGCGGCTCGACGAAGCGCTGCAAGATGCCGATGCGAACCGCGTCGCCTCGGCGCTTTGGTTGAAACAAAAAGTCATGCAGTGCGGGTAGCGTGAGGTAGTCGCAGTGAAGGGCGTCATCCTTCCACGATGTAAATTGGGCGCACACGTCGTAATGGTCCTTCCGTCCGTGCTGGCGTTCAAAAAACTCGAATATCAACTGACGGTCGAGATCGCGCGCGGGCCGCCGGGCTAACGTTCGAGTCGTGGCGTCGAAGCTGTACCAACAGGTGGCGCAGTGGTTGAATACGATTGTGTCCGGGACGTCGAACGACAAGCCCTTTGACACCGTGGAGCGGCTAACTCGGCAGAGGTAGCGAAATACCTCGGGATTGACGCCGTCGCCATCCAGTGGATGCGACTGCATTGGGCCAAGAAGGGGGGGACACAAAAGGTGCTGTTCGCGGAGAGGAAGGGAAACAGATGGGTTCCATCACACTGGCATGCCACCCAGCAGAGACAAGTGTTTCCTGTTGGCGTTGGAAACGAGGAATTCCCGGTGCGAGGGGAAGGCGTGATGCCGACGATCAGCGAACACGCCGGCGCTCCATGATCTTCTTTCTCGTCGCCTCCTGCTGTTTCTCCGTGATCTTGGCCACCCAATTGCCACGTATTTTTTTCCAGTTGTCTCGCATCATCTTGTTCCGTTTCCGGCGTCCCTCGGCGAATTTTTTGAAGTCATGAATTTCGCGTTTCGGTGCAACGACGGCTGGCTTCGCGGCGCGCGCATCATCGATGTCGCTTTGCGAAATCATTTCCGTGGCGTGAAAGTCGTCGCGAAGGCGGTCGTACAACGGAAGGGAAACAATCTGGCATTCCTCCGTCGACATCGTGCTCACGTCTTCTCCGGCAGAAGGAATAAACGTAGGAAACGGCGGGAATCCCCTGTTCGTGTTCCAGCCGACTTTACCCAGGATGTGCGGCTCGTCATTCATGCGAACGTAGGCGCCGACGTCGCACGGCAGACGAGAGGCGACGTAGATCAGATTTTGCTTGAAGTCGATGCGGTAGACGGGGACGTTGTGGCAGTGCATACGGTGTGCGCCCGTCTGCCCCGGCTGTCGGGTGCCCGGTAGCACCCGTCCCTGGCCCTCCGTGCCGATGCTCCCGGGCCGACGCTGCCATTTCTTGTCGCCGAGCCACACGACGCCGCCGTCGTGGCCGTAGCGGAACATGACGCCTTGGTAGCCGAAGTCGGTGTATTGAAAGGCGAGCTGGAGTTCCTGACCTACCTTGAAGTGGCGCACATCGAGCCGCGTGCCAACGGGCACGAACGCGTCAGGAGTGATGCGGAAGACGCTATTCACGTGTTTTACCGCGACACGCTTCGACTTGTAAAATGCAGTCACGTGAGGTTTGTGAAATTCCGCCGGCACGTTCATCGCGCCAATCAGCATGGAGTCATTTCCGTCCCGTTCCTTGGTGCGATGCGCAACAACCTGATTGTCGGGCACCCAAATCGCGGTCAGGTCCATTTTGTTCCCTAGGTCATCGTACTCGGTTTGCGTGAAGGCCTTCACGCCGATCAGCCCCGCGCGGACGGAGTAAAACATGTTGAAGTCGCCAAACGGCGGCGGGTTCTCCCAGAGATGCGTGTCTTGATACAACTCGGGAAACTTTCCCCGGAGGCGCATGAAGCCGTCGTACTTATCCTCGCGGATTGCGTCGTAGGTCGTCTGCAGTTGGCCAGGTTGCCACTCGCGCGGATTGTCTGCGATCTTCGGGTACAGCGACATGCGGTCTCCGTGGTCGAACAGGTAAGGATAGTAGCAGTGGTACATGTCCCGCCAACGCTCCTCCATGATCGTGGGGTAGCAGCGGTACCAGTCTGAGCGGTAGCGGATGCGGTCGCCCGGGCCCACACCGGTGGTGCTGCGAGCGCTTAGCACCAGCACCGCAACAGCGCGCGGCGCCGCCCATTGACCGGGCGCAAGCGATCGCAGGCGATCTGCCGCGCAGGACCTCCGCAGCATGTATTTTTCGAGGTGAATGCTGCTGGGTGGGTGGGAAGCGATCACGAATCGACAGCGTTACTTAGTTCGTCACGAAACGTTGGCAAATCTTTGGACTCTCACGAAGAGCAAGGGAACGCTACAGCACCGGCTGGTCCGCCTCCACGTCTTGGCGCAATGACCAGGACTGCTGTTGAACGGCGATTCGGTCGAGTCCCCGCCGGTTGATTTCGTCGACGGTCGCGACTTGGCCGGTCGCACCGATGCCGCTTTCGCCGGGGCTGACAGTCATCGAGCCGATGGCGAGCGAGGCGGCGGCGGGGCGCTGCGACATGAATCCTTCGTGAACGGCTTCCTGTTGCATGCGACCGACGGCGTTCGCGAAGAATGATCTCATGCTACCGCGGCCCTCTTTGGCCACCGTGCGGGCGGTGCCTAGACCCCCCTCCCCGACCGAACGACTACCGGATTGGTCTACCGAGTGCCATTGCTGCCCGTCGAATTGCTCCGTTGGCAGCCACACGTCTCGCGCATGCGCAGCGACACGGCGGGCACAGACACCGGTCGGCTCTCCTCCGGGACTGGGAAGGGGGTATCGAAGGTGGTGCCGGAACCCACTCGACGCGGCGGAGCCGTCTGCGTGAATGCGGCCAACGCCGTGCCACGAACGCGTCGCTCGATAGGGACGAAAGTATGTTTTCGGGGCAAGGACGTCGAATGCGTCATCTTGCAATTCGGTGGCGGACGGGGCGGCCGCGTCCCAAGGTCCGGCTCGAGCCGGAACCGAGTCACCCCCGTAGCCTTGAACGAAAATTAGGCGGCCAGGTAAACAGCGATCAGAGCGGCCAACAAGACGTCTCACGGCATACGCGCATTCAGAGGCGACTTTCGATGAATCTTGCTTCGTGACTCCAGCGGCGGTGGGGAGGGCCGTCAATATGGTGGTCCACACTGGAGGCGAGTCTGTTGAAGCGGATTGATCGTCTCCGATGACGACACCCATCCTCCAGTAGCCGGCGACATCGGCGTAAATGCACGGCGACCACGCGGTGCCGGACGCAGCGGGCGCTTCAATCATTTCGGTGGTCGACGTTCATGTGCGGCAGGGACCTATAGGTGCGCTACAGCCGGCTGACTTTTCCCCCAACAAGCACCGCGTTGCGCACAATCACCAAGCCAAGCAACATGCGGGGAGGGTGTTGCCGCTTGATGTTGAACGTTGCCACGCCACACGCAATCTCCAGTCACAGCCCCTCCCTCGCTCTCACTAAAAAGGATTTTCTTCCTGCGGTCGTCTCATGCGCGCGGCGACCAACAAGCCACTACTCACCATCATGCACAGCGTCTGCAGTAGCAGAGCCACGCCCGGCCAGGAATCACTGCTTGTGTTGTACGTGTCGGCCATTTTCCAAATCGCAATGGACATGCCGGCTAGGCCAAACGTGGCGGCGATAAAGAAAAACACGCGTGCCCGAATGCCGTCGCCGTCATCCGTGGGACCTCCTCCGCCGAACATCGCTGCGTCGTCGTCGTTGCTTTCTTGAAGCGCCTTCACGTTGACGAGCCCCATCAGCACCATCATCACGCAGCACAGCAGGCCAGGTAGCCACATGACGAAGACAAATTTTTTCTGTGCTTCCGCAGCGAAGGTCGCTCCGTCTGCGAAAAGGAACCACGACATGGCAAAGGTGGCCCCCGAGAAGCCGTGCAGCAAGCCCATCACTTGGGGCGAGAGATCTGTGTGAGGGGTGGCTGCATTCACAGGACAGGTGCGCTGGCGACGCGGATCCATCGATCAATCGCGTCCATGTTTGCATCGTTGGGAGGAATAATGCAAGAAAGGTTGGCCAACTGTACACGTAAAACTGCGTTGTGTTGAATGGGTTTAGCGGGTGTCGGCTGCGGGGGCCGAAACTGCGAATCGATCCAATAAGAGGGTCTCCTCGGCCATCGTCGAAGCCTGGAGAAGCAGGGCACCTCGTTCGGATGCGGGCAGCGAAGCAAGCAGTCGGCAATATCGCCATACCACTCCGCGCTCTTCATCGGTGAGTCGAGTCCAAACGACGTCTGCTTGCGGTGAAACGTTCCGGTCATCGACTGACGGCGATGGTGCGCGAAGTCGAACAGAGACACTGCGAGCCGCGACGGTTTCGCTTGGGGAGTGACCCGCGAGGGTTTGCTGTCCCCCGCTCTGCGGTCGGCTCTCAGATGGTGAGCGGGGCCGAACGCTCGCCGATGACTTCGCCACTCCCCATGGCGGAGATGTGTCCACACGCGCGACCGCTCGCCTGACCATGCGGTTGTGTGCCGCACCCATCCGTTTCAGCTCATCGGTTGGAAGGCCGTGGCTCATCTTCACGACCTGAGGGAGAGGAGGAAGTAGGACCAACGAGCGACGTCGTGAGTGTGCCATCGCAAAACAGGGGCAACGATGTAAAAGAATGGGTGAGCGTGCTGACATGCCTCAAGCGTCGTCGGGTGTCTGTCCGGCAGACCCGCTGTCCTCCTCGACAAGCTCCAAGTTGTGGGCGAGCTGCAAGCCGCGCATGGGGTCCCCCAACGACTCCAAGCAGCGACACCACGTGTTCAAAGGATCGGCGACGACATCTGCCGGACTTCCCGTTGCCGGTGCAGGTGAACGATTGCACAGCGTGGACACCTCTCGCATGCTAGGGTGCGTCGCGGTCACCCAGGCCCCTTGGGCGATTTCACCTTCCAGTTGGCCGGTTCCCCAACCTGCGTAGCCAAGAACCACCATGCAGTCCGATGCCGACGCCTCTCCTGCCCTGATCTTGGCATCAATTTCGTCCAATTTGCCAGACATGAACAAGCCATCGCCTATGCTCGTGGCGTCGGTGACATTGTTGATCTTGTGAACCAAGAAAAGGGCTTGCTTCTGCGACGGCGCGCTCGCCACCGGTCCGCCAATCATGACGGAGTTCTGAGCGAGAGCAGAGTTGAACAGTGGGTGAAAGTTGCTGGGAACGACCGACCAGACAGGCAGGTAGCTGCCCTCCACGCTGTAAAGCGGCTTGTTGATGATGATGCCGATCGTGCCATGATCATCGCGGCGCAGCACTAAAATCACGCTGTGTCTGAAAAAGGGCGATGTCCACGGATGAGCGATGAGCAGCGTTGCGGTTCCAGCCGCTGCCGTCGATGGTGCGGGCAGTCCCACGGACGATTCGCGGTGTGTCAGCGGCAGCAAATCACTCGCCTCAAATTTCGGTACTTGAGTTGCACCCACATCCTCTTTGTTCGAGTGTCGACGAGACACGTCAAGCACGTTGTTCGTCACTTTGATCCCCCGGAAAACAGCGTTGAGACCGCCGAGCGGCGGGACCTGCCGGAAAGCGTTTCGGACCACTGCGGAGACAGAAATCGATGGCTTGCCCGGCAAGTACAAGTCACGGCCTCCGTTGGCGTCGCGCATGAGGCGTTCGACCGTTGCCTTGGCTTCCACATCGTCAGGGCCCAGCTGAGGACTTCCCACCCACTCGTTGGATCCGTGATCGTAAAATTTTTGCGGTGGCGCACTGAGCAATATCCGAGTGCAAACGTTTTCGTCGATCGACCGGGCGTTTTTTAGAAGCGTGCGATACGAAGCGCGAAATAATTGTTGCATCGCCTGAATGGTGAAGGAAAAGCTAGTGTGAAAAGACGAAAGGCCAACCGGACTAAGATTGAGCATTGACGGCACCTAACCTACAGAAGGGTGCGCCATCACTCGTGATGAAAGAACCGTTGCGCAAGAGACACACCAAAGCCACCCCACCTTCAATTAGTCAGAGAGAGCCGCCGCGAGGCGCCGCCACAAGCGTCGCCGCACCGATTTGAGGGCTGAGTCAGGTGAGTACGACGCAGGAAAATCAACAGCATACTCCCACCCGTCCCTGTCCGTCTCTCCGTTTGGCGTCCGGTACCACTCCGACACCCAGGTGGTTCCAGGAGGCGGCCGCCGAGAGTCGTCTCTGGATTCCTCCACCGTGCCATCCCGATTGGACCAGTGAAAGCGATCCGTGGGCAGCCGCCGCTTGCCCCATCCCATGATGGGGAAGAAGCGTTCGTTCTCATAGATCTCGACGCAGGCGGCAAAGTGAGCCAACGAACGGTTCGACGCTGCAGCCACGATGGCACCTGACGTCGCCGGCGTCGTCGGGGTGAAGCAAACCGAACTGTGCAAATTTTCGTTTTCCTGCGTTGTCTGACGCTGCGAAATGACTGACCAATCACCGTGTTGCAACACCTCGACGGTGGCAGGCTGCTTGATGGCCAGTACCCAACGCCGACGCCTCAAGAATGCCGTTTCAACAGACATTTGCGATTCGGATTGCTCGTCATCGCCCGCGGTGAAGTAGGGACCGTCGTAGTTGCGAGAAAACGTCCACCCGGACAACGTTCCCTTCGCGCGGCTCAATTGCCAATCCTTCGGATTCAATTTGAACTGTGCGGCTAGTTCCTGTTTTGTACGCCGATTGTTTCCGAATCGCATGTCTGGTCCATCGGAGACCAGCAGGGTTTTCGACCAACTAGAGGCAATTTTCCTCTCATGCTCGTACAGCTCAATTACGCTCCCCAGTTCCGCAATGCCACCGAGGTGGTCGAACTCTCGCGGTGGTCGAACACGATTCGGCGTGAACACAACTCGATCATTTAGGACGTCTGCTATCGTGCCGGTGGCGGTCGCGACGTCATGGAGGAGGCCGGAAACCGGATCTGCAACGACACCCACGATGCCCTTCCCCACACCCACCGCCAAGCCGGCTGCCCCGCGCTCGACGAGGCCTTTCATCGGCTTTGTGAAAAGTCCTGTGACCCCATTCAGTAGTCCCCGAATTGTGCCGGGTGCTTTCCCCCTAACCATCGGACGCGCATCTGAAGTAATCCCGGCAATGCGAGAGCCGACTTTTGCTGCGTCTCGAACAACGTTGAGGGAGCCTCCAACGAGCGAGCATACAAGGTTGGAGGTGCCGTTGCTCAAGGCTTTGACGAATGCCTCTGGACTGCCCTCTGCCAGTCCATCAACGGGATCGCTGAAAAACTTCACTGTGCTCTTCCCCACTGACGCGAAAAGCCGAATCGGCGCTCCCACGAGAGGAACACTTGAAACGTATTGAAATATGAGTGCGGCAACTTGGGTACGGATTTGACGGCTGTAGAAGTCAGCCAGTTGTTGAACGATGACCGACGCGCGATTGTCCAGCCGCTCGGCGACGTACCCAGCAGCGCCGACTTCGACGTCTTCGAGCGACATGGCGAAGAACGACACGATGCCACCAACTCGCTTCGCGACGACGTCTTCCTCCCGCTGGCGCGTGAACCATATACGGAGCTTCAACGGATTGATTGCGATTTTGTCAATAATGACGGTGGAGGTCATGAATCCCTCGCCGGATGTCGATGGGCACGTCAGCGCCAAGGACTCTTCCGTGGCACACTCAAACGAAACCGGTGCTTCGGTGAGCGACTGCACCGCCGCGACGGTCCGCAGCAGCCGGCTCACGAGGACGTCCCCGCCTTTCACGATGACAGGTTGGACGTCACAAAACACGTCGTCGAACAGATACATACCGGGCAGGCCGGAAAGGTGCCGGTGAGCTGAAATGGTGACGCACCTGGCTTGCGGCTGGTCGCGTTGGAAGAACGCACACACCGGATAGAGGGGCTTATCTTCGGTGGAATTATCGACTTGAAAGTCGTGAATTGCCAGTCGCGTGCGTTCGGATGCGCCGGTGATAACTCGGTCGAGAACGACATCGCGTAATGTGAAGTTAAGAATTTCGGCGGCATCGTTGCACAAGCTGATCGCGACGCGCCTAAGAACAGCGCGCAGCTTCATGTCTCGCTGGGAAGGAAGTTTTTGATGCGTGACTGCGTCTCCTCTTTTCGCTCGAATTTCAACGATGACTTGGCCCTTCGCGCCACGTTGCACGCCGGCGCGAAATCCGCCGTCAGAAGTCGCGGCTCCCGAATGAGATGTCAAGTCCACGTCGAATGCGGCGTTCAACGCCATACAGCGAACGGTGACCGAGGGCGATCGGCAGTCCTTCACTAGCGGTCGGAGCGAGAATGCGGGGACCAACGTGCGTTCCCCGCTGGCGGGGTCGATCACATCGACCGGCGCTGAGCATCGGTTGATCATCAGCCACGGAGGAAGATCTGGGACCTGAATGACGACGAACAGGGAAATGTCCCCCTCCACGATGACCACCTCGACCGGGACCGATTCCTGGTGTTGTCGCAAGAGGCAGACGTGTTTGTCCAGGATGTCGATAGGGAAGCTGTGACTGAAGACGTTACCAGTCCCTTGTCGGTCGGTGGAAATGGCCATCTTCGCAATTTCACCTGATGGTTGAGCCTCGGTGCAGTAGAGGTGCATGGCGCTCCGGTCGCGAATGCGCACGTGATTGATGTAGGATGACCCGGCACCATTTGCTTCCTGGGCGATGGTGACCGGAAAGGGGCAGCGATTGACGGCTACCCACCGAGGCACCAAAGTGATCAGCCGACAGCCAACGTCCGTGCTCATGAATGTCGTCTTGTAGCACAGATGCATGCAGTCGTTTCTGTCGTTGCGAAGTTCGACTGGTGCAACCGTCCCCGTGACGTGAAGAGGCACAAAGTCGGCGGAGACGTAGTCCGCAACGGCCAGTTTGACGAAACAGGTGCTTGTTTCCTCATCGTCGTCCAGTACTGGGTAAATCGAGACGGGCTGCTGCGACGCCGGGAGCAGTTTGAAACAGTTTCGCAACTCGGGCCGGTCATCGCCACGACGCAGCACTGTAATAGGCACGTTCGTGTGATTCAGGATGATGAATGGCACTGAAACAGACATTTCGTGGCTTGAAAGGCGGACGTCAACCACCATCTGACGCTTGGGTGTGTCGGTCGTTGTCAGCGAAATGGCTACTTTACTATCAAACAGCTTGCATTCGAATGGGTCAGATTCAAACACAGCCGTTTCGTCGACGATCAGCCGAGCAATCATCTCGGCGCCACAGGCTCCAAACGACCGAATGTTGCCAATTCCACCGGGACCGACGCGCACCGTTTCCCCGGGTTGTGACACCACATCGATGCGTAGGGGCACCGTTAGGTTGTTGCGCACCTTCACACCACCGCCAATGGTGACGTCAAAGCGTGGAACCCCACCTAGCATACCACCTGGCTGGCTCGCGATTTTGAAATGACGGCGATCTGCGATTGGAAAAGAAGCTGTGCATTCGAGAATATCATGCACCGACCTCACGTCCCCTTCGCAAAGGGGCAGTAAAGACCCCTCCCCCACGACGACGGACGAATTGAGGTCCGCGAGATGCGGCAAGTACCTGACGTCGGCCGGGTTCATGCGACCCAAACCCAGTAGAAGAATTGGCACATCTAGGGAATTTGTGAAGGAAATGACTGCACCCGTAGCGTGGATAGGTTCGACGAAGATGGAAGTGCAGCCTTTGGATCGGGTCACCCGGCAAATGGCGCGGGACAACCGCGCACTAATCCTCTCGCGGTGCAAGGGTAACGGAACGGATTCGTCCCCCACGGTCAACGTACAAGCCGTTGCCGTCCTCAGCGCGACCTGCTGAGTGTGGCCACTGGCGATGATGCTGTCCACCTTTCGCTCGTTATCGGTGATTTTCACTTCAACGTCCAGACAATTCGTCACACTGACTTCCGGGGATAAACTTGCCGCCGTTGGTGACATGACCTCGCTGACGGCCGGCGTCCAAACTTTGAACAGCGATGTGGCTAGCTTCTGAATGGCCACCACCGACCGTGGATGCGCAGCGACGAGGAGGGATTCAACGTCGACCGAAATCGTCACCTGGCCGAGGGGGCAAGCCGCGTCTTTCGTGGTACCGGAGGTCAGGCGAACGATGCACCGCTCTACAATCGGCTCCCAATTTGAAATGTTGTCGTTCAGCCAATACAACTTGCCGCTTGCAGTGATGGAAATTTCCCCAGTGGCACTGATTTGGGCCGCGATACCTTGCACGAGCACGCGCGACTGAATAGCTGCCGAATTGGAAAGGACAACATCCAATGTGCTGCACTGAACATCCGCCATCACGGCCAGGGCCGGGGTCCCCTCTTTGGAGCGCCAGGGGCCCTTACCACCGGATTGCGGTTTCGTCCGCTCCAAAACGGGCAGCGTCGGAGGGGGCACTGCAGGCGCCAAAGCGACTGACAGTTCACTCGCGATCAGACTTGCATCATTTAGCAGCTGCTGCGAGAGGTGAATGCTGATCGGTTGTACGGACGCGGTGATCGACCGGGAACCTTGCGAACTACGTACGAAATCCGCCTCTGCGGAGCTTGGCGCCAACCATTGGCATGCGACCGAATCTTCAGCGGACAACTCCTTCACGCGAATTCTACCTGACTGTTGAAGAGAGTCCCCGTCAACGACAGAGCTACCCACGACCTCACATGACACGCGCATCGTCAAATTTTGATCACCTGCTCGCGCAGTGACGGTCGCACCGATGTTTGCCTGAAACCGCACAACCTGACGACGATGATGTGAGGCGTTTACCGAAGTCAAAGTCGACGGAGCCACTACGCGGACCATGGTGCTGCGATACTCAACGTGACAGGTCGCCTCGGTCACCAACGTCGACCCATTCCCGAATGCCACGAACGATGACCATTCGTGCGAATCATCCGTGACGACCAAAGTCCCGTTCGTCAGGCGCAGCTCACAGAAATCGTCAAGCACAATGCAAGGTGGGCACGGTATGGTCGCGACGAGGGTCAGGGTGTGACCACCGAGGTCGAGCGTCATGCAGCGAACATCCCCCGTGATGGCAACGTGCAGAAAACTCGCGGGGCTCAATTCCTGCGGGTGCGCCAACGTCATGACGGGTGACGCGGAATTCAACACCATGCTCGGGGCCGGGTCCTTCTGGCCGAAAAAGTGCTCGCGCATGGGCAACCACAGGTGCATCACGCCACGTCCGACAAGGTCCTTCGTCACAAGGACGACGACGTGGGGGAGTTCAGCACACACGGTTTGCAGGGTGTCCGTGGCGGACACCGGTGCAACGAGCACAGCTGACCCCTTTCCGAGTCGCACGACCGGCGTGCATTCTTGCTTACCATGCACCATCACGTCTTCAAACTGAAGTTTTTGCTCCACAAGGCCGGAAACGTCTCTTCGAATGCTGAGCGCCATGCCGTTTGCCGCGAGCACGATGCCACCTGGCAGCTCGACCTTCACCTCTGCGAAATCGGCAAAAATGTCGAGGGATGAGCGGGGGGCGTCGATCGTCGGCTGGGGCTTGCTGGGGGTTAGATCGTTCGATATTGCCGAGGACGGGGCTGGCGCAGTTTGACCGTTGGCCGATGATGTAGAGTGCGCGGCGTGGCGCAGAAGGAGAGAGTAATTTTCCGGTGTCAGGTGAGCGTTCATTGAAGGCACAGACACCTTGACGTCGGTGGCTTTGACTTGTTTCTCTCCCAGATTAAATTGGACGCGGCAATCCAACAGATCCTCGCGACGAGTTGAGCAAAACAGCACATGGTCGTCGATAGATGCGGTTGTGTCGCACAGTCTAATGAGGAACACTTCCGTTGGAATTTCGGCAGAATGGCCAATCAAATCGTTGTGAATGCTGAGCTTCCCAGGCCGAAAAAGAAGTCTTTTGTCTGTGGGCAACAGCGGCCAATAAACTTGTGGATTGTCGATGGTGATATTGACTTTGGTGAGGTCCGAAACCTCGTTGAGTGCCTTGGTCGTCTCTGCGGAGGCACGCTTCTTCACAACTTCCAAATTCTTCATGACCGAGGCCGCGTGTGATGCGGATCGAGCGATCTCTTGAAACAAGGTGAGATCAACGTCAACCGTAATGGCTGACAATGTGGCTTCGATGGATGACACGAACTTTGGGCCCACGTCGCGACACGTAGAGTTGTCAATTGTCATGACAGTTGCCTTCACAGCGTCATTGTTCGATGTGAAAATGGTTGGTTTCGCACTCCCTTGACGAGACACGGAAAAGTCTCCGACTTGAATGCGCGAGCTGCCGGGGTCGGATGAAAACCGTGATGTCCCGATTTCTCCTCGACACACGGCAGTATTTTCCGGTGAAAATAGCTGGAAGCCAACCGACCGTGTTACACACGTGAAAGTTGTCGACATCCGCGGCGTAGTTGGGGATGCCGCGTCCCTGGAAACGTCATCGACAAATATCAAGCTCATATCCACGAGTTTTCCGACGACGATAGGATCGATCGCTAAAGACACGTCGTCAATGGTGAGCATCGATTCGAGGGAAGACTTGACGAAAACGAAGGCCTGGTGCTGCTTGTCGTGGTCACCGCAGACGATGAATTGAACAGGGGGGGACACCCGGTGATTCCAAGCGGTGACGGTGCCAAGTGACAGTCGCTGATCACGCCCGCAACTTTCGAAATGAAATGTCGAGAGCGCTACTTGAGCGAAGCAGCTCTCAGGGGCACCAGCATCGCCACAATGCACAAGGCAACGCTGCATGTCGAGCATCAACCCCCGGGGAGTTACCGCCGGAGTCGATGTATTGGCGGTCACCACATCGTTTTCCGTGACATCGGGCAACATAATGTTTCCATACAGAATCGCTTTGAGGGTAGAAAGTGACGGTCGCGAAGCCGTCAATGTAGTCTCTCCAACCCGAACACGGGCGGCGGTGGCGTCGATCTCCAAGGTCCCGTTTCCTGGACAATCTAGCAGCCCGGGCACACGCAGATTCTTCCACTGCACCATCGTCGACTCCATGCTGTTGACATTCACGGATTCCAAGGAAGCGCGGAAACAGTTCATTCCACCGACGGCATCGGTTGCAGCGAGCGACGCCTTCGTCCAGCTGACGATGACCCTCTTGGGTTTAGGTTCCGTTGAACCTCCTGGAATATGAACTTGTGCGGATCGCCGACCGTAGCTCATCAAACGATAAACTGCTGGCATCCACAATTCGAAGTGTGTTCCTTGAACGAAGACAGACGTTTCATTCGAACGCAGCACCACTCGAAGCACATGGCCATCGCCTTCCGCCTCCTCCTCCGCTATGTGCTCGAGCATACGGACGCCGTCTACGAGGTCGTAAACTTCGAGTCGTTTCAATGAAAGTTCCGTCATCTCCCCCTGGACGTTGACAAGCAAGTCAGTCGCGGTCAAATTGCACCATTCCGCTTGACCGGACAATGCCTTTAACTGGGTGGTGCGTACGTTAATCGTGATCACTGTCGACTGACTTTCGCGTTTTGTCACATCGTTCGTAGACTCGGGAAATCGAAGAACGTTATTGTACAGGAGGTCGACGGCAGCGATGATGTCTCTCGGAGACAACGTCAAGGAAACACGCGGTATATCTATGTCCATTCGCGGTGGTCCATCTGCAAACTTGAAAGGAGAGAGCAGCTTCAAGCGAAGTGACGCCTCCGAATTTGCTTGGGGCTCGACCAGTTGCGCTCCGTGTTCATTTCCCACCGAGAAGGTTGAAACTGTCAGGTCGACGACCGCACCTGCCACCGTCGAAAACATTCGCAGAATCACCTCATCGCAACGAGCGGACCAATTCACGGTTTCCGACGCGTGACGTTGAAATGGCAACAAGAATATGCCGTTAACGAGCCGAACCGATACGTCCACGAATGACGGAGTTGATGGGGCGCTGTCCGCTGCGCGAAACACATCGGATTCAGGGAAGTGAAGAGTCCCGTTGCTCACATCCGGTCGAGGGTGAGTGGCGGCGGTGAGCAGCGGGGTGACCACCCCTCCCAGCATGCGATTGACGAGATTCATCACGGTCAACATGTCGAAAGTAGCGTCACAGTCGCGAAGCAACAAGTCGAATATTCCGCTGCGCGTGGGAAGGGCAGGATCAAGACCACAGTTGCGGAATGATAGGCGCAGCGCGGGGTCGGATGAAGTTCGTTTCCGCAGCAATTTGAACGGACCCTGGTTAGCTGTGGCATCGTCGGCCGAGAGCAAAATGTTGACGGAGCTGGCTTCCGTGACGTCAACGCACAGGTGCAGGCCATTCAACGAAAATTCAGACTCAACGCCCCATTCCTGGTCCAACGCATCTGCCAGTGTTTGGCAATTCGAGTGGCACAAATGCAACGCCAGAGCCGGCAATTCGGCGGTTACTTGCAGCCAAAATTTTGGCGCATCAGTCGCCGTCGTCGTCGTCGTTTGACGCTTCGGTGCTGCGGCGACGCGAAGAACCATTATTGTGTCGATCAGTTCACCGAGAAAACATGGTAGTTCGTCGGTTCCTGCAAAAACGTGGGCGCCACGATCGGGACAGTTTACTGCAACAGAGGTGAGGCCGGAAACTGGTATCGTAACGTTCGCAGAAATGGGCATCTCCGCCACGGCTTGCTTTACGTCCGCCACGTAAACACCGCAGGCACTTCCCACACTGATGATGTTGCTGTCATTAGAAAAACGCCCAGAAAACCGCAATGTGTTCGCTTGAAGACGAAACACAGGCTTGCTCAGTTCGTCTGCATCCGAGAAAAAATGCCAGGCCAGTACTTCAGCGGACACGGTGATAACAACATCCTGGTGCGGTGTTGCCGTCGCTTCCGTTGCCACGTGCACATTGCTTTTCTGCGATGGTTGGCTATCCGCCGCAGTATGCCATTGAATGAACATGTTTGCGATCCTTTCGGCTCCGTCGAGCGACGTCCGCAGCGTTAAGCCTGAGGTGGACACGGTTGCTCGCAGCGCATCGGTTGTAAGAACTGGAGATCCAATCACGGCGTTCACGTTGACTGAAGGAACCACGGTCCAACCGAGACGGCCTGACAGCGTTGCAATGCGGGCACATGCACCATCAAGTTGCACATACACGTCGGAGTAACGATTTGACTCGTCCGACGAAGTCGCTTTGCGTCCTCGTTCCTCTTTTGAAATTGGAGCTGCGAGGACAGAGAAACAACCAAGGTCGATAGACAAACTGTCGGATTCAGGCATCGTGCGTTCCAGACTTCCGATCAGCGTTATCGTCGGTGCGTGGGCTTCGATGTTGATGTCCGCTATCAATTTTCCAAACACAGTTTGTTGAATTTGCTCGCTCGTGTTATTGAGAAGCTGTGAACCAACATCTTTGGCTGACTTACCGAAAAAGTTGAACGACACACTGGATGGTGGTGTGTAAAATTCCGCGAACGTCAGAAGAAAGTCGATGTCCGTGAACAGACGGATGGGCTGAACAACGCAATCCATTTCGAAGTCGACGTCAGCAGCGTTTCCCCTGGGGACCACGGGATGGGATTCGAAGCAGATTGCTAACAGAGGGCGATCCGCCACCTTCCCCAACTGATAGGACTGCCAAGTCGTATTCAAGGCCACCGGAAATGAGTCTAGACTGAATCTCGTTGCGTCGTAGTTGTTGACTGATGATGGGGCAAGTGCCGCTAGTTGCGGAAGGCACAAGGCGCTAGCGGTTGGATTGTTCACGCGGAAATCTTCCCATAACATACGAACTTTAACATTTCCCGTTGCTTCTCGTTTTGTCAAATGCACCGCTACGTTGGTTGCCGAAACCGTGCACGGTTGCCAAGCGGTCCTACGCGTTGTCCACTGAAAGGAGCCAAGACGAACCGCGATGCTCAGCCAGCAATACTCCGGAGGTTTGGTTTGAGGCGCGACGTCAACTGGAGAACTCACGCCATATTGCTGTTCGAGCTCTGAATAGAGTTCCTCTTCTTCCTTGCTTTCACCGGACCACCACGATGACCACGACTTTGGCTTAGTTTGCGATAGAGCCCTTCGACGAGAAATTTCACCGGCAAGTTCTGCGTAGCAACTTGTTCTTGCATCGGCAATGCCGCGAAAGCTCATCAATCGTTCGCATCGCTTCAAGTCGTCGGCTTCACTTTCTGAAAGTTCTTTAAACACTTGCTTGTAGAACAATCCCTTGTACGTGGCGACATTCGAATTGTCGCCAGCATCAACATCGAGAGGTGGTACGCGCGAACTGCTGCGTGAGACTTCCGAAATGAGACGAAGAATCGCCAGGTACTGAATTTTGTCCACATTCAGTCCGATAGCATCTACTACGATGTCCGCAAACAGCGCTGGGACATGCAGCAATTTCGTTGTGCTCTTACCGAAAACGAGGGCCATTTTGGCGGATCCTCGAATCGGACCGAATACTGCCGAGCGGCGCCCAGCTTGCTCTGCGGTTGACATGGCCTGACCCCACCGAGTGAGATCATCTCGGAGATCGTGACAGGATGCACCATCCGTCGGACAGCAATACATCATCAGCACGCCTTCTGCAGTTTTTTTCGTGTCATCTTTCGACGCAGGGTCGACAAATTGAATGCGCCAGTCGTCTCCGGCAGTTTGTAGTTTCAAACGATCAATCAATATTCCGACGCCCCGTGGACGAACATCGGAAGCGTCGAATTCGTAGCGAAGGTGAACCCGACGAATTTCGATGATTAAATTGTTGAGAATGGTCTCTCCAAGATGAGATAGGTACGTTTGAGACGGTTCGGTGGACGCGGCTTTACGTTCCTTTTCGAGAACCAAAAGAAGACGCATTTTTTCCCGGAATAACCGTTCAACGATTTCTCGCGGTTCCAAATCTGACAGATCTCCCGTCACGCAAATGACCACGTCGTCAATATTGCAGACGCATGGCTTGGACGACAGCGACGTCCAAGGAATGCTGAACGTGATTTGTTTGCACACTCCACGGGACAATCGAATGGGCAAGTCGAGTCCCTCCAGGGCGTCGTCTCGCAGAACAACGCTTTCGATGGTACCCACGCCGGCCCACATTGAAACTTGCAGTTGCTCGCGCTGCACATGAGCGAACGAAGCTAACGCGGCGATGATTTTGTCACTGATGGCACGATGAAGCATCTTTTTTAGTACTGTACGTGATGATCGATGACAAATGGAACACAAGCACCGTGATGACCATCGATCGTGAACACATGGAAAATGCCGAGAGAACACACGGTTACGGTGACTCGGTGGTCGGACCGCCCATCCCTTTGTGCCAAAGCTGTTGGCGATCCCTGCTTCCG
>ERZ1292630.2053-Hain-H41-02um-R3-2053-length-19123-cov-5_pt1 | contig 19123 bp, 10 predicted proteins | sample MGYA00564408_ERZ1292630 | MGnify/ENA primary metagenome ERZ1292630 (study PRJEB36523, sample SAMEA6512641) | groundwater metagenome | collected 2019-01-08 | study: AquaDiva: Metagenomics assemblies of 32 groundwater samples
CACGGTCAGCCGACGAACGGGTGTCCAGTCAAAGCCGATACGCGGCTGCGCCACACCACGACCGTTGATGTAAGTCGTGTTGGCAAAACCATAACGATTAACGAAGTTGGGATTGAGCGCCGGGCGGCTGTTTCCGCCGAAAACGTCATAACGGATGCCGTAGCTCAGGTTAAACGTCTCAGCTACCCGCCAATTGTCCTGAATGCCGAAGGTGTAGGCATCATATTCAAACTGTGCTGCTGCGTCATTTTCATTGAGTGTGACTGCATTCTGATAACGCAGACGCTGGGCATTGCCCGCCTGGAAATCGGCGATCGAGTCGAAATAATAATCGCCCGCGCTACGTTGCAGGAACTGGTTGAAAATCTTGGTATGCTGATATTCGGCGATCAGTTTGACGTCATGATCGTTGAGCGTCAGGCGCGGCGCCACCGCGAAACCATAGGTTTGCGAATTAAGCGCGTTTGACTGGCGCGAAATATCGGGCCCGAAGGAGACGACGGGCCTCATCGAAGAGCACACCGTCGAAAGATTAATTCCCGTGCCCGCCGAGGCAGCACGATCTGAGGTTGGGTCGGTACAAACTTGAAATTGCGCGAATCCACGACCCAACAACGGATCCTGTCCGCGCTTATAATCCTTGTAGAAACCACGAATTTCGGTCGAGAAACTGTCTGACCATTCCGAATTGAGCTGGGCGATGCCGGTATAAAGGCGGTTGGTTGCCTTATAGCCGTTTGATGCAAGGCCAAGACTCGGAGTCGCGGTATTGGTGCTGGCATTCTGGTTGATGTTAAGCGAATCCTTGGTGTAGGTTCCGGTGATCGAAAAACGCTGCGTGTCGGAGAGGTTGGCGTCGATCTTGGCGACCAATCGGTCATCCTTGTCGCCATCGGTGTTAAGGACGCCGCCAGTCGCATAATTGTAGCGTGTCTGGGCGATCTGTTGAATTTGCGTAATCGTCGCGGTCGTCAGATTGGGGATGGGTGAACCGGCATTATTGTCGATCGGGCCTTCGGGGATCGGCGTCCCTGCGCGAACCCGTTCACCGGCAATCATGAAGAACAGCTTGTCCTTGATGATCGGGCCGGCAATTTGCAGGCCATAATCTTCGCTCTTGAACTTGGGATTGCGAATCCGCGCGCCATTGATCGAATCGCCGCGCAGTTTGTCCGAGTTATACGTGTAAAAACCGGTGCCCTCAAATTCGTTGGTACCTGATTTGAGCACGACGTTTATGGCACCGCCCTGAAAATTGCCTTCGCTCACATCATAAGGCGCAATTTTGACCTGAAACTGGCCAATCGCGTCAAGCGGAACGGGGCCACGACGGCTTGGCAGGCCATCAGGGTTGAGACCGAAATTGTCGGAGATGCCGACGCCGTCAACCGAGAAGCGGTTGAAGCGCGGATTTTGTCCCGCGAACGAAACCGCGCGAGAATTGGTCGGGTCAATCGTGGCGAAGGGATCGCGGCGCGAAAGATCACGAACGTCGCGGTTGAGGCTTGCAACATTCAAGATCGCGTCGGCGGTCAGAACCGTACTTGGACCTTGCGAAATGGTGCCTGCGCCTTGAACTTTTGATGCTGTCACGACGATTTCATCGCCGGTCGTAGCGAGTTCAAGCGGCAGTGCATAAGGGGTGCCGATCTGCGTCAAAATATCCGTCACACTATATGAGGCGTATCCGTCTGCAGTTACTTCAACGGTGAACGGGCCGCCGACGCGTAAACCATTGACAACGAAGTTGCCCGACTCCGAAGACGTCACAGTATTGACTGTGCCGCTCGGTACATGGGTGACTTTGATCGTTGCGCCTGCAACGGGCGATCCGCCCGATGATACGACACCGCGCATTGATGACGTTGTTTCTTGTGCATAAGCTGCAACTGGCGCTACGAGCGCGGCGACCGCTGCGCCTGCATATAGATAATTTCTCATTGTAAAAACCCCTTAACAGGCGAATCAGAATCTTCTGGCTGACCGCATTCCCTTTCTCGCCCATATATTGCGGCTTTGTGACACGCGAGTCGGATTTGGGAGATATCCACAGCTTGCTCATTGTGCGTTGCAAAATAGCAACGGTCTTTGCCTGATTAGGTGCGTCAATTTGCTCATGCGGGGTTGAGCAATAATATTACAAGGCGCATTAAGGGGCATACAACAATGCCGTATGAACGTGCGGCGCACCATTGCAGGCAGAGCAAAGATATGACCGTGACCAAAAAACCGCACAACACGGTGCACATTACAAAGATCGCCAAAGCGCTGGCGACCGACAGTCTCCCCGGAGAGCTTCACGATTTCGGCCCCAAAGCACGCAGTGCGGCGGCTGAATTTGTGCTTGGTGCCTTGCAACAGCGCAAACCGGGCAAGAGCAGTATTGTGATCGATACACTCGTCAACGAGAGCGGTCAGCGGCAGATGCGACTTGCTGTTATCAACGCCGACATGCCCTTTTTGGTTGATTCCGTTGCTGCGGTTATCGCGTCGCACGGGATTGTTGTTGACCGGCTCCTTCATCCGATCATAGCCATTGTCCGCGATGCGGGCGGAGCGCTCGTCGAGCTTGTCCCGCCCGATTCAGAGGGGAGCAAGCCTGAGTCGATTATTTATATCGAGACCGAACGGGCTGATGCCAAAACCCGTGCGGAAATTCGCGAGATGATTGATGCTAACCTGATCGATGTACGCCACGCGGTGACTGACTGGGAAAAGCTAACCAAAGCCATGAAGGCAGAGGCCGCTGGGGTGGCGGATCCGAGCGATGGGGCCCTCCTCAATTGGTTTGTGGGGAACCGTTTCACTTTGCTCGGCCATGTCGAATTTGGTGAGGACGGCGCGGCTGAAAATGCGCAGGGCATTGGCCGAACACAGGCTGAATATCTGCTATCAAATGCCGCGAGGGCGCGGGCAATGGAATGGTTCCGCGCCGGGAACAGCGCGATGCTGGTCGTAAAGTCCAACCTGCTCTCACCTGTACACCGCAGGGTTCCGCTTGATCTGGTCATCGCCCCGCGCCGTGACGGGGGCAAAGTAACCGGACTATCGATTCATGCCGGGCTTTGGACAAGTGCCGCACTTGGCACGCCGCCGCAGGATGTCCCTTATTTGCGCGACCGTCTGACCGCGCTTCAGACCAAATATAAGTTTGATCCGTCAGGCCATGCAGGCAAGGCGCTTGGCCACGCGCTGGCGACATTGCCGCGCGATATTATGATTAGTGTCAGCGCCGATGATCTTGAAACGCTTACACTCACGGCAATGTCAATCGCTGATCGGCCACGCCCCAAACTTGAGTTGGTCAGCGCGCCGCTTGACCGGCACCTGTTCGGTTTCGTTTGGCTTCCGCGAGATGAGCTGACTACGGCGCGGCGGGTCGCGATTGGCGACATGCTTGCAACGGCGGCTTCGGCGCGCTTGCTCAATTGGTCAATCGAGCTTGGTGACGGTGAGGTGGCATTACTGCGTTACACACTTGATCTGCGCGAAGGCGGAACAATTCCAGCAACAGCGCCGCTCAATCAAAGGATTGAAGGGATGGTGCGTGGCTGGCAACCAGCGGTGGAATCAAGCCTGACAAATATCGGGGATCGCGGGCAGGCAGCGCGGCTTGCGCTGCGCTATGCCGGCGCATTCCCGATGGGGTATCGCACTGGGGCCGGCCCTGACGAAGCCGCGCTTGATATTGTCGGGCTTCACAGTCTTTCAAGCGAAACCAGTCGAAGCGTTCGTTTTTACCGTAATCCCGGCGATGCGTCGGCAATGCTTAGGATGAAGCTATATAGCCTAGGTGCAATCGCGCTGTCCGACGCTGTGCCTGCTCTTGAAAATTTCGGCTTCCGCGTGATGGAGGAGCTCTCAACACCCGTCGGTGGTGGCGCGCTCGGCCATATCCAGAAATTTGTTCTTGAAGCGCCTATCGGCAGCAACGCTGCGACAATCGCCGCTGCGCCAGCTACGATCCAGCGCGCCATCGCGCGGGTGCTTGAAGGCCTTGCCGAGGATGATCGCTTCAACCAACTGGTGGTTGAGCTTGGTTTTGATCTTGGTGAGGTGACGCTATTCCGAGCGCTGTTCCGTTATCTGCGCCAAACCGGACTTGCTTATGGGCTTGTTACTGTTGTTGACGCGCTGCGTGGTGCGCCGACAGTTGCCCACGCGATTATCGGCCTCTTCAACGCGCATCACAATCCGGCGCAGAAAAAGGCGAGGGCGAAAGCCGCCGATGATGCCGATCAGGCAATCGCGCGTGGCCTGGCAAACGTCAAAGGGATTGATGAAGATCGTATCCTCCGCCTCTACCGTGCGGTTGTAAAGGCAACGCTGCGCACCAATGCATTTGCGCCTGCCGCACGCGAAGCGCTGGCATTCAAGATTGATAGTGCGCTCGTTCCCGGCCTGCCTGCACCAAAGCCGTGGCGCGAAATTTTCGTTTATAGCCCGCGCGTTGAAGGTATCCACTTGCGCGCTGGACCCATCGCGCGTGGCGGCCTGCGTTGGTCAGACCGGCGCGACGATTTTCGCACCGAAATCCTTGGGCTGATGAAGGCGCAGCGTGTGAAAAATGCCGTGATTGTGCCAACTGGAGCAAAGGGCGGCTTCTATCCCAAGGCATTGCCAACTCCGGCCAACCGCGAGGCGTGGTTGGCAGAAGGCACCGAATGCTACCGCATTTTTATTCGCACTTTGCTCTCGGTTACTGACAATATCGTTGAGGGCAAAGTCGTTCATCCGGATGCTGTTGTCATCCATGATGGCGAAGACCCTTATTTCGTGGTGGCCGCTGATAAAGGCACGGCGACATTTTCCGATGTAGCCAACGCCATCGCGCTTGAACGCGGCTTTTGGCTGGGTGATGCGTTCGCAAGCGGCGGCTCGGTTGGTTATGACCATAAGGCCATGGGGATTACTGCCAAAGGCGCGTGGGTTTCGGTGCAGCGTCACTTTGCTGAAAGCGGGGTTGACGTTCAGAAGGACGAGGTTCGCGTCGTCGGCTGCGGCGATATGTCTGGCGATGTATTCGGCAACGGTATGCTGCTCTCGAAATCACTCAAGGTGGTTGCGGCCTTTGATCACCGCCATATTTTCTTCGATCCTGATCCTGACCCAGCCAAAAGCTGGAAAGAACGCGCGCGCATGTTCAAGCTACCGCGTTCAAGCTGGGAAGATTATGACAAGGCGCTTATTTCAAAGGGCGGTGGCGTTTTCGCGCGCAGTGCCAAATCAATTCCGCTGTCAAAGCAAGTACGCGCGATCCTTGATGTGACTGAGGCGGCGATGGAGCCATCGGCGCTGATCGCGGCCATCCTCAAAAGCCCGGCTGATCTCATCTGGTTTGGTGGCATTGGCACTTATGTAAAGGCTAAGAGTGAGAGCAACGGCGAAGTTGGTGACCGTGCCAATGACGCGCACCGGATCAATGCTGATGAGCTGCGCGCCAAGGTCATTGGAGAAGGCGCAAACCTCGGTGTGACGCAGGCCGCACGGATTGATTTCGCGCTACGCGGCGGCCGGGTGAATACTGACTTTATTGACAATTCGGCAGGCGTTGATTGCTCGGATAATGAGGTCAACATCAAGATCGCGCTTGGTGCTGAGATTGCGCGCGGCGCGCTTACGATGCCCAATCGCGACAAGTTGCTGGCGAGCATGACCAGCGATGTCGGCGCGCTAGTGCTAGAGGATAACCGCCTCCAGACGCTTGCGCTCTCAATTGCAGAACGTGGGGGGGCGGCTGCGCTGCCTTTGCTTACGCGCTTGATCGAGATTTTTGAAGCCGAAGGGCGGCTTGACCGCGCGGTTGAGGGGCTTGCGAGCAATGATGAATTGCTCCGCCGCGCGCAAAGCGGACAGGGGCTAACCCGGCCTGAACTTGCGGTGTTGTTGGCGACAGCAAAGCTTTGGCTGCAAGACGCGATTGAGGGTGTCGATACCAGTGACGATGCGATCCTTGCGGCGGGGCTGAGCGCTGCTTTTCCGACTGCGATGCAGAAAAATCATGCGCAGGCGATTGAGACGCATCAGCTCCGAAGCCAGATCATCGCGACCAAACTTGCCAACCGGATGGTCAACCGAATGGGGCTCATTCACCCGCTTGAACTGGCTGAGGAAGAGGGCGTTACGCTTGGTGAAGTTGCGCTGGCATTTGTCGCGGCGGAAGCTTTGCACGCTGCGCCTGCAATCTGGAAAAGCATTGAAAATGCTGATGTTGAGGAATCCGCGCGGCTGATGTTGTTTGATCAGCTTGCGATTGAACTGCGTGTGCAAATGGCTGATCTCCTGCGCAACGGCTGGACAGGGATGAAGCCCAGCGAAGTAGTGGCAGCGCTGGTACCGGGAATGAAGCGCGTGAGTGCCGAGGTTGATGCGTTGTTACTCGGTGAAACCCGCCGCCACAACGAAGGCTTTGCGGTGCGGCTCGCCGAGGCGGGTGTACCCAAGGCAATTATCGGCGCAGTGGTTGGGATCGCGAAACTTGATGGCGCGATTGGTGTTGTCACGCTCGCCAAACGGATAAAGGTCGATGAACTTGCGCTTGCCCGTGCCTTCACGCTGATCGGCGCAGAACTTGGGCTTGATTGGGCACAAGGTGCAGCAATGCAACTGACCCCAAGCGACCCTTGGGAGCGTTTGCTCGCGGCTGGCCTCGCGCGCGATTTCCAGACAATGCGGCTGGATTTCCTTGCCAAAATTGCGGATAAAAACCCTGAAAAAGCCGTGCTGCACTGGCTTGATGTCAAAGGCCCGGCGGTCACGCGCTTCCGCGATATGACGAACCGCGCGCACCACGCCGCGCTCCCCTCGACCGCGATGCTCGCCCAGATCGCAGGACAAGCGCGGCAATTGCTGGCTTAGATTGCGCCCTGATTGTTTAGCCAGACGCTGATCCGTCGGGCAATCGCGGTGAAGCTTGCGGCAACCGGCCCTTCGCCAGCGGCTGGCGGATTGCCGTCATCTGACGCCAATCGGATCGCGACGTCGAGCGGCACGCGACCCAGAAAGGGCAGCCCCATTTCGGCGGCCGCAGCTTCTGCTCCACCATGGCCAAACGGCTCTGATACATCGCCGCATTTAGGGCAGGCATAGCCCGCCATATTCTCGATCATGCCGATAATGGGCACGGTCGACTGGTTGAACAGATCAATCGCGCGCGCGGCATCAATAAGCGCCAAATCCTGCGGGGTTGATACGATTATAGCGCCTGCGGGTTTTTGCTTGCTCATCATCGATATTTGAACGTCACCAGTGCCCGGTGGCAGATCGACGATGATGATTTCGCATTCACCCCAATCCGCATCGATTAGCTGGCCCAGTGCATTGCCTGCCATTGGCCCGCGCCATGCAATGGCTTGCCCAGGTTTCACCAGATGGCCCATCGAGAGCATCGGGACGCCAAAGCGGGTTGGCACTGGCTCAAGCTGCTTGTCCTTTGCTGTGGGTCGCGCACCTTCGCTATCCATCAGGCGTGGCTGCGATGGCCCATAAATATCGGCATCAATTAACCCGACTTTGTGGCCAAGCCGCGCGAGTGCAACCGCGAGATTGGCCGAAAGCGTCGATTTACCCACTCCACCCTTTCCACTGCCGACGGCGATAAGGCGGCGGCCGACTTTCTCTGCGGTCATCGCAATGCGGATGTCGGTGATATCAGGCAGCGCCTCGATAGCCGCGCGAACGCCCTTTTCCAGACCATCACGCTGCGCCACCGAAAGCCCGGTAACGTCAAGGATCAGGCTGGCCCGGCCTTCGGAAAGGCGCGGTGCGCTGATTCGTTTGGAACTGATCAGCCCGCCTTTGCCAAGCGGATCATCAATGCGTTCGAGAGCGTCAGTGAGTAAGGTAATTTCAGTCATTCGCCTGCTTTACGCAGAGATTCTAAACCTGCCACTGTTTTTCACAAATCATACTCCCTATATCGCAACATATGAAAGAAAAAGCTGGATGGTTTGTGCGCGCTGGCGTGCTTTTTAACGAAGGCGGCCCATGGGGCGGCAAGGGCAATGGCGGCGGTTCGGGTGGTGGCTCCGGCGGCGGTTCCGGTGGAGGCGGCCCCCGCAATCCTTGGAATCTGCCCCCCGGCGGCAAACCGCGCGGCCCGCGCGGAAATTCTGCCGTAGATGAACTGTCACAGCGCTTGCGCGATCAGTTTGGCGGAAATTTTCCGGGCGGTAACAGCGGGTCGCTTATCCGTTACGGGATTGTCGCTTTCGTTCTTCTCTGGGTATTGCTTACAAGCTTTCACAGGATCGGCCCGCAGCAAGAGGGTGTTATCACTCGCTTTGGCAAATATGCGGGCAAGCTCCAGCCGGGAATCGGTATGACATTGCCCACGCCAATTGATTCGGTGGAAAAGGTTGATGTTCAGGAAATCAGGACAATCAACATCCCTGAAGGTGCAGCCGAAAACCTGATTCTTACGGGTGATCAAAATATTGTTGACCTCGCCTATTCGGTGCGCTGGGGTGTCCGTTTTTCGGAATTTTATCTGTTTCAGATGGCGATGCCCGAAGAAACGATCAAAGAAGTTGCCGAAAGCGCGATGCGTGAAGTGATGGGCACGGTGACGCTTGCGGATGCGTTTGGCCCGCGCCGTAGCGAGATTGAACAGCAGGTCGCGCTGCGGATGCAGCAACTTCTGGATGATTATAAGTCTGGCATCAGGATCAGGGGTGTTGCCATTAAGAAGGCCGATCCGCCTGCCGTTGTTAATGATGTCTTCAAATCGGTGACGGCCGCGCAACAAGCCAAGCAAGGCAACATCAATAACGCAAACACCTATGCACAACAGATTCTTGCACGCGCTCAGGGTGATGCAGCGTCATTTGACAAGATGTATGAACAGTATCGGCTTGCACCCGAAGTGACCCGCAGACGTATGTATTATGAAACGATGGAGGCGGTTCTGTCGAACACCGATAAAACGATTGTCGAGCCGAACGGCGTGGTGCCCTATTTGCCGCTTGGTCAGAACCGTGCCCGCGTGACAGTTGAGGAGCCGGTGAAATGATCAGTGCTACAAACCCGATCAAGCTTTTGATTGCAGCCTTTGTTCTGCTTGTCTTGCTTGTCAGCACTATCTCTATTGTGCCTGAAACGCGGCAGGGGATTGTCCTTCGTCTTGGCAAAGCAGACCGGATTATCAACGGTTATAGTGCCAAAGAGGCCTACGGTGCGACTGGTGCCGGTCTTGTCGCACGTATCCCGTTCATTGAAAATATTGTCTGGATCGACAAGCGCATTCTCGACGTTGATATGGAACCACAGCAGGTGCTTTCGACTGACCAGTTGCGGCTGAATGTTGATGCCTATGCGCGTTACCGGATTGTCGATCCGCTCCGCATGTACACAACCGCGCGGACGGTTGAAAATGTCTCCGACGCGCTGCGCCCGATCCTTGGTTCTGCCCTACGGAACGAATTGGGTAAGCGGACTTTTGCAACCTTACTTAGCCCCGAACGGGGTCAGGTGATGGATAATGTTCAAGTGGGCCTTGCGAAGATCGCGCGCCAATACGGAGCTGAAATTGTCGATGTGCGGATCAAGCGTGCCGACCTTCCTACCGGTACCCCGCTTGAAAGTGCTTATGACAGAATGCGAACGGCGCGAACGCAGGAGGCGCTAACGATTGAAGCGGATGGCCTGCGTCAGGCACAGATTATCAGGGCCGAAGCCGATGCAAAGGCGGCGCAAACCTATGCCGCCGCCTTTGGCAAAGACCCGCAATTTTATGATTTCTATCGGGCAATGCAGTCATACCGACAGACCTTTACCGCGAAGACCAACGGATCAACCAATGTGATCCTTTCACCAGATAATGATTATCTTCGTCAATTTAGGGGCGGAAAATAAGAGGGCGTTCAATATGTGTTAAGCCGAGAGCTTTCACTAATGTGAATGAAATCACCGGCCAGGCTTGGCCATAGATATGGAGAATATGTCCGTGCGTTACGCTTATGCTCTTACCGCAGCGCTCCTTCTGGGTGGCACCGCCGCAACATTTGCGTTGCAATCTCCCGGAACCGCTCAAATCGCCCAGAATGAACCGGGCACGATTGCTTTAGCCGGTGCGCCGCGTCCGGGTGCACCGATGAGCTTTGCTGATCTTGCTGCGCGTTTGCAGCCCGCTGTAGTCAATATTTCAACCACGCAGCGTGTTACGCTTAATCGTAGCGGCAACCCCTTTGCCGGAACGCCGTTTGGCGATTTGTTCGGCGGTGAAAATGCGGGGCCAAATGGCGGTGCCCCGGTCACTCGTGAGGGCCAGTCGCTTGGCTCGGGTTTCATTATTTCGGCTGATGGTTACATTGTTACCAACAACCATGTGGTTTCGGGTGAACCCGGATCAAATGCTGAAGTCAGCGCCATCACAGTGATCATGCCGGATCGTACCGAATTTAAGGCAAAGCTGGTCGGCCGTGATCCAACCTCGGATCTTGCTGTGCTTAAGATTGAGGCCAACAATCTCCCTTATGTCAAATTCGGTGATTCGACCCGCACGCGTGTGGGTGATTGGATTGTGGCGATTGGCAATCCTTTTGGCCTCGGGGGCACGGTGACTGCCGGAATCGTTTCTGCGCTGCACCGCGTGACGGGACAGGGCGGCGCGAATGACCGCTATATCCAGACCGATGCTTCGATCAATCGGGGCAATTCGGGCGGCCCGATGTTTGATATGAATGGCAATGTTATCGGTATCAACACGCTGATTTTCTCACCGACCGGTGGCAACGTAGGCATTGGCTTTGCCATCCCTGCCGAAGAAGCGTTTCCGATCATTCAGACGCTTAAAGGCGGTGCGAAGGTTAAGCGCGGTTACCTCGGCGTCGGCATCCAGCCACTTGATGAAGGCATTGCGGATTCGCTTGGCCTCCCCAAGAATAACGGCGAACTCATCAGCCGCGTTGAACCCGGCGAAGCGGCGGCTAAGGCTGGCATCAAACAGGGTGATATCATCGTCAAGGTCAACGGCCGAGCTGTAACGCCGGATACGACATTATCGTTCCTTGTTGCCAATCTGTCGATTGGATCACGTGTGCCAATCGAGTTTATTCGTGAAGGTAAGCGCCAGTCGACCACGGTTGTGCTCGGTGAACGGCCTTCGGATGAGCAGCTTGCGAGCCTTAACAATTCCGATGAGCAGGAGTTCGCGCCTAACGATGAAAAAGCTAGCGCTCTTGCCGCACGGGAATCGCTAGGGATTGCGGTTCAGCCACTGACGGCACAAATCTCGCGTCAGCTCGGTTATGCCTCCGATGTCAAAGGGCTGGTTGTTGTCAATGTTGATCAGTCAAGTGATGCGGCCGCGAAAGGCCTTCAACCACGCGACGTGATTATTTCGATCAATTATAAGCCGGTATCAACGCAGGCAGATATTGCAGCGGCGGCTGCATCGGCTAAGTCGGCTGGGCGTTCAAACGTGCTGCTGTATGTCCAGCGACGCGGCATCCCACCCCGGTATGTCGCGGTGAAGTTGCGCCAAGGCTAAACATTCGTCGCTAAACCGGCGTTGTCATTTCTGCCGTTGCCGCTAGACACAGCGGCAACGGCATTTTTGTATCTGGGAGGTTGTAATGGCGGATGACGGTTTGTTTATTGGGGTTGGCGGCGGCACGCGACAGATACTCAATCTCAAGCGCGCCAACCGGCACGGATTGATTGCCGGCGCAACCGGCACCGGTAAAACCGTTACTCTCCAAGGCATAGTTGAAGGCTTTTCGGCGATTGGCGTGCCGAGTTTCGTCGCTGACGTGAAGGGCGATTTATCGGGCATGGCCATGGCGGGTTCACCGCAAACCAAAACCCATGAAATTTTCGCCGCGCGCGCGAAAGAAATTGGTCAGGATGACTGGGCCTACCGCGACAATCCCGTTCAATTTTGGGATTTGTTCGGCGAACAGGGTCACCCGATCCGTACCACCGTTTCCGAAATGGGGCCGCTGCTGCTTGCACGGCTGATGGATTTGAATGAGGTTCAGGAAGGCGTTCTCACCATCGCTTTCCATGTGGCGGATAAAGACGGGTTACTGCTGCTCGATCTTGATGATCTTCAGGCCATGCTCGTCAACTGTGCCGAACGCGCCGATGAACTAACCACCACTTATGGTAATATCAGCAAGCAAAGCGTCGGCACCATCCAGAGGTCGCTGCTCCAGTTGCGCAGTCAGGGCGGCGATCATTTCTTTGGTGAACCGGCGCTTGATCTTGAAGATTTTATGGTATGTGATGATGGCGGGCGCGGGATTATCAACATCCTTGCCGCCGATAAACTGATGCAAAGCCCCAAGCTGTATTCGACCTTCCTGCTATGGATGCTCTCCGAACTGTTTGAAACGCTGCCCGAGGTTGGAGACCCTGAAAAGCCCAAAATGTGCTTCTTCTTTGATGAGGCGCATTTGCTGTTCAACGATGCACCCAAGGCGCTGCTTGAAAAGATTGAGCAAGTTGTCCGCCTGATCCGCTCAAAAGGCGTTGGCGTCTATTTCATCACGCAAAACCCGATCGATATTCCGGATACGGTTGCCGCGCAGCTTAGCAATCGGGTGCAGCACGCGCTGCGCGCGTTTACCCCGCGTGATCAGCAAGCGGTAAAGTCAGCAGCACAGACGTTTCGCGCGAATCCCGGCGTTGACGTTGAAACTGCGATTACCGAACTGCGGGTGGGCGAGGCATTGGTCTCGCTGCTCCAAGCCGATGGTTCGCCAACACCGGTTGAGCGCACATTGATCAAGGCGCCGGCCTCACGCGTTGGGCCGATCACGCCCCAAGAGCGCGCGGTAATGATTTCAACCGATGCGATTGGCGATAAATATGATGTGCTGATTGACCGTGATTCTGCCGAGGAAATCTTGCAGAAAAAGGGTAGCGAAGCCGCTGCCGCTGCCGCTGAAGCCGATGCGCAAGAAGATGCGGCCAAGCTCGCGGCACAGCAGGCCAAGGAACAGGCAAAACTTGATGTGGCTGCGGCCAAGGAGCAGGCGCGGCTTGATGCAGCAGCGGCAAAGGAGGCTGCGCGTCAGGCAAAAGAAGATGCCAAGCCTGGTCTTGCGGAAAAAATGGTTGCACGCGCGGCAACATCGGCGGCATCGTCGGTTGGTCGTGCGCTCGTGGGTGGGCGCGGCGGCGGCATCGCTGGTCAGCTCGTGCGCGGGCTACTTGGCGGGCTGTTTAGGGGACGTTGAGCATGCCTCCCATCTTACCTCGCGAAATCGCAGCTGCGCTTGTTGAGGCCAAATCCTATAGCGAGTGGGATAGGCTGCACCACCACTTCGCCTGGGCGCGGGCAAATATGCCGCTTGGTGTCGCAGAAAATCCGGAATTTGATCCTTTTTGGGCCGTTACGCGCCACGCCGATATCCTTGAGGTCAGTCGCAATAATGTGCGCTTTGCCAATGGCATTCGCCAAACCACCCTGGCTGATAAGGCGGGCGTCGCCCTGGCAGCCGAAGCGTCTCCCAAGGGCGATGGCCATTTGATCCGCTCGCTCGTTCAAATGGATGCGCCGGATCATATGAAATACCGGCTTTTGACGCAAAGCTGGTTTATGCCCAAAAACCTCAAAACGATTGAGGCCCGCATCCGTGAAATCGCCCGCGACAGTGTTGAGGCGATGCTCGCGATGAGCGACGAAAATGGAAAAGGTGAATGCGATTTCGCCAAGGATGTCGCGGCGATGTATCCGCTGCGCGTGATCATGAATATTCTTGGTGTCCCGCCTGAGGATGAGCCGCGTATGCTGATGCTGACGCAGCAACTGTTCGGCCCAACCGACCCTGAAATTAATCGCACGCGATCCGAAATCACCGATTCGGCGCACGCCATCCAAATGCTGCAATATGTGATTGCCGATTTTGAGGCTTATTTTGCCAAGATTACGGCCGATCGACGCATCAATCCAAAGGATGATATCGCAACGATCATCGCGACGAGTACGGTGCATGGAGAGCCAATCCCCGATTTTGAGGCCAATGGCTATTATATGATCGTCGCGACTGCGGGGCATGACACGACTTCGGCCTCGACTTGCGGCGCAATTATGGAACTGGCGAAAAACCCTGCACTCTTTGAGCGTTACTGCCAGCCCGACGCCAATTTTGCCGGCTTGATTGAGGAAGCTATCCGCTGGACAACGCCGGTGCAGCATTTCATGCGCTCAGCAACGGAAGACTGCGAACTTGGCGGTCAGAAGATTAGCGAAGGTGACTGGCTTATGCTCTGCTATGCCAGTGGCAACCGCGATGAGACCGTGTTTGAAGATCCCTTCACCTTCAACCCTGATCGCACGCCCAATAATCAGATCGCGTTCGGTTATGGTGGCCATGTTTGCTTGGGGCAGCATCTTGCGCGGTTGGAGATGCGGATATTTATGGAAGAACTGTTGCCCTGCTTATCGTCGCTTGAATTGGCTGGCGATCCTGCGCGTGTGGAATCAGTCTTTGTTGGTGGGCTCAAACGCTTGCCAATCCGCTTCACAGTCGCATAATTCTGGGGTCACGCCACACGCCGTCGGCCAGAAATGGGGCGGAGGTCGCTTAGCTCCTCTGACGGCACAGCTTTGCTGAACAGAAAGCCTTGGACTTCGGTGCATCCCTCAAGGCGCAGTGCTTCAAGTTGAGACTGGCGCTCAACCCCTTCGGCGGTCGTTGTCATGCCTAGGTTGTTGGCGAGTGAAACGATCGAGCGGACGATTGCGCGGCAATCCTCACGACTGTCAATTTCGTTGATGAAGCAGCGGTCAATCTTGATCTTGTGGAACGGGAAGCTCCGTAGATAATTGAGCGATGAAAAACCTGTGCCGAAATCATCAAGGGCAATCCGGATGCCAATCGCGCTGAGCTTATGAAGTATGGCGATGTTGGCGTCGCTATCGTTCATCAGCACGGATTCTGTAATCTCAAGTTCGAGCCGGTGCGCGGCAACCCCGCTTTGCGCAAGCGCATGAATGATCGTCGGTAGCAGGTTGGTGCTGCGCATTTGTGCTGGTGACAGGTTCACGGCAACACCGAGATGATCAGGCCATGCAGACGCTTCTTGAAGCGCGCGGCGAATCACCCATTCTCCAATCTTGATTACCATGCCGGTTTCTTCGGCAATTGGAATGAAATCGCTTGGCATCACTGTACCGCGTGCGTGATGCTCCCAACGGACAAGGGCTTCAAATCCGCTTGGTTCGCCGCTATTCAGGTTGATAATCGGTTGGTAGTGATGCCGCATCTCATCGCGGCCGAGCGCGGTGCGGAGATCAAGCTCCAACTCGCGGCGTATTTCAGCGAGGCTGCCCATCCCGTTTTCGAACCTGACAAACCGCCCGCGCCCTTGCGCCTTTGCTGCATATAATGCCAGATCGGCATTTTTGAGCAATTGTTCAGGCGTGTTACCATGATCAGGTGAATAGGCGATGCCTATGCTTGCCCCGGTTGACACTTCATAGCCATCGATCAGGAATGGCAGGCCGATTGCCTCGATAACGCGACTGGCAAATTGATCGATCACGCTCAGGTTTTCACCATCCACAAGGATGGCAAATTCATCACCGCCCAGCCGTGCAATCAGATCACCCGTGCGCGCGCAGGCCTGAAGTCGCAGTGCAACCGCATTGAGCAACTTATCCCCGATTGGGTGGCCAAGCGTATCATTGACCGACTTGAAATGATCGAGGTCGAGGTACATCAGCCCCGCACCGCCTTCATCCGCGTTTAGGGCGCGATTGAGGCTTTCGTTAAACAGGAACCGATTGGGTAAGTGCGTCAGGCTATCATAGTGAGCCATATACCGCACTTTTTCCTCGGCGAGGCGCTGTGCGGTTACATCAGTAACAACACCTCTGACACCCCCTTGAATTCCGCAATTTGGGCGTGCTGTTATTGACCACCACCGCTGTTCCTGCCCGACATGGAGCGAAACAAAATGGTCACGAAAAGCTTCTTTTGCGGCGATCAGGCGTGCGAATTCGACCGCTTGCATATCGTAATCGAGCAGATCAATAAACTGTAGATCTTTTAATGTTTCGCGCGGTCGTGCCGTCGCGGCAGCCAGCCGGTCGCATGGCTCTTGGATAAGGCCAAGATCGCTGATTTTGATAAGCCAGTCGGAGCCTTGCTGCTCATATTCATTTAGCAACAGGCTGATCGTTTCGGTCGAGTCTGCCAGTGCTCGCTCGCGTTCTTTGCCTTCAACGAAATTTGCGGCTGCACGTTTGATCGCTCCGAACAGTACGACACAATAGCATCCAAGTAATATGCAAGCCGCGTAAGATGCCGGTGTGCCAATGGCAACCAACGCAAAAAGACTGCCAATGGCGCATAGGCCAACAAATATTTGCGCGGGTCGTTCAACCGTACGGAAGGAAATCGTACCTGCCCCCATCATACCCGAACCGATTATCCCGATAAGCAGTTGCTGTTCATGGGTTAGGCTGACGATCGGCCAGCCAATTGCAAAAGCCCACCAGCAGCCAAGCAGCCAAGTGTTCCATTCGATATGGCGATAAATCGTCGGCAAATCGGCATTGCGGCTTCCAAAGGTGGAAGGCACTTTGGCGTTGCACCATAATCGGTGCGCGACCAGCCCCAATATTGCGACAAAGCCCAATAAGAGAATCCAGAGATCGAGAGCATGGACAAAAACAAAGCCTAGAACGGCGGCGTTGATCACATTGGCTACGACTGATGCGCGGGCACCTTTGGCATGATCAAAAAGCTGATGATACAATATCCAGTCATCACCAGATTTGTTTCCCCGATCAATATGGGCATCAGGCATCGCTGCTGTTACAATGGTATCTTGTGGCCTCATCACATTATGTTCTACGCCAAAAATTGTCTAAGAAGCGTTACCAATGATCAATCAAAAGAGTCGATGGGGAGGCGCTGATTGATATTATCTTCCAAGGTGTTGAATATAAATGGATTTCTTGATTACTTCGGGCGGTGACGCAGCTACTCATCGCCGTTGATATCGGGCTCTCGGCGCTATTTCATGAGCGCGGGGTTGCGCTTGCTGCAAATTTCGCTGGTTCGATCAAGGGCGAATGTGCCGATGGCAGCCGTTGTCGTAGCAAGAAAAGCGCAGGCACCACATGGCAGTTAACACTCAATTCACATGACAAGTGGCTAAAATCCAGTGCATATATTGGGTAAGATCATCATCCGGAGTGTATTTGATGAAGAGAATAGCGTTTGTTGCCCTGCTTCTCACCGCGACCCCGCTTTATGCGGCGAGCGACGCCCCGTTTGTGATCGCCGAAAGCGGTAAGTCATTTTACCGGCTTGATGATGCCGTCAAATCTGTCGGCGATGGTGATGCGACAATCACCATCGCGCCCGGCACCTATCCTGACTGCGCAATTCAAACCGGCGGCAACATCACCTTCCGTGCGGAAGTCGCTGGTCGTTCGGTATTTGACGGTGGCATTTGTGAAGGGAAGGCAGCGCTTGTGCTGCGCGGTCGTTCAGCGCGCGTTGAGGGGCTGGTGTTTCAGAATATGCGCGTGCCCGAAGGCAATGGTGCCGGCATCCGGCTTGAACAGGGCGATCTCCTCGTCACCAACGCGATGTTCCGCAATTCGGAGCAAGGCATACTTTCCGCACCCGACCCTACCTCACAAGTGACGATTGATCGCTCAACCTTTTCAGGGCTTGGCCGCTGTGACCGTGATTTGGCCTGTGCCCATTCGATTTATATTGGCGATTATGGCGCGCTCACCGTCACCCGCAGTCGCTTTGAGCGCGGGCGCGGCGGACACTATGTCAAAAGCAATTCGGGCCGCGTGTCGATCAGCGATTCAAGCTTTGATGACACCCAAGGATCGGCGACCAATTATATGATCGACCTGCCCTCGGGTGCGGTTGGCACGATCACGCGCAATGTGTTTGTGCAGGGCAAGAATAAGGAAAACTACTCGGCCTTCATCGCGGTCGCGGCCGAAGCACGGACACACCGTTCGGCAGGGCTGGTGATTACGGGCAATGATGCGAGCATCGCGCCGGGCATTGGCCGCGAGTCCGTCTTCGTCGCCAACTGGAGTCGCGAGCCGTTCAAAATCGGGCCGAACCGTTTGGGGCCGGGGTTGAAGGTTTCTGAGATACGCTGAGCCAAAGGCGCTAAGAGGGAAGAGTGAGAAAGTGGTAATTTTTAGGCGGCACTCCCTTTTCAAAAAACCGCTTAAATCTCAGAAAGTTGACACTGAATCGGTATATTCGCTTAGCCCGTGCGGCTTGAAAAAATGGCATAACCGATCCGCCGGAACGACGCGGCGAGGAGCGCAAGCGAGAGGGTGGCACATCAATCATGCTAGGAGCATAGCATGAATATTTGCCGTAGGATGCGTTTTCTTATTTTAGCCGCCATGCTGGCCGCGCCGGCCTCTGCAACCGGCGTCATCAAATGCAATGCAGGGCCGCAATCAGCGTGGAAATCCACTGACGCACTCAAGGCCAAGCTCACCAAAGAAGGTTGGAAAGTCCGCCTCGCCAAACCCGATGGCGGTTGTTACGAAGTGTACGGCACCACCCCCAAAGGTGAACGCGTCGAGGCCTATTTCCATCCACTGACCTTTGAAAAACTCTATGTCGCACGGCGCGGCGAAGTGCTCTTCCGCGCCAAAGGCTATTGATCAGTCATTGACTTTGCCGGAGCCGTCTTTAAGGGCGGCTCCGGGCCACGCGGCCCCAACGCCGCGCTGCTCTCTGCAAGGAGACGCTTACATGACTGTTACATTACCCACGCGCAAACCTGCGCGTCCGTTCTTTTCCTCTGGCCCCTGCGCAAAGCCGCCGGGCTGGGAAGCCTCAAAATTAGCAACAGAATGCTTGGGCCGGTCACACCGTTCCAAAATCGGCAAAACACGCCTGCAACTCGCGATTGATCTGATTCGCGATGTACTTCAGGTGCCCGACACACACCGGATCGGTATTGTGCCGGGTTCGGATACGGGCGCCTTTGAAATGGCGATGTGGACGATGATGGGCGCACGCCCCGTCACTATGCTGGCGTGGGAAAGCTTTGGCGAAGGCTGGGTAACCGACGCAGTCAAGCAACTGAAACTCGACGCCACCGTTGTGAATGCGCCCTACGGCGAGATCCCAGACCTGAGCACGGTCGATTTCGCACACGACGTTGCCTT
>ERZ1292630.2054-Hain-H41-02um-R3-2054-length-19122-cov-8_pt1 | contig 19122 bp, 11 predicted proteins | sample MGYA00564408_ERZ1292630 | MGnify/ENA primary metagenome ERZ1292630 (study PRJEB36523, sample SAMEA6512641) | groundwater metagenome | collected 2019-01-08 | study: AquaDiva: Metagenomics assemblies of 32 groundwater samples
CCCCCCCCCCCCCCCCCCCCCCCCCCCCCCCCCCCCCCCCCCCCCCCCCCCTCGATACACGACGGTGATTGGTTGGTGGTGCCAGCCGCCCCTTCTCTCTCTCTCTCGATTGGAGCACACAAGGGAAGTACTAACGGTCCATCCACTTCCTCCCGGTTGCCTCTGGGGGAGAGGGTTGATGAACGGCTGAGCCGACCGCAGTCGTCCTTTTGCTCTGCCGACCGCAGACAGATCGTGCGGAATGCCCCTTCGACATGCCGCCACCGCGACCGAGCCCGCGCACAGGGACGTAGCGTCGCCTCCGCCATCGGTGCTGCATTGGACGCTGCCTGACCCGATGCGGGTCGCCCATGACGACGCTCATCTGCGCCGGGCTTCAGACGAAGTTAGTGCCCGCCCGGGGGTGACGGGCGGAGGCGTTCCTCCTGCAGCATCACCAAAAAGTCACAAGAAACGTTGGCATAATCTGCTTGCCGGCGGGCTTGCGGGAGCCGTGTCGCGAACGGCGACCGCGCCGTTGGACCGACTCAAGGTGCTCATGCAGGAAGGCCGGTTGTTGAAATTTGAACAACACCTCCACCACCCATCGCTGCACGTGGTGGCGGACAGCCACAAGCGACGGCTGCCCTTAAGGAAAGTCGTCGCCCACGTGTATTACGAGAGCGGCATCGGGGGATTCTGGAGGGGTAATGGCATTAACTGTTTCAAAGCTGGGCCGGAGTTGGCGCTCGTGTTTTACCTTCGGCAGGCCATCGGGGACGCGAGCGTCGTGTGCGGCAATTTTTTGTTGGCGCTCGGGGCGTTGCCCGGGACGGCGGGAGACGCTCATGATGGCCAATGGCGGCGTCGCGGCCGCGTCTCAGGTCCGCTTCACGGCGAGCCACATGGAAATGACGAGCACCACCGCGACCCTCACGTTGCTCTTGCTCCTGTTTCTGGAGGCGAGCATTCGCTTTCGCGCTGGGGATTCTTCCAGGGGCCGTTTGGCGTCCTCAAGCATCTGCGGGAGGCAAGCCACCATCATCAGGGATTGCCCCGAAAGGCGCCTCTTGGGGTGGGGTCGCAAGACGAAAAAGAGGGCCCGTCGCATCAACTGTTCGGCAGTTCTTCCTTCGATTGTTCAGCTGAGGCAAGTCACCTCCGGGGGGCTCCTCGATCGCCGCGTCACGAGGGCGATGACCGCCATCTAGTCCAACAAGCTCCGAGTTGGTCACAAGCGGCGCAACGACTCGTTAGCGACTTTATCACCTCTGCGACGGCAGGGGCGGTGGCTCAAACCATCGTTTACCCTCTCGAAATCCTAAAAACCCGGATCGCGGTGGCGCAACGGGGGGAGTATGCTGGACTCGTCGACTGTGTGCAGCGAATGTATTTGACGGGAGGATGGCGAGAATTCTACAAGGGCCTGGGCGCCAACATGCTGGGCATCGTGCCCTTCCGGGGCCTTGAAATCGGTCTTTTCTTCAGCATCAAGCGCACGTGGGAGGACCGCAAGGCGCGCCGATGGCGGTCTGAAGGGGAGCAGCAGCATCGGGACAGACTTGACGTTGGTCGCGCCGTTACGGCCAACAGCAACGATCGCGGGGTCGCCGGCGACGAAACAAACTCTGTCGAATCTGCTGCCGCAAACGGCGGCGATGTCTCGCCTGGGCCGCTGCAGCTCGCTCATTCAGACGACAGTGCCGCGGTGGCCCATCACAGCACCCGCCCTCCTTACAGCCATCCGCAAGGCACCGGCGGCGACGGCGGCCCGAGTGACGTGCCTCTCACCTTGGCGATGGCGGAGGTAGCGGCGGCGGGCGCCGTGGCCAGCGTCGTCGCGCAGACGGTCACGTATCCGCTCAACATCGTCCGCACCCGACTGCAAACGCAAGGCGTGAACGGTCGACCGATGCTGTACGACGGCACATTTCACTGCCTCCGCACCGTGTTGGCGACGGAGGGCATTCTTGGGCTCTTTCACGGGTTGACCGCGAATTATCTCAAAGCCGTACCTGCGAGTGTGATCACCTTTGTGGTGGTGTCCAAGGTCAACAAGACTCTCGAGGATGCCCACGTTTGAGGACTATCAAATTGTCTCGGGGCAGTTCTCATATTTTTTAACATGTCACAACACACTATTGTCACGACTCCAGAGAAAGAGGGCGACTTGTTGTGGATTGCGGCAAGGACAGTAGCTGGCGACGGACGGGACACAACCTTTTTGGGGTGGGGAGGTCACTGCCGCCGAATCGGCTCAGCGATAGGGACGTTTGTCGTCCCAGCACTTTTTTCTTCTTTGTTTGCAAGGGGAGGATGGACTGCCGCTAATGTTTTATTCCTCCTTCCCCCCTATCAGCGAACCTCCTCAGCCGAGTAAGCTCTGAGGAAGAAAGGGGCTTCCCCTTCCCGCTCCACGTCCCGAAGAAAATGTCCGTGCGGCCTCCCTTAGGCGACCCGCGGATCCTACAGAAAGTCATCGTCGCCAACCCGAAATTTTCTGATGTTGAATCTGTGGTAGATACCGGATCGTCCGTGCTTAATCAGGCCCGCGCGCACGGGCAAGAGGTGAGCATCAAGCCGCGTCCCGGCGAACTCTTCCGCCGCATTCGGCCGTCGTCGGTTGCCAACTTCATCGACACCACTCGTGCGCTTCAAGAACGGATGTCAAACGCCCAGACCATGATGCACCAACAAAAAGTTCCCGGAGGCGCCGCGGCGTACTACGAAACGCCCGAGGATGCTCGGCAATACGACCTTACCTCCTCTCACACGGCCACCTCCCCTGCCTCAACACGGCCTCGACAGCCGTCGGAGCAGTTTACCGTATCGTCGGCAGCGTACGGCTCCGGCAAACGATTCACGATCGAACGGAGCGCCGACCCTTGTGACGCACGTCGACCTCCTCCTCCTCCGGGGCCGGTACGGGGAGCCCAGCCGGATCCCCTTGAAGATTACAAGATTGAAACGGCCCCTCGTCGTGAAATATTGCTTCTCGACGTGCGCCCCCGGGAGGACTACGAGGCCTGTCACATTCAAGGTGCGCTTAGTTATCCAAGTGCGACGCTGAGCAGGGCACAGAATCAGTTCACGCGCGAAATTTTGTACTTCCGAAATCGTGACAATCACATTATCGTCATCTACGACCTGGACGAAGAGGTCACGGTGGGCAACCGCATCGGCAACGTCTTGTTCGAGCGCGGGGTTGACAACATCTTTGTCCTTTCGGGAGGCTTGACCGAATTCGTGCCGCGATATCCGACGTTGATTGTCGGCGTGTCTCCTGTTGCCGTGCCGGATCCTCCGAAGGAACGCCCCGGACGCCGCTCCTCGCTGGGCAACGGTGCGACGACAGGGCCCACCGTTCGACTTGGAAGCGGCCGGTCCGGCGCTGGCGCGCTGGTGAACGATGGAGGGGAGTCGCCTGCTCACGGTCAGTCGGACCGCTTCAGCACGGCTAGCGCAAACCCCTCGGTAGCTAGCAGCCATCGCCCCAAGGCGCTTTCGAGCAGTCTCGCGAAGCCCGTTCGACCCGGCGATGGCGTGGCGTGGCGATAGATTCCCTTGTCGACATAAATCCCTTCATCTGAGCGTGTCACCGCCCCTCCTCCCCGTTGCGGTTTGCACGTGTAGAGAGATCACACAGGGGGAAGGGGGGGAAGCAATGGCCGCATGACCCCATCGTTTCAATCGGATCGACTGCGTACAGCGGGGAAAAGAACAACCAATAGAAGTCGTGCGGTCCATGTCCCTCTCTCTCCTGCCGCAACGGAAAGGTAAGGCTTACCGCACGTACACGCTCTTTTGCACCCATTTGTTGTTTGTCTCGGCGCGTTTACTATTGAACAGACCACAACGCTCTTTGCACGGCAATTCGTTGGTCGGCAAGATGACGGCGGAAACTAAGCAGGAAACGGGGCGTTTCAATTCCCGTATCGCCCGAGTCGCACCGTTGTAGGCGTGCCTGTCATTCAGATGTTGTCGAGACCCATCCAACAGAAAACGCTGAAGGCGGCGGCATTGCTGATATCGCATTGGCCACACATCACCATGATCACACATTCTGCAAACGTTGAATTACTGAGGATGACTTGATCGACGAGCTCGCGAAAAAACGGCCTACCTCGGATGATAAGGCATCACTAACGATGCACGATTGTGATTTCCGACCGTTTTAAGTGGAGTGGGTCCCACGGGGTGAAGGTCGTCCCGATGAAAACAGGAGCTAGTTTTTTGCCGAGTCGCCGCTGGCCTACTCATCCCGCGACCTGCGGATTGTGGACTTCTTCCTTCCTTCCTTCCTTCCAGTCAGCAAATTTGTGACGGGTAGGTATGACAGACTCGCAGCAAGTTGAACTTGTGAAGCAGCGCATGGCCAAGCTGGAGCTGCAACAAGCCGAGGTGCAGAAGAAGTTGGACAGTGCAGAAGGCTTTTTTGGTCGTTGGCGGCTGTCATCACAGCAATTCGAAAGCCTCAACGAACAGAGGAAGCTCCTCTTTCAGAAAATAAAAGAGACAGACGACGAATTAATTCAGCTGTATGCCCCGGCACCGCCACCGCCACCACCGCCAACGAAATGGCAAACGCTGAAAGGGTTTCGGGGGAACATCGAGTTTTTATTGTTCGTTGAAGCGGTTATTTTGGGATCTGGTGCGGCGTTCTTCACATCGTGGCGGCGCTGGGCGATTCTGCGGATGCGGTACGCTCCATATTCGAAGGAGGAGTGGTACTGGCGGAGGGAGTTGCTGCAAGTGGAGTCGCCGTTCCCCCCTGCTGTGAAGAAGATCATGATCTTTTCCACCGCGTGCATTGTGTGGTAGTACTACAAGCACGAATTTTGCTGAGTCGGTGAAGGCGGCAGCAAGGTTAGGTGCGAAAGAATGCCAGATCGCGTCGTGATTCAGTAGTAACTGAATCTCGAGAATTTTCTCACAATCCAAATTTACTACATTGTGTGCTTTTTTTTGCAGGTGACACCAGCAGTCCAGTCCCCCGAGCATCTACGGTGGTCCCGTGGCACGACTCGACGCCAGACCGAGCGGCGTATATCAGCTTGGGCTCTTGCCAAACCAAAAACGATTTGGTCTGTTGGGCTGGGGCTGAACCTAAAAAATCTTTTCAGCATCTCAGGGCGTCCAAACACTCCGCTCTAACACGTTCAACGCTCTAACATGTAACCGCGCGCGGTTACAGTACGCCCTCCTATTGATCGTATTTATGGCTAGATGCGCGCTGTTTTAGTCATGATGCTGGCCCCCCAAAACATTAAACAGCACAAATATCCGGTTGTACTGTAATACCACATGGCGGCGGCGCTTCGCGGCGGCCCAAGTACCCGGCCGCCCCCACCAGGAGTCAAATACGACGACGACGATGACGACGAGGACGTGGCCGCTGAGGATGCGAGCGGCGGCGGCGATGACGATGGAGGGGATAGCGCAGCGAGGCCGGCTCGGGGGACTTCCGCGGCGAGGTCTGGTGCAGTTGGTACTGGGCGCCGGTCGACGCAGCAGCCACCCGCAGCGCGCCCCAACGTGGCGCAACAGCAAAGCAGCCACCAACAGTACGGCATCGGCAACCGGCAATTCGATCAAGGGCCTCTTGAGGGCCCAAAGCTCACAGACGCTGGCGACGCGGGACGTTCGGGCGGGTTGCCGCAGCAACGAGGGGTCGTCGCCTCTGGTTACGGAGACGCGCCTCCGCACGACGCCGTGGCCGCCGGGAACGACGCGCCCGCCGCTGGGGGTCCGAACTCCCTGCCGCCCTTGATCGCGCCTGGAACCGTGATTCGAAGGTGGGAAGTCATCGAGCGCATTGGGGCGGGCGCCTTCGGCGAGACGTATCTTGCCAGAAGCATCCGCGGCGCCAGTTCGTCCACCGCTCCGCGTGACGATGCGGCAGGTAGCGCCGTCTTCGGCGCCAGCGCGGAAGAGGACGCGGACGCCAATAGCAGCGGCGCGATGCCGTCGGCCCCCACTGGCGACGGTGACGTGTGCATCAAAGTGGAAAAACCCGATAAACGCAGCGTACTTCGCACCGAGACCTTTGCCCTCAAGAAGGCTCAAATTTGCCCGCACGTCGTCCGCTACATCAGCTGCGGCCGTTTTCAGCAGTACAACTACATCGTGATGCAACGCATGCGCGAAAGCCTCTCGGACTGCCGGCGACGGTTCCGGGGCGGCATCATGGACTTGTTCTCGGCCTTCACGCTGGGACGGTCCGCGCTCACCGCCATCCAGGAGCTCCACACCATCGGGCTCGTGCACCGGGACATCAAGCCGAGCAATTTTGTCCTCGGCTATGGGATGGAAAGCATGACCTGCTTCATCATTGACTTTGGTCTCGTGCGCCGGTACCGCTTCACAACCGGTGAGGTCAAGCAAGCGCGGAGCAACGCCGGCTTTCGCGGCACCACGCGTTATGCGAGCCTCGCGGCCCACCGACACCAGGAGCTCGGTCCGGTGGACGACCTGTGGTCCTTCCTCTTCATGCTCGTCGAGTTCATCACGGGCACCCTTCCGTGGCGCCGGGTCAAGGAGAAGGACGTGATCATGCAGCTGAAGCAAGCGCACGTGGGACCTCAACTCGTGCGTAGCCTTCCACGCGAGCTGACGCAGTTTCTGCAGCATTTGATGGAGCTTCGCTATGAGGACACGCCGAACTACACCCTGCTGCACCGGTTACTGCAGGCCACGATCGACCGGAAACAGCTGCGCCCCCCCGAAGATGCCCCGCTGCTGTTCCCGGAGATGTTTCCACCCGCGCCGGCGATTGATGACGGCGGGCAATCCCCGGCCGGCTCCGCCGTCCCAGCGGCCGGAGCGCCACTTCCCCAGCGCGGTGAGCTCGACGCTGCCAATGGCGGCACCACCGCTGAAGGTGGCCCGATGGCTCGCCAGCGCATGGCGGACCACACTGCCGTCCCACCAGCTGATTATCCGCAACACGGCGCTGTCCAAGGGTACGCCGAAGCGGGTCGAGGAGCGGATCGGGGCGCGGCGGCAACGGAGCCCCAAGCCGGCGGACCCGTCATCGTACGTGCTTCCGGAGTGGGCCTTGCGACCGGTGGTGAGCCCCATCCGCTTGGAGGCATCATACAGTCCCAAGCACAGCAACAATTCGTGTCTGTCGTCGGCATTCAAGATTCCGCCCAGAGCGAAACGAACGAGCAGCAGTCCTCCGGTCACGTCCGGCGAGTCGGAATTGAGGCTTCGCAATCATCGGCCTTGTTGGAGCCGCTCGTGAGCCTCTCCGGTATGCAGGCGGCCTACAACGATTTCGTCCTCCGCCCTCAGCCGACAGGATTTTCGGCCCCAGGAATGAACTTCATTCAGACGCGCTTCCCGTCCATGCAAAGCACGACACCTGCGGTGATCGCCGTTGGTCCATCGTCGGCGTACCCCGCCCAGGCGCCGCTGCGAACTCAGGCTCCGTTGAGTCCCCAAGGTGTGGTCATGGACATTGCGGGGCACCATCGCCATCCGCAGCACGCTGCGCTCCTATCCTCTCCCGGTGACATGCCGCAGCAAACGCCGCAGTGGGACGCGATCCGCCAGAACAGTTTGGCGGAAGGCGCCACTTCGGTCACCCACTTGGAGGCGCAGGGCATCTTACCGCACGATCCCCTCGTGGTTCACGCCGCGCCACAAAATCCGTTGCAGCAGCTCCAAATCCGGATTTCTAGCGTGGACGCGTCCGTCAGTGATAGATCCGACATGCTCAGCCACCACCACCGACCCCCAGCGGTGGTCTACGCCGTCAACACCGACGCTGCCGGCGCCTACAACAACCTGCCGCGGCTCGTCGGGCAATCTGGCCCGCTCGATCAACCACTCCCCGTGTCACTGTACTCACCGGTAGAAGGAAACGACACGCCCATGCGGGGAGGGGGTCGGCGGGAGGAGCCGGTGGCACCCTTGCATCCGCGATTGCTTGCTAGTGCTGCCGAGGACAAGGCTGCGCCCATACGGCCGTCGCCCGCGTTGCAGGGCGCCGCGTTCCAACAAGGCAGTCCCAACCCCGCGGCAACAGCCTCGGACCGCCAGGTGCCCTCCACTCCGCGCCGAGCCAGCGCTGCGGTGGACGGGAACGGCTTCGAGCAGCACTACGAGGGGGTTGGCGCGGGTCCATCCGCTGTGGCGGTCGGCAACCGCCCTCCCGCGCGGCGCTCACCGCCAGGCGGCGGAGATCCGACGCACGATAAATCTACGGCGTCCAACGACTCGCACGCCGTCGAGGCAGCAGCGGCGGCCAAAGCCGCCGCAAAAAAGAAAAAGAAGAAAGGTAAGGGCCGCCATTCCGGCGAAGACGACGAGGACGGCAAAAGCTGCGCATGTGGAGCATCCTGTTCGGTGCAGTAGCCAGCTCCCATCTAGCCCTTAGGCCGAAACACAAAAGTGAAATTGCGCCTCTCCCTTTTCCTTCCATCCCTTCGTCACATCAGTATTTTTCCCACTTCTTGCTGTGTCGTATTGCACCCCCGCGCCTACGGTGTGCTCGATCTCTGTCGATACCGCAAGTTTTTTATTTTCAAAGAGAGAGATCGAGAGAAAGAGGGCTTCACACACGGCGACTTGCGCGCGGCGCCATTACCGCACTTGGAAGTGTGGTTGTCGACATTCATTGCTGAGTTCCCTTTCCAGTCGTTCGGCCCACCTTGTTCTGTTGTCACGCCCCAGCGCCCGAGAAAGACATGCCGCCGAAGAAGCCGGCCGCCAAGGGGTCCAAGAAAGAGGAAGCGGTCGACATCCCGAAAACCTCCCTTCTCCCCGACGGCAAGCGAACCTACTTCGTGGGCCAGTGGTCCGCTCAACAGCACGTGGGCCCCGCCTTGAGCCGTTTCACGAAGTTTCCCTCGGAGTGTGGTGACCAAGTTGTCGTGCTCAGTGGGACGCACTCTTTCGCTGCTCCTCAGGCCGCCGCAAACAGCCAACCCACCGAACCCGCGACTGAGGGGGCTGCCACCGCGCCGGCAGCTGTTCCAATGGTCCCCGCGGCGTCGCTGCCGACTATGCCGGCCGCACCTGCTGACAAGCACGTGATTGCCCTCGAGGCCGAGGGCTTCACGGCCGTCAGGTCACTCTCCGTCGGCGGTTACTCCGCGTTTGTTGCTGCGCCGGCGCCAAAGGCAGCGGCAGCCGACGAAGGCGCCGACGGCGGAGAGGAAGGCGGCGCTGGGTCAGACAGCAGCGCCATTGCGAAGCGACCGAAGGCGGATCAGCTAGTCACGGATCGCACGGTGGTCGTCACCGGAGACGTCAAGTTGACCGGCTGGAGGCCTGCCCCCGTCGTCGCGCCGCCTCCTGTCGCAGCACCGACATCAGCGGCAGCCCCCGCGCCCAAGAAGGGAAAGGTGCAGGTGAAGGCCGAGGAAGAGGTTGCTGCCGCCGTCGTCGTGCCACCCCCGGTCGAAGAAAAAGGCGTGGCCCCAAGTACGTGGCCGACGGTCACCATCACCGCGATCGCATTCGCCGGTACCGTGACGCTCCGCGCCCTCCACGCCGTCTTCAAACGGTGCCATTTCTCCGCGAGCGCGTCCCGGCAGGTGAACGTGCACCAATACTGCAAGGTCACGTTCGAGGAGTGCACCTTCGCCTTTAGCTCGACCGCGGCACTGTACGCGTTTCCCCTTTCCGTCGTGCAGGTCTCAGGTTGCCGGTTCGGCGTCGATCCCCCGGCGATGCTCACGGGCGCCGCTGGTCACAATGCCGAAGACGCCCTGAAGCAGCGCCGAGTGGTGGAAGGCTGGATGACGACGTCCATAGCGATTCACGCCGACGACGCACAGGTGTCCATTAGCAAGAGCTATTTCTCCAACGTCGGATTTGGCGTCGTGCTGCACGACAAGTGCGCCGGATCGCAAGTGACGCGCTGCGGATTCGACGAAATCATGACGACGGCAATCGTGTGCGGTGCTCACAATGCGGCGGAGCTCCGTGGCAATACTGTCAAACGCTGCGGCTACTACGGGCTTCGCTTCCTCCCCGGTTCCATCACGCGGGCCCTGGTCAACACCGTGAATCCACCCGTCAAGGTGGATAAAGGCGCGAACCCGTTTTTGCACTCGAACGTGCTCGCGGTCAACGTGATTAGCGACGCGGACCCTCACCAACCCTACATGAGCCCTGTGTATTGATAGAGGGGGGAGAGGACTATCGGGTCTCTCTCTGTCTCTCTCTTTCCCACTCTTCTTAGTGACCTCGAATGTCGTGTACTTTTTTTTTGATGGGGCGACGGGATGATTTGTCTCCCCTTTCCTGCCGCGGAATGGCATGTGTGTAGACATCGGCGGCCATTTCGTTAGACCCACGGCAAGCAGCTCACTCGTTGGGATGTGTTCCGACAAGTGGGTCGATTCAAGGATTTCGTTTTGTTTTGCTCGTGCCCCCCAGCGTTGCGCGCGCGTTCGTCTCGGGGCCGTTCTCAGCTTGGGGTTTTCGAACACACATATGTTGCGAGCGGTCGCGGCGAAAGCCTTCGTGAAGGACCGGGGCGAGGTCATTCGTACCCCGAACTTGTTGCAGCTCGTGACACCCCGGTCGAACCGCAATCTGCCGCGCGACTTGGATCAATGGCTCGTCGACAGCGACGTGGCAGCAGCGCTGGAAGGCCTCGTCACGTTTCTATTTCGCTCGATGCCACCCGCCGGCGATGCCTTCTACGATGAGGTGGACAAGTGGGTCGATGCGCAGCGCGTCGTGATCGCAGGTGGCGCGGGATCGTCCCGGGATGCCCCCAACAGCAGCCTGGGTGGAGGGGGCCTGCATGGCGGCGGTGGAGGAGGCCACTCCTCGGTGACCGCAGACGGTCACGCCGACGCATCTGAGGGGGTTCGGCAGGCCGCCCACAGTTTGGGAGGGCCGTCTGTACACACTCGTGATATCCACGACCGCCGGTTGGCCGACATCATGATGGCCTGCGATGAGCACGCGTTGATCGCGGCGCTCGGCACGCCGTTGGGAGACGGGAAGGCTCCGCACGGCAGCTTGGCGGGAGGGGGGCGACCGCATTCGGCGACTCTTCTCCCGCAAATGACCAAAACGACCGGCGGGGGTCGATGGTTTTCGGTATCGCTGTTGGCTGACGACGCCGCGCCAAACCTCGGTCAGAAGCAAGCGGATCCGCACGCGAGGGCGGATGCTGATTCCGCGCTGTCGCCGCTCACAGCCCGACCCGTCCTGAACAACCGAAGGCTGGGGATCGTCTCGTTGGAAATCCGGCTCCCTGCCGCCGAAACGGTGTCAACGGATGCGCTGTCACTTTTGCACCGACTTCGGGCCCCGATGTCTCGAGCCGCGGTGTTTCACGAAACAGCGACGTGGAACGGTCGCCCCGTGGCCGTCGTTGGCGTTCGTCGCGCCACTACAGCGGACAATGGGCACGGCGGCTCGCGGTCGGCGCCACATATCAGCAGCGACTTACGCGTGAACCAGTACCGAATGACGTCCCTGCTCACCATCGTACCGGCGCTGGTCACGCTCCGACACGATAATCTGCATCCGCTGTTCGGCTACTGTGTGACGCACGAAGGGGGGGGAGGTGGCGGCGGAGCGATGGAGGCAGAGCCGCTGCGCTCGCCGACCGACAACAACGCTTCGTCCCACCTGGGGCCTCGGCATGGGTGGAATGCTGGCGGCACGTCGACGACGAATGCCGTGGCGAACGCCAGCGTGGCCACCTCCAAATCTCAAGGAACGGACGTAGTGCTGCTTCTCCATCCTCCGCACGAGCATGGGGCGTTTCTGTCCTTAAGGCGGAGAGTCGAGCGAGTCGCCAGCGACGCCATCGAACGGCTGGGAGTCGGACGAAGAGACGACGCCAAGGTGAGGTCGCCAAGCAGACCAGACGGATCGACTCCGACGTCCTCCATCCAAATGCTCAGCGCTCGCACCATTCTGCACTGGGCGGCGGACATCCTAGCCGGGTTGGGCCACTTGCATCAGTTAGGCATGCTGCACCGAGACCTGAACGCCACGAACATCACGCAACTGGCCGCGGCGCCGTTGGACACCGAGCCGGAGCCGCTCAACCCTGCCCTGATCTCGGTGCCGGTTGGGGGGCCGGTCTTGATTACCGGGATGCATTTCATGGTGCGTTCTGCCCGTCTTCGAGTCACAGCTGGCACAGGCTGGCTCCCACTCGCCGCCGCGCCCGAGTTGCCCCACGCGCACATGTTCAACACGGCCACCGAAGTCTACGCCCTCGGTTTCGCTCTCCTGGAGCTGTGCTGCTATGGCTCCATCGACGCGGCGAAGCACGTCAGTCTTTCAGGTTGCCTTACGGTCGAGGGAATCGCCGCTCTCGCTCAGGCGCAGCGGCACACGACGTCGGGCGTCGCCGCCAAGCCGGCATCGCTGAATCCCGCGGCGTTGTCAGGCTCGGCTCTTGGTGGCCCAACGGATTCCGCCGCCGCGCTGGAAGACGTTGGCTCTCCGGCTGAGTACGAAAGTTTGAGGTCGCGAATTGCCCTCGACGTCGCCCCACCATCGTTCATCCCCATGTGTCTATGGGCCCTCTTGCTCCAGCCGTGCTTGGATCCGCTTCCGGATCGACGACCGACGGTCGCAAAGCTCCGCCGAGTTGTTCAGTCCATGCTCCAGCGACATGCCGCCGAGCTGGCGTCCAGCGTGGTAGCTCTCGCGCCGCAGCTGGTTGTCTCGGCCGCCGCAGAGCTTAGCGCGACCTCGCACCCGTCCTCTGTCTCCACCGCGTGCGATTCACAACGTCTCACAGCGCTGCTGCAGCACTCTCTTCCTCCCGATTTGGACGATGCCGCGCAAATCCATCTTGCCGACAAGAGTACTTCAACGATGTCCTTCCTCTGGCCGTCGCTCGCGGGGGACCCGTCATTCTCCTCGCTGATGGCGTCGTCGGCGGCGAAGAGCAGCCAACCATTCGCTTACCCGACGCTAACCAACCTCACGCAGCTCGAGCTTCTCAGATGTGAATTTGCTGGCACAACACGCAACGATAAGGACGAGCTAAAATCATTCACTATTGACCCTGTGGTCTCGTCACTGTGTCAGGTTCCGCATCTGCGTGGCGTGCGCTTCGTTGCTTGCCTCAACCTTTGCCTGGTGCAACACCTGAGGCCATTGCTCCGTCAATGCATCAACGCGATATCGAGGTTGGACGTGATGAAAACGTCGCTAGGAGATGCGGGCGCAGCGGCGCTGCTGCGAGCGCTTCAGCGCGCTCTCCTCTCTGGATATGTTCCTCACCTCAAAGATCTTCGGCTTTGCTCGGTGGGTGCAAGTTACCTGTTTCTGGACGCCTTGCTTGAGGTGGCCGAGTCGACCACGGCCACTTCGAGCCACCCTTCCTCGAGCCCTCTCCGGGGCTTGAAGGCGCAGCTTGAGGTCCTTCACATCGGTGGCAATGAGCTGCCCATGTCCAGGTTACAGGCTCTCTGCGTGCAATGGTTTGCCGTGAGCCAGCGAGGCGTGGCAACACTCCCCGCGCCTATGGACGACGTTAGGACGCCAACCGCGAGGTGCCCAGGCGCCTCGTCGGGGCTTGTGGAACTTGGTCTCGGAGGAGGCTCCTTGGACTACTTTGCGCTGACATCGTGCGTGTGCTCCATTATTCGAAGCAATTTGTCGCTGCGAGTATTGGACCTGCGCGGAACGGACCTCAGCGAGCCGGCGGTGGTGCAGCTCATCGCCGCGCGCCAGTCGGTGTCGCGCTGCAGCAAACTACATGTGTTAGTTGATGGGCCCACGACGCAAGGACATGGCAAGGCCGGCGGTGCGGGGCGGCCCGAGATGGCGCGCCGACGCGACTTAGTGGCAGCTTGCCAGCCTCCGATTCTTTGAGTCCCAAGCGCCGTTCCCCTTTGCATGAGGTGTACTTTGGAAATCCGGAAAACGGTCTGATGGTTGATGTATTTATTTCTTTCCATTAGACGTTTGGGGTGGGGTGACCGAGGCGCTGGCGAAATGAGCAGCGTTCGACGGTTGCCACTGGTCAAATCGCGCGACACCGATTCGGATTCGGGTGACGAACGCGACCAGCACATGAAGACGCCGGAAACATGCAATCCAGCTGCTGGTAGCAGCATCCGAGAGCAAACAAGTTTTGCTCGAAAGTCGAGTGCGTCGAGCCCACAAACGACCGCGTCTCCTGTTGGGACGGGTCATGCAACCCCGCGTAAGCTGCTCGACGCGCAAGAGACGCGCAGACCGGTTCAGCGACAATCGGTCGACAGCTTTCGGTGTGAAGACGACGCAAAACAACAACATGGTAATGGTGTAGGCATTGGTCAGGCGACGCCCGTTGCACACAGTCCCGCGCCCCCCCGTTCGTCGACTTCGATTGCGCAGGCGTCGCCAGCACCCGTCGCTCCTCCCTCATCATCTGCCACAGCAGCGGCATCGGTCGTTGTCGTTCGCGGTTCCACGTGGAGTAACGGACGCAAGCAGCAGTCAGCCCAGAAAGTAACGTCCATTGCGTCAGATCGGCTCGCGTCACCTTCTTCGGTCGTGGGGGGCGGCGACACTATGACGGTGAGAGACCCGTCGTCGTCGTCGATCGCCTTGACACCGGTGCATTTGCAAGCAGCGGAAACGGCGCATCCCTCGGCGACGCCGACGGCCTCTCCTTCTTCGTCGGTGGTCGTCGTGCCACAGGCGTCGATGACGGAGGAGCCCCCTTCTTCCTCTTCGGCGAGGAGCCCATCTCAACCACCACCGTCGTCTGAGAAGGCTCTAACGTCCGCGGAATCGCCACCCTGCGTGGCACCCCGATGTGATCACCAAGCAAGGAAGGATGATGCGGCGCCGTCGACACAGTCGCCTGTCGACACCGCGTTTGTTTTTCACCGGGATATCAAAGATCAAGACACGTTTCCGCATGACGATGTTATCGTCCGTTCGCCCGCCCCAGGTTTGACCCCACGTACTGGTCAACGTCCATCCGCAACGCCTGCGCGGCATGCCGATCCATCCACGGCGGGTCGTCGCCGTCGACCAGAGTGGAACACGCGACCCAGCAGTCCCTCGGCGAGTACGCGGCCTGTGACACCGTCCGCGGCACGGTGGTTTCCTTCACCCAGTGTCGTGTCCGCAAATGCGCTTGTCGCCCCTCTCGTCGCCCGTTTGGAGGTCGAGCAAGCCGTTCACAGTTCTCACAGCCCCACATCAAGTCGCCGTGGTCTCCTGACGCAACGGTCAACGAACAACATCTACGGTCGACTTCATGCCGAAGCGAAAGTGATCGCGCAAGAGAAACTCGAACTCCACGAACGGTATCATCGTGCCGATGAGCTGGTCGAAGTTTGGCGACAAATCGAAGACTTGACGTTTCAGCCCAACCTGCACCGGAGACCCGACGCCGCGTTTGGTGCGACCACTACGACGTCGTCGAGCCAGGCCATCCATGAGCGTCTTTACCGCCGGGGGCTGCGAAAGCGGCAGGCGTCATCCGCACGGCAACAAGCGCGAAAGCGCTCACCGCCCCCCATGAAGCACGGCGGTGCGTCCCTCGCGGAACGTGTCCAACCTGGTTCGCCGAAGCGGAGTCAGCCGTTGCACTCGACGCCAGCGACCTTTGAATCGCTTTACAAGCGCTCCACGGCGGCAGCCGACGCTCGCAAGACCGCGACATTGCATGGCGACCCGACATGCTCTCCCCGTGGCAGACATGCGATGGCGTCTACAGCTCATGCGACGCGGGGCACAGCGCGGGCGGCTTAGATATTTTTTTTCCCCCACGTACTCCCGGAACCCCCTATCGGTCATCCGGCGACGGTCAGACTCTCGACGCAGTGACGATGACGGGTCGCAGTAAGATTTCTGGTACGTTCCTATCTTATCAGTTACACCCTGCAAACTTTTCACTGACTCTCTGACCTCTCATCATGAACCCCGCACGATACTTCGTCACCCGTACGCTGGCGGCCACCGTGAGCTTCGGCGCAGCGTCCCCGGCAAACAGTTCCCCGCCGCTTCCGCCGACGGCGACCGCAATGAGTCCCACGCCGTCATCGCCGCGACACCCCATAGCGCCTTCCCTTCAGACGACTGGACCTCTTTTCGCCCCCTTGCGAGCATCGAGACCCGTGATGCAGACCGGAAGCCGGAGCAACCCCGCTGCGGGTCGATGCACGCGCCCGAGTCCCGCAGCAGCGGCAACGCCCGTTCTCACGTCAGCGGTGCGATGCAGCGGCGACTGGTTGTGCACAGCGTGCAAGACGACTAACTTTCAGTCACGGTCGCAATGCTTCATGTGCGCGAGAGACCGTTCGTCAGCGTCCGCGAACCCCGTCGTGTCGTCGTCAACGGAGACCACGGCGCGCCAAGAGGTTGATTTAGATCCCGCGGACATGGTGTCGATCGTTGACGGGGGCGACGCCGTCACCAAGTCTGGCTCGCGCAATGCCAAGCGCCCTGGCGACTGGGTGTGCCCCGCGTGTTTCATCAATAACTTTGCCAGCCGTGCTGTGTGCTTCAAGTGCGCCGTACCGCGACCAGCCGATGCAGGCTCTCCCAGCGCGGGCAACACCGCGACAAACAGCCGCACGAGCAACGGCGGCGGCGGCGGCGGGGCCTCGCGCACGCCAAATATGGCTGGAGACTGGATCTGCTCGTCGTGTCAATCGCACAACTTCCGCGGTCGAGACAGCTGCCGTCAGTGCAAAGGCTTGAAGAGTGAGGTGGGCAAGGTCCTCTCCGTGACCGATGTCCTCATGCCGGGCGACTGGCGATGCGCAGGATGCGGGAATCACAATTTCCGGAAGCGCGATGCGTGTTTCACGTGCTCTGCGCCGCGTCCGCCAAAGGCAGAAGGAGCCACTGACGACACTGCAGCGCGACATGCATTGTAATCCCCCGCCCGTGACGCTGTGTGGAGTGCAGTCGCTAGTATATCGGACAGAGAGACGACGGCTTTAATGGGCCCAAACGGCTAATTGTCGGTGGCAATCACACGTCAACCTACTTCCCCGTCGTTCTCTCTCTCTCGTTTGCGTAATCCTTTGTCTCCCGCTTTGTTCTTTATTATCCCCCCCCCCGTCTCGTTTTTGCCCCCTCCCAGCTCTCTCTATATCTCTCTCACTACTTTTTTTTCTCCTGATTTTTCTCTCTCTCAATCGAGAAGAGTCAATCGCACAAAAACACTGGCCCACAGACCAGTTGCCATTTGACCAAGTTCCCTCCTCGTGCCGCGTTCTCTTCGTCGTTTGTCGGGGGGAATCAGAGGTCCACTGAGGCAGAAATTGTCGTTTCTGTTTCTCGCGATCCCCTCCCGTTTGATGCACCTTGTTTGTCACTCGTCGTTTCCGCCCTCCTTTTCGGTTCCACCTACGGGGGAGTATCATTCTTTGGTGGGAAAAGGGGGCGGCGGCGAAAGTGGTGGGACGGAGAGGCGTCGCCGAAATCGGAAGGTGGGGTGGTGATTCACGCGCCCCCCCTCATCTTCGATTTGGGATTTTCAAGGAACGACGGTGGCGGCGTTACGCACTACAGGTACCGTCAGAAGCAGCTCCTCACGCACGTGTGGCCTCTACTTTGCGAAACCAGCCCGCCTACTTTCATACCTTCAACTTTTTTTTTGAAGCCATCTGCAACCGGAGTGAATTCTTTTTCTCCTTTTTTCCCTTGCCGGTCGCCACTCTTTTCCCTCGTTCACCGCAGCCGATCGGCGACATTCAAGGAAGGCCGCTTCGGGTCGCGCGTGTTGGGAGAGGGGCGGTGAGAGGGCGCCGTCATCGAAGCGTTCTTCGTTCGGTTTGGTTCCTCCGCCGCTCCTCGCGAGGTGTGTTTTTGAGTGAGATAGGGAAAGGTTGGAGACAGCATCGAGCTTTGATGAAGAAAAAGCATGGATCATTGACGTGTGGTGATGTTGGACGATCTACCTTTTCCGATCCGCAGACTCGCTAAATTTAGTCTCTATGAACTGACCCTGAAGCAGAGGGAAGCCACACCCGCCACGGCACCGCCACTTTGTTCCTTTTAACTGCAAACTTTCTCTCAATGAGTGATTGGTGGCAGCAAAGCGGAGCCCTTCGGCGTGGCGGCAGCAGTGTTGTTTGCTCATCTGCCGCCGCCGTGCCGTCAATGATGTCGTACCGCAAGCGACAGGCGCAACGGCCCTCTGGTAGCTCCGCTGGTCCGGTGAAGTCCCTCACATGGGATGCGCAGCCAGGCTCGGCCTCGGAGGCCAAGCAAAGTGCCACGTGCCGCGTGAGGCACAAGGCGTATCTCCAACAGAGGGACTTGGGGGGAGGTGTTCGCTCCAGCGTGGCGACATTTCTGCGCTCCTCCGTCATAGCGGACTCCGAGGGCAACCTCCGCGGGCCCAAGCCACCGGCAGCCTCTGCCGATACGGACCAGCTCGCCGGGCCCATGCCCACTTGTCTGCCGGAACTGGCGGCGATCGCCTCCACGTGGCAGGGCATTGACGTCGTCGATACTGAACTGATCAATCCCCAGCGCATGGTGCGCCGCGTCTCGTGCATGGCGTGCATGGTCGAAATCGTGTGCGAGGTGGAGTATCCCGTGGGAGACCATGCCCCTAGCCCGCCCTTCGTGTCGGGCGGTTTCGGTCTGCTGGACCCCGTGACAGGCTCGCCTAATGAGGCCGTCATCACGTCGCTGCCGATGCCAGCGCTGCGGATTGTTCACGCCCATTGCGGCACGACCATTCACCGTCGCGCCTTGTGTGAGATGGGATTCGTTTCCGCACGGGAGCAAGAGCCGGTGCCGTCGCTCCCCTTCGACGAGCAAGTGCTGGTCTTCATCAATGGCGTGCCTGCCCTTGGTCCACCGGTGAGCCGCGAAGGCATTGCGGTCGTTGCCGTCAACGGTCAACCCTGGTGTCGTGAATCTTGCGGCGAAGGGCACGAGGCATTTACCCGCGTTTCACGGGCACGCGACGGTCCACTCAGCACGGTCGTGTTCGACCAAGGCGGATTCAGGGACATGCGCCGGCAAGATTACAAACGGCACGTCGACAGGTTGCTGCGTGGTATTCCCCACGACCATGAGGCGACGGGAGGACAATCCAGCGATGGGTTGTCATCGACTCCAATGGCGACCGCGCTCGGCCACCGTCGATTAACGGCCGCCGACATCGCCGCCCTCGACGACGATCCTAACTCACCGTCACGCCGGTCGTCGAAGCGTCGACGGCTGCCGCTTGCGCCG
>ERZ1292630.2056-Hain-H41-02um-R3-2056-length-19114-cov-8_pt1 | contig 19114 bp, 12 predicted proteins | sample MGYA00564408_ERZ1292630 | MGnify/ENA primary metagenome ERZ1292630 (study PRJEB36523, sample SAMEA6512641) | groundwater metagenome | collected 2019-01-08 | study: AquaDiva: Metagenomics assemblies of 32 groundwater samples
TTCCCCTTGCTTTTTATTTACATGACTCAAGTTACGTTCAACGTGGCACGCGGCGTCGAAGCTGCGGTCGCAGAGGCTGTGCTGAAGGTGATCGATGGAGTTACGTCAATCTCTGATGGCACTGTGGCGTGTGAAACCGCCGACGCAGTGGCAGCAGTGAAACTGGCTATCAAGCAGAATCCCGCGGTTTTCGAACGGAAGGGTCACGATCGTCCTCCGGCAGCCAAGAGTGCCCCAGGGACGAAGCATCCAAAGCATCGGCGAGGTGAACGCGTCAAAAGCGTTGCACCAACCGATCAGCCCGAATGTTTTGAGGAGAGAGTTCCCCTTCCCCGTGGCATTTTCATTCCGTATCAGCCAGAGGTGGTGCAACGGCGGGAACGAATCGTGAACTGTTATGCAGCAACAATATTCAACGTTCCACCTGCAGCTACAAACAAGGACGTATGTGACGCCTTCGCTCCAAGCAAAGACATTCTGTCGGTGCAAAGAGTAGACGACATTGCGTTGTTGTACTTCACATCGGCAGATGCTGTTCAACGGGCCATTTTAGCGATGAATGGAAAATCGTTGAAAGGAAACATTGTTTGCGTCTCCGCGAGTGGGGTGGTGAGAGTGTCGGTTCCCGTTTAAAAACGTGTAGATGACCGTTCACCGATAACCAAACGAGGGAGCACCAAGTTGATTATCACGGACTGAAACATGTTGCTTGTGTGGTCATGTAGAATTAATTCACATCAAATTTTGTGGAGTGAAATGCGACCGACTTCGCTTTTCTTCGACAAGACGAAGGCATCGCACAAGTACTACAAGTACGGCTATCAACCAGATCCCAGAAAGTTTTACCCAGCAGACAGAATTAGCAAAACAGAGTTATTTCCGACGATTGTCCGCCCGCCGTGTTCACGCGTTCGGACTACCGACGAATTCCTCGAAAAGATCGACTATCACATCAAGTACCCGGCGAGCGAGTTCAAAACTGCTTTTTCGAGTTGGAACGATTTGATGACGGCCACGGATCAAAACATGATGAAAAGAGGAATTCCTCCAAAAGTGGCTCGCTTTATTCAAAAGCACGTCGGTTACTTTACCAATGGTTTAGTGCCCTTACGTTTCGACGCCAAAGGTGAACAAAGGTACTGGAAACAGTTCAAAACCATCAACGGAGCTCACGTACGGTGGCCAGAATTGCCCGACAAATATCGTCCTCACCAGCTTGGCGAAGATGTTCCCCGTCAACCAAATTATGCGGAAATGAATCGATTGCCCGATTGGGCTCGACAATCGTAACGTTTCTTTAAACATTGCCCCTTTTTCATTTCGGGAGTCTGACATTTTGAGCGAGTAGTTGATTTCATCTTCCAAAGGTCATGAATTTTTCTTTGCGTGTATTTCCATTCGCGTCAATCGAATTTCGTTTCGATGGTATCGATCGACGAACTCCATCGGATACCGTGGTGAGCTTTTGTCTCCGAGAAACGGCCCAAATCGTTCGAGACAGGTCATCCTGTTCAGCACTTGACTACGTTTCGGATGAGGTGGTTTTCGTTGCTGATGGGGGTCGTTTACGCCGTACCATTTCTGAGACTTCCGATGAAGTGCCCCAGGTGGGACGACGGGTCAGAGTACTCCGCCAACCAGTTGGCATTGCGTTCTACGAGCTCGACATTGGGACAGCGTGCCCCACCACGCGAGTTCGCGGAATAGTTGATGACGGCCTTGGTTACTTATTCTTTTCAAACCACCGGCAAACGTTGATCGTCGAAGACTGTCGACAAATTCGACCGAGTGATTCACGACGCAGCGTCGAGGAAGGCGGAGGACGGTTCCCATCGCCGGTTCGCCAGGGCGGTCGCAATGCCACCAGGGCTGCGTCTGATTCGATTCGCCAGCATCACAACTGGATTATTTGCGAAAGAAATTTGGCATTGAAGTCCGTGGGCGATCTGAAAAAATTCCTCATGCGACAGGAACATGGTCTTCGTGGGATCTTTTCTTCGATCGATCCACAGTGTGACTACCCTGTGTCGAGTCGCTTGGATGACCAAACGAACAACGACGAAGAAGACGATTGTTTTTTATGCTGGTGCTTTCCAACTAGAATAACTCCGCGACTTTCTCTGCAACAACGGGGGGACAATGACAGTCGACGCTCCGGCATGCAGCACGATTTGTCCGAATTTGACTCCATTTTTCAACGAACTTGTGCAGAGATTGCACCAACAACCCCCGCCAGCAAAATCGCTCATCTCTTGAAAGAGGCATACTCTTCCAGTACGACATTACGCAATGGCGATCCACTGTTTCCCCTTTTTGCGATTCATGACAGATTGAACGTTCCGTTGGAAGGCGACGAGGTTGACTGGATAGAAACAACACCGTTTTTTCGACTCCAGTTGCGCTCACGGAACTGCACGAACGATGCATTACTTACGAAGCAAACCACCACCTTACACATTCGAATTCATGGGCAAAACCACGAAATGCAGACATCAAAGTCACATTGGTGCGCGGTATTGCCCAACGAGGCTGCAAAGACATCGGTTCCGTTGTCGCGGCTGATTACCTTGCGGGATGTACCGCTGTCGTTGACCGTACGTGATGTGAAAAATAAGTTAGTGGATGATGGCTGGCTTTCAACCGCGCATGCGGCTTCGGTGTTGTTGCCTCGTCAAGGGTCGGACTTCGACAATGTTATTCATCAACAAGCCGACGACTCACTGAAAATTTTCCAAGTTGTGGAATGCGGTCCCTTCGAGGAAGCGACTCTCATCATCGTTCTCGCACCCATCACGAGCGAACCAGCAACCCTTCTACATCCAACCAAAGCAGCACCCCATCCAACACCCTTGATGAATGGGGATGCGGGGGAAAGCTTCACGCTACGTGTGGTCTTGGGAGAGGGTACCGCACCATTCGTTGACATTCTTCTGCCGGTTCTTTTCGGTGGGACGACAGCCGGGGATGTCTTAGAAATCTTGAGAAACCAAGGGCATGGCCGATTCGGAGTCCTTCTTTACGGCCGAATTCCACTGTCTGTTGACGACGTCATTCGCAACACAGTTTTACTACCATGCGGAGCTGGGGAAACAGTGATCGTCGTTAGAGCTGTCTTGTAATTGCCAACGAAAAATGTTCTTCATGCGAACACCTCCGTGGCCAACAGATGCCACGAATGATTGCATTTCTTCCTCCTTGTCAAGCCAAGTCCATTTGTTCCTTGAAAGTTGCCGTCAAGCAATGGGATCGAAACAAACCAAGCCCGTCGAGCCTGATATCAAAGTCCGCCCTCAACCGCCTGACGAAACCGATGAGCGGCGATCAGCAGGCAGATTTTCTGTTTCCTCGTCCGTCGACATTGTACCTCAGCTTGAGGACAACGACAACATCCGAGGTAGCAGCGTCCGCTCGTCGATGGCGATGAAGGACGGCCCTGCCGCCTACTGGCTCCCGGACAACAAGAGCGATGAATGCCAGCTGTGTGAGGCAACGTTCTCTTTTTTTCGAAGACGACACCATTGCAGGTCTTGCGGTGGTTTATTTTGCACAAGTTGCAGCTCTCGAAAAGATGTCGTTCCGCATCGAGGCTACTACACCAAACCAGTGCGAGTTTGCGACTTATGTTTCACAAAAGCTGCTGCGAACGCGCCGTCAGCCACACAACCTCGACGAAGCTTCGCCGCGGGGAGCCGCGCGAGCGCATCAGATCTCGACAGCCGAGCAAGCGACGATGTTTCCCGGCCAAGCCGATCCCGAAGTGCGCCCGTGACTCCAAGAGGCGGGCAACGTTCAGAGGGCTTGTCATGGAAGGATCCTTTGTTTCAATCGAAAAATCAACCAGACGACGCAGCAGCGGCACGAACGACAGAGAATCCTTCCAAGCAGAAGGACGCAGCCAACGTACCGCACATCAACGCGACGTGCCCCGTGTCTCGAGGCAGAAGCATGCCAGTGGATTTGGTCCGGTGCATGCTGCACTTCGCAGCATGCGAGCAACGAAAGCGGACTGCATTAGGCCTGAAGTTAGTTCCGTCGTCCATTTGGCGGTCGGTGATGGACTACTTACCGCCCCTTCACGTCATCGACTGGCGGCGAACGGAGGCAGGACTTGAACGAGCGGGTCTTGTGTCAGCCGCGTCCGTGTGTCGTGCCACAGGCGACTTTTCACTTTGCGTGTCGGAATTCGGACAGTGTCTAAACTTTTTGCTCACACCTCCAGTTGAAACTGGTGTGTCGACCGCCGTGTTGGTTGTGCACACGGTTTCATGGAAGCCCGAAGTTCATTCCGGAACAGCGACGGGGCGACCCGCTGCGTTGAAGCCTGAATTGTTGCAGTTGTTTGTCGACCGCTTGGAACGGAGCATGGTCATGGCACTCGTGCACGAGAGTGCTTTTGGAGGCGCGAGGAGAGCATCGCCAATGCCTTCTCCAAGGCAAGGGACCCGTGCGCAAACCTCTGACCCTTCCAGCGTCGTCGGGTCGCCGATGGCACTGGGAACTTCCAGGGCCCCGAGCGTTGGCATCAATTTCCACGCCGAGTTACTGCTACCGGGCGTTGGCGCCGAACCTGATGTTCCGCTCACTGTTGAAGGCTACTTGACGGACGGCGACAAGACGGGTACACTGTTGCGGGTGCAGCATCTGGTCAGACTCACCTTCGATGGTCAATCGCGAGCTGTTGTCTTCACTGTTTCGCGCCTGACTGCGCCGCAACTTCCCAGGTTCGCCCAAACGCCCACAGCAACGCCACAAAACTCCAGTCGTCGTATCCACGGAAGCGAAGATGTCGGTGCCAATTTCAGTGCGAACGCGAACAACGTCACGGTGTCATCGCAAACGCCGCGTGGTGCCGCTGGAAGATGGTTTCCGATGATCGGTGTTGCAGGCGCCTTGTTGCGCGACTCCCGTTTGCATAGTGAAACGACGGTCGATGTTGTGTTTTGAAGCCTTTGTTCGGAAAATTCATCCGGCACGGCCCGGAGGAATTTATTTTTCCCCTTCGAGTCCCGTTCTCTGTTGCACGTTCAACCGCAGAATGCTCTGCAGCATTTCAAATGCGAATTGAGGTCGCAGAGGAGAGCGGCAGACGGGTGATCCGCGATGCGAAGTTGACAGTGCACCTGTTTCGTCAACCATGGAAGTCCAACCTATTTTCCCCCTCGTGCAAAAAAAAAACCCCAACCATGACCGCGCCCAGCTTCTCACTTCCCGCTGACCGCGACAGTCTGATCATCCTGACGAAAACCGCTGAGCAATGCGAACGGTATGATGAGATGCTGGTCTGCATGAAACGCGTCATTCGCGCATCCCCGGTGTTGAACATCGAGGAAAAGAACTTGCTCAGTGTCGCGTACAAGAACGTCATCGGCGCGCGTCGAGCCCCCTTCCGAACGCTGGCTTCCGTCGAGCAAAAGTCGGAACGTGGAAACCGGCAATACGACCTCTTGAAGGAGTACAAGGCTCGCCTCGAAGCAGAAATTGGTGAGATTTGCGCCGATATTTTTGAGTTGCTCGAAAAACATCTGGTGCCGAATGCTACGGACGACGAATCCAAGGTGTTCTACTTGAAGATGAAAGCAGATTACCACAGGTACTTCGTCGAGGTCAACAATTCGGCTGAGCAAACCCGCTTAGCTCTCGAGACGTACACTCAGGCGATGAGCTACTCGGGCTGCCTTCCCGTGTCGTCGCCCATCCGTCTTGGCTTGGCCCTGAACTTCTCCGTGTTTTACTATGAAATCAAGAAGATGCCCGACGTCGGGTATGATTTGGCCAAGAAGACGTTCGAAGAGGCGCTTCCAGAACTAGAGCGTCTGAATGACGACGAGTACCGTGAATCTGCGACCATCATGTCGCTACTACGTGAAAACCTGTCAACTTGGTCAGAGGCACTCCAGGCCCCAAAGGGAGCGGATGAGGGAATGGCCATGGAAGACTGCTAAAGGACGCGTTTTTGTTCGTGAACACGACGCAGATTGCGTTAGAGGCGAACGTGCTTGGCCGAAATATTCCAATTGGTCGACGTTGTGTGTTTGTGCGCGAACGCTTGAGTGGACGGGCTGGGATCCGCGAGAATCCGAGAAAACAAAGAAAGGACCCCATAGACGCGTAGAATGGGAGATGCACACCCGGGATTAAAATTGGACGCTCACGCGAAGTTTTATCCATCGTGTTTTTCTTGTGGATTCCGGCACAGACACCGTTTCACCTTCTTTTCTCACAATGCCGCCGAAGCACACCACCGACAAGGAAACCGACGAAGTCCCGCCGAAGGATGCGATCGACGCCAAGGCCCGTCACATCGAGGAAGGCATGGATCACGCCCGTGGTGGCCACCAGAAAACGGCCAACGAGCACCAGGTCAAGCCGCATTCGAGCCGTGCCAACTAGCAGTGATCGGGAAATGTAACGCATTCAGCCTTCCAACCAACAACAACACACTACGTCAAAAGAGATGCGAAGTGTTCCGACAAAAAAGCCCGCTGATGGGGAGCATTCGCAGCGTGCGTATAATCTATTTTCCGAAACCGCAGGAGGAAGGACTTGTTTGCAGAGAACTTTGGTATTGTGAGCGATTGCTCTGTTGCACTGACAATCTGCTTTTGCGTCGCGCACTGTTTTATCGTTTTAATTATTCCAACGCTGAATACATCCACACTTTTTTTTGCTACCTCTTGCGGAAATGACGACCCCGCCGTTCAAGTCTCCCGGCACGCAGCCTTTGATGGGCACCGGAAGTCCGCAACGCCCTCCGAGCTCAGGCGGCAAAACGGTTCGGAAAACGCATGACCCGTACGCAGCCAGTGTCACACCACCACTTGAAGATTCCGCGACCAGCGGTCAGACTCCACCCAACCTCTCGTTCCAAACGACCAGAGTCGGGACGGTGACTCCCCCGCCGTTGCCGTTGTCCTCGCCACTCATTCCACCAGCCGCACCATCGACGAGCCAAGCAGCTGGTAACCAACATCCGACGCGCCAATCTGCCGGGGGGATGTGTAGCATGGCGCCATCGGCCGGCAGCGGGGAATTGTTCGGAAATTTTTCAAACTTGGCCTTGCAGTCACCAACGACACTGAGCGCGGTTCCAGGGTTCGCCCCCTTTTTGATGGGAGGCTCCATTCCTGGAAATTCGGCTGCCGTTCTGTCGTCCCCTTTGCAACCGCCGACAGTTTCCGTAGGGACGCACGATGGCTCCCGAGGCAGCGCATTTCAAAATGCACACGTTCAGCAGCAGCATGATGGCCAGCAACAGCAAGCGTTCTACTTCGGCGCCGGTCAGCATCCTCAGTCACAGCAACCATCCTCGTATTTCACGCCGCAGCAGCAAGTGCAGCTCCAGCAAATGCTGATGATGGCGCCGCCGACGAGTGACCCATCTTTCCATCAGGGAAACGCAGCGTCGTCGGGAAACCATGCGATGCTCGCAAATTTCCTGCTGCAACAACAAATGCAGCAAGCTCAACTGCAAGAGCTCAGTCAAGCCTACGCCCAGCAGCAAGCCATTCTGGAGGCAGCCGCGGCGTTTGTGCTTCAGCAGCAGCAGCAGCAGCAGCAGCAGAGCATGCCAACCATGATGCTTGGTCAAGGCTCGGCACCCGGCTCGACGGCGGCGGAGCACGCCCTGGTTGCCTTGCAGGCTCAAAAAGGCCGCCTAACGGAACTGGCTCGAACGCCCAGCGGTTCGTCCACCATTCAAGCGATCCTGAAGGACCACGGCGCGACGGACCCAAGAGTGGCGACAACCATTTGCGAAGAACTGTTCCCAGCGTTTGGGGATCTGATGCTTGATAGCCACGGTTGTTACGTGGCGAAGACACTGTTGGATAACTTGCCTCCCCAGGCCGTTCACCAGTTGCTGTCGTCCGTTGTCGCCAACGACCCACAACTCGGCTACAGTCTGTGCATTCACTCGCTCCACACGCGTCGTGTCGTGCAACACATTATCGACACCTACGATCCAAGTTTTCTTCTGGACGTGCTCATCGGGCGGTGCGCGGACGTTGCAACCACGCAACAAGGATGCATCGTGATGCAGCGATCAATGGATCGCGCGCCTCCGGGACCGAAAAAAGACGCTTTGACTGCCATGATTCACAAAAATTTCTTAGCGTTCGCGAAGGACCCGTTCGCGAACTACGTGGTGCAACATTTGTTGGAAATTGGTGATCGTGAGCGCAATTCGGAGGTCGTCTCGCAAGCAGTGGCTGGCCGTGTCGTCGAGCTTTCGTGCAACAAGTTTGCGTCCAATGTCATGGAAAAGTGCCTTTTCCACGTCACCGCGGAGGTTCAGCACCAGATATTGCACGAAATGTACACGTCCGGCAGCGAAACTCTGATCAACATGCTTGGTGACAGCTTCGGAAATTACATCATCCAGTCCTCCATTGCATTGGCCACGTTCCGCGACGTTTGGTTCATCAACGATCACTTGCGACCTGTGCTACGCCACACACCGTACGGTCACAAGATCGAGTCCCGCCTTGATCGTCGCATGAAAGGTAAGGCGGTACAAGCCAAAGTGCCTGGGTCCGTTGGATTCGGAGACGGCGATGAAGACGGCGACAATGTCGACACACTCGAAGAGCGTCGACCCGCTCGCCCAGGCAACTTCGCACCCAGCAGCGGCCGCGGAAGAGGCTCGTACCGTGGGGGCGAAGGACATGGGCGAGGCGGAGGCTGGAACAGGCAACCACACCATCAACAAGGTGGGTACGATGCCGGCCAGCACGGTTACCTCAGCGCCCCGTCACCTTCCGGCATGCACATGATGCAGCAGCAGCAGCCTAACGTGCAAGCCTTGGACCCTGCCGTGGCGTCGAACTTGTTGATGTTGATCCAGCAGCAGCAGCAGCAGCAACAACAGGCTTTCCAGTCCCCCTTTCAGCCTCCGAACATGCAACCACAACAGTACAACATGCCTGCTGGGCACATGCATGCATTGCCTCCCAACGAAATGCCGTGGTGAATTTCCTACGCGTCGTGCGTGCATTATGCAATTTGGTCCCTTGCTCATTTGTAGAACCGCTTCCCGTTCGGTCTGTTTTCCTTTCAATTTTCTCCGTCCTCTCCTTTGGGTTCGATGTGGATAGTTTTTCTTTTTTCCTTCCCGACTCCTTTTTTTTCTGTTCGCGCCAATGTCACAATAGTGTCGTAAACATAAAATTCGGATCCCTTCATTCGTGACACGATGCAGTCCCGTTAGCGCACGGTAGCGGTGTAACAATGCCTTTCACGCAGGTTCATTTCCCCCACTGAGTCGTAATGAGTGCATTTCGCCCCGGTGCGAATGAATCCGCGTTTGGATCAGGGCCAGCCGCGGAACTAGTGGAAGAATGCCGTGCGATTGAAGTGGGCGGAGTACAGCGAATTAGTCATTTCGATGAACGGCGCGTTCAGTCCCTTGGGAAACACATCGCCGAGCTCGAAGGTGAACTCCACCAGCTCGCAGCCAACCCTCACATTAACTGGAGGGAAACGTACTTTTCGGCGCCGGCTTCAACCTTGATGGCAGCCATGCACCGCGACGTGCGTGCCCTCGCCACCTACTTGAACTGGCGGCTTCATCGAATCGAGGATGCTTGGTGGTCGGCATCGGAGCACAGTCTTGTCAGCGGCGAGTCGGACGCTCTTGACAGCACGTCAGCCTCTCGTGAGCGCAGGACGTGCGCCGCGGAACAAGAATACTTACGAACCATGAATGACTGCTTGACCGAGTATGCCAACACGTTCAATTCCGCACCCGGCGACGTTGATGAAAACGTCGATCCGACCGGGTCGCTGTCCTCGTCGTTCTTCTCACTCGATCTCAGGAGCTATCTGACGCGACCACCGAGCTGCCCACCTGGAACCGGTGTCGTCGAGGTGAAAGCCCTTCAGTCGATTTCGTACACATCGGCGATCACGTTCAGATCCGTCGACTTATACCCAGGAGTCGTTTGCTCGATGCCGTACGAGGAGGCGGAGTCCTTGTTGCTACGCGGCATCGTCGAGTTGCTGCAACCGGGAGGCACCGGTGGACGCTAGGGTGCTTGCACACACTCAATCGGTTTCCCTTCCTTCCTTCCCCCCGCTATCTTGATGATTACGTCGCCCCAGAACGCGAACTGAAATCGACTCCCCACTCAAGTCACTTTCAACCAGCCACCTTCCTTGATCTTTTCTTTTTTCTTCCTACCCTTCTTGACTGACTACCATGCACCACACGTTGCTCGTCGTCGCGGCGCTTGTCGCCACCATGGTGACTGTCGCACATGGTGCCGAGAAGATCGTGGACCCCCCTTGCATCGGAATTGATCTCGGCACCACGTATTCGGTGGTCGGCATTTATCAAAACGATAAGGTGGAAATCATCGCCAACGAGATGGGTAACCGCATTACGCCGTCCGTTGTCGCCTTTAGCGGAACCGAGCGACTTGTTGGCGACGCCGCCAGGAATCAAATGGACGTGAACTTCAAGAACACAATCTTCGCCGTGAAGCGTCTCATGGGACGCGGTTTCTCCGACGAGTCCGTACAGAAGGATCGCAAGTTATTATCGTACGCGGTCGTGAGCGACGCCAATGGTCGCGCGGCAGTTCAAGTCGAGTTCAACGGTGAAAAACGCACCTTCAAGCCGGAGGAAATTAGCGCCATGGTGCTCAGCAAGATGAAGGAAATCGCTGAAACGTACCTGAAGCAAAAGGTGACCAACGCAGTCGTCACCGTGCCTGCTTACTTCAACGATGCTCAACGCCAGGCAACCAAGGATGCCGGTGCCATCGCCGGCCTGAACGTGGCGCGCATTCTCAACGAGCCCACGGCGGCCGCGATCGCGTACGGCATCGAGAAGACTGACAAGGAGCGCAAGGTTCTCGTCTTCGACTTGGGAGGCGGCACGTTCGATGTCAGCCTGCTAAGTATTGATGGCATCTTCTTTGAGGTGGAGGCCACGAATGGTGATACCCATCTAGGAGGAGAGGACTTTGACAATCGCATTATCGACCACCTGGTTCAAGTCATTAAGAAGAAGCACGGCAAGGATCTCTCCAGCAACCCCGGAGCGCTGGCGCGCCTACGAAAGGCGGCCGAATCGGCGAAACGCAAGTTAAGCTCACAACCCGAAGCCCGCGTTGAAGTCGACAACGTCATTGAGGGATTTGATGTCAGCGAACGCCTCACCCGCGGTAAGTTCGAGGAGTTGTGCATTGACTTGTTCAAGGGCACCTTGGAACCCGTCAAGGCCGTGCTCGCAGACGCCAAACTTGACAAGGATGACATTGACGATGTGGTGCTCGTGGGAGGGTCGACGCGCATCCCCAAGGTGCGTGCGCTCATCAAAGAGTTCTTCAACGGCAAGGAACCCAATAGCGGTATCAATCCCGATGAAGCCATCGCCTACGGCGCCGCCGTTCAAGGCGGCGTCATTTCTGGCGTGACTAAGAGTAACGACACGGTCACCCTTGTCGACGTGATTCCGCTCTCAATGGGCATCGAGACCATCGGCGGAGTCTTCCTATCCATCATCCCTCGCAACAGCATCGTTCCCGCATCGAAGAAGCAGCAGGTCACAACCACCACCGACCATCAACCCACGATCGAGTTCCAGGTCTATGAGGGTGAACGTGCAATGACGAAGGACAACCGGCTGCTGGGAAAATTTACGCTTCAGGGCATCAAGAAAGCGCCGCGAGGTATGCCGCAGGTCGAGGTGCAAATGGACGTCGACCTCGACGGTATCCTCCACGTCAAGGCGACCGATTTGGATGGCGGCGCCAGCGAGCAAGTGGAAATCGCGCGGGACAAAAATCGCCTCATGCCTGATGAGATTGAGCGCATGGTGAGCGAAGCTCAGCAGTTCGAGGAGCAAGATAAGCAATTGCGCGAAAAGACGCAGTCCAAGGTGGCTTTCGAACAACTCGCGTACGAGGCGCGGAACAAAGCCAAGGAACAGTCCTACAAAGACGTCATGACTGAGGAGGAAGTCAAGACGGTCGAAGACGCGGCCAACGAGGCGATCAAGTGGCTCGACGACAATGGAGCGGACGCGAGCAAGGATGAACTCGATGCCAAACTTGCGGAGTTGTCTGGGAAAGTGAAGGAAATCCTCGATAAGGCCAAGTCCAAGGTGGATGCATCAGGAAAGGGCGCCGCAGAAGGTTCCGACGATTCTGGAAAAGAGGACGAATCCGCGAAGGAGGAAAAGGTCGAAAAGGAGGAGCCCAAGGAATCGGGCGACGACGCCGAGGAAGAGTTCTAAAACTCAGCCGTATTGTCCTCGTGTGGCATCGCTACCTCTCCCCGTTCACGGCGCGGACACCCTCGAAAACATCAGAAAACACCAGAAAAAAAACGGGTTGTTAACAGAGGACGAACACGCAGAGCGCGGCAACAGCGCCGGTATTGTTTATTTTTATCTTCTCTGTGCGATTTTCTTTTCAACGCGACGCGACTAACAATCACGCCACCCTGTGACCAAAGGAACCTTCCGAACTTTGACGAGGACATTTTTCCGTTCTTTTCCCGCAATGAACCTGAACAGCACCCGGCACCACCAATGTCAAGACGCGTCTCGAACAAGGTCGAAGCGCTCGCAAGGAGCGTGTTGCATGCCAGTTTGCCAGAGGCGTCGCAATTTCCATCGGATCCGTACTGCCCGCGACATCCGACAATCTATCATCGCTTGGCGGCCGACGTGGGTGAGGGAGGGTGGTTTTCCAAAGCGTGCGAGCCGATTGACAAAGCCCCGATTTCCAAGGTGCTGAAACGACTCATCATCAGGCGGTACCAGAAGCGGCTAGAAGCCGCGCGGCCGGCGGGCAGCCAGCCCAGCCGCGTGGTCAAGGATCGCCGACCCACGATCAACAGCTATCGAACGGCACGGGCAATTTGCAGCATCAACATTTTTCGAACCGCAGCGAAAATCGCCCTTGTTACTCATTATGTGCGCTCACTGCGCTCCGAGTACGCATCGGCAACACTGAGACGTCGATGCACCGGGCCAGACCTCGCAGACGGCGACAAAGTGCGCTTCGCAGTCTATCGGCAAGACGACACCGGAGAGGAATATCCAGTCTGGAGCAATGAAATCCCTGAAAAGATGGTCACACGAATTTTGAACGAATGGTTCAAGGTCGGTTGGTGCACCGAAACGAAAACGTTCACGCCCCTTGAAGAACCGAAGCGCATTTCCCATGAAATCGTGAACTTCGAGCCTAACGTGTTGCGAAATCGTTACATGTTGCGCCGGTTGCTGACGGACCGTTCCTTTCATGGCCTTTGGTTGACGCAGGCGATGGAGCACAGTGTCATCTACGTATCTGAGTTCATTCCTGCGCGTGCTTGGGATGGGGCGGAGGGCGCTGTGCCGGTTGTCGTCAATGTTCGCGGTGGCGGCTCCGTTCCATGCTGCCTGGCGTGGGCGTTGTTTTTCGATGCCTTGATAGAGAAAATGCCCGGTCGCCCACGTCGCATCCCGTTTGCGATGGGTCCAGCAATGTACTATTACCTGAAAGGGAATGAAGGACAACTGTCGACCATGTGCCCGTTGACCGCGACCTTCTGCGCCAACATGGCTGGGGGCAAAGCCCGCAGTCTTGTGGGAAGCCGGATCATGATCGACTGGAATGACGAGGCGACCAAGCAGGCTGTCCTTCGCAGGTGGCAGCAACGGCTACTTCAGCGGAAAGCAGCGAGACAGCTAGTTGGGGCCAACGAATCGGCGCGTTTTCATAGCACAGAAACGGTAAAAGGCAAATGCGTTTCGTTTTATGACATTGCTCCAGCAGGCGAAGGTGAGCTCGATCGTGCAGTGACGCAATGCTGCGCACGTTGGTCTGCCATGGAGACTGGTGGCCACCAACAGCAAGAAAACCGGCCCATCGTTCCCTACATGAACTTCTGCTTCAGTCCTCCACCCCGAGTATCTTACAGTGGCGGCCGCCCAGACGACGCCGCCTCTCGCATCGCCGGTATGCCCGGCGCATTGAACATGAAGTTACCGGGAGATTTGCGCCTTCGACAACTTCACTTGTTCGACGAATTGCGAAGGATGGTTCGCGCCGCGAAGCCAGGTGATTGACGCTGGTCCTTTCCGCCCTCCCGATTAGAGCTTGATACTTGCACAGGCACCTCCGTCGATCCCCTGTCGCGGCAGCGACTCTCGTTGAAAGATCAGCCGCCAACTCTCTCACACACTGAGTGCCGGACAAACGCTACACAACTCGTCCTTTTTGTCTCTCCAGCGTCGTTGCTTCCAGTTCAAATCTTTTTATTCCGATGCCGCCAAAGAAGTCGGAAGCGATGTCAGCTCGCGATGTTATTTTTCCACGGGCCGATGACGGAATCGCTGCTACAGGCGCGACTGAGATGAGAAGTGTGTTCCACCGGCCGGCGCGCGGGCAGCCAAGTCTGCCGGTTGCGACCACGAGAGCGCATCAGACCGATTGCGACTGGATGACGACAGAAAAGGGCTCCGCATTCCTTCAGCGTCCGTGCGAGAACCGAAAGTACGTCATCGCGCCAGAGCTCCAAACTGAGTATAACAAGACCCGGGTGGAAGCGCTGTGTCAACGCAGCGCGCAAAAGGAGCAACGCGCCGCCGAGTCACGGACGTCAAATATTGGCTCCGCTTCCACATTTCAGGCTGGAACGTTAATGTCCGAGCAACAACGTCAATACTCTCAGGTACGACAGGAGATTCGGGGCCAACGTCCGGCAACGTTGACGGTATCTGACCGAGAGAGCAAGCTTTTTTCGGACATCAGCGTGAAGCGCGCTGTGGACGGATCCTGCGAGATAATTGGTTTTCAACCACTACCAAAAGCCCGCTTTGAAACTTCGGCCCACAACCCTATCACTCACCTTCCGCGGGCCGTCGCCACCGTGCCGCTGTTCGAAAACCCGCGGGCTGCTGGCGCTTTGCGCTTGGAGCACCGGGACGCTTGCGCCTCATCGTCGAGTGCGATTCAGAGGCGACAGTTGGATGCACGAGGTGGCATTGGTATGCTAGCACGCTTCGCGGAGGGCTGCTCGGAAGCCTCGGATGCCTTCAAGGGGTTGATCACCAAGAGCGCCGATGGCCACTTCGAAAAGGCGCGTGTTTTATCGGTGTCTACATCAGGTGACGTCGTGCTGTCGGCGACGAGTCCTTCCGCGACCGTGAATGCCAAACGAGTGACGCTGAACTCCGTCACACGAACTGCCCAGCGGCAACAATATGCCAAGTGATGTACTCTGTTGTAGTAGGCTAAGCTGGAACGACGCACCCCCTGCTCAGTGTCCCCAACGTCACTATCGTTGGATTTTGAATTCTTCGTTGTCGCTCTCTCTCTCTCTCTCTCTCTCTCGAACATATCGAGGAAATGTCTCGTCAAGTCGACGTCGCCTCACTTTCGCAGCGGTTAGCCGATGCTGAAGAACGGGAAGCCTCTCTCATTCAGGAACACCGCAGAGAGATCGCCGCCTTGAAGGAAAATGCCGTTCGCGAAGAGCGACGTAACGATGGATTGCTGCAACGAATCAACTCGCTAGAGGCCACCGTTGCCTCAGTGCAAGCCGAAAAAACAACCGCGGATGAAAAAATTCAGGATCTGAAAGATAAGAATGCCAAGCTGAAAAATGACTACACACGTTTGCAACTAGCCTCTGAACGCAGCGAGCAGCAGTCCGCGGAGCAGCAGCGCCTGGTGGACACCATGCGCACCCTCCAAGAAGCCAACGAGCAATTCCGCAACAACCTCGCGGCGGCGAATGGAGCGAACCAAACGTTGAGGAGTCAAATGAGCCGGTATCAGCAAGATGCCGCGGAAGAGCGTACCCGATCGGAAACGTTATCGCGGAGGAACGGCGAATTGCAACAAGAGGTCGCCACGCTGCGCAATAGCGTTGCTTTGGGTGGGAGTGCGACGGGATCGTTCGCTGTCCCGGAAGCGCAAACGCGAACGTCTCGCGCTGGCATGCTTCCAGCGTTGAACCTGAAACTCCATGCTGCGTCCGCCACCGCAGACTCGGTGACCGCGACGGCCGAGGTGCCATCGTCGGCCAGGATTGGAACCGCCGCTGGATCGCCGCGTGGTGACCTCCCACCGAACATCGTCGACGATGGTGCGGATGGCGAAGGTCAAGGGAGCTGCTGGGTTCCACCCGTGTCAGCCCGAGCCCGCGGCAGCGTCCACGTGGCCGCGATGCCATCCGAGTACTACGAAGCCCATTACACACCCCGGGATGCCCACAGCAGTCGGGCACAAAGCGTGGCGTATTATCCCGCGAGTCCTCAACCACCACACAGGACGACGATGGGCTCCGTGATGTTGAACACGAGTATCCATAATTCAGCATCGCTGGACCACCCGACCAAAGAGCCACTGCTCGCCCGAGACGCCGCCGGCATGTCATCAGCCGTGGTTGATGGTCCTGGGCAAGGTGGTCACGGCCAGTGCCGTACCTGCGGAGCACCGGTTAACGCCGCAGGTGTTCACGTCAGACCGTTAGAGCAGCAGCCTTCGACCCCGGTCGGGTCTCGGACGTCTGACGACCAGTGCCCTTGCGCGGTTCAATGAAGGGGATACCACCGACCACCGTCCCCTCTATCCCCTGCCCCGAATGGCAGCGATTTTCATTTCCCCCCCGCTTCGTGGCCACCTTGACCGATGCGACCGCTTCTTGTTGCTACTTTCCGGTCACCTTCGCGCTTCCGGTGGTCGGCAACGGACGGCGCAGTCCCTTTCCAACACGGAAGCATTTGCCTTCCCCCCCCCTTACCAACTCTCATCACACAGCGATTCAACTCGTCCGTATCGTATGCTTCACCGCCGATCGTCTACGAATCCCGAAGCGAGGGGAAGGCTGCTGCCGGTCGTCGAGTTTCCGAAGGACTACCTTCTCCGCCAGGGAGCGGCCACGTCAAAATACAGCTACAGCCGTCCAGGGTCAGTTCTTGACCGAAGTCGGCCGGTCGACATGCTCGCCACAGCGAGCACGCCACTGCCCACGGTTGCTCGAGATGGAAACGACAGGTTACCCCCCTTGTCGGCGACACCGCAGCCACTTGGCCCCTCCGACCACTTTACCTCTTCGTCGCCTTCCTCCTCGCTGGGGGTCGCCACCAGCCGGATACGCCTATACCGCTCACCGTCGCCGACGGAGCTCCGGAATGGCCACACAGCCGAGCTACCGGTGCAATCCAAGCCCACCACATCTCAGGGTCACCTCGAGGCCGCGCTCCGTCTAGCCATCGATATTGTTGACCGCTATCAGCGTGAAAGCCGACCTTTGACGATGGAAGTGAAGGAATTGACGGCTCAACTGTACGAACGGTGTGTGCGTGGAACACCAGATGCGCCACAGCCTCCCCCTTCGCCAACAGTCGGCCTTGGAACTTCCCTAACCGGAGGCCGTCACAGGGCCGACGCCGCAGTGGTTGACGTTCCATCGCGAGACGCAGCGAGGAATGGCCCTTCGGCAGCGCCCCAAGAGACCTCGCGTCCCGACATGCTAACAGCGCAGAGCACCATCGAAATTTCCCGTCCGACGGCGCCGTTGCCACCAGCGACGTCGCAAGTGCGCCAGCCGTCGGCATTGAACCTCAATGTCGCCCACACGCAGCGACATCGCCGCAACTCGCGCATTGGTTTATTGAACAAAATCCGGGAAATCGCCGCGGCACCTCAGATGTTCAAGGCTATGGTGAGCGCTCGTTCGGATATGACATCGCTGACTCAGTTCGCGGTCAGTTGTTCGTCCTCGTCCTTGCCGATGCTCAGCATCGCCGAGATGCTCCAGCGAGAAGTGCATGGTCTATTTCCTAGGGCTTCCTCTCTTGCCATCTACTCGTGCGAAAATCACCGACTTGTCAAATTGGTCGAAGCTTCGTCGATGCCACCGCTAGCCAGCAAGTCTGCTGCACCCGTGTCAACGTCGTTCGACCTTTCGAACACCATTGGCCAAAATACGGAGTTTCCTACGGTGCTACCCGTAGATGTGAGGGAAATGGAACAACGAGAAAGCAGTCGGTTGCGCATGCCCACAACGCCGGAAGATCCTCTCAACAGCATCAACCAAGTTTCCAACGCCGCCGGCGCCTCTGCGTGCCGACTAACCTTGGCGAGCCAACGCTCGGCCATGTTCTCGTCAACAGAGACCGCGGGATTGACTTCCGTCAATGGCCTTGATGACAAGGCAGCGGTCGACATTCGTTGCCCATGTATCATCGACGGTCAGGTCCTGGGCTTCATTGTGATCCACGACGTTCCGGTAGCCGATGCAGAAGACGCGCATCAACAGATTCTATCAGCATACGCTGGCATCACGGCGCTCGCGTTTCGAACATCGAAACACATGGCACGGCTGCACCTCGGTAACGAAAAGGGCTCCACGCTCCTCCGGACGGCGCAAGCCCTAGCCTTAGATTCCCTGAACGAACAGGCGCTCGTACGCACCGTGATGTCGACCGCGCGCGAAATTGTCGATGCCGAACGGTGCTTATACTTCACCGTGGATCCTGTAACGATGAACGTGCTTTCCCTCGTCGATTTTGGCATCAACATGGGATCCGGATCCAAGCGTCGCATTAGCGTGCACGCCCGAAATCGTAAACTGGAGGATGTCCTCGCGCAAGACTTTCTCGCTGGAGCGCTGTCTCAATTGACTCAGCGCGAACACGAGGTGAAACTCAACCAACAACACAACAGCGCGGCTGCGTTGGTCCGTTCCACGTCGCGAACTCTGCCCACCACGACGACTGCATCGCTCGTCCTCGACTTCGAAACCGACGAATTCTTACGGCGAGAGTACGCCACGTGGCTTTCCGATCGCTCAGTCGATAGCATTCAAATCCGCAACGCGATGTGCGTGAAAGTTCTTCATGACAAAGTTGTGGTGGGAATCGCCATCGCCGTGAACAAACAACCCGAGGCGGTGGCGATCAGCGGGGAGATAGCTTTTCTCGGGAAGGACGAATTGAGCGACCGTCCCGCGACGCCACAGTCGGCCATGCGCACCTGTTTGGTGCCGAGGACGTTTGAACACGACGATGAACAGTTGTTCGAGACGTTTGGGATTCTCGCGGCCATCAGCATCCGGAATAGCCGGTCCAACGAACACGCGACGGCGGAGCAGCGAAAAACGAACGCGATCC
>ERZ1292630.1377-Hain-H41-02um-R3-1377-length-23974-cov-26_pt2 | contig 19110 bp, 17 predicted proteins | sample MGYA00564408_ERZ1292630 | MGnify/ENA primary metagenome ERZ1292630 (study PRJEB36523, sample SAMEA6512641) | groundwater metagenome | collected 2019-01-08 | study: AquaDiva: Metagenomics assemblies of 32 groundwater samples
CTCAACGCCTGGCTGGCACCCAATGTTTTTTACCTGGAAGTGCCGCATCAGGAAAAAACCTTGCGTGCCAAATATGCGGTCATTTCCACCGCCGATTTTGAACGGGGCGCGCAAGTCTGGTTTCACTCCTATATCTGGGCGCGTTTTGCGCAGCCCTCCCGGCTGCTGTATGCACGCGATGACCTTGCCCGGCAGCGTATTTATGCTGCGCTGGCGCATTCCATCGTCACCTTTTTAAAAGCCGGCGTTCCTGCACTCGAAGCAGCCACCCTTGATGTTGAAGAAATATGGACTCGCTGCCTGATGCTCACCTACGCCGCCGAACTACGCGCCGAACGGGAAACACGCGCGCGTCATCTGGCGCAGGCCAATCTGAATGCGTTTACCCGTCTGACAGAAATGACCAGCCCTGCGCTGACCGGCATACTGGAAAAACAGGAAAACGGATGCTACCGCTGCCTGACCAGCCCGTTCACGCAACGGCAAGCTGTGCGGCGCTGGCGCTTACGCCGCTGGCAAGGCAGAATCCTGTCGATCCTGCGCCTAGCCAAGGCGACCCTTACTTTTACCAATAGCGTTGATTACGCCGCCTGGAAAATAGAACGGCATACCGGTATCCGCGTGGAAATCACTCCCATGCTGCGCCGCCACCCCATTCTGTGGGGCTTGAAAGTAGCCCGGCAGTTGTTACGGCGGGGAGTACTGCGTTAGCAGGCCGTTGAAAAACGTATTCGAGGCAGTCGAGAAAGCGCAGTTTATGCCTGATAAATGAGCATTTTGAGCCTATTTTTAACACCGCAGCGGCAACGCAGATAGTTCAACAGCCTGTTAGTCCGGCCAGACATCTACCTGAATGAAGATGCCTTGATTCATAAAATTTTTCACTCTGATTCTATAAAGCGCATTGATAAATCGATTGCTTTAATATCTTTAGTCAAACTACCCGCAGAAATCCGATCCACACCCGTTTCAGCCACTTGGCGCACAATCTGCAAGGTTATGTTGCCGGAGGCTTCCAGCACCACCCGCTCACCGGCTTGCTGACGGGTCAGCACAACCGCATCGCGCAGTTGATCCAATGAAAAATTATCCAGCAACACCATGGCAGCTCCGGCTGTCAGTGCTTCTTGCAATTCCTGCAATGATTCCACTTCAATCTGGATAAAAACTCCGGGAGGTGCAATGGCCTGTGCTTTGTTTAGAGCCGGTTTGATGCCACCTGCTGCGATGATATGATTTTCCTTAATGAGAATGCCGTCATACAAACCGAAGCGATGATTGATGCCCCCGCCGCATGTCACGGCGTATTTTTGCGCCAATCTCAGTCCGGGCAGTGTCTTGCGGGTATCCACGATGACCGCTTTTGTACCCGCGATGGCATCGACATAACGCCGGGTTTGCGTGGCTACAGCGGATAACAGTTGCAGAAAATTCAGTGCGGAACGCTCTGCGGTTAACAACGCGCGTGCTTGTCCTTTGATCGCGCACAGCTTTTGTCCTGCCTGAACAAAATCACCGTCCTTGGCAAACCAATCAATGGCTGTTTCTGGCGCCAATGCCCGGAAGCAAGCTTCAAACCATTGCATACCGCACAATATAGCTTCTTCCTTGCTGATCACATCAGCGTTCAACATTCTTTCGCCCGGAATCAGTGATGCCGTCAAATCGCCTGCACCGATATCTTCTGCCAGCGCAAGCTCTACATTATGGTCAATCTCATCGCGCAAATCTTTCAATTCTTTTTTACCCTGATTTTCAATGATGAAAGGAATTATATTATAGCGGGCTGACTCCGCCGCATCCTCATTCATTGCCCATGTCATCCCGAATATTCACTTACGCCCTTTGAACGGATAGTATATGCTTGCCGGTATACATTAAGGAGACCCAATGTCAAGCGCAATAGACTTAATTATCTATAGTGTTGCCACGATGCTGGGTCTTGTCATCGTCGGCGTGATCGTAGTCTGGTTTATCCAGGATGTGACGCAAAAGAAGCATTCGGTTCTGCGCAACTATCCCGTCATTGGGCGGCTACGGTATATTTTCGAACGGCAGGGGAAATATTTCCGGCAGTATTTTTTCTCCAGCGACCGGGATGAAATGCCGTTCAACCGCGCCACGCGCGGCTGGATATACAAAAATGCCAAAAACAAAGGCAGTCTGGTCGGTTTTGGCTCCACCAACGATTTGCGCCAGCCTGGCTCGATTATTTTTGTCAATGCCGCTTTCCCGATACAAGAAGAAGATCAACTGCCCACACCTTCGTTGCATATTGGCCAGGGCTACTGCGAATATCCCTTTGAGGCCAAGTCCGTCATCAATATCAGCGGCATGAGCTATGGTGCCATCTCGAAACCCGCTGTCCGCGCGCTATCACTGGGAGCGGCCCAAGCGGGCTGTTGGCTGAATACCGGTGAAGGCGGACTATCGCCGTATCACCTGGAAGGCGGTTGTGATTTGATTATGCAAATCGGCACCGCGAAATATGGCATCCGGGATGAGAACGGCAATTTCTCACCCCAGCGTGCCAAAGAACTGGGCAAGGTCGTTAAAGCATTTGAAATAAAGCTTTCGCAAGGCGCAAAACCCGGCAAAGGCGGGCTACTGCCTGCAAATAAAGTACATAGTGAAATTGCCGCCATACGCGGCATCCCGGAACATCAGGATTCCATCAGCCCGAACCGCCATAAAGATATCAACAATATTGATGAACTGCTCGATAAAATTATTTACATCCGTGAACTGACCGGACGGCCGGTGGGCATCAAAACGGCTATTGGCGGATGGAATTTTATTAATGAATTATGTGACCGCATCAACCGGCGCGGCCTTGAATATGCACCCGATTTTCTGACCATCGATGGCGGCGAAGGGGGCAGTGGCGCGGCACCGCAAACATTGATTGACCATGTGAGCTTACCTATCGCGGAAGCATTGCCGCGCGTGGTGGACTCATTGCTGCAATCCGGTTTAAAAAACCGCATCTTTGTCGTTGCTGCCGGGAAACTGGTTACTTCAGCCGATGGGGCATGGGCGCTCTGTGCGGGCGCTGATTTTGTGAATACGGCACGCGGCTTTATGTTCTCGCTGGGCTGCATTCAGGCCATGCGCTGCCATCTCAATACTTGCCCCACCGGCATTACAACCCACGATACCCGTTTGCAGAATGGTCTTGTGGTTGAAGAGAAATATCTCCGTGTCGCCAATTATGCCAAAAATGTGAACAAGGAAATCAACATGATCGCCCACTCCTGTGGCCTGCACCATGCACGGCAATTTAAACGCGAGCATGTGCGTATTGTTGAAACCGCCGGAAAAAGTGTGGCATTGAATATCCTTTATCCTTACCCCGCCCCCCAAGAAAAAAACAGGGATTAACAGCCTCCCATCACTAAGAACTTCTGCATCCTCTATCTTGAGAATAAGAAGGTAAAAAGCCCCTTATTACAACTCAAGTATAAAACTTGTATACCGATAGTAATCTGGTGTCCTTGGGATAACACACACTGAAGAACCATCCGTCATAAAAATCTCAGTTCCCTGGAATCAAAACAGACCATGACCTATTTCTTCAAGAACCGTGATGATCGCACCATCAGTATAACCAGTGGACTGACACTGATTATACTGATTGTGTTATCCGGGTTTTCTGTCTACAGCATCATGCAACCACACACTAAAGCCATGGTCACTTCAGGCCTCAGAGCCACACTGGAAAACCAAGTAAAGCTGATCGAAACTCAGATTGCGCATTCCATCGCAAATACAAGGGCGGCATCCACACGCATTTTCCTGACTCAGAGCCTGGAGAAAGCCAACTCGGATGAATTCAAAGACGAAGGTCTCGCCGGACTCATCAAATCTGCAGAGAAAATACTCAGCACTCACTTCTCGGGCATCCATATTTATGGCCCAGAGGGAGATCCGATACTGAGTTCAGGACTCCATTCCAGCCGCCCGGCTCTCATGGTTGAACTGGATACCGGCCCGGATATCCGCACGGTTTTATTGTGGGATGATCACTTTATAGTGCGTAATTCCGTACAGATCCTGAATGAAGAAAACAAACCCATTGGCCGCATTACCACTGAAGAGCCTATGCCAGATCTTACGAGGATATTCAAAGATGCTCACCTCATCGGTAATACCGGAGATTTTCTGCTGTGCGCTCCGGTAAAAGAAAATAATCTTGAAATGGATTGCTTCCTGCGCAGTTTTGATGGCCATCAATTTAAACGCATTCCGCGCATGATGGGCAATCAACCATTACCCATGTATTTTGCATTGAAAGGACAAAAGAACATCAAATTTACCAAGGATTACCGGCAAATAGATGTTGTCGCAGCCCATTCACCGGTCGCTTATGGCTTAGGCGCTGTACTCAAGATAGATGCGGAAGAATTATATAGCCAGTTTAAAAATCAGATCAAAACCATCTCGCTCTATCTGGGTCTGCTGGTACTAGCCGGTATGGCCATTTTACATTGGATCACTTTGCCACTCATTCAAACATTAATTAAATCCAGAGAATCATCGATAAGAGATCATAAGCAATTAGTACAAGCTAAAAACCATGCCGAGAAAATCTCTTCTGAACTGACCGCTTATATTAATGCTGCTGGCATGCTGGCTTTAATCTCGATTACAGATCGTAAAGGAAAAATTATCCACGCCAATGAGAGATTCTGTGAAATCAGCGGTTACTCACCAGAAGAACTGATTGGACGGGATCACCGCATACTCAATTCACATAAACATCCCAAATCATTCTGGGTTGACATGTGGGCAACGATTGCAAAAGGAAAAATCTGGCACCAGGAGATCTGTAACCGCAGCAAGTCGGGCGCACACTATTGGGTCGATTCAACGATCGTACCTATTAAGGATATTAAAGGAAAAGTTAATCGCTATCTTTCAGTCCGGGTTGATATTACCGCACGCAAGCAACGGGATTTTACTTTAAACGAGCGATTAAAGGAGAGTAACTGTTTACATAAGATACGGAGTTGCCTGGGACAAAATCTAGGTACTGAGGAAGTCTATCAGAGCATACTCAACGCTCTAATTCAGGCCCTGCAGTTTCCTGAAATGGCTGCCGCCACGATTAAATTTGGTAACAAACAAGCCATTACCCCAAAATATAAAGAGGACCTTCCCAATAGAATAAGCGCAAGAATCATGGTCAATGGGGAGATGTGTGGTCAGATACAGGTAGCCTATATTCAACAGAATCTCCCATTTATACTGCCTCATGAACAGGATCTTGTTGACACTATTGCACATGACTTGGGCCGGTGGTACGAACGTAAAGAGGCTGAAAAACGCATTGTTCAGATGGCAACGCATGATGCGTTAACAGGTCTGCCTAATCGGAATTTGCTACAAGACCGCATCGAACAGGCATTGGCACAGGATACCCGTAGTCATAGCAAAATGGCTGTGCTATTTATCGATCTGGATCATTTCAAAATCATCAATGACTCACTCGGTCATGATATCGGTGATCTGCTGCTCAAAGCGGTCGCAGAAAGGTTGCTCGCCTGTGTCCGCAACGAAGATACGGTTGCGCGCCAGGGGGGGGATGAATTTATTGTGGTATTAAATACTATTGCTGAATCCCTGGACGCCGCAGTGGTCGCACAGAAGATTCTGGATGCACTGATGCAACCTTACCGTATCCATAAGCATGAGTTACATATCGGTGGCAGTATTGGTATTGCCGTATTCCCGGATGACGGAACCACCGCAGAAACATTATTAAAGAACAGTGATGTAGCTATGTATCACGCCAAAGAGAACGGGCGTAATAACTTTCAGTTTTTTACCGATGAGCTCAATAGATCAGCGCATGAGAGACATACCCTCGGTCTTGACTTACGCCATGCTCTGGAGCGTAACGAACTGACTTTACATTACCAGCCTGTCATGGATATGCCCGATAATCAATTGCATAGTATAGAAGCGCTTCTCCGCTGGCAGCACCCTGAACACAAGCTGATTGTCCCGGATAAATTTATTAATCTGGCAGAAGAAACCGGATTGATTATTCCCATCGGTGAATGGGTTATAAAAACAGTTTGTCTACAAATTAAAGACTGGCAAGAACAAGGTTATAACATTCCAAGAGTAGCCATTAACCTGTCAGGAAGGCAATTCTGTGATAAGGAATTAACAAAAAATATTTCCCGCATACTGAATGAAACCGGAGTGGAAGCAAAATACATTGCGCTGGAAATAACAGAAAGCATGCTGATCGATAACATTGAAAAAGTAATAGAAACGCTTAATGGTTTAAGTGAAATGGGGTTGCATATTTCGATCGATGATTTTGGCACGGGTTACTCCAGCCTCAGTTATCTGAAGCGCTTCCCGATTCATACCCTTAAAATAGATCGTTCCTTTGTGCGCGACATTGCAACCGACAAAAACGACCATACCATTGTCGCAGCGATTATTGCGATGGCACATAGCCTGGACATGGATGTCATCGCAGAAGGTATTGAAACCAAGGAGCAGCTCAATCTGCTGATAGCGCAGAAATGCAATCACTATCAAGGTTATTATTTCAGTAAACCCGTACCTGCTGCCGAGATTGAGCGCATTTTAAATAAATCCGCAATACAAACAAGCAAAGTACGCCCCATCCGCTCGTTAAAATAATCCGCTCTTGAAATTTCGCGCCCATCGCCCCACGTAGGAATCAATAACCTACTGAGGGAGAATCTCATGCGTTTTGACAAACTAACCACTAAATTCCAGCAAGCCTTTGCGGATGCTCAAAGCATTGCAGTCGGTCAGGACAACCCGACAATAGAGCCGCAGCATCTGCTGCTGGCGCTGCTGCAACAAGAAGATGGCAGTACGCTGTCTTTGCTGCAACGTTCAGGAGTCAATACGACTCCGCTGCTGGAAAGCATCAAGCAAAGCGTTCAGCATTTACCGAAAGTAGATCATTCGGAAGGGGAGATTAATATTTCCCGTCATCTGAATAATCTGCTGAATCTGGCGGATAAAGAAGCGCAAAAACGCAACGACCAGTTTATCGCTTCGGAAATGTTCCTGCTGGCAATCCTGCAGGACAAGGGAGAAATTGGCGCATTACTCAAACAACAGGGCGCCAGTTATACCACTCTGGAAAAAGCGATCAACGCGATACGGGGTGGCGAGCAGGTGAATAGCGCCGAAGCTGAAGGTAGCCGTGAAGCCTTGAAGAAATACACGCTGGATCTGACCGAACGCGCCCGTCAAGGCAAACTGGATCCAGTCATTGGGCGTGACGATGAAATTCGCCGCGCCATACAAGTACTGCAGCGTCGCACCAAGAACAATCCCGTTCTGATTGGTGAACCGGGTGTGGGTAAAACCGCCATCGTAGAGGGCTTGGCTCAACGCATTATTAATGGTGAAGTGCCTGAAAGCTTGAAAGATAAACGGGTTCTCTCTTTGGATATGGCCGCGCTATTGGCGGGTGCCAAATACCGGGGTGAATTTGAAGAGCGCCTCAAATCCGTGCTGAAAGAACTTTCGCAGGATGAAGGAAAAACTATCGTATTCATTGATGAACTACATACTATGGTCGGCGCAGGTAAAGCGGAAGGCGCAATGGATGCGGGCAATATGTTAAAACCGGCATTGGCACGCGGAGAATTGCACTGTGTCGGTGCGACCACGTTAGATGAATACCGCAAATATATTGAAAAAGATGCCGCCCTGGAGCGGCGTTTCCAGAAAGTGCTGGTGGAAGAGCCTACCGTGGAAGCCACCATTGCGATACTGCGCGGGCTACAGGAAAAATACGAAGTGCATCACGGTGTGGACATTACTGATCCGGCGATTGTTGCTGCTGCGGAATTATCCAACCGATACATTACGGATCGTTTCCTGCCTGACAAGGCGATCGATCTGATCGATGAGGCAGCGGCGCGCATCCGCATGGAAATTGATTCCAAGCCTGAAGCGTTGGATAAGCTGGACCGGCGCCTGATACAACTCAAGATTGAACGTGAAGCCATCAAAAAAGAAAAAGACGAGGCTTCGCAGAAACGGCTGCAATTGCTCGAAGATGAAATTAAACAGAAAGAACGCGAATATGCCGATTTAGATGAAATCTGGAAAACCGAAAAATTCCATGTACAAGGCTCCCAGCAAATCAAGGAAGAAATGGAAAAAATCAGGCTGGAAATAGAAGCCGCTACACGTAAAGGCGATTGGCAGAAAGTCTCGGAACTGCAATATGGCCGCCTTCCACAACTGGAAGCGCAATTGCAGTCCCAGCTCAATGACCAAACACAACAAGCCGGGACTACTGAACAGGGTTCTACGGTTATGCCAAAACTGTTGCGCACGCAAGTGGGCGCAGAAGAAATTGCAGAGGTGGTGTCACGCGCTACCGGCATTCCCGTGTCTAAAATGATGCAAGGTGAACGTGAAAAATTGCTGCTGATGGAACAAAGGTTACATGATCGAGTGATCGGCCAGGATGAAGCCGTCCGGTTGGTATCCGATGCTATCCGGCGCTCACGCGCTGGATTGGCTGATCCTAACCGGCCCTATGGCTCCTTCCTTTTCCTGGGCCCTACCGGCGTAGGGAAAACCGAGTTATGCAAAACGTTGGCAGGTTTTCTATTTGACTCTGAAGATCATTTAGTACGGATTGACATGTCCGAATTTATGGAAAAACATTCGGTAGCGCGCCTGATCGGCGCACCGCCGGGTTATGTGGGTTATGAAGAAGGCGGTTACTTAACCGAAATCGTGCGCAGAAAACCTTATGCCGTCATTCTTTTGGATGAAGTCGAGAAAGCTCATCCAGATGTATTTAACGTACTGCTACAAGTCCTGGATGACGGCCGCATGACCGATGGCCAGGGACGTACCGTTGATTTCAAGAATACGGTGATCGTTATGACATCCAATCTGGGTTCGCAGATGATCCAGGAAATGGCCGGCAGTGAATATCAAGTGATCAAACAAGCCGTGATGGGCGAAGTAAAAACCCACTTTCGCCCTGAGTTTATTAATCGTATTGACGAAGTCGTGGTATTCCATGCCTTGGATGAAAAGCATATTCAATCAATAGCCAGAATACAATTACACTATCTTGAAGCAAGATTGGCCAAACTGGAAATGAAACTGCAAGTCAGCGAAGCAGCGCTTTCAGCGCTTTCTCAAGCTGGCTTTGATCCGGTATTTGGCGCGCGGCCTCTAAAACGTGCCATCCAGTCTCAAATTGAGAATCCGTTAGCGAAGGAAATTCTGGAAGGTCGTTTTGTTGCAAAAGATACCATTAAGGTCGATTACAACAATGATAGGATAAATTTCTCTAAAGTGAATGCACAATAATCTTTTTAATCAATTGATTAAAACATATTGTCTAGATTGTAATCTTACAGGCGGCAAGGATAAAATTTGCTGAATCATGTTGTGAGAATATACTTAAATCCTATGAGATTCGGGTAAAATGTGTTTTTTTCACGGGATAGGTTGTCATGTTTAAAGGTAGCCTGGTTGCTATCGTCACTCCAATGAATGAAGATGGCGGATTGGACTTGGAGCATTTCCGCTCTCTTCTTGATTTCCATATCGCACAGGATACTGATGGGATTGTGGTTGTTGGCACTACGGGTGAATCTCCAACAGTAGATTTTGATGAACACCATCTGTTGATGCGCACTGCGGTTGATCATGTCGCCGGACGTATACCTGTGATCGCAGGTACCGGAGCAAATTCAACACGCGAAGCCATTGATTTATCCATTTATGCAAAAAATGCAGGCGTGGATGCCTGCCTCTCAGTCGCTCCTTATTACAACAAGCCCACCCAGGAAGGGCTATATCAGCACTTTAAGGCAATTGCGGAAGCCGTTGATATTCCACATATCTTATATAATGTTCCGGGCAGAACCGTCGCAGATATTCATAATGACACCGCATTACGCCTGGCACAAGTTCCCAACATCATAGGTATCAAAGATGCGACCGGCGATATTGGACGAGGCTCTGATTTATTACTACGCGCACCATCCGGGTTCTCCATCTATAGCGGAGATGATGCCAGTGCATTAGCGTTGCTGCTGTTGGGTGCAAATGGTGTCATTTCAGTCACAGCCAATGTGGCACCTAAAATGATGCATGAGATGTGCGTTGCAGCATTCTCCGGCGATCTAAATACTGCGCGGGCGCTTAATAATCGGCTCCTGCGTTTACATGTGGATCTATTCGTGGAAGCAAACCCAATCCCTGTAAAATGGGCTGTTGCGCAAATGGGTTTAATAGGCTCTGGAATCCGCCTGCCACTCACGCCCTTATCCAATCAGTATCATCAGCTTATTAGAGAAGCTATGCAATTTGCCAATATCCATGATTTGAAGGAGTAAGATGTCAAAAATGAAATGGCGAAAAGTGATCATACCGCACTTGGTGTTGGCACTTTCATTGACAGTCACAGGCTGCAATCTTCTTCCCGAAGCGAAGAAGATTGAATATAAGTCTGCTGGAAAGCTACCTGCTTTAGACATACCACCTGATCTCATTCAACCTGCTATTGATGAACGATACACAATTCCTGAGCTTAGTTCGCCCGGCAGTACCACATTTTCCACCTATAGCAACGAGCGTGGCGGGCAATCAACCGGTACGTCATCTTTTTTACCGTCATCCATTCAGAATGTACATATTGAACGTGCAGGAACGCAACGTTGGTTAGTTGTACCCCAACCCCCCGAGGTCGTATGGCCCATAGTAAAAGAATTCTGGCAAGAGCTTGGCTTCCTGATCAAAATAGAAGTTCCCGAGGCAGGTATTATGGAAACAGACTGGGCTGAAAACCGCGCCAAGATTCCACAGGACTTTGTGCGCACTTTCCTTTCCACATTCCTGGATAGCATCTATTCCACTGCTGAACGCGATAAGTTTCGCACCCGCTTGGAACGCAATGAAGCAGGGATTACTGAAATATACATCAGTCATCGGGGCATGAGTGAAGTACTGGAAGGAGGAAGCCTCCAACGCACAGTCTGGCAACCGCGACCGGCCGATCCGGATCTGGAAGCTGAAATGCTTTCCCGCTTGATGATGCGCTTCGGCGTGGAAGAAGAAAAAGCCAGGCTGGAGCTGACAACAAGCGGAACCACTACCCAGGAGCGTGCCTATATAGACCAGGGAACAGGAACTACGCTTGTCATTAATGAAACGTTTGACAGATCATGGCGACGCGTCGGTTTAGCGCTCGATCGTATCGGTTTTACCGTTGAAGACCGCAATCGCGAAGAAGGCGTTTATTTTGTGCGTTACCTGAATCCTGATAAAGATAGCAAGAAAACCGGTGATGACGATGGCATTCTGTCAAGTATTATGTTCTGGCGTGGTGGTAATGATAAAGCGGACGCGAAAGCCGCAAAATACCGCATCCAGGTTCATAACACAGGAACCAATACCAGCAAGGTCACTCTTCTGAATGATGACGGAACATCTGTAAATTCTGTCACGACGAGCCGCATCCTTAAGCTATTACATGACCAGCTTAAATAAGATAATGCAAACTTAAACTTTCTTGGCAAGCTGTCTAATTTAAATTAAAGCTTCTAAAAATCATAAACTATATAATACATAACTCTAAAGAACCCTATTCATAAAAATAGAAAACCGCCCTATAGGCGGTTTTTTTATAAATAATTTCTTCATATGAATTGATATGAAGATTTTTTATTATTTATTATTTATTTTTTTCAGCTTCTTCTGCAAGAATTTTTTCAAAATTTGCGCGTTCAGTTTCAGGCAGTGCCTGACCTGGTTTTCCACCACATGCGGATAATGTTAAAGCCAGCAAAAACGCAGCCAGAAGAGTATATTTCATTATGTAATTTTCCTTATAAAAGTTCTTTAAAAGAAGCAGTATATAACAAATTAAGCTAATTATTCAACAAGCAAGTTTTGGCTAAAAGCCCAACAAGTCATATCTACTTTTTGAGTAAAAATCATTTCCGGAATAAAAACAAACCAAATATTCCTTATGATTCATTTTCTGCAAAATCATTTCTTACTTTTTAAATTTCAGTTCAAAAATTTAAAACAGATAAAGTAAAGTAATAAAATGAAATTTTAGATATTTTGTGCGATTGATTAACCGTAAGTAATTGAATATAAATACATTACTAATCAATCAACACATCACCAACCCTCTAACAACCGGGAGGATCTGCGGCTCAATGAAGAGTTATTCTTTACATCAAGCTTTCTTGATGATTGTTGAAACAACATTTTATTTTGAACTACCTGTGCTTTCTTCGTTTGTATTCGTACCTTTTGTATCAGCCCCATCAAGAGCAGGTTCTGAATCCCTGGGTGCGTAAGCTGATGGAGGCGGTTTATCCATAGGATAACCATCAAGGCTTTTCTTGCCTTCACAGGCAGTTAATGCTAATACCGCAAATGCAGCCGTTAAAAGTGAAAATCTAATCATTTAATCTCCCATGTCCTTCTGTTTATTTTGTACTTCATAGCATAATCGAAGTAGCTCCATTATACAAATTTGAGCCCAATAATTAAACAGCCACAAGACTTCGTTGAAGGTTTTTATTAATTTACATCATACTGGTAGCATGAATTATAAACATGATATTAATATCTATTGCAATTAATCCTGAGAACAACAAAAAAACCGCCCTTTGCAGGGCGGTTTTTTTTATTACCCTATCTTAAACTTCAAGAATAGACCGATACCTCATTACTTAGGTGTGCCCTCACGATCATCCATGAAGCTTGGAGGATATTGACCTGGCTTTGGCTCACCGCATCCGACTAAAAACGTTGCTAAAAGAGCAGCGATCAATAGAGAGTATTTCATATTCTAAGTCTCCTATATTCAAAAAAATTTTGACGAAAAATAAATTATGTAAAACAGCTCATCGGCCATTCAAATCAGAAAGACCATAACCTTAATACCAGAATAAAATAATACTGTCTAGAGAATTTCAAGAAAATTTACAGGATCTCAAACATGCAACACCTTTAATCAACCTGATTTTTACTGACAATATAACCACTAACATACCATTGATAAAGCGTTTTTACAGCCTCTTCATCAATGCGAGAGAACGGAGCCAGCTTTTGGTTGTCAGCAAGTTTAATCAACTCTCTATAGGCGTTAATACCTACCTTGAACACTTCACCGTTGATATAAAATTTGTTATTACCGCTTAACATCCTACTTTTCAGGTCAAGCTGCACACCATGCTTCCTGATCTGCTGCGAAAACAAGCGTGGCTGTAAAGGCCGCTCAGGTTGCTCAAAGAAAACATGTGATTTAGGCTCGGAAAGATAAATACCGAGAAAATCCTCTATATCGCCACGATTCCATTTGATCTTCTTTAATATCGAACCTATTTGGCTTTGCATCGCCACACTGATTTTTGACGGATGAAATTGCAATCGCAAATCAAGGTCAACATACCAGCCCTCGGCTTCAATATCATCCTGTAGATAAACAAGAAATTGGGTTATCAATTCCTGATGACTGGGTGCACGAAAACCTATGGAGTAGGTCATGCAGTCATTCTCGGCAATACCGTTATGCGCATAATTGGGCGGCAGATAAAGCATGTCACCGGGTTCCAGCGTCCACTCTTGTTCTGGTTGAAAATTCTTTAGAATTTTAAGCGGGGCATCCGCGATGAATTGATCGTCCTGCTGCGCGGATATTTGCCACCGCCTAGACCCTGTTCCCTGTAATAAAAACACATCATAGGAATCAAAATGCGGCCCGATCCCCCCCCCCTTGGGGGCATAACTCACCATCAAATCATCCAGACGCGCATGGGGGATAAAGCAGAATTTCGATAATAAATCACGTGCGGATGGAAGGAAATGATTCACATCCTGCACCAGCAGCGTCCATTGCTTTTTAGGCAGCTTTGTCAAATCGTAACTGCTGAGAGGGCCATGCTTAACATGCCATTTGCCATTTTTTTGAACAACAAGACGGGATTGCGCATCTTCATGACAAGCCAGTTTCATCAACTCATCGCGCGTTAATAGGCCATTAAATCCGGGTAATGCATTTCTTACCAGTAAAGGCTGCTTTTGCCAATAATTCCGCAGAAAATCCTTGAGAGCCATCCCTCCCAATGAAATAGTCTTTATTTTATTAATGTTTAATTCCCCATAACGCTTCCAGACGCTTATCTCGTCCGCAGTTATTTCGATAGTAAGCATATCTCAGCGGATTCTTAATATAATAATCTTGATGATATGCTTCCGCGCAATAAAATTCTGTCGCCGGCAGAATCTCTGTGACAATCGGTTGGGTAAACCGCCCGGAGTCTTCCAATGCTTTTTTTGAGCTTTCTGCCAGCTCTTTTTGATTGGAATCCCCGTAAAAAATCACACTACGATATTGTGAACCAATATCACAAAACTGCCGATCAAGCGTCAGCGGATCAATCGTCAACCAATAGGCGGCCAATAATTGGGAGAAATTTGTTTTTGTACGGTCAAAGTGAATTTTTACAGCCTCAACATGCCCGGTTTTACCAGCAACTACCTGCTCGTATGATGGGTTCACCACGCTGCCGCCGATATAACCTGATGTGGTTGAAACCACTCCGGGTATTTTGTCGAAATCAGACTCCGTGCACCAAAAACAACCGCCTGCAAAAATCGCAGTATCCAAATTCTCGTTCGTTATAGAAATAATCGTTGACTCCGCTACCAGCGTATCAATCTGTCGACATGCGCCAAGTATCAACATGGATAGCCATAGTAAAATCATCATCCGCATATACCTACTAACTCCTGAGTGCCGGCAACTGATCGGTCTTCAACACAAACTTCAAAGCCAATCCGTTATTACACCAGCGCTCACCTCTGGATGGTGGGCCATCCTTAAAAACATGTCCCTGATGCCCCCCACATCTTGCACAATGATATTCAGTCCGCAGGATAATCAGCTTGAAATCACGTTTAGTCCCGATATGCCCTGAAATGGGCTGTGTAAAGCTCGGCCACCCGGAACCACTTTCATATTTATGCTGACTCTCAAATAATGGCAGATAACAAGCCGCACAAATAAAGGTGCCTTCACGATGCTCATGATTTAATTCACTGCTTCCTGGCTGCTCGGTATGTTCTTCAAATAAAACCCGGTAAGCTTCCGGCGAAACCAAACTTCGCCAGACTTTATGCGGTTTATTGAGCGGCTCTATCGCAGTCTGCTTGATACCATTAGCAACCACCTGTATTGGCAGCAAAAACGAGAAAACAGGCAATGTGGCCACTACACCGATTCTTTGCAGAAAGACGCGTCGTTTCATAAAAATCCTCATCGCATTGATACAGCCAAATAACTTCACCGCACAAGAAACCAAGACACACTGATACTCAAAATAGACATTGTTTTGATTAATCCGGTAATGCCGATTTATCTATAAATCCTGTATCATCACAATTTTAAGATTATATCTTAGCCTACATGAAAATTACTTTTCTGGAATTCGAGCAAAGTATTGCAGAGTTTGAATCAAAAATAGAGGAATTACGCTTTGCACAGGATGATTCCGCGCTGGATATCTCATCTGAGATCGCACGTTTACAAGCAAAAAGTCAGTCACTCACAAAAAATGTTTATGCAAAGCTGACTCCGTGGCAAATCTCACAAGTTGCACGGCACCCGCAACGCCCCTATACGCTGGATTACATAGAGCATTTATTTACAGATTTTGAAGAACTGCATGGCGACCGGCATTTTGCCGATGACCATGCAATTATTGGCGGTTTAGCACGCTTCAACGGTCAGACCATTATGGTGATTGGGCATCAGAAAGGACGTGACACCCGAGAAAAGATTCACCGCAATTTTGGCATGCCCAAACCTGAAGGTTATCGCAAAGCACTGCGCTTAATGCGTCTGGCAGAAAAATTTTCTATCCCGCTGATCACTTTCATTGATACTCCAGGCGCATATCCAGGCATTGATGCAGAAGAACGGGGACAATCAGAAGCAATCGGAAAGAATCTCTATGTCCTGGCAGAATTGAGAATTCCTATCATATGTATCATTATTGGGGAAGGTGGTTCTGGTGGTGCCTTGGCAGTTGCTGTCGGTGATGTGATACATATGCTGCAATATGCCACCTACTCCGTCATATCGCCAGAAGGCTGTGCTTCCATTCTATGGAAAAGTGCAGACAAGGCGCCAGAGGCTGCTGAAATTATGGGCATCACGGCCGAGCGATTAAAAGCCATTAATTTGATTGATAGTATTGTTACTGAGCCCATCGGCGGCGCTCACCGTGATTACCCGGCTACCATGCAGTCTGTAAAAAATGTATTGCAGGAATCGCTGCGAAGGCTTCAAGATCATTCTATCGAAACACTCTTGGAGAAACGTCTTGAACGGCTTATGGGATATGGCTCATTTAAGGAAGTCAAAGTCGAATAGTCTTCTATGTGACACCCAAGAAGTATTACTTGCCCATATTAAACAAGGTGATCATTTAACCATTGCCTTGAGCGGCGGTATAGATTCGGTTGTATTACTGCATTTACTCGCTTCATTATCCCAGCACATGCATTTTACTCTTTCTGCTGTGCATGTTAATCATGGCATCAGCAGCAATGCAACGTTGTGGAGCCAGTTCTGCTGTAACCTTTGTCATACTTACGATATCCCCATCTACATCGCCTATCTGCAGATTAAAAAAGAATCCGGTATAAGTCTCGAAGCTAATGCCCGGGAAGAACGTTATCGCATATTCAATCAATTGCAAACAGATTATGTGGTATTGGCGCAGCATCTGGATGATCAGGCTGAAACACTGTTACTGCAATTATTTCGTGGCGCTGGAATTAAAGGATTGAGTGCAATGCCGGTTGTCAGAAAACAATTCTCTGATACCGCTCCGCAATTACTCAGGCCATTACTGGAAGTTTCTCGCAGCAGAATTGAAGCCTACGCACACGAGAACAAATTAAACTGGATGAATGATGAAAGTAATGACAGTATTGCTTTCAATCGGAATTTTCTGCGCCATAAAATCCTGCCTTTGTTAAAAGAACGCTACCCCAACTACCCCAAAACACTGCTACGTACCAGCCGTCATTTATCTGAGGCTTCATCACTCCTGGATGAATTGGCTGAAATCGATATTGGAAATTGCCTTGTTTCTGGAAAACTTAAAGTCAGCAATATACGTAAACTCAGCTTTCCTCGTGCTAAAAATCTTCTACGCCACACCTTGTTACAGCGCGGTGCGAATCTTCCCAGTACAGCGAAATTGGACGATATCTTGAGTCAGCTTTTGTCGGCAGGCAGTGGCAGTCAACTCCATATCAATTTTGGCAATACTGAAATTCGTTGTTACAAAGATGCCCTTTATATACTTTCCAGAAAAATACCATCCAAAGAACCCATTCAAATAAGCTGGTGTGGAGAAGCGTTTCTGGCACTCAAACATCCAACCGGCTCTATCCATTTTACTCAAGTAAGAAATCAGGGCATCAGTCCACAAAGCATGATGCATGAACCGATAATGATATGCTTACGTTCAGGCGGTGAACGTTTTATGCCTGCTTGTAATCGCCCACGGCGCAGCTTGAAAAACTTATTACAGGAAGCATCTATCCCGCCCTGGGAGCGTAACACACTGCCATTGCTATTTTGTGGTGAGAAACTTGTATGGGTACCGGGAATCGGTATCGATTGTGAATTTCAAGTAAAATCCGATGAGATGGGAATTTTACCGATCTGGAACCCTGAGTGAATATGGAATACGAGCGCTCAGGAATGTCCAGTCGTTTTAAAGATCACTGAAACAATTGATTATCCTTTAGGAAAACTGAATGATTCTAATCACGGGTGGCGCAGGATTTATTGGAAGTAATTTTGTATTAGACTGGTTAGCAGGATCTGATGAAGAAATCATAAATCTTGATAAGCTGACCTATGCCGGAAACTTACAAAACTTATCTTCATTAACTAAGGATCCGAGACATATTTTTGTACAAGGGGATATTGGAGACATCAAGCTGGTTTCAAAGTTACTCAAGCAGTACCAGCCCCGAGCAATTATTAATCTAGCTGCCGAGAGTCATGTCGATCGTTCAATCCACAACCCGGAGGATTTTATCCAAACCAATATTCTGGGTACATTTCGCCTGCTGGAAGCCGTACATATCTATTGGAATGAGCTGGAAATCACCGCAAAACAAAGCTTTCGTTTTCTCCATGTTTCAACGGATGAAGTCTATGGTTCCTTGACTCAGAATGAACCTGCATTTACCGAAGAACATCGCTATGAGCCCAATAGCCCCTACTCAGCCAGCAAAGCTTCCAGTGATCACTTGGTCCGCGCTTATCACCACACCTACGCTTTGCCCGTACTGACCACCAACTGTTCGAATAATTATGGCCCCTTCCAATTTCCAGAAAAACTGATTCCTTTAATGATCGTTAATGCCTTGAATGGAAAACCTTTACCCATATATGGAGATGGTCAGCAAATTCGCGACTGGCTATATGTCACTGATCATTGCAGTGCAATTCGTCGGGTTTTAGAGGCTGGCAATCCAGGAGAAACTTATAATATTGGAGGCTGGAATGAAAAACCCAATATTGAAATCATCCAAATGATTTGTACTTTGTTAGAAGCATCATATCCTGGTTCAACTTTTCACAATCTGATTACTTATGTCAAGGATCGGCCAGGACACGATCGTCGCTATGCAATTGATGCAACGAAAATTGAACGTGAGTTAAATTGGAAGCCAACAGAAACGTTTGAAACGGGAATCCGAAAAACTATTCAGTGGTACTTGGATAATCAGCAATGGATAACTGATGTTCAGACGGGCGCTTACCGGGAATGGCTGGTCAAAAACTATGCTGATTCACGACAATGAAGATCTTACTATTCGGCAAAAACGGACAAGTAGGATGGGAATTGCAGCGAAGCCTTGCTCCTCTAGGGGAACTGATTGCACTCAATTCGACCAGTGAGGAATTTTGTGGTGACCTTACCAATCTCATTGGTTTAAAAAGAACAATCCGGAAAATTGCGCCCGATGTTATTGTCAATGCAGCCGCCTATACCGCCGTTGATAAAGCTGAGAGTG